>Ga0335071_10002142_pt1 | contig 21274 bp, 16 predicted proteins | sample Lox_Sample_15_FD_206724 | JGI IMG/M metagenome (GOLD analysis project Ga0335071, IMG submission 206724) | Soil microbial communities from Loxahatchee National Wildlife Refuge, Florida, United States - Lox_Sample_1.5 | ecosystem: Environmental > Terrestrial > Soil > Wetlands | place: USA... | reverse complement strand
CGCAGGGAGTTGTCGGAAAGTTCCTCGCCACGTTCAAGGAATTTCCGCCGAGTCAGGAGGCTGGCAGCTTCAGCCTGAAGCTGGTGATGGAAAAACTGGCACATGGTGCCGCAGGCGGCTGCCGCTAGCGCCTCGCGGGCCTGTGTCAACATCCGTTCGGACTGGCAGCCCACATCGGGCTGCCGGTCCCGCATCGGTGACAGCCAGCGAGCTTACAGAAGTTGCAGAGGAGAGGATGAATATGCGAAGTGCTTCGACGTCATCGGCATCTATCCTGCGAGCGCGAACACCCGGCGTAGTTGCGCTCGCTCACGACTTGAAAACCCTGATCGTCCGACTGCGTTCGATGTTGAGAAAAGGTTGAAGAGGAATAATCATGAAAACCAGTGAAAATGAGCCACTGGCACCCTTGGCATCCTGGGTCGATGGCGCGGCAAAGCAATCGATACTTTCTTTCGTCAAACGCGTGACGACCGAAGGCAGTCCAGATTTCGTTCCTGTCGTAGAACGCATCGCCGTCTTCGACAACGACGGCACATTGTGGTGCGAGCAACCGGTCATTCAACTGGCTCACATCCTGGAGCGCTGGGTGGAAATGGCGCAGCAGAACCCGGCCCTGCGCGACCAACAGCCGTGGAAGGCTGCCGTCGACAACGACATGACTTGGTTCCGGACGGCCATCAAGAAGCACTATGGCGGCGACGAAAGCGACATGCCTGCCATTGCAAAGGGTGTGCTCTCGGCGTTCGAGGGTCTGACAACCGAGGAATTTTCTCAGCGTGTGGATGCCTTCTTCCGAACGAAGTCGCATCCCAGTTTGAAGCGCTTGTATCGCGACTGCGGATACGCACCGATGGTCGAACTCCTGCGCTTTCTCGAATCCAACGGGTTCACGACCTACATTGTGTCGGGCGGCGGGCGTGATTTCATCCGTCAGATCGCCGGCGACATTTACGGCATACCGCCGGAGCGCGTGGTCGGTACCAGCACGTCCATCGCATTTCACGAACAGGGTGACGGCGGCGACCTGCAGATGAAAGCCAAGCTCGATGTGTTCGACGACGGGGCGGTGAAGCCGACGCGGATCTGGAGCCGGATCGGGAGACGTCCCATTTTCGCCGCAGGCAATTCCAACGGCGATATTCCAATGCTGCAGTTCACTAACTGTCCTCCGCGGCCGGCATTCCGCCTCCTTGTCCTCCATGATGACGCGGCTCGTGAATTCGATTATGTTTCTGGAGCCGAGAAGTCGTTGGCGCTGGCGAAACAGTACGGATGGACAATCGTAAGCATGAAGAATGACTGGAACAACGTTTTCGCCTCTTAAGAAAGCCCACAGTCCGGAGTTATAACTGGCCGGCAGCTCGAACCTGGGCTGCCGGTTCTCTTTGTATGACCGCGTATTGAGGCGACTACACCAAGGCGCGCCCGGTTGAGATCGCAATCTTCGATCTGTACGTTTTGACAGTTCCGAACCCACAGGGGGAAGCCTAGTCTGCTCGCGAGGCCCTTCTTTCCTTCGGAAAGAACAGGAGTTTTCGCAGGAGGGTGTGGACCGCGAATCCAGTGCGGGGTCGCACGGCGCGATGTTAGAAGATCTTGGCAGTGCAGGAAGGCACCGTTCGAAATCGGGAACTTGAAGGCTTTAATAGGAGATGAACACCATGGCTGAGAAACCATTTAAGGGCACGATCAAGCTCGATGTCCGCGACTCGGTTCCCGACTGGGAACCATTTACACCAACCAGAGCTCCCGCGGGAGCGCCAAATATCTTATTCGTGCTGTATGACGACACGGGCCAGGCAGCATGGTCCCCCTTCGGCGGGCGTATCAACATGCCGACGATGCAGAAGCTGGCCGACCGCGGCCTGACCTACTCGCAATGGCACACGTGCGCACTGTGCTCACCAACCCGTTCCACCTGCCTTACTGGACGCAACCATCACCTGAACGGCATGGCCTCAGTCACCGAATTGGCACTGGGATTCGCTGGTCACTCCGGTCGTATCCCAGACGAGTGCGCCACGGTCGGACACATTCTGCAAGAGGGCGGATGGAGCACGTTCTGGGTCGGCAAGAATCACAATGTCGCAGAAACTGATTGTGCTCCAGGCGCGAGCAGGAAACTGTGGCCGCTGGCAAAGGGCTTTGACCGTTTCTACGGTTTCATCGGCGGCGAAACCAACCAGTGGTATCCCGACCTGTATGAAGACAACCACTCCATTGATCAGCCCTATACTCCGGAAGAGGGCTATCACCTCTCCAAGGATCTGGCTGACCATGCGCTACAGATGATCAAAGACCAAAAGGCGAGCAATCCATCGAAGCCCTGGTACATGTGGTTCTGTCCGGGCGCGAATCATGCCCCACACCATGCGCCTCAGGAGTACATCGATAAGTACAAGGGCAAGTTTGACGACGGCTATGAAGCCTACCGGGAATGGGTACTGCCCCGCATGATCGAAAAAGGGATCGTACCGAAGGGAACCCAACTCACCCCAATCAATCCGATGCCACCCCAGGTTGCGTCCCCGGGTGACCACGTGCGCCCGTGGAACACGCTGAATGCCGACGAGAAGAAGCTATTTTCGAAACTGGCGGAAGTCTATGCCGGAATGTCGGAGTATGCCGACGCGCAGGTTGGCCGCATCATTGAGTATCTCGAGGAGAGCGGTCAACTCGATAATACCCTTGTCATTTACGCCGCCGACAATGGTGCATCAGGAGAAGGCAGCCCCAACGGAACAGTCAACGAGAATAAGCTCTTCAACAGCTATCCGGATGAAATGTCCGAGAACCTGAAGCTCATCGACAAGCTGGGGAGCGCGGACACTTATGAGCACTATCCGACGGGATGGGCCGTAGGCTTCTCGACGCCGTATAAGATGTTCAAGCGGTACTCGGAATACGCGGGTGGTACCTGCGACCCGCTGGTCATCTCGTGGCCAAAAGGCATCAAGGCGCGCGGCGAGGTGCGGAACCAGTATCACCACTCCGTGGACATCGTTCCGACCATCCTGGATGTCTGTGGTCTGGAAATGCCCAAGGTTTACAGGGGAGTCGAACAATATCCACTCTCTGGCGTTTCGATGCGTTACACCTTTGACGCGAAACCCGATGCGCCGACACAGAAACGCCGCCAGTATTACGAAATGAACGGTACCCGCGGCATCTGGGTGGATGGCTGGAAGGCCGCGTCTTTGCATTCCCCCTGTCCCTCTGACCAAGGTCACTTCGACAAGGACGAATGGGAGCTATATCACGTTGACGTCGACCGCTCGGAATCCAAGAACCTGGCGAAGGAGCATCCTGAGAAGCTTGAGGAGTTGATCAAGGCCTGGTTTGAGGAAGCAGACACGAACAAGGTGCTACCGCTGGATGACCGTAATGTGACGGCCGTACTCACCGAGTTTCGGCCCACTGAGGAACCGCCCCGCGAGCGGTATATCTATTATCCGGGAACCTCCTCGATTCCGGAAAGTGCTGCTGTCAATGTGCGTGGACGCTCGTACAAGATCCTCGCGGATGTCGAGATCATCGATCCGAATTGCTCGGGCGTTATTTTCGCCCATGGATCGCGTTTCGGCGGTCATGCGCTCTTCATCAAAGACAAGAAGTTGCAGTACGTTTACAACTTCCTCGGCATCAAGCCGGAACAGAAGTTCGTCTCGCAGGAACTCAAGCCCGGCAAGTACACGCTCGGGATGGAGTTCATCCGTGAGGGCATGGGCAAAAACCATGAGTCTGTCGGCAAAACGAACCTCTACGTCAACGACAAGGTCGTAGCGTCAGGGCCGATGCGCGCACAGGTTGGCAAGTTCACCCTGGACGGCGACGGACTTTGCATCGGCTACGACAGCGCCGACGCCGTGAGCCAGGAATACAAATCTCCCGGCAGGTTTACGGGCGGGAAGATACTCGTGGTCGGCGTCACCACCGAGAAAGAGCAGTACCTCAACTTGGAGCGCATGGCAGCAGCAATGTTTGCCCTCGACTAACAGGTAGTCGTATCCATGATCGAATGGCCGGCAGCTCGAACCTGGGCTGTCGGTCAATTCTTGATCGTCGCGCATTTATACCCACTAAGGAAAACAAAGTCGCGGAATTCACTACGGAAAGGACGCATGTCCGTCTTCGGCTCGAAACTGTCCGTTGTCTTCCTGGCTATTCTGTTGGCCGTTCTGGCCGGGTGCAAGTCGAAACCTCATGCCCCGGAATCGGGCCCTTCCGAATCAAAGCAAACTCCCACGGCAGCCATCCTCGAGACCACCGACGTCAACGGCACTCGGGAAACGACCCTGCTGTCCTTGCCCAAGAACTTCGGGCGCGGCACGGGCGATTGGGACCAGATCGTAAAGCGGGGCAACCTCCGCGTGCTGGTGGTTGGCAACCGGTACAGTTTCTTCTATGACAAGGGCCGCCCCCGTGGCATCGTCCCGGAGTTCATGGAGCAATTTGAGACCGCAATCAACAAGACGCTGAAAACCGGCACGGACAAATTCCGGGTCGTATATCTTCCCATGGCTCCCGGGCAATTACTGACGGCATTGAACGATGGCATCGGAGACATTGCCTGCACTGGCGTCATTATTACACCCGACCGCGAGCGCCTCATGGACTTTACGAGGCCAATTAAGAGTGACGTGAAACTCATCGTCGCCACTTCCAAAGGCAGTTCTTCGATTAGCAGCGTGGACGACCTCAGCGGAAAAGATGTTTATGTCAACCCGCTCAGCGTCGCGAAGTTAGAACTCGAGAAATTGAACCAGCGTTTCAAGCAGGCGGGCAAACCGGAAATCGTTATCAACGCGGCAGATTCGAACTTGACCGAAGATGATCTCCTCGAAATGGTAAACGCCGGACTTATAACGACGACAGTTTCGTTCAACTTTCGTGCGGAGCTCTGGTCCAAAGTCTTCTCCAATCTCGTGGTGACTCCCGCGGTCGTCAAGGAGGAAGGGTCCATTGGATGGGTCATGCGCAAGGGCAGCCCGCAATTGAAGACCGTAATGGATGATTTCATCAAAAACCATGGGCAGGGAACGGTTTTCGGCAACATGATGCTGCAGCGATACATGAAGAACACCAAGTGGATCAAGAACTCAACGTCTGAGGCGGAGTTGAAGAAGTTTGAACTGTACGTAAAGTACTTCCAGCAATATGCGACGGAGTACGACTTCGACTATGTGATGCTTGCCGCCCAGGGATATCAGGAATCCATGCTGAATCAGGATCGCATTAGTCCCCGCGGGGCGGTTGGCATCATGCAGGTTCTGCCGAAGTACGCAGCAGCCAGTCCGATCAACATTCGTGACGTACGCAATGCGCAAAACAACATCCACGCGGGAGCCAAGATGCTGGCGCAGATCGCTAAGAACAACTTCAACGATCCCGGCATTGACCCGATGAATAAAACGCTTTTCACGTTCGCCGCGTATAACGCCGGCCAGAACCGTATCGTGCGTCTGCGGAAGCAGACCCAGGAGCAAGGTCTTGACCCCAACAAATGGTTTGGCAACGTTGAGCTCATGGTTGCAAAGGACATTGGCCAGGAGACTGTCCAATACGTCGACAACATCTACAAATATTACGTGGCTTACAAGATGAGCCTCGCTCAGCAAGAAATGCGAGGACAGGCAAGAAAGGCTCTGAAAGGGAACTGAGAACTGCGAACTGCAGAATGATGACGACCGTCCCGATTCACGGGATGAGTGCACCACCTTAAACGGCGGAGGGATATGAATCACTCGATCTCATTTCAGTTCTTTGTTGCGGGACGAATCACGGTGCTGTTGGCCTTTGCCTTCGGCTTGTGTAACGTGATTCCAGCCTGGTCGCAGGAGCACGAAGTGCCGAAGGTCGAGATCCTGGGAGGCTATTCCTACCTTCGCTCCTCAGACACCAACTTCAATGGATGGAAAGCTTCCGTGGTTGGGAATGTGAATTCCTGGCTGGGGATCACTGCTGATTTCGATGGCCACTATGCTGGAGGAGCAAGCGAGCACAGTATCACCTTCGGACCCGAGTTCTCCCTTCACAAGAGCAAAAAATGGACGCCGGTCGGCTATGCCCTGTTCGGTGTGGCTTTCGAAAGATCGGCGTCGGGTGAGACAGAACACGGCTTTGCTACCGAGCTGGGAGGCGGTCTCACCTACGAAATCAATCACCAGTGGGCCATCAGGGTGTTCGATGTCACCGCTTCCATCACCCATGTGGGCGGCGAGACTCATACCAGCCCGAAGGTCGCATGTGGCATCGTTCTGAGCTTTGGACACAAGTGAGGCTGAAGTTCATGGCGGCGAACTTCGTCAACGCGAAACCACCGGATATCCGAACCACCTGACCCGTCGCAAACGTTGTCCACCGTTTACCTAAATCATCAATGGTCTTCGTAGAATTATTTGGAGGTACTCGAAAGTCACTTGCGCGAAGCCCACCTTCCAGACACATAATCTGTTTAGAAGTAGGGGGTCATTACGCCCTGGGTCACTATCAAGACGGGCCTCAAAGCTCCAGACGGCAGCGAAGAAAAACTTACCGAGTATATCTGTGACTATCCGGGTTGTCCTAATATTGCTACCCGTGAGCTTGGATGCTTGGTCGAGCTCCGCCTTCGCGCGGCGGTCTGCGAAGATCACGTACCGAAACATCAGAGGTGATAACGCCTCCTCTCCAAAGTGTTCCGCTGTTTCTCCCAAATCCGAACAGATTCAGCGAACGCGATGGGATCGGCCCCAGACTTATCCATTGAAAACAAGTCGTGTCGCCTGATAGGCTGTAAGCTAAGTGGCTTCCGCACGCGTGCTCGTGGTCGACGATTTCGAAGCGATGCGGCAGTTCATCTGTTTGACTCTGCGCAAGAATCCCTCACTCCAGGTTGTCGGCGAGGCTTGTGACGGCCTCGAAGCCGTTCAGAAGACCGAAGAGCTGCAGCCGGACTTGATTGTGCTCGACCTCGGGCTTCCAAAAATGAATGGGATCGAGGTCGCTCGGCAGATTAGAAAGCTTGCCCTGGAATCCAAAATACTCTTCTTTAGTCAGGAATCGGATGCTGACGTGGTGCAGGAGGCTCTAAGCACGGGGGCGCTGGGCTACGTTCTGAAAGCGAGAGCGGAAACGGACCTGCTGGCTGCTGTAGCAGCCGTTCTCGAGAACAAGCAGTTTGTCAGCAGCGGTTTGCACGCTGGGCGTGGTTAGAAGATTGGGCAATGTCCCAGTGGGCCGCGCAGCCTGGAAGCCTTAAACCTATGCTGCAGCTCCCTTCTGAAGCTCAAGCAGCTGGGCTTCAGGGGTATTAAACAGAGTAGTGCCGCAATCAAAACAGACCAAAACCTTCGGAAAAACCCAGACAACGGGCTTGTCAAGGCCTTTCCGGCCAGAATGGCGAATATTCATCTCAGCAACAAACTCCGACTGTTTTTCCGAACCACATGATTTGCACGCCATAATCATCGTTTGTCTCCCTCCAGACCCGCCTGAGTGTCCGCACTCGCTCGACTCGGAGAAAGGTCACTGTCTATATGTGCAACCCTGACCGTCGTTTTGTGCCAAACGCGTCTAGAAATAGATAATCGAGGCTGCTTGGGCGTAAAATTACTGCGACTCACGCCAGTTTTGTGAGATTCGGCGAGTGTGGTCTGGACTCTATCACCCCAAGATCTCGGTCTTTAGAGCCGTTGTCGCTGGCGCAACTACAGCGTCTGCCTGACGACGAGCTTATGGTGTGCCTTCAGGCGGGCCAGAACGACGCGCTCGCCGTCTTGTTCGACCGCTACCAGAAGCTCGTCCTGAGTGTCGCGCTGAAGATTGTCCGCGATCCGGGTGAGGCCGAAGACGTCACACAGACCGTTTTCCTCGACATTTACCGCGCCGTGGCACAATTCGACCCCAGCAAAGGCAATACTAGAGTGTGGTTGATGCAGTATGCGTACCATCGCGCCTTCAACCGCCGGCAGCATCTTCTGAGTCGCGAGTTTTACAGGAGTGCGGAACTGGAAGAGGTTGAGGCTCGGCCCTTGGAATCACATGCAACCTTGGGCTTAAGTTCGCCGGAAACCAAGGCGCTGGTTCGGCAGAGTATGGAAGCTCTCTCAGACCAGCAGAAGTCGGTGATCGAAATGGCGTGCTACCAGGGGCTTTCTATGCGGGAAATCGCGGACCGGACGGGAGACTCCTTCGTCAATGTCCGCCATCATTATTATCGCGGGCTCAAGAAATTACGGACTCTGATCTTGGGTGAAGGCGACAGCAAGCCGACTTCACGGGGAGGCGAGTGTGCCTGAGCATCTGCGGCAGGGAACTGGCCACGAGCGGTATGCAGAGCTTTGTGCGCTCGCTGCCGGCGGCTTGCTAGATGCCGAGGATTTCTTCGACCTCCAGTCTCACATGAATGAATGTCGCGCATGTCATTCAGACTACGAGGCTTGGTCCAATCTCGTCACGGGGACTCTGCCGCAGGCCAAGGCGACGCTCCAAGAGAAACTGGCGGTGATGAGGGCTCAACCCCTGCCCTTCTCGCGGGAGCGCTTCCTTCGCCGCGCGCGAGCCGAAGGGGTGGTCTTCTCGCCTGAAGTTGAGACTCCCTCCCGACCGCGTCCATGGTACCTCCGTCCTATCGCGACATTGTCCCCCGTTGCGGTGTTGGTCGTGGTTGTGGTCGGTCTTGCGGCTTACGAGCTCGAAACAAGAACCATGGGGCGCGTCGAAGACGCTTCCACGACACAACAGGTTGCTGAGCTCAAACACAAGAATTCCGACCTTACCGCCAAACTGTCCCAGTTGAACGAGTCGCTCGCGGCGGGGCAGCGCGAAACCCAGGAGCTGCGTGTCCAGCTGGGGAACCTTTCCGCAACCGCAGAGAACCTTCGACGCAACACTGAACAGGCGCGGGGAGCGGCCGAGCATTCCTCCAACCAGAACGCTCAATTGCTGGAAGAAGCCCGCAACCAGGAGAAGTTGCTGGCGGAAGCAAAAGACGAGGCGGCTCGTGCCAGTCGATTGCGTGTGAACGATGAGGCTTCGCTGGTCGAACAGCAAGCCCGTATCACCGAACTCTCAAACAAGTTGCGAATCGCGAGTGCCACCCTCGATTTGGAACGGCAACTCGCGGCAGCTGGCAAGGACATCCGGGAACTCATGATGTCGCGACAGCTGCATGTCATTGATGTTCACGACACGGACCCGAACGGCAATCCCAGTAAGGCCTTTGGGCGCGTTTTCCTCACCGAAGGCAAAGCGCTCACTTTTTATGCCTTCGATTTGAATGATGAAAGGGTCGTGAATGCCAAACGTGGTTTCCAGGTATGGGCGGCGTTACAGTCGGGGAACTCGGCTCAAAGCTTAGGCTTCTTGCACGTGGATTCTAGAGGACTAGGGCGTTGGGTGCTGAAAGTGGAGAACCCCGCACTGGTGAAGGACATCAATTCCGTATTTGTCACGGTCGAGTCCACGGCCGGGGGCAAGCAACCAAGCGGACAAAAGATCCTTTACGCATACCTGGGTATGGCTACTCACCCGTAGCGAGATAACCGGTACCCTCTCCCCCAACCGCCGACCTTCGAATCTAATCCGTTTGCGTTGCGTCAAACACAAGGATATTCTTTCTAATGCTTTAGCACGTAGTGGAAACAATTTCGACGTGCCAAAGTTTGGGGAGAATCCTGATGAAGGGCCTGGCACTCGTCGCGATTCTTCTGATGAATGCGTTGGTGGCCTTCGCGCAAACGGAGGGCGCCCGGATTTCCGGCAGGGTGACGGACCCGACCAACGCTGTGATCGTTGGTGCCGAATGCAAAATCACCAACCTCGAGACTAACGTTTCGATCACGACCACTACCAACCAGGATGGGATCTACTTCATATCTGACTTGCGTCCCGCCACCTACCAACTGACCATTCAGAAAGAGGGCTTTCGCACCGTCGTCCAGGCCGAGCTGCAGCTCTACGTGCAGGATGCGGTCAACCAGAACTTCCAACTCGCGCTGGCCTCCGTTTCGGAAACCAGTGTTGTGGTCGCGCCCGAGCTACAAACGGACTCGGCGGCGGTCAGTACTGTGGTGGATCAGCAATTCGTGGACAACATGCCGTTGAATGGCCGGAGTTTCCAATCCTTAATCGCGCTCACTCCGGGCGTGGTGTTCATCTCGCAAGACTCGGGACACGGGCAGTTCAGCGTCAATGGACAACGGAGCGACGCGAACTACTTCATGGTGGATGGAGTGAGCGCGAATTTTGGCACAACGTCTCAATTCTCCATCGGCCAGACTACGGGTGGAACAACACCGGGGTTGACTTCGACGAGCGGCACCAACGGGCTGGTATCCGTGGATGCTATGCAGGAGTTCCGCGTCCAGACCTCATCGTACGCGCCTGAATTCGGACGCGCTCCCGGGGCGCAGATTTCGATCGTTACAAGGTCCGGCGGCAATGGCTTTCATGGCACAGCGTTCGACTATCTGCGGAACGACATTTTTGACGCCCACAATTGGTTCGACACTCCACAGACCCCAAAGCCACCCCTCCGCCAAAATGATTTTGGAGGCACTTTTAGCGGCCCCATCGTAAAGGATAGGACTTTCTTCTTTTTTTCCTACGAAGGGCTACGATTGCGCCAGCCGCAAACAAATACAGACTTGTTCTATACGGCGTCCGCCCGGGCGGTAGCTGCGCCCGCTTATCAGCCATTCATCAATGCACTACCGCTTCCTACCGCGCCACCAACCGACCCCGCCTGCGATAACATTGCCAGCCCATGTGTAGCGCCGATCACGGCCGTCTACTCCAATCCTTTCAGTCTCAACGCCACCAGCATTCGCTTTGACCACAACTTGACCGGGAAAATCTCCCTTTTTGCACGGCTCAACTACGCACCCTCACAGTCTGCAAACCGTGCCTGGGAAGAAGTTACGTATAACAACGCGAATACGGAAACGGTGACGGCGGGTGCGACCATTCTCCTCACTCCCACAAAGGTGAACGACTTCCGCGCCAACTGGAGTCGAAATACGGGCAGTTCAAATACCTTGCTGACCGATTTTTTGGGTGCTGTCGTGCCGCCTGCCTCTGTCTTGTTCCCACCGCCGTACAGCCCTGTTCAGGGCCAAGCTCTCGTCTACTTTCCTGATGGCAATGGCACCATGGAGGTTAGAAGCCATCCCAGATATGTGAATGTCCAGCGGCAACTTAACTTTGTAGACACATACTCCTGGGCCTTCGGCATGCACCAGACCAGAGTCGGCATCGATTACCGGCGCATGAATCCTTCAGTCCCGCCAGATACCGGGTGGGCGGTGTTTCCTGGCTCGTTTGCGTCAATCTTGTCTGGGACAGCCGACGCGGCTCTTCTATCCGCGGGTAGTCCTCTCGCCTTGAAGATGAGCAATTACTCGCTGTTCGCGCAAGACACGTGGAAGGCGACATCTAATTTCACGCTGACCTACGGGACGCGATGGGAGATCAACACCCCGCCAGTGTCGGCCACATCAGGGGAGCCCCTCTACGCGGTGCAGGGCATCTTCGACTCTCGACCGCTCGCCCTGACGCCTGGACCTTTCTGGCACAGTAAGTTTGGCAATTTTGCACCACGCGTGGGCGCCGCTTATCAAGTCAACTCTAAAACCGTGGTCCGGGGAGGTTTCGGACTTTTTTATGATCTAGGCTACGGTGGCGCGGGAAGTGCGCTTGCGGGTTTCCCGTACCAGCGCACGAGCATCGCCTTTGGTGTGCCGTTCGACCTGAGCAGCCCAGCCTTGCAGCCTCCGCCGTTCTCGACCTCAATCGCAGAGGCCGCTGCCGAACAAGCTGTCTTCAATGCCTTCGATCCGAACCTGCACCTTCCATTCACTATGCAGTGGAATGCAGCCATCGAGCGGGCACTCGGACCGAAGCAGATGTTAACGGCAACCTATGTGGGATCCGACGGCAGGCGGCTGCTGCGGGCGGGCAGTATCGTTCCTCCGGAGTTTGCGAATGGGGGGCATGTCGCCGCAACGTGGAATGCCGGCTATTCCCACTACAATGCTTTGCAGGTGCAATTCCAGCGCCGCATGTCGCGAGGCCTGCAGTTGCTGGTGTCCTACAACCTGGCAAAGTCAACCGATCTCGGCTCGAGTGACATTAGCAGCTCTACTGGGTTGAACAATATCACTGCTGCGAGCATCAGCGAGTTCGTGACGCCGCCACTGACGCCTTCCGACTTCGACATTCGGCATTCCTTCTCGGGGGCAGTCTCTTGGGAGATGCCGTCGCCCGCCTGGGGCCGCGTAGGTGACGCGCTTCTGAAAGGCTGGGCGGTAGATGCGTTGCTGCGAATCAACTCGGCGCCGCCGCTCAATGTGCAAGTCGGGGCAACCTCGCCGGCACTTGGCTTTTATGTTACTGAGCCCGATATCGTCGCCGGGCAGCCCGATTGGATTGCGGACCCGACGGAACCTGGCGGCAAGGCGCTGAATCCCGATGCCTTTGCCCCACCACCGACCGGAATGGTGGGAACCTTCCCTCGCAATGGGCTGCGGAATATATATTCACTCGACCAGACCGATTTCTCGCTGCGCCGCCGTTTCAACCTGACCGAGCGTCTCAAGCTCGACGTGCGAGCCGAGTACTTCAATGTCTTCAACCATCCAATGTTCGGAGCCCCGGGCGCAATCTCGGGTCCGTTTACCTTCTGGGGATCGGGCCCGACGGCGTTGCCGACGTTTGGCAAGGTATTGCCCGGCGCAACAACCAACGTTGCCATGGGCGGCGTTAGCGGACTTACTACCGGGCACAGCGCACTATATGCAGTTGGCGGACCACGCTCTGCGCAGTTCACACTGAAGCTGACGTTCTAGCGCCACAGCTCGCGCTAAAGGAGCAGGCGCCGCTAACGCAACTTCGCGTACTCCGCTTTAGCTTCTCTCAGGATGGGATATTCGGGTCGGCGTCTTTCCAGACGGTGAGGAAGTCCTGATACGCTGCATGCGCTGAGGCCGTGTTCTTCTGCATCGCGTACGCACAGGCAATGCCGAGGCGGGCCAGCGCACCAAGCGGGTAACTGTTTACGATGCTCCTGTGGTCGACGAATTTCTGCCCTTCCATTCCGAACAAGTCCGAGTATGATTTTGGATGAAAGGAAGGGGAAGCAGCATTTGTCCAAGGGCAGCCAACTGATACCAGTGATACCGGTTTCGATAGAAACCGGGCCGATTAGAGAAACTATAGAAACTGCACCCGAAGTTCGGAATATGTTTGAAGATAGCATAAACACTAGCTAGAATCGCTAGCCGTAGGTTTCACCGTGACTTGCTGGAAATGGTGTTGAGAGAATCCCTCTCCCTCCGCCATTGTCCGAACGGTCCCTGCATGCACGCGGTTGAGCCACATTACGGAACGACTCGTGTCGGCTGGGAACGATCGAAAGGTTCGGCAATCGTCCCGCCAGCGCCGACTAATTTCAGGAAATGCGGAATTGAGTCGTGCTCTCGAAAGGCCACTTCTCCAACGCCACGAGAAATGGCGCCCCCCTTTTCTAAGGTCGGAGGGGAATCCACGTCTCATTCGAGTTACCATTTTGGCCCGGAATTCGGGGCCACCCGCCTACCGAATTCTGTTGTCCTCGTATGCTTTCTGCAGTTTGTCCGCTGTTTCCTGGTGGGGAAAGACTTGGCTGCCGTTAGATCGCCTCTTCAGTTCCTCGTTCACTTCGCCAGGGCCTCGCTCCTGATAACTTGAAGGCACATCGACAAAAGCCTCAGGAGGCCCCGCTGCCCGAATGATGTCTCGCGCACTTTCGATCAGCAATTCGGGACTCTTCTCCCATCCAGAGATACCGACCACGGTGGAGTACCGGGCAAGTGCAATACATCCGGATAGGACCAGGCCGACACTGAGCAGCAGAATCCAGGCGGTGCGCAGCGGCACGGTCCCCGCTCCACCGGCGGCGGCGAGGAGTTCGGGAGACGGCGTCTCGCCTGCCGCAAGAACGGCTTGCAGAGGGTCGCCGCCACCGAGCGCTGCGGCTACTTCCAGGGCAGATGATGGGCGCGCCTTTGGATCCGTGTCGAGGCAACGCAGGATTATGGAGTCCACGCTGGGCTCTAGCTCTCCGGCAAACTCGGACGGAGGAGGCGGGCGCATTGCCCCACGGTAGCCTTCGCTAAGTTCTGTGAGAGAGTTGGCCGAGAAAGGACGACGTCCGGTCAGCACTTCATGAGCACAACGCCCAGTGAGAAGAGGTCGGTGCGGACCGAGGTGCCGGAGCCCTCCAACTGCTCGGGAGCCATGTAAATCGGTGTGCCTGCGAAGTCCCGGGTACCCGCCAGTTCCAGTGCCAGACCTGAGAGTCCGAAGTCCATGAGCCGCACCTGGCCCCGCCAGGCTTCCAGTTGCTGATCGCGAGTCGCTTCTGCGTAGGTGTAGGAACTTGCGCCCAGCACGGAAACAAACAGCGTTGCCGGCCAGGCTTGCCCTGTCGTGGCGTCATACACGGGGATCGTTGCCCCCGCCCAGTCCACGAACATCTTCTCCCCGGCCTTGTGTTCCTGGCGCAACACTACATCCAGGTGCCGCCGCCAGTGCTGATAGCGCTCGCAAAACCAACTGTAGCGATACCCCTCGGGGTGCGCTTGTCGGTATTCTTCCCACACCAACTGCAGGGTCAGATGCCGATGCTGCTGGAGTTGCTGGTGAATCGCTTTCCAGTCCGGTTGCGACCGTTGTCGCATCGCTGCGGCCTGCACGGGCTGGTTGCCAAACAGATTGGCTTCCAGTTCTTCTTCGCCCAAGCCTTCCGGCAACGGCCAACCGATTCCGGCCGCCCCGCCCGTTCCAGATACTCGTGGACCGTGCCCAGCCCCATTCCGCAACTGCGTGCGATCTGGCGCTGCCCCAACCCCAACTCGAACCTCAACCGCATGACCTCTTTGACTCTCCGCATGGACTTTCTCCTGGCCGGCACCCTGTTCTCCTTCGTTAATGGAGTTTCAATGCCGGGTGATTGTCCAGCGTCGCTTCACCTCCTGCTGTTCGTCTGTGGAAAATATCCCGCTCCAAGCCGAACGCCATTCCGGTAGGCGACAAAAACTGTTCACCTTCCCACCGGAATCGGCGTTCACCTTCAGACCGGAATGATGTTCGGAATCACAACGGAATCGTGTTCGGCTTCAGAGCGGAATCGCGTTCACCTTCGACCGGATTCCCCACCCCGGCTTGGCGCAATCTTCTCCAGGGATGCTGGAGCCGGGGACTCAAACGCCGTCCCCTGCTCCAGACCTCATCCCCGCTGAAGAAAAACGTCGAGACGAACGCTTGAATGCCAAGTGTGCCGACAACCGATTGTCTCAATGGAGGGGTGCAGATAGCGAAACTAGCGCTGGTGTGCCAACATAGTTTGTCTCAGCAAAGGGGTTCACCCCAAAAAAGTGTGCCGTAAATGTGCCGTACGCTGCGATCCGCTATGCACTAAATCGAGCCTTTTCAATACCACCTCAAAGTGCTTCCGTGCGGGCTTGGGTTGGAGGCAAGTGATTGAATTCTCAGCATGAAACCCAGGATTTTCGTTAATGTGATCCATTAACTCTGGATCAGCATATCGGGGTTCGAATCCCTGGGGGGCAGCCAACTCTCTTCAATCACTCACCAATGAGCCGTCGCGGCAGGGTCGTAAGACATGCCGGGAATGGATCGCATCGCGCACGACGAGTTCCCTACACGACGAGATCCATTGCGGGCAGGCTGCTGGCATTGATCCGAAGGAGAACTAGTTCAATCCCACCTTCTGCAGATAATTCGCGAACCGAGGGTCGCCGCGCAAATTGTCGTAGTCTGGATTCACCTTCAGGGAGGTCATCATAGTGGAGTGCGTTTCGTAGCACTTCTCCAACCACCCAAAGGATTCGTCGGCGTTCCCCATCGCCATCTGCAGGTACAACATGTCGGCCGGGTCCGAATCGGCGGAACGGGCCCTGGCATTGGCCGCGGCATTTCGGGCTTCAGTTTGCTCCCCGATCCTCGATTTGACCATGCTCACCATCACCCAATACTTTGGCGAATCTCCCTCGGCATGTTGCAGATTCTTCAGTTCAGCTTCTAATTCCCGGTCCATTCTCTTTTCTGCAAAGGCCCGCACCAGCCAGTAGCGCGCCTGCTGAAAACTGGGATCCATCTCCGCTGTCTTGCGCAACTGGTCAATGGCCTCGTCGTAACGACGTCCGAAATAGAGGAGTTTGCCCCGGTCGGTCGCGATCGCCATGGACAGAGGGTCCCGTTGTTGGGCCTGATCGATCTCCTCCAGCGCTTCATCCAATCGTCCTTCCGCTCCCAGATATTCGGCGTACCAGTGGTGGGCAACGGAATCGTTCGGGTTCAAGCGAAGCGCTCGCGTGTACTCGCGATCCGCCTTTCCCCAATCCCACTCGTAGTTCATCGCGATAAGCCCTAACGTGGCGTGGGCAGCAGCATTCTCCGAATCCAGCGCGATGGCTTTCTGTGCCGCCACCTCGGCGCGGGGAAGCACTGCCGTGGCCTGCTCCATTCCCCAACCGCCTTCGAAAATGTAGGTGCCCGCCAGCCCCACATAGGCCTGGGCAAAGTCGCCGTCTTTCGCGATGGCTTGTTGGAAGTACTTCTCGCCTTCGCGGATTCCTTCGCGTGTCCGCTTGTTCCAGAAATAACGGCCCTTCAGATAGAGGAGATTCGCCTCGGGGTTCGTGGTCCGCGACTTCCGCATCCATGCTTGCTCGTCCGGCGTCATCGACGTCTGCAACGCTCCGGCAATCTCGCGGACGATCTCGGACTCGAGATTCTGTGCCTGTTCCAGAGGACGTTCGTAGCTCTCGGCCCAGATGTGCTGTTCTGGATTCGCCTGCACCAACTGCGCGGTGATGTGGATTCGTCCATTGCGCTGTGAGATGGTGCCTTCCACCAGCGCGTCCACGTTCAGTTCGCGTGCGATCTGGGGCAAAGTCTTCCGCGTTCCCTTGTACTGCATGACCGAGGTTCGCGAAATGACGCGCAGCGCGCGAATTCTCGCCAATTCCGTGATCAAGTCGTCGGTCATCCCGTCAGCAAAGAAATCCTGCGTTGCGTCCGCGGAGAGATTGGCGAGAGGCAGGACGGCGATGGAGCGGATCGTCGGCGTGGCCGCTTTGCCGCTCCAACTGGAGAAGGCGAGGAATCCGAGAAGCGCGACCAAGAGGGCGGCAGCTGCGATCCCCAAACCCGATCTCCATGTGGAACGTGCCCGAAGTGCGGCACGGTCTTGCCCCTTGGCAGCGAACCGTTGGTCGTCGCCCGGGATTGGGCCTGCGGTTGCCATTCTCGCCCGCTGTTGATCGGTCACAACTAGCACAGGTGCCGCAAACCGGTATCCTCGCTTTGCCACGGTCTGAATCAGTTGCGCCTCTCCGGCTGCTTCGCCAAGCGCTTTGCGGAGCTGCGAGATGTTCTGGGCCAGGCTCACATCTTCGACAAAGGTGCCGGGCCAGAGCTTCTCCATCAGTTCGTTTTTGGGCAACAGCCGGCCGGCGTTCTCGACCAGAACGACGAGCGTGTCAAAGACTTTCGGCGCAAGCGGGATATCGATGCCGTCGCGCACAAGGCGGCGCTCGGCAATCTCCAGACGAAACCCGCTGAACTGGTAAATCGGCTGCATTTTCGTGCTGTCCACAGAGACCCTGGGGAGAGGAAGGGTGGTCAGAATTTTATCAAACAAAAATCAAGAATTCGTCAAGACTTCGTGCGCGCGCCGCGCTTAGATAGGCGCAAGCTTGTGGGGGCTGCAAGGCGCAGATTCTAAGTGGCTTCCACGCGTGGGCGGCAAATCCTAAGGACGCGGTCGGAGAGAACAATGAACGCGGTCAACGTCGTGTCTTTAAAACTGTCCCCTCGGGCAGTTGCTAGCGCCTTGATTCTCCCAGCGACACTCATGGTTGCGATTGGAGGATTGCCCGCCCACGCCCAAATCACTCCCAGCGCCGATGCCTATACCACCACCGCGACACCGGGCAACAACTTCGGCGCCAAGCCGCTGCTCGACGTCCAGAGCGCGACGCAGAACACCTACATCCAGTTCGATCTCTCCTCGCTGCCCGCCGGAATGCCTGGCTCCAGCATCGCCAAGGCGGCTCTGAAGCTTTACGTGAATACCGTGCCGACAGCCGGTAGTTTCAATGTGAATCTCGTCAACGGCACCTGGGACGAGAAGACTATCACCGCAAATCTTGCTCCCGCGCTCGGCACGACGATCGCGGCCAGCATTCCTCTGAGCGCCAGTAACGTCAAGGACTACATCATCATCGACGTCACTTTGGCGGTGCAGGCGTGGCTGAACCGGACTCAGGCCAATGACGGGATAGCGCTGGTCGCCAATAGCCCGTTGAACGCCACGTTCGACAGCAAGGAGAGCACGACGCAAAGCCACCCACCGGAATTGGACATCGTGTTCGCGGGAGGCACTGGAACGATTACGGGGATCACGACGGCGACCGGCAGCGGCCTAACCGGTGGTGGCACGAGCGGTACGCTCAACCTGGGCCTGCTGAATACATGCTCCAATAACCAGGTACTGAAGTGGAGCGGCTCGGCGTGGGGATGCGCCAATCTTTCCGGCTCGGGCACGGTAACGAGTGTCGGGCTGAGCGCGCCGAGTTCGGACTTCACAGTGACGGGATCGCCGGTTACGAGCAGCGGCACACTGGGCTTGAACTGGGCGGTCGCGCCGACCAGCGCCAACACCGCGAACGCCATCGTCAAACGCGATGCAACGGGCAGTTTTAATGCAAGCGCCGTCAATCTCAGCGGCTCGCTTTTCGTGGGCACCGATGGGATCGCCATCGACGGGGTCAGTGCCAATTCCAATGGCATTTGGGGAGTCTCACAGTCCACGTCGGGCCCCCTCTACGGCGTCTTCGGCGGAACCTACAGTCTGAGCAGCAATGCCGCGGGAGTCTACGGAGCAGCTCTCAACGGCGGTAGCGGCGCCGGGCTCACGTTTGGAGTCGAAGGCATATCTTACAGTCCGGTGGGAGTCGGGGTATTTGGGTATACCCGGCTATTGTCAAACACGGGCAGCACGGTATCTTCTCCCCACGCCGGGGTTTGGGGCGACAGCATCACCGGATCACCGGGGCGGGTGTTTATGCAACCGCCGATAACAACAATGCTGTGGTCGCTGTGAACAACGCCTTTGTGCCCACACTTTGGGTTGAGAATAACGCATCAAATTCCTGGGTTCTCTGGGCGACGGGCAACGTTGGGTCCTGCCGATCCGACTCCCTGGGCGACTTGGCCTGCACCGGCACCGTAACGGGAGGCGTACATGCGAACAAGATCGACCACCCGCTCGACCCGGCGAACAAGTATCTCGTCCATAGCGGAGTCGAATCGCCGGACCGCAAGACCGTCTATGACGGCGTAGTCGCATTGGACGCAAACGGCGAAGCCTCCGTCCAACTGCCCGCCTACGTGGAGTCTCTCAACGGCCAGTTCCGTTATCAACTCACGGCCATCGGCGCACCCGGGCCGAACCTCTACATCGCCGAGGAAATCTCCAGAAACCAATTTCGCATCGCTGGCGGCAAGCCCGGCATGAAAGTCTCCTGGCAAGTTACCGGAATCCGGCAGGACGCTTGGAGTAAAGCTAACCCGCCGGTGGTGGAAGAAGAAAAGTCATCGGATGAGCGCGGCTACTACTTGCATCCAGAGGCCTTGGGACAGCCTCGTGAAAAAGGACTGGTGACGCTGCCTCCGGTAAAGCAGCGTCCGGGCATACCGGCGCAAGCTGCCAGCACTTCGAACCATGCGCGTTGATTTTTCGGAAGCGGCAGGTTCTTCGGCGAGCCGGCGAAAGAGATGTCGAAATTCAAAACTGCACTCAAGAAGTTCGTGTGTTTTCCACAAACAGATTTCCGAGGAGACGACCAATGAGGAAGGTATTCCTGATGGGACTGGTGTTACTGCTGTTCGTGGGCACGGCGTCCGCGGCAGCGACCAAGCAGAAGCTGACCGCCGGCTGGGACAATTTCGGCGAACCCCTGAACTTCGCCAAGAGTAGCGTCAAATGGTCCCTCTCGCCCAAGCGGACCCTGAGCGTCACGTTCGCTCTCGTCGGCGCTCACCCGAACAAGCTGTACCAGGTCGGGCTGACCTTCTTCTGCGACTCGTTCCCAGCGACATTCGGACAGTTTCCGACGGTAGGCGGCGGCGGACCATGCACTCCGTCAACCAAGCAAGGCGTCACGAAGAACTTTGCCGCCGTCGAAATCGGGGTCGTCACTACCGACATGAACGGCAAAGGATCGTTCACGGTGGTCATTGGACCCGTTCTGGACGGAACCTACAAAGTCGAATTTTTCGTGCATGATGGCGCCGGCTGCAACCTTAACGGTGGCGGCGGAACAAATACCTGCTGGGCCGACTTCCGGTCCCCGGGACCGTTCGGAACCGCTACCACCGTGGTCGTCCCCTGACAGCGACAATTTGCGAAGGCGGACCGTGCGCTGTCTCGAACCTCGAGGGACTTGGCACCTGCCCCACGTAACGAAACGCGCCAACTGACAAATCCAAACCTAAAAGACTACGCGGCGGATGTGGCCCACCCGCCCGGGTGTCTTGGCCCTTCCCTGGAGAATCAGGCAAGAACCTCATCGAAATAGGCAAAGCGCCAGTGGTCCGAAAGACTATTCTTGCTTTGCGGCCCCGCGGCACATGCGGAACTCCGCAGCAGGAGAATCGATGCAGAAGCGCAAACTCGGAAGAAGCAACCTGGAAGTCTCTGCCCTCGGCCTTGGCTGTATGGGAATGAGTTTCGGTTATGGGCCACCCGCCGACAAGAAGGAAATGATTTCGTTGATTCGCACGGCCGTCGAGCGCGGCGTGACGTTCTTCGACACCGCCGAAGTTTACGGCCCGTTCACCAACGAAGTACTCGTCGGCGAAGCCCTCGCTCCCGTCCGGAAGCAGGTGGCGATCGCTACCAAATTCGGCTTCAAACTGGATCCCGAGACGGGCAAGCAGACCGGGCTCGACAGCCGCCCGGACCACATCAAAGCGGTCGCGGACGCCTCGCTGAAGCGGCTGAGGACCGATGTCATCGATCTGTTCTATCAGCACCGCGTGGACCCGAACGTTCCCATCGAAGACGTAGCCGGAGCCGTAAAGGACCTGATCCAACAGGGAAAAGTGAAGCACTTCGGACTTTCCGAAGCCGGCGTGCAAGTGATCCATCGGGCCCATGCAGTTCAGCCGGTCGCGGCGCTGCAGAGCGAATACTCCCTTTTTTGGAGAGAGCCGGAAGAGG
>Ga0335071_10002140_pt1 | contig 21284 bp, 14 predicted proteins | sample Lox_Sample_15_FD_206724 | JGI IMG/M metagenome (GOLD analysis project Ga0335071, IMG submission 206724) | Soil microbial communities from Loxahatchee National Wildlife Refuge, Florida, United States - Lox_Sample_1.5 | ecosystem: Environmental > Terrestrial > Soil > Wetlands | place: USA... | reverse complement strand
TTCGCCTCTGCTGGGAAGAATCGGGGATCTCGAGGAGATCCTCATGAAAAATGTGATCGACGAAGTTGTAATCGCGCTTCCCGTGAAGACACAATATGTCGCGATCGAACGTACCATTGCCATTTGCAAGCGCATGGGGGTCCAGGTTCTGTACTGCGAGAATCTCTTCGAAACACCGCGCTCGGGCCGCTGCCATCGCGAGCCCTTCGATGACCAGAAAGTGACTCTGAAAATGGTGCCGGATGACTACCGCCATCGCATCAAGCGCAGCTTCGACGCGCTGGGCGCGTTGATCGGCCTGATTCTTTGCGCGCCGCTTTTTCTAATAGTGGCGATCCTCATCAAGGCCACGAGCAAAGGGCCGGTGTTGTTCAGGCAGGAGCGCTACGGGCTGGGAAGGCGTACTTTCTGCATCTACAAGTTCCGCACCATGGTGGAGAATGCCGAGGCAGCGCAGGCAGCGCTCGAACACATGAACGAAAACGCCGGGCCGGTTTTCAAGATTTTCAAAGATCCGCGAATCACGAAACTTGGCGCGCTGTTGCGGCGCACCTCCATCGATGAGCTTCCACAACTGCTGAACGTGTTAAAGGGCGAGATGTCTCTGGTGGGCCCAAGGCCGTTGAACCTGCGCGATGTAGGCAAATTTTCCGAAGCCTGGCTCATGCGGCGCTTCAGCGTGAAACCCGGGCTCACGTGCCTGTGGCAGATCGGCGGCCGCAGCAATGTGAGCTTCGATCGCTGGATGGAACTTGACCTTCATTACATCGATCATTGGTCGCTGGAGATGGATCTCAGGATACTTGTCAAAACCATTCCTGCGGTTCTGAGGGGAACGGGGGCAGCATGAAAGCAGGCGATCTCATACGCGTGGCTTACGTAAGCCACACGGGCGCAGTCAGCGGCGCTGAGGTCATGCTCATCAATCTCGTGCGCGGGCTCGATCGAGCTCGCTACGAACCGATTGCGTTCTGCCCCGCGGAAGGCGATCTGAGGAAGATGTTCGAAACGGAAGGCATCCCCTGCAAGGACCTGCCCGAGGTGCGAGCTCGCTTCACCTGCCGTCCAGACAGACTCTGGAAAGCTGCAGTCTCTTTTACCCGCGCAACGCTTGCCTTGCGGCGCGCGTTTGCGGACGACGAGCCGGACATCGTTCATGCCAATAGCGTGCGAGCCGGCATCGTCGCGTCATTGGCATCTGTCGCCAGCGGACGCAAAATCGTATGGCATCTTCATGATGACCTGCCGCGCCATTTTCTCAGCTTGTTTATCCGCATTGCCGCTTTGCTGCTGCGTCCTGCGCGCGTCGTAGCTGTTTCACATGCAACCGCAAGAACATTTCGCGGGCCGTTTGTATTTAAGGGAACGCTCCACATCATTCACAATGGAGTGGATTTGCACCGGTTCCCCCTGAAGAATGCGGATCGGCCGCGGATGCGGGAAGTGCTGGGCTATTACCCAGGCTCTTTTTTGATATGCGCGGTCGGCCAGATCTGCGCGCGCAAAGGCTTGCTCGAACTCATCCGGGCGTTTGAGATGGCTCGAGCGCGCGCGCCTTATATGCACCTGGTCATCGCGGGCTGCGTGGTCTTTGAGCATGAAAAGGAATATCTCGATCGATTGCATCAGGCGGCCCGGGCGCCAATGGTCGCGGGCAGCGTGCACTTCGCCGGCCAACTGAAGAATGTGTCCGAGCTTTTGCATGCGGCCGACCTCCTCGTCTTGAACAGCCTTGAAGAGCCTTTCGGCCTGGTGCTGGTTGAGGCCATGTCGAGCGGCACGCCGGTGCTGGCCACGCGCGTTGGAGGAATCCCCGAGATCGTTCATGACAGGGAGAACGGTTGGCTGATTGAAAAAGCGGATACTGCCGGGCTGGCGAAGAAGCTGCTTGAATTGGCCAGAGACCGGGAACTCCTGGAGAGGGTGGCGCGGCGCGCACACGATGCGACCTGCCCTCAGTTCTCGCTTGAGAGATTTCAGGCGCGGTGGCAAGACTGCTATGCGGAGCTCGTATCGGCCAGGGAGCGCGCCGTCAGTCCCGCAATGGGTGACCCCGTACCAATGAACGTTAACGAATGGCGCTGAAGGAGTGTCGTCCTTAATGCCAGGAATTGCTCTATTTCAGGATTATTTGGCGCAGTATGGCGGCGCGGAGCGTGTGACGGAAGCCATTCATCAAGTGCTCCCCACGGCCAAATTGCACACCACAATGGCCGTGCCTGAGCGTCTCTCTCGGTATCTCGGCGGGCTCGACATATCCACCACCTGGATGCAATCCTTGCCTGCGAAATCCAAACTGTACCGGCACTATTTTCTTTTGTATCCTTTCGCGGTCGAGTCGGTGAATCTAAAGAATTACGACCTGATCGTGAGCAGTTGCTGCGGATATGCCAAGGGCGTGCGGCGAGGCGAAAACGGAGTCCATGTCTGCTACTGCCACAATCCGATGCGCTGGGTCTGGCGCTTTCCGCAATACATGCAGCAGGAAAAATTCAGCTGGCCGTTGAGGACGGGGTTGCGCCTCATGGTGGAGGGACTCAAGCGCTGGGAGATGCAGGCGGCCGCGCGCCCTGATTACTATATTGCGAACTCGTACATTGTGGCCGAACGCCTGAAGAGTGCGTTCGGTGTGGATGCCACGGTTATTGAGCCGCCCATCGTCACCTCTCGCTTCAGAATCAGCCGTGAAATCGACAATTACTATTTGGTTCTTTCCCGTCTGAATGCGTACAAGCGCATTGATCTCGCCGTCGAGGCTTGCACGCGGACCCGCCGGAAGCTCGTGGTGATTGGCGACGGTCCGGATCGCCATCGGTTGATGGCGATGGCGGGTCCCAGCGTAAGCTTTCTTGGCCGCCAGCCCGACGCGTTGGTAAGCCGCTATGCCAGCAGGTGCCGGGCGCTGATTTCCCCCGGCGAAGAGGATTTCGGAATGGCTCCGCTTGAAGTGAATGCGGCCGGACGCCCCGTTGTGGCATTTGCTGCGGGTGGAGCGACAGAAACCGTGATCGACGGAATGAATGGCGTGTTTTTTGCCGCCCAGACTGTCGACTCGGTGACGGAGGGCCTTGAGCGGCTCGAAGCGCAGAATTGGGATTCAGCGGCGATCAGGAGAAACGCTCAACGATATGACATTGAGGTGTTTCGCGATCGCCTGCTTGACTATTTGTGTCGAGTGTCGCCGGCTGTTCGTAGCTTGGAGTTGCGGAAGCAGAGGGTTGGATGAATGTGGCTCGCCCCAATTCGACACTTCCTGGCGCCGCCGGGCAGCTGGCATCGGCAACGGGCTTCCGCTCTGTGGCGCAGTCGATTACAAGCAAGGTGGTCGTCCTTACTCTACAGGCAGGTACCGGAATCCTGACTGCGCGCGAATTGCGGCCGTGGGGCCGTGGCGAATTGTCGGCCATGATTCTCTGGCCGCTGCTGGTGGCCAGTGTGACCACACTCGGTGTGCCTAGTTCACTAATTTATTTTCTTCGCCACAGGCCTGAGGATCGCGATCGGCTTATCGCAAATGGATTCTCCATGTCGCTGACTTTGGGGTCGGCAGCGGCTATCCTCACCGCGGCGATTCTGCCCCTGTGTCTGCGCGAATACTCGCCCTCCATCGTTCGCGCTGCGCAATGGTTTCTCATCACGGTGCCCATTTGTTCCGTGACTCTGGCCGGACGTGCAGTACTGGAGGCGAGCTACGATTTTCTTGCTTCAAATGCGATTCAGATCCTGACGCCCTTGACGACTCTTGCCGGTCTTCTTCTCGTTCTTGACCTGCATCGCTTCAATCCCTACACAGCTTCGATGGCGTACATTGTCGCATCCATTCCGGCCGTCTGCTTGATGACCGTGCGAGTGCGCCGGGTCTTCAGCGGTCGGCTAAAGGCGCAGATCGCTGTCATCAAACAGATTCTCGGCTATGGCATTCGCTCCTACGGCATTGACGTTCTGGGAACCCTGGCGCTCTACGTCGATCAGGTCCTGGTGATCGGACTTCTCAAGCCAGGGGCGATGGGCGCGTACGCCGTGGTCCTCAGCTCTTCACGCATGCTCAATCTTTTCCAGGCTTCCGTGGTAATGGTGCTCTTCCCCAAGGCGGCCGGCCGGCCGGCCAGGGAAGTCGTGGCCATTACGGGAGTTGCGGTTCGAATCAGCAGTCTGGCCACCGCGCTTTGTGGAATTGCGGTTTGCGCCGCTGGACCGTCGCTTTTGCGGATCTTCTATGGAAGCGAGTACGTGGAAGCCGCGAGCGCCCTGCGCATTTTAGTGGTGGAAGTCGTGCTCTCAGGAGCTACCTACGTTTTGGCGCAGGCCTTCATGGCTCTCAACGCGCCGGGCGTCATCACCGTCCTGCAGGCGATAGGGCTTTCACTCAGCATTCCGTTCATGTTGCTGCTCATCCCGAGGTGGGGAATCTACGGAGCGGCTGTTTCACTCCTTGCGTCGACGATCGCACGATTCATCTTTGTATTCGTGGCCTATCGTTTTTTCCTGAAAACCGATCCGCCCAGCCTCATATTCAATGGCCGCGACCTGAAGCGCTTGTGGAACGGATTGATTTGGCAACCGGAGCGTGGCAATTGAGATCGGAACCCACTCTCGAAGCACGGTGTGAGTTCGCGCCAAATACGCGCGCCCACCCTGTGCAGTGCGGTGCTGCTTTCGCTGTGACATTCGCGGCGCCTGTACTGCTGATCTTTTGCGGTCAGGCCAACTCGTTGCGTTTTGTCTTTCCTCTTTTGAGTGTCGCAGCCGGTGGATTCCTGCTTTGGCGTTCCAAGCCGCTTTACGTGACTCTTGTCTTCTGGTTGTGGTTTGTCACGCCGTTCTTCGGCCGCGTAGCAGATTTTCAGGCCGGATCGACCCCACCAAATCCGGCCGAGCTGGCGCCTTACCTTGTCGCCGGACTTTCGGGTATCTCCCTTTTGCTCAGTCCGCGCTTTCTCGCGAGGAGGGAAGCTCTTCCCTATATGTGCGCCTGCGTCGCGATTCTCTATGGCACGGTCCTCGGCCTCGCCTTTCTGCCGCTTTTTGACGTCATGCGCGCTCTCCTGAATTGGGTCGTGCCGGTGGTTTTTGCCCTCTTCGTGTACGGGCACCGCCAACACTATGCGGAGTTTTGTAAAGCGATCGAAAGGTCCTTCCTCTATGGCCTTCTGGTGCTCGGCGCCTACGGCATCTATCAGTTCTTCAACCCTCCGGATTGGGACCGCGCATGGATTCTCACAGTTCAGCTGAATTCGTCTGGCGTGCCTGAACCGATGAAAACGCGTGTCTTCAGCACGATGAACAGCCCCGCCGTCTTCTCCGCCACAATGGCGTGTGGTCTATTGATTCTCTTCAATATGAAAAGCAAAGTGCGGCTGCTCGCCGTGGCCTGCGGATTTGTCGGGCTGATTTTCTCTCTGAGCCGTGCTTCGTGGATCAGTCTCGCCGTAGGCTCCATTTACCTGGTCTTCCGTCTGGGAATGCGGGCGCGATTGCGATTGATCCTCGCCGCAGCAGCAGGCGTGGCGGTACTAGGCGCACTTGCGCAAATCCCCGGAATCCACGCGATTGTTGCAGAGCGGGTCGGAACCCTGAGCCAGCCTGGCCATGACGCTAGCTTTTCGGCCCGCATCGATGGGCACGTACGGGCGCTGCGCAGCCTGTCGGAGGATCCGTGGGGCGAGGGAATGGGCAGTACAGACACGTTGCACGCTACAAGTGGGGGTGAGGCGGGCATCGGTCCGCACGACAGCACTCTGCTCGAGCTTCTATATTCCCTGGGTTGGGTTGGTGCATCGCTATACCTGCTGGGATTTGGCTTACTGCTGGCGCAATTGGTCCGCAAAGGAGGCAGCGATCGGTTTGCGTTATCGGCTCAGGCCGCTCTGGCCGGTCTCTTGGCGCAGATGCTGCTCGTGAGCGTCTTCCTCGGAGTGCTGGGCTTCCTGGTTTGGACATTTGCCGCCATGATCCTTTCTGCGCCTCAAAGGCTCGAAAGTTCCGCGTATACAGAGTCCGAAGCAGAAAGCCCTCTGGTGCGCGTATAAGGAATCTCGATGAGAGTTCTGCACATCCTCAACGATGTGAGCGATCGCGGCAACGGCATCGTGAATGCCGCCGTGAGCCTGGCGGTGGAACAGGCACGGCAAGGCTATTCCGTCGCGGTGGCTTCTGACTGCGGTGGATATCTGCCGCTCCTTTTGCGCGCCGGCGTGCTTCACTTGCCCTTGGACCAATCGCGGCGGCCGCTGCATATCTTGCGCGCGGCGCAGCTCTTTCGCAAGCATCTGCTTGCTTTCAGGCCCGATGTTGTGCACGCCCATATGCGAACCGGTCTGGTTCTCGCGTGGTTCTGGCGCCATTTTGAAAAGTTTGCGCTGGTTGGCCATGTGCACAATGTGCACGACCGCGAGTCGGCGATTATGGGCCTTGCCGATCGAGTCATTGCGGTCAGCGAATCGGTCGGGAAAACAATGGCCGCCCGCGGAATTCCCCGGCGAAAGCTGCGTGTTGTCTTGAATCGAACGCTGAACAGCGCACTCCAGCCAAAGTTGGAAAAGGTACAGCCGGCTTTGCTGGCAAACCCCGCCATTGTCACGGTCTGCGGCATGAACCGCCGCAAGGGCATTGAAGAGTTGCTCACGGCATTCGATGAGGTAGCACAAAGGTTTTCCGGCGCTCATCTTTATCTGGTGGGAGATGGACCCGAGCGAGGCGAATTCGAGCAAGTTGCGCGGCGGTCTCCGTATAGCTGCCGCATTCATTTTGAAGGTTTTTGCCCCGCGCCACAGTCCTACATGCTGAGCGCTGACGTCTTCGTGCTTGCCGCACGGCGCGAGTCCTTTGGACTCGTCTTGATTGAGGCCCGCGCCTCAGGATGCGCCATCGTGGCCACAGATGCAGACGGGATCGCCGAAGCGCTCGATCACGGCCGTTGCGGTGTGTTGGTGCCACCGCGTGACGCTTCCGCTCTGGCGCGAGCGCTGTGCCACATGCTCGAGAACGATCGGGAGCGCATGGAGTGGAAGCGGCGTGCAAAATCAGGCATCGAGAAGTATTCGATTGAGCGAATGGCGAATGAAGTAAGGGAGGTGTATGACGAGGTAATTGAGGAGAAAGGGTGGTGCGGCAGTGCGACGATCGCCTGCCGATAAAGCGGAAACTCTCACTCCGGCTGGATCTCCACCACCAGCGGATGGTCGGGAATCGACAAATGGACAGCGGCGGCGTCTGCGTACGTCTTCAAGGGCGCTTCCTGAAGCACTGGCTCAAAGAGAGTGACATGCCGAGCCTTTTTCCCCATAAGCAGCATTGTTTCGAGAGGAGGATTTTGGACATCGCCATGGTTGTAGCTTGAAACTTCCTGCCAGAGAATAAGATCGAACAGCCCATTCGATTTTTTCAACAACAGGTGGTGAATGGCCCGGTTGGTCTCGCTCAGAGTCCACGAAAGCTCAAAGGGCGGCGCCGGCTCCGCGCTGTCGTTCAATTCCTCGATCAGGTTTCTTACGGCCGCGAATGCGGGTTTCTCTGTTCCATCGGCTCTCACCAGTCCCCAGTGCATCCCGTTGTGCGTGAGGCTTGGATCCGGCCTCACATCGAAGAGCTCATAGAGATAAGTCCGCGAGATGCGCCTGGTGAAGTTTTCAAGGAAGAGCCGCGGAATGTATTTGGCGGCTGCCTGCTCCGAAACCGCAGGTTGATCGCGGAAGTCATTTAGAGCATTGTGATAGCCGGTTTCCGTTATTACGATTGGTCTGTTGCCGAAGGCGGCCCTGGCCAGATCCGACTGCTCAGGAAATACAGCGGATGGCATTTTCCCCGCTGGATAGGGGTGCAAATTGGCTTCGTCAAACCCTCCCGCGCCGCCGCCAAACACCTTTCCGTTTCGCACAAACGCGAGCGAAGGGGCAATCACCAGAGGGCGGTGCTCGCTGGAGAGAGCCTGCGCAGCAGAGAAAATTTCTCTTTGATAATCGCGAGCGACGGTGGCCCAATCGGCCGTGCTGCTGACGTCCAGTTCATTCGGTCCTTCGAACGACTCAATCGTGTTTCCCGCCAATTGCTCAATCTGTTGGAGCAGCGCCGGGGTAACAGGTCCGAGCTTGTTCCGCGGGTCGAGCACCGCATCGAATCGGATTCCCAGGCGCCCGAGCTCGATCCAGCGCCCATAAAGCTTGCTGTTGTAAGCGGAGTCTTGAAGGTGTATGCCGTCGCGAAGGTGCCGGATACCAATGGAACGCAGGTCCTTTTTCACCAAAGCAAAGTCCCCGTAAGTGCAATCGAAATAGCTTATATGCGTGTTGACACCAATGCTGTTGATGAAAGCCACTGTGCTCAGTGCTCTCTCTGGGAAGGGCATGCGGCTATCACTTTTGTCGTGCGCTTGTAGGTTCAGCGCCCCGGGCATTCCCCGCGCGCCGGCAATGAGAATCCCGCCGATGACAAGCGGCGCTACCGCCTTGCGGAGGTGTTTTCTTAATCTCTCGAGTTGCAAAGTCATCGAATGTATCCAACCAAGTGAAAATTGCAGGCGTCTAAGCCCATGTACAGCAAGAGGGGCTACTCCCTTCCGCCAAGCCCGAGAAACAGGCGCGAAGGCCGAATATGCGCCGGCCTTTATATGCATTTAGACGCGCATACAGGCTCTGCGCTCGCACTTCCAATGGACAATTTTGCGCGTTCACATCCTGCTAGTTCGCTCGATTGGCATATCGCCCTCGGAAAGATCTTTGCCTGGATTCGATGATCCAGGCTTGACCACTACTCACAGGGTGAAAGTGTATGGCTGGCATTGATGTAGTTATCGCAGACACTCAACCGCTTTCGCTTCATGGCATGAGAAGCGCTGTGGCCGATCAGGCGGATATCAGGATACTTGCTGAATGTGAGACCTCTGACCGCCTTCTTGATGCGATTCGTCACTTTTCTCCAGACGTGGTGCTCGTGAGTGCCGAGATCTTGAGCGAGGAATTGAGCGCCCTGGAAGAACTTGTAACGGAACTCGACGAAACGCGCGTGATCGTCGTAACAAGCAGAAAGGACCCCGGATTCCTTGAAGCCGCGTTGCGCTGCGGAGCCAAGGGGGTCTTCCAACGGGAGTGGCCGGTGCAGCAGATTCCGCTGGCGATCAGAAAAGTAACAAACGGTGGGGTTTGGCTCGAGCAGGGCGCTGCTGAGCGTGTACTGGAGCAGGTTCTTTCAAAGCGCAAAGTTCCCGATGCCGAAGAGATGCGCATTGCCTCATTGACCCCGCGCGAGCACGAAGTCACTCAATTAGTGTGCCGGGGACTGAGAAATAAAGAGATCTCCGATCAACTTCACATCAGCATGGCTACCGTCTCCCATCACCTCACATCCATTTACAGCAAGCTCGAAGTCAGCGACAGAACTGCCCTCGTCATCTATGCGGTAAAGCGCCGGCTGGTGAGTTTCTAGACAAAGCCATAAGCCAGTTGCGATGAGTTCCAAAGCGGGCTAGCCAATAAAAACTAATTCCTGGAACTAACACAAACGGATTAATCCTGGAAATGTAAGTCGACTCCGCCTCGGTGCCACCGCCCCGACCGGAAGGAAAACCCTGAAGCGGCCTGCCTGGAAAATCTCTCTAACTCAGCATGAACGCCCCTTCTGATTTTCGCAATCGAGCGCCGGTCAGAGCGTCGAGCCTCGCGAGAAAGTCTAGCGCAACTCAATTTTTTGCCGTCTTTTTGCTCACCATCTGTGCATTCCTGTCCACTGCGCCGGCCAGCTTCGCGCAGGAGACTGTGATCGTCGACGCGCAGGGCGCGCGGACACCGTTCCCGCACTTCTGGGAGCAAATGTTCGGCTCCGGAAGAGCTATTCTCTCCCTGCGCGAGAGCTACCGCGACGACATTCGAGCAGTGAAACAGGTGGCGGACTTCCGTTATGTTCGCTTTCACGGCATTTTCGATGATGAGGTGGGCGTCTACAGCGAAGATGAGCACGGCAATCCCGTTTACAACTTCTCCTACGTCGATCAGATCTACGATGGATTGCTGAAAAACGGCGTGCGGCCATGTGTCGAAATCAGTTTCATGCCGCGCAAGCTTGCATTCAATCCCGATGCCCTGCACCCGTTCTGGTACAAACCAAATGTTTCGCCCCCGAAAAGCATGGAGCGCTGGGGCGACCTCATCCGGCACTTCGCGCAGCACCTGGTCGATCGTTACGGCATCGGCGAAGTTTCGCAGTGGTATTTCGAAGTGTGGAATGAGCCGAACATCGACTTTTGGGGTGGCATTCCCCGCCAAAAATCCTACTTCGATCTTTACGCGCATACGGCGGAGGCTCTTAAAAGCGTCAGCCCTGAGCTGCGCGTTGGAGGTCCTGCGACCGCGGCCGCAGACTGGGTCGGCGATTTTCTGAAGTTCGCCGCCGAGAATCATGTTCCCGTTGATTTTGTTTCCACGCACGCCTACGCCGACGATACGGTCGAGAATCTTTTCGGCACAAATGAAGCAATCCCCATGGACGATCGCGTCTGTCGAGCGCTCGCAAAGGTGCACAGCGAGATAGCGGCTTCAGCTACGCCCCACATTCCGCTTTTCCTCACCGAGTGGAATGTGGAGGGCGAGATGGAGGCGCGCGACACCGTTTTTGTCGGACCGGCGCTGGCCAACACGGTGCGCCAGTGCGACGGTCTCGTAGACATGATGTCGTTCTGGACCTTTTCCGATGTCTTTGAAGAAGGCGGACCACTTCCAAGGCCATTTGTTGGCATGTTCGGCTTGCGCGCGAAGGGCGGAATCAATAAGCCTAGCTATTACGCGTACTCACTACTGCATGAGTTGGGCACCGAGCGCCTGACCAATTCGTCGCACGACGTGATCGCCACCGAAAGCACGGGCGGAGAGATTGAAGTCGCAATCTGGAATCTGGTTGATCCTGGTGAGCGCGGAACCGAAAAAATCATCGATCTCGAGTTCAGGCGCACGCCGACGAACGCGCGCGTCACCATTCAGCGGGTGGACGAGGATCACGGCAACGTGCTCCCGCAGTATGCGGCGATGGGCAGCCCGGAGGACCCAACCCCCGCGCAGGTAGAGCAGTTGAACCGCGCCACGGCTCTGCCGGCGTCATCCGAGGAGAAACTGGTAAACGGAAAGATCTCCATCCGTCTTTCGCTCAACTCGCTTGTGCTGGTTAAAGTGCAGCCTTGACAGCCTTGTGGCTCGGCGGCGGGGCCTCAGCAGGGCCTACGATCGGCGCGACCTCTTTCAGCCGCGCCTTCAGCAAAGCCTTCTTCACCGGCCGCTCCTGAAGCAGCATTTCGGCAGCCTGGATAACAGGATGTCCATGGAACCATTCCTGTACAACGTTGTCGCAAAGCAAATTCACAATCGCCAGAAATGACATGCCCATGTGATGCGTCATCCACTCTTTGACTAGAGCCGGGCGCTGAGAATGTGCAGAGTAGTCCGCAGCTTCGTAAAATCCATACGCTCCCGTGCAGTGGCCTGATTCCATCCGCCGCAGGTTGCGTATCGCTTCGGGCGGATCAACGCTCAGGGCAAGAAAACTGGAATAGGGCGAGATTACCGGGCCCGCGGTAGCTTCAAACCAAAGCGCAAGACGTGGAATACCGTAGGCGAAATAGTGGTAATCTCCGCGATCGTTCTTTTGCGATGAACCCGACTCCGACACACCCCAGGGAATCCCATGTTCCTGACCGAATGCCTGCTGAACGTGAACGCAGGCATCCTGGGTTTGTGCAATCATTGTTCCGGCGTAGGTGCGCATCCAGAGCGCAGGCATCAGATACTCAAACATCGTTCCGGACCAGGACAGAAGCAGAAAGCGGCCATAGGCAAGGGTGTGCTCGCGCCCCAGCTTCAGCCAGCTTTGCTGAGGGATGTCGCCGCGCGCTATTGCCAGAAAACTCGCGATGCGCGCCTCTGAAGCGATCAGATCGTAGCAGGAGCCGTGCCGCCTCTGTTCGCTCACTTCAAAGCCGATGGAAAGGATGCGGCGCCACGGGTCGACCAGGAAGCTGAAATCCATTTCCTGTGCGAGACGCTCCGCGTCGTCTTCGATCCTTTGCAAATCGAGGAGAAGACTTCTTAGATTATGGATGGCTGCCGGGAGCAGATCGAGCAGTTGCTCGTGCGGTCCCTCGACGGCCTGATCCGCAATCAGTTCACGGGGCGCAGTACCCAGGGCAAGCCGCAACTCTTCGGCTTTTTCGAGGGCCTCTTCACAGTTGAGATCGAAAAGTCCCCGGCCCAACCCAAGTTGTTGCACCTCGCGCAAAGAATCGAATTGCGGCATGAGCCAGGGAAGATAATTCTCAAGAAGACGGTTGATGGCGTCGATCCGATGCCCAATTTCTCGAACCCAGTAGGTGCGCTCCGGATCGGCTGGCGGTGAGGCGTCCAATTGCGCAACCGCTGATTTCGCGCCAGGCAGCCAGGCGGCCCATTCGGAGATGTTTGCCTCACAGCAGGGCATTGAAATCCTTGAGCGAGCGGCAGTACCTCGCGCTTCTGAGAATGCAAGGCGCATGAGCGCGGGCAGGCCGCCGAACAACTCCGGCGCGAGCAAGGGCTTGCCCGCCAGGGCCCGTGCGCCCGAATGCAGTGTGTAGAGCGAGGCAACAAGATTTCCACTGTCGACGGACGATATGAAACGGGATGGCTCAAGCGGTTGCAGGGTTTCAGTGTCATACCAGTTGAAGAGGTGACCACGGAACTTCTGCAGGCGCGCGATGGTCTTAAGAGTGGGACCGGTGAGTTCAGCAAATTCGGGGGCGGTGATGAATCCCAATTCGCACGCAGCCTGCCTCGCATTCAGCAGCAGCCCGATGTTGGTCGGCGAGATTCGAGCAGCCTCGCGCAGGCCTTCTTCTTTCACGTTGTCGGGAATCAGGTGGTGATGCCGCTCGGAGCTGAACTCGTGGAAGTAGCGCCATATGCGCAAAGCATGCATGATGAGGTACTCGCGGTCGCTGGGCCCAACGCGGTGCTGCTCGCGGGGCGGGCGGTTCAGCCACTCCGTAATGGGAGCGGCAAAGGCCCACAGCGCCAGCACCGGCAAGGCGCAAAAGAAGGCCCACTGCTCGGCTGCCAGCAACCAGATGAGCACGCCGGCAACAACGGCAACCACCGGCGTTATCGCCAGATACCGGTCGCTCGATCTATGCAACCCTGTTTCGAGCTCGCTCTGGGCCGCGGTTTCCCATTCGAGCAAACGCTCTCCCGTGATAAATCGTCGAACCAGCGACCTAAAAATCGCGTCGAATGCGAGCAAGGTCTCGTGCGGCAGAAACGCCAGTGAGAGGAAGGAAATCGTCGCCGCTTGTCTAAGGCCGGCAACGGCTTCGCCGGCCTGCTCTACATCGCCCGTCGAAAGCACGCGCCCCAGCGAAAACAGAAGCTGGGCTGCAGCGGGAAAAAATAGCATGATGAGCGGAACAATCGTCCAATAAAGCGGGCCGCCCGGCAAAAAGATCCAACCACCGAGGAAAAGGAAGAAGAAGGCCGGATGCACGAGCGAGCGGCGCAGGTTATCAAGAATTTTCCAGCGCGAAATGCTGGAGATAGGGTTGGTTACTTTTTTACCTGACTCATCGGGCACGCGGGAAAAAATCCATTGCGCAACCTGCCAGTCGCCACGCACCCAACGGTGCTTGCGGCGAATGTACGCGCTGTAGCGGGAGGGATAATCGTCGACGAGCTCGACATCGGAAACAAGCCCAGCTCGTGCGTACGCCCCTTCGATAAGGTCGTGGCTGAGCAGGGAGTCGCGCGGGAACCTGCGGTCGAGCACGGCGTGCAGCGTTGAAACTTCGTAGATTCCCTTGCCGGTGAAAATACCCTCGCCAAACAAGTCCTGATAAGCGTCGGAGATGGCGCGCGTGTAAAGGTCGAGGCCGCCTGGGCCGGAATAGATGGCTGCCAGCCGCGAGCTTGCCGTCGAACGCACAGCGACGCCGATGCGGGGCTGCAAAATGCCGAAGCCTTCCGTAACGAGCCGTCGCTTGGGATCGATTACTGCCTGGTTCAGCGGATGCGCAATCGCGCCTGCCAGCCGGGTCGCCGCGCCGCGAGGGAGCTGAGAGTCGGTATCGAGGGTCAGAACATAGCGCACTCTCTCAAGAACTTCAACCGGGCCGGCCTTAATAGGAAATGCGTCGAATTCATGAGTAAGTAGCTTGTTCAGGTCGAGAAGCTTGCCGCGCTTTCGCTCCCAGCCCATCCAAACACCCTGGCGCGTGTTAAAGACGCGGTGGCGATGCAGCAGAAGGAAAGAGCCATTCACGGGCGACGCATACTTCGCGTTCAATTCGCCAATGAGCCTGACTGCCAGTTCGACCAGAGGGTGGTAGTCTCTTTCCCGCGGCTTGCTCACTGAGTCAGCCAGATCGGTAAGCAGTGCGAAGTGCAGATTGGGGTCGCGGTTTCCCAGGAAGCGGACTTCGAGATCGTTGACGAGCTTGCGCACTTGCCTCTCGTCCAGGAGCAAAGTGGGAACGGCAACAAGCGTGGTGCATTCGCCGGGAACGCCGTCCTTGAAATCCAGCTTGGGCAGCGCCTCGGGATCGATGTGAGCCGTGATGGCATTGTTAACCAGGTCGACTGCATCCTGCGAGGCAGGAATGCAGACCAGAAAAAGAAGGGCCAGCAGTCCGATGAGCCCATTGATTTGCGGGAGAACGGGAAACAGTGCGGCGGAAATCAGGAAGATGGTAAGGAAGACGATGCTGTCGAGAAAAAAGCTCTCGGCATGAGCAAGGACAAACCTTCGTATGCGCCACGAGAGGGATGGATGAAAGCTAATGCGGGCTGCGAGTTGCGGAAAACCCTTGTCGATCAGGTAGAAGCCGACGTGTTCGCGCTTTAGCTGCGAGCGTGGGTCAGAGGCGGCCGGGTACGCCCGGGCCTCTTGTGCAAGCTCGAGTGCAATCTGGGCCACCTGCCATTCGGCGCAGTTGGAGCGGCGCGCGGCTTCTGCAACCCGCTTGCGATAAAGCTCGCGGCTCTCGAAATCCATGGCGGCGAATGCACCTGCCGGATCCTGCTGAAGGAATTTGTCGAAGGTGACCAGTGGCTCGACGAGGTTAGCCCAGTCCGCATGGGTAATTGCTCGCAAACTTTTGATATGGTCCATCAGCAGCGGTTCCGGTTGCGCGCCCGGAACTCGAAGCAGGTCGCGGGATTCGCCCAGGATCATCTCTAGCATGGCGAACTTTAGAAACGTGCCGAAATGCCAGAGTTCGTCCAAATTGAGCGGCTCAAGGGCCTGCAAGCTCCGGACAAACGTGCTGAAGGTGGCCGCTGAAAACACGCCATCCACGGCCTCAAGGTAGACGCGGGCAACGCCCGCAATGCGCGGCTCGTCCTCGTGCGCGCCAAGCGGCAGGCGCGGAAGCTCGGCAATTCGGCGCGGCTCGTCGGAAACCGCTGAAATTGTGGCCCTGAATAAACGGTAGCTCGCGCCGATATCGAGAAGCGCGGAGCGGCGCGCTGTCACTTCGGGATCGCTCGAGTGCGGTGGAAGTTGCTGCCGGGCCAGAGCCAGTTCCAGGTCCCGAAGCGCCTGGCGAGCAGCGTAAACACGCAAAGGAAAATAGCTGCGTGCGCTCGGCCGCGGAACCACCTCCCAGGATGCGGCTGCCTCGGCGGCCTGACGGAGGCGATCCATCGTTTCTGTGTCAACCACCTCCTCAGCGGGCGGACTTGTAAATGCTTCGCTCATCGATACCTCAGCGGTAACTTGCGGCTTGCATCTCGAACATGCCTGCGTAACGGCCCCCGAAAGCCATTAGTTGCTGATGAGAGCCCTCCTCGACCAGACGTCCGGATTCGAGAACCACGATGCGGTCAGCCATGCGAACCGTTGAAAAACGATGCGAGATCAGCAGCGCCATCTTGCCGAACGTGAGCTCGGCGAAGCGCTCAAAGACTTCGAATTCGCTTCGCGCATCCAGCGATGCCGTGGGCTCGTCGAGAATCAGTAGTTGAGCATCGCGAAGGTAGGCGCGCGCCAGTGCCAGCTTCTGCCATTCGCCGCCCGACAGGTCCACGCCGTTCTCGAATCGCCTGCCGAGCATCTGGCTGTAGCCGGCCGGCAATTTTTCCACCACCTCGCTGGCCATGCTTCTGGACGCTGCGTACTCGATCTCCTCCAGGGTGTGCTTTGCCTCGATGCGGCCGACTTCGATGTTCTCGCGCGCCGTCATCTCATAGCGCATAAAGTCCTGAAAGATGACTCCGATTTCGGTATGCAGATCGGTAAGATCGTACTCCCGCAGGTCCACTCCATCCAGCAGAATCCGGCCCTCGGTCGGGTCGTAAAGCCGCGTGATCAACTTGACCACAGTGGTCTTCCCTTGTCCGTTTTCGCCAATCAACGCCACGCGCTCGCCGGGCCGAAGAGTGAAATTGAAACCATCCAGAACGTGCCTGCTCGTGCCCGGATAGGCAAATGAGACATTCTGAAATTCGAACCCGCGCGAGATCGGCCGCGGCGCGCGCATTCCGCCGGGCTTGGATTTCACCGCCGGTTCCATTTCGAAGAACGCCAGCAGGTCTGTAAGGAACAGCGCCTGGTCGGCGACTCCCGAGGCCGTCGAAAACGCCTGCTGGATGTTGCCCATTGCCTGCATGATCGCGGCTGTGATCAGCGTGAAGGCGCCGATGGTATAGACGCCCTCGATGGTGCGGAAGATACTCAACACGTAGGCAGCGTAGTATCCGAGCTGGCCGAGAATAGAGAGCAGCCCGCCCCAGAACAGCCGCCGCCGGTTCAGCGCCACATTCTCGTCGAAAATCCTCTCGGAAAGCATTTGGAACCGGTTGGTCAAATACTCGCTGAGATTGAAGAGCTTGAGTTCTTTGGCTGCTTCCTTGCTGCCGCCAACCTGCCGCAGATAGTCCATCTGTCTTCGCGCGGGCGTTTGCCGAAAGTTCTTGGCATAAGTGAGAAATGCGAAGTGGCTCTCACCCAGAAATGCCGGAACTATGCCGCCGACGAGCAGGAGCAGGAGAAACGGCGAGTAGTAGACGAGAACACAGGAAAACGCAACTGCGGTGACAGTTTGCTGGATCAGCCGACCCATTTGCTGGATCATGGCCAGCCTGTCGGTAGCCTGCACCCGTGCGCGCTCCAGGCGATCATAGAACACGGGATCCTCGTACACGGTCACATCCAGCGCCGCGGCTTTTCGCATCACTTCCACGCTCACATGATGGGTATAGCGATCGGCCAGCAGGTTGTCGAAGTAATCCACAGCGCGCATCAGCAAACCGATGGAGACCGCGAGGACGGCTTCTCCCGCCACCAGCCACCAGAAATACCCGGGAAGCGGCTGATGAAATCTGATCTGATTGATGCCGTTGATAATGTATGGACCGGAGATAATTCCGATACCGACAGGGAGAAGCGCAACCACGACGCGAATGGCAATGTTCCAGAAAACGACTGCCGGACCCGATTCCCATACGAAGTGAAGAACCGGAGGAACGTTTTTGAGAGCGCGCAAACGCTCGGCCCACGCGCTGTTGTGCGCCTTACCGGCCCGCGGGTTTTGATCTCCGTCGCCCGACTCTGTCTTCGAGTGCATCGAACCTCTCGTCTTGCACGGCGCCCAGCTCAATCCGTCACCCAGAGAACGGGCCGTGTACTGATGAATCTAGGTACGAAAGAACCGCATCAGCGAAGGCGCAGTGGAGCGGCGCTCATTTGTTAATGAGTAAGATGCAGCCCGTGGCGGGAGCGTTGGTTGCGCGGCATCTCTGCCGAACCGAAGTCGGCGGCTGCTAAGCGCCCTCTGAAACGTACGTCTCGAAGCCCGCGCCGGCCATGCCGCGCTGGGCCTCGGGATTCTTCATGAACGTGTTCCAGACGAAGCCGGTGCGCAGGTTCTCGGCCATCGCCATCGTGATTCCGGTGTTGATGCCGATCACGTCGCTGTCGTACCAGTCGGTGAGTGGGTTGAAGGCATCCACAAAGCCGTAGCGGCACCATGCTCCAGGGTAGTGATCGCGTATGGTCCTGAGGACGCGCAAAGTCGCTGCCGGCTGAAACGGAAGCGAGCCGCCGGCTGCGGCCGGAACGATAGTGCCGTCGATCGGTCCCATCGCCGGCGGCCCTCCCCACACCACGTAACCTTTCGGAGAATCGGAGGCCGTAACGCCCCATAGCGCGTTGCTATAGTCGACGAACTGCGGGTTCAAATCCACACAGAAGCGGCGATGCGCATCGGTCGCAATCGCCGAATTCAGAAAGTAATCCGCATAGCGGTCGCGCTTGCGCCGGAAATCGAACCAAGCCTGCGAGTATTGATGCACGAACAGCGGTGCGAACGATCCGATATAGCGCAGCCCATCGTATTCAAACGTCGTGCGCTTCCACGCAACCCACGCATCTTTCAACAGGGGATGCGACTGAGATCCCATCCCCAGTAGATAGATCATCATCAGCTCGCTGTAGTAGTCCCAGCGCGAGGGGATGAAGCCTAACTCCGGCGTCCAGCCCATCGAGATCAGACTCGTATCCTCTGAAAGCCAGTTCCATTCCACGCGGTTGAAGATGGCGTGCGCCAGATCGCTGATGTCGCTGTCGCCCGAAAAGTGCTGCCTGCAGGTGAGTACGCCGCAAAGCAAAATCGCTGTATCAACTGACGACACCTCCGAACCCCAGATCCTTTCGCCTGTATTCAAGTTGGCGAAATGAAAGAAGAAGCCGCGGTGCGTCGGAAGCTTGTGCCAAAGAAAGGAGAGGGTACGAATCACGCGCAAGCGCGCAGCCGCATGGCTGATGAATCCGCGCTGGTCGCCAATGCAGATCGCTGTGAGCCCGAAACCTGTGGACGCTATGCTGGCGCCAATGCTCGTATCCTTCTCCCGGACGTTGCAGCGATCTTTGATTAAGCCTGTTTGGGGGTTTCCCTGTTCCCAAAAGAACAGGAAACAAGCGTGTTCCAGATCATCGAGCAATTTGTCATCTTCTGGAGAGATTGGCGCGCTTAAGCCGGTATAGATGGATCGCGCAGAGCCCGGCACATCCGACGCTTCCTCGGGCGCGACCGCCCCGGCTAGAGCGGTGAATCGCGCCAGAGGCCGCCCCAGGGGAAGGCACGAGAGCTGCCCCAGCACCCTCCGCCGTGAAATTCTCCCCGACTCGACCACGGTTCTTAGATGCGAATTTCCGCCGGGAGGTTATTCGCATAGGCAGCAAATCCAGCGCGTTCAGCGTCCAAGCAGATAAGAGGCGAAGCAGACTCATGGCCCGGGGACGAAAGATCTGGATCGCCGTTGCCGCCAGCGCGGCGGCCGTTATCCTGCTCATATTGCTTGTGCGTCACTGGAGACCTCACTGGTCCGTCATTCAGGGCGCAGTGATCCGCGGGGATTCCGACCCTCACAAACGTCAGCCGATCGCGGATGTGGAAGTTACGGCCGTCTACGGAAGCTCAAGCCTGAGCACACAATCCGACGGGGCGGGATACTTTCGGATCGCAATTCCCGGCACGGTGCTACCCGGGCAAACTGTCACGCTCCTCTTCCACCACGCAGGATACATACCCCTCGAACAGCCGGTGACTCTCCGGCTCCGCTCTTCGTTACGGGAGCTGATCGTGGCCGCTATCTCTCCAACAGGCCGCCAAGCCACCGAAATTGAATCAAATAGAGAAACAGCCGTCTCCAACGTACGAGTCAGGTACACGGTGAACTCCGATCACGAGGAGAACGTCGGAAGCGAGGCAAGGACATTCGATGTCTTCAACCAGGGAAACGTCCCGTGCCACCGTCGCTATCCTTGTTCCCCAGACGGGCGTTGGAAGGCCTCAAGTGGCTCCATCCAGATCGATGCTGGCCCGGGAAACGGTTTTCGTGACGCCAGAGCCACCTGTATTGCGGGGCCTTGCCCATTCACCAGTATCGATGCAAGCGGGTCCTCGCAGGGTGGCCGGATCATGAATGTGACGGCACTGGACTGGTCTGGTCCTGCGACATTTCTCGTGCAGGCTGAGGTCTTCCATACCAGCAACATCTCTGAAGTGCGAATCTCTTACCCTGTTGTGTTTGGCCGCGGGTTCACTTTCACCGTGCCCCCGGCCGCGGAGGGGACAAGCCTGATCGCCGATTTCACCGGCCGTGAGGTCGTCTTCCCGCTGGGCCCGGATCTCGATTTGAGCTGGGCGTCCTGCGGCGTCAGGAAAGGAATGAGCGCAATCAACTCCGTCTATCAATGCGAGCTCAAGGAAAATTACAGGTTCTGATCGCTAAAAGTGCCTGACGGGCCGCGGAGGTTCACCCGTGGGGCGGACGTCTTGCTCAAGGGAACGGCTCACGATCTCCTTGGAGCCGAGACCGATGGCGAGCGACAGTGACAGAACGATTCCGCCGAAGAGAATGCCAAAAGCCAATTCAACGATGGTGCCCCCGATTTGCAGATGCTCGAGCGCCATGGCAATAGCGAGGACCAGTACCAGCCACTTGATGCCCTGGCTCAAGAGACGCGCATATTGCAGGTTCATATTCACGGCACCGATCAGAACACTGCGGCCAAGAAAGCGGGCCACAATGGTGCCTATGAGCAGAATAAGGATCGCGCTCACCACACGGGTCAGATAGGGATAAAGCTCGGCGGCGAAGTGTGTTGACGGTGTGTAGGCCGCATCGAATGAAGCGATTCCAAGCACCAGCCCGAGAAAAATGCCGATCCAGAATACAGCCCGCGAAAGGGTAAGCGAAAGATTTTGCGCTGGTGACCACCACTGCAACAGGACTGCCGACCGGTTCGCCCTCACGCGGTCGTCGAACCTGAATAGAACAAGGAGCTTGCGCACAATCCAGGCGAACAGAAGCCCCAACAACCCGCAAATCGTCACGGCCAACAGGAGCGATACAACGGCGGGCAGGAGAGTAGCGACCTCCGTAAGCACCCGGACGAACGAATCGTGAAGTGCATTCTCGATTTGTCCCCACATGTGAATTCTCCTTTTCTTTTCCGCTGCGGCCAGTGACGAGTTAAGAGCAACAAGGCAGGGGACTGTCTGGCTTCAGAGCGATACAATTTGGATGCAGGCCTCAAAAACCCGGTTGCCAAATCCCGCAGATGGCAGCGCAGGTAAAGATTTCGCTTCTCCCATTGCGCGCATCGAACATAATAGATGCGGTGCGCCTCTTCCTTAGCTGTGAGTATCTTCTTCTCTTGGTTGCCTTAAGCGCGGCCCCCCGCATTTTGAGAATTGCTCATTGAGCCGCTCGAACTTGCTCTGATGAGGCACGGCGACCATTCCTGACGCGAGTAGTTGATATGCGAATTCTGAGCTG
>Ga0335071_10002138_pt1 | contig 21289 bp, 20 predicted proteins | sample Lox_Sample_15_FD_206724 | JGI IMG/M metagenome (GOLD analysis project Ga0335071, IMG submission 206724) | Soil microbial communities from Loxahatchee National Wildlife Refuge, Florida, United States - Lox_Sample_1.5 | ecosystem: Environmental > Terrestrial > Soil > Wetlands | place: USA... | reverse complement strand
CACATGGACAGAACTGACCACAGTCAAACCCTACGTGCTTAAGCTCTCAGCTCATGTTTTTTCCTTAGAAGGCAACGTGGCGAAAATCGCTTATCCCATTGAACTTTTTGAGATGGGAAACATGCCTAACGTGCTTAGCAGCGTCGCAGGCAACGTTTTTGGACTCAAGGCACTCAAAAACCTTCGTCTCCTCGACATCCAATTGCCTGCTGAATTGACGAAAAGTTTCAGAGGGCCAAAGTACGGCATCGAAGGCATCCGAAAGCTTCTCAAAGTCAAAGACCGCCCATTGGTTGGAACAATCATTAAGCCTAAACTCGGGTTAAATGCAGAAGATCATGCGAAAGTTGCCTACGAGGCATGGGCTGGAGGCTGCGACATCGTCAAAGACGACGAAAATCTAAGTAGTCAAAAGTTCAATGAGTTCGAAGACCGTTTACACGAAACGTTAGATAGTCGCGACCGAGCCGAAGCAGAAACAGGCGAAAGAAAAGTATACATGATTAACATAACCGCGGACACAGAAACGATGTTAGACCGCGCTGACATGATAATAGACCACGGAGGCGAATACGCCATGGTAGACATATTAACCATCGGCTGGTCTGCCTTACAGACGCTGCGGCAGCAAGATCTCAAGCTTGTGATCCACGCACATAGAGCTGGACATGCGGCTTTCACGAAGAACCCCTGGCATGGAATCGCAATGCGACCCATTGTTGAGATTGCTCGTGTGATAGGCGTTGACCAACTTCACGTAGGTACAGTTGTTGGAAAGATGAGCGAAACCAAGCCTGAGGTGTTACAGAATATTGATGCCTGCAAAATGTCTTTGAATGGACTAAAACAGGTAATGCCTGTTGCTTCAGGTGGACTCCATCCAAGGCTGGTTCCTGCGCTTCTTGAAACATTTGGGAAAGACGTTGTTATCCAAGCAGGAGGTGGTATACATGGGCATCCTGATGGCACTAAAACTGGCGCTTTGGCAATGCGGCATGCGGTGGACGCGGCGCTTAAGGGTGTAAGCTTGGAAGAATATGCTAAGTCACATGTTGAGCTCGCGACAGCCTTGGAAAAATGGAAAGCTTAAGGTTACTCGAAAACCCAAGGATAGATTCTGTGCATAACTTCCGCGACTGAATGCGGAGAAACGATACCTTCCTCGCAAATTATTCCGTGAATTAGATCGCGTGGAGTCACGTCAAACGCTGGGTTTCGAACATTTAGCTCAGTGGGGGACTCTTTCCAGATTTCTTCGCGACTACGCTCTTCTATTTTTTCGTAATCCCCATACAACGTTGCGGGGTCGAACTTGAGGAGCTCTGAAACAACGTAGAAGGGTTTGCGGCTTTCATGGGCAAGCAATGCAATTGACGCGGTACCTATTTTGTTAATTACGTTGCCTTCGCTGGTTATAGCGTCAGCGCCCACAATAACTATGTCGGCGTCATGCATGAAAGAACGCGCTGCCGAATCCACGATAAACGTCGTTTTTAGTCCAAGTGAAAGCATTTCCTTCGCCGTTATCCTTCCTTGAAAAGCTGGTCGTGTTTCCGTGCATATGACCTGAAAAGTCTTGCCTTCATCTTTAGCTTTCCAGAGCATGTGAGTGGCGGTTGAGCTGTGGCAATGAGTGAATACTGTAGAACCGTCGAGAATGCGTTTGGACCCGATTTCTGCGATACGTTCTTTGGAATTGGCTAAGCTTTTTTGGAAATTCTCCGAACTGACGCAAACTACTCGCGAAAGTTCCGTGACTTTGCGTTCGTCACTATCCTCAACCCGAGTAATTATCCATCGGACAGCGTTTCGCATAAGCGGTTCGGTCTCGCGCGAAGCGAAAAGCAGCGTTCGGGCATCTCCGAGTTCAGCAAGAAAATCTTTGCGGGTAGAAGCAGTGGTGGTTTCAGCTAGTTTTTGGATCGCCTTTATTGCAGCTATAGCCACGTTTCTAGCACCTTGAATTTGGAGTTTACGGATTTGTTCCGCGGTAACTTTGACTGATTCGTTCATGTGTTTCACTTGAAGAAGTTGTTTGCAGGCTGTATTTGTATGGTGAAACATATAAGGCGATTGAAACAACCAGCTACGTGGAAAGTTCATGTTACCCGAAGAAGATTATGTTGACGCAAGCTCGCTTTTGAAGTCTTTTGTGGGTCCGTGGTATGAGTCACTAGAAAATCCAGCTAAAGCTCAGGAAACTGTATTTCATAATTTGGCAAAAGGTTATAGCGATACGGATTATGGAAGCGAACACCATGTTAAAAATATTGGTAGTTTAACCGATTATCAGGCAAGTTTTCCAATCGTCAACTATCAAGCTCTCACGCCATACCTAAAGCAGGTACAAGAAGACAACTACAAGGCGCTTCTGTCTGAACCTCCTGAAACTTGGGTAATGACTCGCGGGTCGACAGGTAAACAATCCAAGGTGCTGCCAGCAACACCTACGCACCTCAAGCAGATTTACCTGTGCGGAGCCCGTGCAATAATTCATTTTGCCATGCGCACAGAAAACTATGAAGTCCTAACGGGCAATATTTTGAATTTGAATTTTCCCAGTAGCGTCCACAGCATGGTCAAGAACGGCAAAAAGCAAACCTACGGTTACAGTTCGGGTACTTACGCCAGGCTAAACCCGATGCTTAATCAGGTTAGTTTGCTTCCGCGGCAAGAAGACATCGACGCGTTAGGCTCAGGTATTGGAAGAGAAGATTGGGAAAAACGGTTCGAACTGGCTTACCAGATGGGACTGCACCAAAACATCACTGCTGTAATGGGAGTAACACCTGTCATCGTAGGATTTGCAAAGTACATGCAACACAAACACAGAAAAAAACCCGCAGACCTTTGGAAGTTTCAAGCACTTTTCTGCACCAGCGTCAGCAAAATCCAATTCAAATATGCGCCCATCATGCGGAAGTACTTTGGCTCAGCACCTATTGTAGAAATGTACACAGCCACGGAGGGCGTTTTTGCGCAACAATATGACGATTTGCCATATGTGACGCCTAACTATGATACCTATTTGTTTGAGGTGCAAACAGGCAAGGCGGTGAAGCCGTTACACGAGCTTAGACGCGGCGAATGGGGTCGACTAATAATCTCAACGTGCATGTTACCGCGCTATGATATAGGTGACATGATAGAAGCTGCTGGAAAAAACTACTTCCATGTATTCGGCAGGCGAAGCAAGGCAACTCTATTGGAGCATAGGTTATATCGAATGTTTCTTGGTTGGATTCTTTAAGCAGGCGGCATTGGATGTCGTCTGCGTGCTGTCGAAGACAGCCAGATTGCGATAATAATGACAGAAATGCCTATTGCAAGCAATACCAAAGCAGATTCCATGTTGCCAGTTATTATGCCCGTTGCTTCAGCATAACCGGTCAAACCAAGAATTATTATTAGTACGCCGCCTATAAGCCAGCCAATGTAACCAAATTCCCCCTTCTCATGTTTCTCGCCTTTTTCATTCCCGCCTTTTTCGTGCTTTTCTTGTTTCTCATTTCGATATGTTGGGTACTGTTGAGAAGGGCCGGGTTTTGTGGCTGAAGTTTCAATTTTGAGCGAGGCTCCGCATCGTGGGCAGAAAGTCATCGAGTCGTCGACTTTGTTTCCACATTTAGGACAGTACGACATTAGCTTTCACTAAACCTCGATTTCTCTATTGAAAGATTAAGTATTTAAAACATTCACCTATCAATCAGGTGAAAAGTGTTATATGTATTTGATTGTTATATGAAATCTAGAAGGCAAATAAATGTCGAATAGAGACTGCGCCAACTATTGGTATGGAAGCAGGGTGTGGGAACGCGAAGGCCTAATAAGAGCGGTGGGTTTCGGAGGTTTCCTTGTTGTAGTTGGGGTAATCTTTGCAATAACTCCGGACCTTTTTGGAAAGACATCAGCCTTCTTAAATGACTTTACGACGCAGCGATTGCCATTCGCCGGTGGATTAGGAAACCTGAACCTGCTAGCCCCGCAAAATCCCGCGGCACATTCGGACTTCTACACAGCCGTTATGCGATTCGATATAGGAATTGCAATCTTAGAGTTCATAATGGTATTGATGAGACTTGGCTTACAAAAGGTCCACCGAGTCGCAGAAACTATGGGTAATCTAGTGTTCTGGGGCGGTGCGGCTTACCTAACGAGTACTTTTCTACTTGCAGGTACGCTGCAAGGGTGGTTTGAGTTTTGGGCTGCCTTGGTTGTACTTGTAGGCATTTCCATGATAGTCAGAGGTATTGTTCATTTCGTTCGAAGAAAATAAGTTGCATTTTCTTTCGAACCATCTGTGAGTCTTAGAGATTTTTCCTTTAGATTAGGCAAAATCGAATTTGTCTACTCTTTGCGGAGTTTCCACCAAAGTTGGAAAACTTGTTTGCCCATGTTGTAGCTGTCTTTGAAAAGGTTAACCTTGGTCGCCCTTCCACTTTTCCATTCAACAGGTATTTCTTTTACTGTATAGCCTTTGCGTTGGGCGCGGACAAGGATTTCGGTATCCCAAAACCAATGGCGAGCATCAACCTCGCCTATCAGCTGCAAAGTTGGTTTGCGTTTGAAAGCTTTGAAACCGCATTGGTGATCGTGTAGCTTCGAGCCTAGCATATGGCGAACAAGGAAGTTGAACGACTTGCTACTTATCGTTCTGCGCAGGCTACGCTCAACTTTGCTTTCAGGGAGCATTCTGGAGCCTGTAGCGAAGTCGTAGCCTTCGGTTGTGATGGCTTCCACGAGTGGTCTTAGGTACTTAAGGTCTGTGGCTAAGTCGAGATCCATGTAAACTAAGACTTCTCCTTGGCTTTGCCGAAAAGCATTGTTAAGAGCAGTCCCGCGTCCGAGACGTTGCTCGCCATGAATGTGCCTAACGTAGGGAAGTTTTTGAGAGAGTTCTTCAGCGTGTTCAGCTGTTCCGTCTTTGCTTCCGTCTTCTGCTATTATAATTTCGTAGGAGTGAGTGAACAAGTCGAGGGCTTGTTTGGTTTTTTCGACTGCCGAGTCGAGGTAGGCAGCTTCATTGTATGCGGGAAAGACTACAGAAACTTGGACATTGGCATCAGGATTTTTTTTGGTTGTTGTCATGGTGAGAAGTACCAGCTTGGGAACCATTTTAGGTGATGAATGTATGAAGTTGAGATTGGCATGCCGGATATCACAGGGTAAAAAGCTATGAACATAGCAATTACAGCGACGAAAAAGATCACAGTAGCAATTTTTCCGGCTTTTCTATTCCAGTATTTGTCAACAAAATATGCAGATGCAAAACAGAGGAATGGCACGCATATGTAAAAGTGGTAAATGAAGGTTACACGGGAAATGAGATTGTAAGGAATCCATGAGAAGAAGAACACAGCAACGATGAAGATGGCAGCTATGTCCCATCGTCTAACCAAACCTTTTGTGGGAGGTTCTTTCGGAGCTTGAACATTTGTGCCTGCATCTTTTGGCATTGAAGAGGAGCCCATTGATTCGGTTGCGTCCTCGACGAACTGTGATATTGGAGGTGACTCCGCCGATGTTGATTTCAAATCAGTTAAAAGCGGCTGCGAAGGTGGCGTTTCAGGTAGAGAATTCTCAGTCGCCATCGCATCTTGAGTCTTTTGAGTTTTTGGTTTTCTTGAAAGCTTTCTCTTTAAATCATTGGCAAGTTCTTTTCCTCTAATTGCTCGCTCAGTGAGCACTATCATAAAGAAGAAGCCAACCCACCAGACTGCGGGGTTACCCATGACAGTTATTGTTGAGATTAGGTTGTTGGGTAAGGAATAGGTCACATCAAGCCAAAGAGGAACATAGGCAGGCAAACCTGGAGTAGCTAAATTGTGCATTGGGTTAAACATAAGAGGCCAGCTCCACCAAGGCGATTCAAAAGTGTGCGTTGCAGTCAGTCCAGCGTGATATTCGTACATTTTGAACTGAAGATTAACCACAGCTATTCCAGGGTCATGAGGTCCAGTAAGGGGGAACGTGATAAATGGTCTTCCGGTTAACATGTCAGGGATGTATATCAAGAAGTAAATGCAAATGCCCATGGCAATGAATCCAAGTAGAAGGAAAAACGGATAATCGAAGAACCGGGCATATTTATCCCAAAAGCCAGTTTTACTTTTTCTTAAGTCTCGAATTCTCAGAGCAGCCAAGAGCGCGAGCATTCCCACCGCTCCCAATAGAGTTATCCATTTTGTCGAGAATCCAAGCATAAAAAAGATCACTGCGAAGAATAGTGGGACTACACTGGTTCGCCAGCCTTCTTTCACAACGTTTGTGAAGTAGATGAAGAAGAAAAGCTGCGATATCAATGAGAAAAACACAACATAAGTGTCTGCCGTCCCCATACGAGCCATTGTAAAATGCATAAAATCAAATGTCAGGAGGAATGCTGAGGCGAATGCTCCAATCCAGCTGCCAAATAGTCTCTTGCCGAACAAGTAAATTACAGGAATCATAAGTGTTCCGAATATAACGCCTACTATCCGCCACCCAAAGGGGCTAAAACCAAAAATTACAATGCCGCCAGCTTGAATAAGTTTTCCAAGAGGTGGATGAGTCCATTCATAAGGCGACTGCAAGTGTAGATACTGTTGGGCTGTGCGAACGAAGTAAATCTCGTCGAAATACGTTTGCTGCATATAAGTAATGGGTAACTGGACTTTGTCTTGCTCGTCGATTAGGTTATGAACATTCAAGTTGGCTGAACCCATAGCCGTCGCATTCATGATATTAACTTGCTGACCTGAAGAGCCTGTGACTGCTACTTCTGCGATTATCGCGTTTGAAGCTGACGAATCCTGTCCAAAGTCGACCCGAATATATTGTGAGGTCTGACCAAGACCTATCTCGTTCCATTTATAATAGTCGGAATATGCGGGGGGATTGGTTAGCAAGGTCCAATTTCCAGGCGAGCCCGTATAGATGGTGACGTTGTATCCTCCGTCTTCCAGCAAGACGAGAACGGACTTAACATAAGTGGATTGGCCAAGGTCCAAGAAGAAGCCTTGACCTGGTGCAAGAGTCACAGTCGTTGTGGGCGACTGAGTTGCTCCCAGATTCCAAGTAGCTATGGCGAAGAAAACCGCCGAAAGAACGACTATTGCAATCAAGTCTCTCTTTGTCAAATGCGTTCTCAGTCAGCCTCCTTTTTCAGATCATCTGCTGAGCTTCTTGAAGCGCCTGATCCTTTCAGCAGCCACTTTCTGCCTTGCAGCTCGCCTATCATCAGCATTAACATGTACACGAACGCCACTAAATTAATCAAGCTTACTACCAAAACTACAGGATCTCCCGTGAGGTTTGCCGCATAAGGATAAGACGCGTTTAACCAATAGAGCACATATGCCTGATTGATGAAACAAGTAGCCGTCAAGACCACATACAATGGACGGGTACTTTTGATGAAAGGAAATAGCAGAGCTAGCATACTGAAAGCAGGAAACAGATACCGTTCGTGAATTCGTGTAGGCAGCATAAAGAACCCAAAAAAAAGCACAAACGCTGCAAACACAACGATTATCTCTTTGTCCGTATCCAAGCGCCTGTTAGCGAGATACAACGTAAAAGCCGCAATCGCAGCGAAGGTAACCCAACCGACGATGAAAGTAACCTGAGTCTCTTTGACCCACATGCCTCCTAGCCCCCAAAAATTGAAGGCGTTAAGGCTGTTGTAGTTGTAAGTGCTGTAGGCGCCTATGTAAATTTTGGAAAGGAAGGTTACAGGGTTGTTGTTTGTCCATTGGAAAGGCAAGATAACGGCGAATACTGTACCCAATGCCACCAGAATTGAGGCTAAGAAGCCTTTCCAATCGGTTTTTCGCCAGATTAGGAAAAAGAATAAGGTTGCCAAGGCAATACTTTGCGGCTTTGTCAATACACCGAGCATAAAGGCAACCACTGCTAATTTGGGCTTGGACCTTAAAACGAGCATAAGCGAAAGTACAAGGAAGAAAGCATAAATTGCATCGAATTGGCCCCAGACTGCCGCATCAAAAACCACAGCAGGGTTGAACGCATAAAGCCCCGTCGCAATCAAAGACGTTTTGAAGGAGAGGCGTTTTCGTACAAAGGTAAATATTAGCAAAGCTGTTGCCATGTCGAAAAGATTGGCAGGAAGCTTCATGATATAAGTAAATAGAACAGATCCGAAAAGCGACAATCGCTGCGCTAACAACCCGAAAAACCAAAAGAAATAAACATTGAAAGGTGGGTAGTCGCTCCATGTGACTTGGTAGAAAACGCGTGGACCATGTGTCGCCGCGGTTTGGAACCAAGACATAAAGTCTTGAGTATCGACCCCTGCGTACCCTTGATTCCAGAAGAAAGCCAACCTTATCAAGAAAGCCATGAACAACAACGCAGCTACCGTTGCGTACTCTCGGCTTATCTTAGGAAATTTGGGAGCGGTTTTAGACATATTAGTCAAACGGTTATCCTCAGAATAAAAGGTTTTCAAGAAACCAGCATACAAGACTGCCCCTTTCATAGTGGGTGTTATTAGGTTGACAACTGGTTAACTTTGTAAATATGCAAATCTCCAATAGTGTAAACTGGTAGCAGCCAGCTTATGCTGTTAAACCTTTCAACGCATCCTGGGTAATTGCGTAGTTCGTCATAGCCGACGTAAACATAGTTAACATGATAGGTTTCCACGACCTGCTGCAGATCTGCAGCACTGCCTGTATAGGCACGATCAATATCGCTGTTTCGCTTCGTTATTTCATCAAACGGCACACCTTGACCATAGGGCCAATTAAAGTATGAGGAGACCCGTAGTCTGCCACCTATCAACGTAGCTGGCGTGTCAATGGAGTAATAAGTGAGGAACACAGATCTTTGGGGTGTACTGTTTCGAACCCACAAACCCAACTTGTATTCGTCCCAATTGGACGCCGTGTAAGAGGTGCCGACGTTATAGAGTACAACGCTAACTGAAGAAAACACCGAAAAAAGAACCAGAACTACCGCTAAGACCTTGCCCCATCTTTTGGGAAGTTTTGCCAATAGTGTTCCGGCAAGGACAGCAATGGTGATCCAAGCAAACATGAAAAATTTGTACATATCCCAAGAATTAGGCGTCAGCACCAAAAGGTTCGGAATCAAGAACAACAAGAATAAGGTCCCTTTAAGAAGCCAATCTCCTCTTTTGACGAAAGAAAGAAGCGCAAGCAAAAAAGGAATGCCCAAGTTCAAAACATAATAAACAACGGGGTTAATCTTAACGAAAATATTCACAAATTCAAAGCTAAGCGTTGGATGGAGGGCAGAAACGCCAGACAAGATAAAGGGCAAAGCCAATGATGTCGGTATCAGCAAAACAGCTAAGTTGACTGTTTTCAACAATTTAACATTTAGTAGAATAGCAACGAAGAAAGCGACAAAACAACAAACGAAGGAAACAACGTGAAATGGATAGACCAGACCCGTTATTAACCCCGCTAGAGCTAGGCGCTTTTTGTCTAAAGGATTAAGCAGCAACATCAGAACCAGTGCGAAAGCAGGCAACCCGATGAGAAGAGGACGTTGCTGAAGCAAATTGTCAAAGATAGTTGGCAACCCAAAAAGTTGTCCATATTGATAGATGTAGTTAGTAGATGTATTCACCTGCCCATGAATTAAAGCCGAGAAGAGACCGACGTAACTGAAACCCCAACCAAAAACAGCAAGAAGAGTTGAGATTATTGCTGCACGTTTTCCATGCCCTCTCGCCAAAGCGTAAACTGACAAAGCAAAAATTAGTATGAAAACAGCGTTTAAGAAAGGTAGGAGTTGAGGCAAATAGCCAAATGTATTTTCTATTATAGCAGTATGGAAATCCACGAAGTAATGATACGTCGAAAGCGAGACGCCTGAGAAGTAGGGAATCTGCGGCGGGAAATTGCCGTTATTTATGCTCTCCGGAATCTCGTAATGTAGTGGAGTGTCTTGCCAATTTGACCCAGTCAATACAATGCCATACTGGTTTTGAAACCACACGCTTCGACCCAGAATAGCCAACGAAAGCAAGAAAATAAATGACAAAACCAGCAAACTTGTTTTGTTCACGTGACTAATTTTGGGGAGACTCCTTAGGGGTAATGGAGCACCTTTCCAGTATGTTATTAATGTGTAGATTGCGGTAAGAGCGAGAAAGCAGAGAAGGATTGTTTCACGGGAATAACCAATCAACAAAGAAAAATAATATACGAACTCTGTAGAAACAAGGACACTTAATACAGGGACCAAAGCCCAAAGTTCATGCCTTTCTAACTTGAAGAACTTGCAAAATATTAATCCTGGAACAATAAAGGTAAAAATAAATGCTGAAGGCAGCGCTATATAAACAAAAGGAAAAGATGTAGCAACTAATACTAGAAGTAAAATAGAAAACCAATATTTTTGCAAAACCTCAGATAACTTGTTCCTGTCGATGATTTGCTATTCACATCCTCGAACGAATTCACTGTTGCAGAGATATTAGATTTTTGTGGTGCTTGAAATAACCCTCAATTGAAAGACAAGTTGGACGCTGTCGTAGCAGTCTGCACAGTTGAGCACGCGATGAGAGTGGAATTTGCGCTTTGGTCGAGAGAAATGGATAAGTATCGGCCGTTTGCGTACCAATTATTATTGTTTTGGTCTGTGGCACCTGCGGCCTTTGCCATGTCATGGAAGGCAACGTAGAATTGGCTGGCATCGCTGCTACTGTCCCATTTGATATTCCAAGTAAAGAGGAAATCGTTGCCTCGTTCGTAATACGTGAAGTTATCGCCTCTCCAGCCGCTGCTGGCGTTTTGTGCTTCAGCTTGCGGAACATGATTCTTTAGCATCTCTTGGATGAAAAATTCTCCCATGGTATTGTGGTCCTGACCTTGAGCTTCCTGAGTTAGCGTCCAACTGCTGTCTACTAGAGATGGAGCCGAAACACGAACAGGCGTCTCATTAGCAAGATACTGAGCGGGGTGAAGTATCTGAGAGGAAGAAACAGGAATAAAGCCTGATTGATAGGCTTGATTAACAGATGCGAAGCCACTAGTTTGGTAGAGGGCTCCAATAAAGTTTGGACCATATTGATATGGGAAGTAGTCTAAGTCCCAAACAGTTTGGGGTATTGGGTGAATCTGATTCAGAAACTGATTGCCTATGAGAAACTCAGGAACTCCATCAACAGAAGCAATCATTGGAGAAAGAGATGCTTGAGCTTCCACAGTGAGGTTCGTCCATAAGTTGTTCATGAAGACCGCATCCCCCTCAATTAAGCCAGAATGAGCTTTGTCCTCATCAAAAGTCGTTGCAGCAGGTAATTCAGGCTGCCAAACATGAGTCAATTCGTGAACAAAAGTTCCTTCCGCATCTTTGTCAAATGGGTTAAAGTTCTCCTTAATAACGTAAATATCTGTTTTGCCCACGGTCGCCGCCGCCCAGTTCGCAGTCCAATCTACATTGGCCTGATAGAGGCTGTCGTTCTCAGTCATCAAGAACAGCCCCTTGTACACCGTTTCCTGCCTCAGAATGTAAGTAAGATCTGCGTTGGCAGAAGGCTTCCCCCACATGTTAACAGCATCCTGTTTTGTGATAACGTGAAGTGTCACATCCGGGAGAGTCTCATTTCTTATCTGCTGCCATTGGTATCTGGCCAAGTTGAAGATTTTCTGGCATTGAGCCGAATAATCACTCATATCCACATTGTTGAGGAGTTGATCAACGGAGAAAGCGCTGAGGAGAAGAACGGAAACTAGAATTACCGCGATAATGATAATTTTTCTTTTAACATTCACTGACAAAGCCTCCTTGGAGATAGTGATGTTGTAGGCGTTACATTTTAAACGAAAATAAAGGTTGTCCCAAAAGGTTTGGAAAACTGTTTGCTTTTCGAAATGCTGAATTTCCGCAAAAGATTGTGAAAGGGCAATGAGATAAGCCATAAACTAGTCAAGGCAACATTTGGCGCAAACCTAATACGCCAAGTCGTCAACATCTCATCAACCGCTGCCGAGGCTCTCAGTAATGAGTCATGAAAACCCAGAACTCGAAGGCATAACCCTAGATGTCTACTGGTACGTTATCAAAGAAGGAAGACCTGTGGGACCAAGAGACGTCATGAAAGGCGCTTTTCTCAGTAGTCCAAGCGTGGCCTATCGGCACTTGCAGAAACTTGAGGAACTGGGTTTGTTGCAGAAGAACGACTACGGCGAATACCTCGTTAAGAGAAGGATTAATGTTCGTGGCTACATCTGGGTTGGACGCCGCCTCACATCAAAAATGCTGCTCTACGCCATTATATTCATGGTTGTACTATCAGCGGAAGTTATTATCTTAGCTATTCACTTCGAGGTTGAAAGCTATGAATTCAAAGTTTTTTTCGTGTTGCTTATTGCCGTCACATTAGCTGCTAGTGGACTGTTCCTTTTTGAAGATAGCATGCAACGCCGAAGAACGACCAAGAGCAAACAACTGCCTTCTAAGACAGAAAAATAATGTTATAAGGCTCTTTTTTATCATAAACTTCTAGGCGAGACAATTGTCAGAAAAAACACTCACCACATCAAAATTCAAATGTCGAGCCATAATCTACCACGCCTCAGGTGTCCCAATTGTTTTCCTTCACGGCTACTCCTACAACAGCACGATATGGCAGAAAATCAACGTAACAGAACTCCTGCAACGAAAACGCATACCCTTCGTTGCATTGGATATGCCTTATGGACCCAAGAGCGAGTGCCAGCCCAAAACTCGCAACGAAGAAGCCTGCATAGAAGTGGTTAAAGAAGCCGTCCAGGAAGTCTTCAAAACTGAAGAGCCAATTCTAGCAGGGGCTAGCTTCGGCGGACGCTTGGCACTAAAATACGCCGCCCAGTTTCCTGTCAAAGGCCTGTTACTTGTAGCACCAGCTCGCCCGCTCGCAGACGAAAAGATAGTGGAAACATATGTCAAATTCAAGTTCCCAGTTCGCATAGTCTGGGGAACAGAAGATAACATAGTTTCAGGAGAAGAAATGCGCGTCCTATCTGAAAAACTGCCAAACGCCAAACTTGTTACTTACGAGAGCGCTGGTCACTCCGCCTACATCAGCCATCCTGAAAGGTTCAAACGCGACTTGTTGGAACTTTACGCAGCCGCTGAATAAATTCGAGTCATCCATGCGTGGCAGTCACAGCATAGTGGTACGATCCTACGTTCTATACGCTCTCGTGCTTTTTTCTTGCTGAAGCGAATCTGCAACGGCGGATCAAACGGCATCTGCACTTTTGCCCAGTATAGATCTACCACACCACCAGAATCTGTCGATCCAGCGAGAAGCCACAATGGCAAGCCATAGAGCTATTCTTTCTGAAGCATTTCTCTAATTCGTTTCTCATGGTTCTCTCGAGTTGTCAACGGGTAAATCTCACGATCCATGTGGAAGAACATCGGATCCTCGCCGATTACCCGCGAAAGAACATCATCAGATTCAACATTTACGATAAGCATGCTTCCTTGTTGCCCAATAAGATGAAAAGTGGTTTCCAAAGTTTTTTGCTTCTCTAACTGGTCAAAATATCGGAATTGAAGAGGCAGCAACTTCGCCCATTTTTCCACGGGAATTTCCCGCTTAACCTTTTGAATCAACAAAAACTTCATAGAAATCGCCAAAACATACTCTGGAGCCGATAGTTATAAAATTTTTCTCGAGCAACAACTAAGAAAGAAGAAAAGACAAAATAAACGAGGAAAATGAGAAAGCAACTTTTCACTTTTCTTCTTCACGTTTCATCATTTCGGGCATCTTCCAATGCATCTTAGACATGCCTTCCTTCATAGCGTTCATGAGCTCCTCGTTGATTTCAACCTCAAGCGTTACCTTCATTTTACCGCTCTTTTCGTCCATTTGCTTTCACCTCCGTAAAAACGCAAGTTGTTTGTTTAGTTTATGAGTTATGATATAGTGAGCTTGTTTCGAATTCAGGTCAATACTGAACTCAACTTTGTAGTGAAACTTGCCAAGCCGCTTTGTGTGTGCCCGAAAATCATTGATTAAGCCTTGCATCTCCCAGTCACGCAGCGTACGAGACAATAAGTAGCTTATTGCCGTTGGCGCCAGAGGCTCAAAAGCAAAGGCGACTCTTAAAACAAAACGAACAAGCCGCTCATTATTTGCCAACGAAATGAACATTCCTCCGAAAATACAAGTAATTGATTAGTAAGCACTAATCATTTAACTATGATTTCCCGGTTTTCTTAAATCCTTGTGACTGTCTATAGCCAGTCACAGGCGAAAACTTTGGCTGAAACAGAGTTGAACGAGAGAATAATGCTCTGCAAAAAATGCAGACTCTGGCAATGCGCAACGCAAGCGGTTCCTGGTGAAGGCCCCATCAACGCGAAAGTAATACTGGTAGGACAGAACCCAGGCGCTGAAGAAGACAAAATGGGCAAACCGTTCCTTGGACGAGCGGGTAAATTCCTTAATAAGATTCTCGCTGAAAACGGCATCGAACGCAAACAACTCTTTGTAACAAACATAGTGAAGCATATCTCACCTAATAATCGTAAACCGTTGCCCGATGAAATCAAAGCCTGCATGCCTTACCTAACAGCGCAAGTTCAAATAATAAAACCAAAAATTGTGATACTTATGGGCGCAATCGCATGGCAAACCCCGAGGGTTGCTGGCATTGAATACATTGAAACTGTGCATCCTTCGGCGGCTATGCGATTCACTAAAATGAGAGACAGATTCGAAAAAGACTTTGCTTCCTTTGCCAAAAGGCAAACGGAAATTTGAAACCCATCTTGGCATCGTGGTATCGCTTACCAGAATGAAGCGATTAAACGAAAATGATGAAAGCGCCAACTTAGTCTATAAAAACACATTTGCCGAATTTTCAGAATAAGCTTACAGTGCTCGAATGGCAAGGCCGAAATATTGTTACATTAGCGCTTCGATCAAGTATTTATTACTCTCAAAGAAACCTTAGTAATGGATGTTTTCTTGTGACAAGCGAAACAGGGCAAAACAAAGCATCAGGACATCTGGTTCAAGACATACTTGGACCATACCTAAAGTTAATGGGCAAAATCGCCGGAGAAAAATCAAATTTCAAGATTGACTTCCAAAATGTAAATCTGATCATTAACAAGACCAAAGTCACCCTCAACGGCGAAATTAATTTGGACTTTAACAAGGCTAGTGAAGATGAATCGTAACTTGTATTTGCGGAGGAGAAAATATGCAGGCCACTAAGACCGATCAACAAATTTTCCAATCAGGTAAAATAATCGCGTATAATGGTGACATCGAAGTAATTGAAGTAACATTGAAAGGTAATGAGATAGCAGTAAATGTTGAAAACAAAGAATTCATAAAAAGAGTTATAGGCCTGAGAAATGAAGTCGGCGAAATTGGCCTGAGCACTGGAAAAAAACCAACAGAAAATGATAATACAAAAAAGAAATCAGACGGCGCCCTTGCCATGCTGAAATCTGTTGCTGAAACATTAAGTAGCAATGGAATTACTTTGATTCTTTCATATAAGGGTCATGTGGCCGTAACCTTGGGGTCAGAAGCCCACCCACTGATTTCGCAGTTTCTAACTGGAACAAAATCGGTTGCGCTAAACAACTTCCTTGCCTTATTAGATATGATAATTTAACACTCCAGCCAATACGAGTTCGCAAAAAGCTCACGACTAGTTTAAGAAAAGACAATTTTACACAGAAACCTGCAACATTGTCAAACAGAACCAAGCAAACCACTAAGTCAACAAGTTTTTTGATTCAAGCCTGCCTTGAAATCAAATTTGAAGTATATCGAATCTGGTTATGTAACTTTTGCTGAAACAACGAATTTATTAAGAATTAAGAATAATCAAGTTGAGGCAAAGCCAAATGGAAACAAAAAGAATTGTTTGGCTTGAGTTATCTGATTCCGAAAAGGCAATAGTAATAGATCAAGCCAGAGCTTATCTACATCATCAAAAAAGGAAAAGTAATACATTCCAAATGCTCTGTAAAGTATTTAGAAGATTCAACAAAGCTATTTGAACCAGTTTCAGTCTCCCCATAGAAGCAGATAATCACGAACCGCTATAGCAGCAAGTTTTCAAGTCATCACGTGTGGACTATTTCAAAGTCACGGGATTATTTCGCACCCATTATAGCGAAGGTACTCGAAGTCCGAGAGGCACACTTTGCCTTCGGCGATAAGCTGCCTGATACGCGGCATCTGTGCCTCAACGGATTTTATCAGCGCCCGAACCGTATCACAAACTTCGCCGTACGTCTCGTCGGTCCAGCGTTTGGTAATGTTCGCGTAGAGACATCGTCCCCCACAAACGCCTATAATGTCGCACTTCGTACAAGGTGTGCTATCGATGAAAACTTTGGGAAGTTTTAGCGGGTCCGATTCGCCAATATGCCCGACGTAGAACTTTTTCATCCCCCACATTGTCGGGCAAGGGATTATGTAGCCATCGGTTTGGATTGCATAGTTTATCCAGCCCCCGCCGCATCTCATCAAGCTTGGAGCATGATCTAGAAGCAGCGAACTCGCGATGCCCAGCAAAGGATAAAGGCGCACAACTTGTCCCTTCTGTTCCATCTGGTCAACCCAGAACCGAGCAAGTTTATCCACTCCTGGGATATAGCTTTCTACACTCCATCGTTTGAAATCTCGTCTTCTATGGTCGTTTCCCCAAAAGCCAGCGTTTAGTTGCCAGTGTATGCTGGAAAAAGCCAATTCGTCGTTGTTTAGAAGCCAAGTAATCTGTTTGTAAATGTCCGTTTGCTCCATGACGGTGACGCGTGCGATGAGTTCGCCTCGATAGCCGTTCTTTTTTATAAGCTTCACATTGTTGATAACTTTTCGGTAAGTGCCTTTGCCCCGGTAATGGTCTGTAAGAGCTTCATCGCCGTCTATTGAGACTAAGATTGTATGGAATCGGTTTACGTATTTCGCCTCGAGACGATCGAGAAGCTGACCATTTGTTTGTATCATGAAGTGCTTCGCAGCAACGCCGTTCATGATCTTCTTGAGTCCGTCCATATTAAGAAGAGGTTCGCCGCCGTAAAAAGTAACGATGCAATCCGGATCTTTTCTGCAGAAACGATCTAGATAAGCAAAGTCGTAATCGGCTTTCTTAGGAAGAGAATAGTCGAGTTCAAAGTCCCCGAAGTCCTCATCAAAATCATCCATGGTCTCGCCAAAACAGTACCTGCACTGCAGGTTGCATTCTGTGGTTAGGATGACGTGGAAGAACATGCCTTAAGCGTAAACGCATTGTTACTTAATAGTATTTTTCCGCCAGTTTCTCCGCTTCTTCCTGCTCTTTATCATTTTCTTCAGGGTTTACTTGAAACTCAACGTTGCATCCTAATGACTCAACACTCGGCGCTTTTTCATCAGTCTCAGTTTGCATCTTCTTCATGGCTTTCTCAACGTAACTCTTGAGATCTCTATCCTTCATTACCTTTTCAGGTAAAGTCTCAGGAGCATAGAAAAGGGGAAGAACTGCCAAAAACAAGAAAAACGCCGTGAACGGAAAAAGCGCAGTTTTCGGAATAGCACTAGCAATATTTTGACCCAGGGTGAGATCAAGAAACTTGGACAAGAAAAAGGGCATAACTCCTAAAGCGTAGATTTTGTCGCTCGATACGTAGCCACCTAAATCGCCCCACAATGTTATAATAAATAAATTAAGCAGTAATCCCCAAGCAGTTCCTTCAAGCATTGCACTAAAGAAAAGACTGTAATTGCCAATTGGAAAAACTCCCAAAGTGGCCAATGCCAAACCCAACATTGTGAAACCAGCAATGGCAATCCGTTTTCGCCCTATTCTATCTATTAGGAAACCGCCCGCAACGGCAAAAAAGGCCATAAAGCCAGTTTGAACAAGTAATTCAATATTGCTAGCTTGACCAGCGTTCGGCTCAAGTGGAGCGACTAAATAATTCACTAATGAAAACATTACCCATGGAACAAAGTAGGTTAAGAAAGATTGCTGACGTATTAGTTGTCGAAAAGAAGCCGCTTCCAATTTTGATTTGACATTAATTCTTGGATTTGAATATCGGAAAACAAGCAAGCTTGATAATCGCCAGAAAGCAAGAAATACTCCAAGCAAGGCGTATGTTGGGATTGGCAAATTTGCGAAAATGAATATTCCGAGGCCGCTTAAGAGCAATGTGATTCCTCCAACTCTACCCCTACTCTCTATCGCCACAGAATCCGCGAAAAAGCTCATACAAGCGGGCATACCTAAACCCAATGAAACACCGAGCATCAAACCTACAAATCCGACCGCCACGGTATTTGAAGTATCCAATGAAAACAATAGTAGAGATGAGAATACGCCTAGAATCATCCATAGAGTTAGGAACTTGCTTCGTTCAATCTTCTTTGAGATTATGGAACCCAATAGGGCAGAGAGGATAAGGCCCGAGAAGTGAGCACCCCAAATGAGGAAAACAGATGTTGGATTGTAAAGAGAAGTTTTCGCGAGAGTATTCTGGAGCCCTATCAGTACCGAGTAATACCAAATGAATGCATTTGCAACCAGAACTACGTTTGTCAATGTAGTTGCGTTGAAGAGCTTAAGTATTCCACTAGCTTGTTTCCAATGCATCTTCTTCGTACTCTTGTTTAAGCTATGCTCCATGCAAAAATAAGTATTCAGTATTTAGAAACAAGATTCCGAGACTACATACCATAAATCTTTTAAGCACAACTGTACAACAGCAATACAGTTAATTTAGTAGAAGGCATTCGAGAATGAAACGAACAAAACCAATTAGACCAATTCGAATGTATTGGGCTTAAACACCCTCTTCACCTTTTTTTGTCAGGATCGTTTTTCATGAGACTTTTTGGATGACATAAATCACATGTGTCTTTTTTCTCAAACGATTTTCCCTCAATGCAAATCCGTGTCAAAAACATGAATTATCTGTATTCTACCACAAGTTTTTTAAGTATTACTGTACAACATATATACAGATGAAAATGGAGAAGGTAAACAAAATGAAACGTGAAAAACCAATTAGACCAATCCGAAAGTATTGGACTTGAAAGTCAGCTTTCACCCAATAATAACTATTGGTTAAGATCCTCAACCGTCGCTTGAAGAAGTAACTTGAAGACATCTCTGCAATGACTTAGCGAAGACAGCAAAGTCACTTCATTTTCAATCCAGCCATTCATGTCAGCCAGTAATTGATTAGTTTCCTCAGCATCCATAACCAAGTCCAATATCTTTTCTACGCTATCCTCTGAGAGGTCATCCCGAAGCAACTTGAGAATAGGTTCACTTCGGGATTTATCCTTCAAAACTAAGATAATAGGTAAAGGAAGGCACTCCTTGTCAAACCTGTTTCTCAGTTCATCGTTTTCATACATATCGATAAATTCGTCCCTTATTGTCATCAAAATACCGTAAATTCGACCGAAGTGACCAAGTTGCTCAATCTCATTTCTCGAACCACCACCAAGAATTGCTCCAATTCTTAATGCCGCTTCAGAAGCCGCAACTTTCTGGCTAATAATGTTCAAGTATTCTTCCCTTGAAATATCAGTTTTGCCCCTCAGGCCTGCCTCATGGGCTTCCCCTCCACAGATTTCCAAAAAAGCATTTTTGACCAACTCAAGAATCTCTTTCTTTTGGTCTTTTGGCAGATAGGCGCATGATTCGTGAAGCAAATATAAACCTTTTTGAAGTAGAACATCTCCAGCCAGAACTGCAACATCACGTCCAAATTTTCCAAAGACTGTTGGAGTTGCTCCTTTTGCAGATGACTCATCAATAATGTCGTCGTGTATATCAGCGCCGCCAGCCAAAAGCACCATCGCAGCACCTATGTTTATTGTCTTTTCAGTTTCTCCTCCCACTGCCTCACATGCGAGAGAAATTAAGGCAGGGTGTAAAAAATCAAACCAAATTTCTTGCATAAAGAAATGCAAAGCGCTATCGAGTTGTTGATAAGAAATCTTGTCCGCTAATGCATACTGTTTTGATACCTCTACTGCTTTTTCTCCTCTTTCTTGAAAGAGGTTTATCATTTGCTGCATCAGTTTATCATTTTTGGACACTTACAGCACCGACCTTAGGTGTATAGTTTTTCCTATTTGTCTTTTGGTTAATCCTCAGATCGCAAGTAAGGATAAAAGATTCCTCCGTTGAAATTCCTGAGTAGCTTAGATGATCTTTCAAGGAAAAGCGTAACTCTTAATAGCTAACTGGTGGATTCAACAGTTTCATGAGCTCCCGCAAGCAAATCGAAGAAAAGTGGTGCAATCGCTGGGAAGCAGCCCATGTTTTCGAAGCTGACCCTGACCCGAAGAGAAAGAAGATTTTCGTAACTTTTCCATATTCGTACATGAACGGACCATTGCATGTGGGTCACGCTTTTACGGCCAGCCGAGTCGATGCATACGCACGGTTCAAGCGTATGCAAGGTTACAACGTACTTTGGCCTTGGGGTTGGCACTGGACAGGTCAGCCGCTACTCGGAGCGAGCCAGCGGGTTGCAAAAGGTGATGAAGCGTTTATTCGGGTACTCCGCGAAGTTGACGGTGTGCCAGAGAAGGAACTCAATAAATTTGTTGATCCACTTTACATGGCTCAGTACTACACAAATGAAGGACGCCAGATTGCAAAGCGCATTGGATTCTCGCTGGATTGGCGTCGTGAGTTCACGACTGTATGGCCGACTTACCAAAAGTTCATTGAGTGGCAATATGCTAATCTCCACGAGAAAGGATTCGTTACCAAAGGAACACACCCGGTCGTGTGGTGCCCAAAAGACAAGAGCCCCACCGGGGACCACGATCGCCAAGTCGGCGAAGGCATCACACCTGAAGAGTATACACTCATTAAATACCGATTGGACGAAAAAACCATATTACCAGCGGCTACTTTTCGTCCTGAAACTATCTATGGCGTAACGAACATATGGATTAACCCAGAAGCCGACTACGCAGAAGCCAATGTGAATAACGAATCATGGATAGTCAGTAAAGAAGCAACCGAGAAACTCAGAGAGCAAGACCGCACTGTGGAAGTGAAACGAATTTTCAAGGGAAGGGAACTCATCGGAAAGACCTTCGAAAATCCTATAACACACAAGCGGTTTCCGATTCTTCCAGGTTGGTTTGTAGACCCGCAGACAGCCACAGGAGTCGTTTATAGCGTTCCCGCGCATGCGCCTTACGATTGGCTGGCCCTTAAGGACCTACAACAAAATCCTGAAGTCCAACGGGAGTTTTGCTTGGATACAGAAATGATCAAGGCGATTATTCCAATTTCCCTCATCGATGTAGAAGGATTTGGAGACTTTCCTGCAA
>Ga0335071_10002136_pt1 | contig 21301 bp, 24 predicted proteins | sample Lox_Sample_15_FD_206724 | JGI IMG/M metagenome (GOLD analysis project Ga0335071, IMG submission 206724) | Soil microbial communities from Loxahatchee National Wildlife Refuge, Florida, United States - Lox_Sample_1.5 | ecosystem: Environmental > Terrestrial > Soil > Wetlands | place: USA... | reverse complement strand
ATCCGGGCCGCTCATCAGAAGTGAGGAGGCGAGCCATGACTTCCACACTCGACCAGGCCAAGCTGGAGGCCTTCATGCAGAAGGTGGTGGGGGAGCTCGGGGCCGCGGCGAGCGCCGTACTGGTCCGAATCGGTGATCGGCTGGGGCTGTACCGCGCCCTGGCGGAGGTCGGCCCCATGACCTCGGACGAGCTGGCCGAGCGCACGTCGACGCACGAGCGCTACGTGCGCGAGTGGCTGGCGAACCAGGCCGCGGGCGGGTACCTGACCTACGAGCCAGCGAGCGGTCGATACACGCTCCCACCCGAGCAGGCGCTGGCCCTCGCCACCGAGGACAGCCCGGCATCGGTGCAGGGCGCGTTTCAGGTGCTCGCGGCCGCCGCCAAGGCGGAGCCCCACCTCCTGGAGGCCTTCCGGACCGGCGGCGGCATTCCCTGGGGAGCCCAGGACCCCGAGCTCTTCGAGGGAACGGAGCGCTTCTTCAGACCCGGGTACGCGGCGAACCTGGTGGAGCACTGGATCCCCGCGCTCGACGGGATGGACTCGAAGCTCCGCGACGGCGCCACGGTCGCCGACGTGGGATGCGGCTACGGCGCTTCGACCCTCGTCATGGCCCGCGCCTACCCGCGCTCGCGCTTCGTGGGCTTCGACAGCCATCGCGGATCGATCGATGCCGCCCGCAGGCGCGCCGATGAAGCGGGACTGTCGGAGAGGGTTCGCTTCGAGGCGGCCGACGCCGTCTCGTTCCCTGGGAACGGGTTCGACCTTGTCGCGCACTTCGACTCGCTCCACGACATGGCCGATCCGGTCGGGGCGGCGCGACGCGTGAAGCAGGCGCTGGCGCCGGGTGGAAGCTGGATGGTGGTCGAACCGGCGGCCGGCGACCGGGTCGAGGACAACCTGAATCCGGTGGGCCGCCTCTACTACGCTGGTTCCACGCTGGTATGCGTCCCCAATTCTCTCGCCGGCCATGGGCCGGGGCTGGGTGCACAGGCGGGCGAGACCCGCATCAGGCAGGTCGCGGAGCAAGCCGGATTCCGCAATTTCCGCCGCGCAAGCCAGACACCGTTCAACGCGGTGTACGAGGCGCGGTGACGGAAACGTGCGCCCTGCACGAGCCGAGGACCGGCCCGCGCAGGGGCTCGTCCCGGGGCCGAACGCGCGGATCCGCCTCGCGGTCGGGTTAGTCGGTCGCCCGCGACCGCTCACTCCGACCTGTCGAACCCCAGGTAGCCGCTGCGGCGGAGCTTGGGGTCCGACGCTACCCGCCGGTGTGACGGTGAAACCGCTGACCCTGGCCCGCCTCGAACTCGCGCTCCGCGTCCCGCGAGCGATGCGATCAGCCTCGAAGCAGATCGAGGAACGCGCGCGGCGTCACGATGGGAATCCCGTCGTGCTCCTCGAGCACCAGCAGGTCTGCATCCCCAGTAACGATGGCATCGGAGAGGACAGCATCGTCCCCGGGGTCCCGGCAGACGCCCTTCGCCCGGGCGGTGACGTCGGCCAGATCGGCGAGCGCGGCGAGGTCCGCAAGCCAAAGCAGGGCCTCGTCAGGCTCTCGGATATACCTGCGGACCTTCGTCAGCTTCAGCGCCGCCCAGAGAGTGGACGGTCTTTTGGTTGAGGAAGTCGCCGTATCCGGCCGCGAAGGGCACTGCGGGACGCAGGAACTGAATCCATTCGGGCATCGAGCGCTTGTGAGAGCGAAATGCCTTGAGGAGAAACGCGCTGGGTAGCCCGAGGAAGCGGTAGGGACACTTCCGACCGCGCCCTTCGAACGAGGGGCGTGGGGGCCAGCCCAGTCTCGGGGAACTGCGATCAGACGTCGGAGAGGTTCACGCCCGGCAGGCGCGCCGCGTCCGCGCGCTTGGGCGGATGACCGAGCAGACGGGTGAGGTATCTGCGCTCGAGGGCAGCCAGCCGGCCCTGACGCAAGCCGACCGCGGCCTCCTGGCGACCGCCTTGATCGGTCGTGAGCCCGGTCTTCGTCGGGTCGCGTGGGGCTGGCGAGAAGCGGTCAGGCGTCCACATCATCCACCATCGAGTATGTCGAGCTACTTGACGGCCATGTCCCTCAGGAGCTCTTGGCGAGCATCTGCCTGACAACCCTGCTCGCACTCCGGGAGGGACAGGAGCAGCGTTGCCTGCTCCTTGCAGAACTCACGAGGGCGATCGCTCGCGCGACAGACGTCGTGCAGGTTCGCGAGCGTGCGCTCATAGAGGGCGGCGCGCTCTCTGGGTGGCAGGTTCTGAAGCGAGCCGGGATCGCGGGTCACGAGCCACATGACGAGGCCCAGAAGTGCCACCGCGAACGCCATGGCGATGGGAAGGAGACCACGCGCATGGTGCGAAACACGGTGGCCGTTCCGGGCCTCGCCGGCGTCATCCTGCACGGCGTGCGGTTCGCCTCCCGGGGAAATCGCGATCAACGAGGGAGTCCTTCTTGGCGCCATCGGATCCATGCCGGTCTCGAATCGTGTTTCCATCACGTGAGCGGTGTCCCCGGGATGCTCCTCGAGGTCGCTTCTGCCGAGATCCTGGACGGGAGCGCCGTGGCCTCGATGAAGGGACCGGTGGACAGGGCGACTGCGCGCTCCATCGCGTTGCGCAGCTCACGCACGTTCCCGGGCCACGGATAGCCAACCAGGAGCTGCTCGACATCATGCGGGATGAGGGGCGCTGCTAGGTGCAACCGATCGGCGCTCTCGGCCACGAGCTCGCGGGCCAAGGCCGGGATGTCGTCCCGCCGCTCCCGGAGCGGTGGTACACGAATCTGGAAGACATCCACTCGCGAACGGAGATCCTCGCGAAATGTGCCCCGGCGGACCGCATCCTCGAGGTCACACCGCGTGGTCGCAAGGAGGCGAGGCCGCGGTGCACCACGAGACGCCTCTAGCCAGACCATGAGCCGCACCTGCAACGGTGTGGAGAGAAGGTCGATCTCCTCGAGCAGGATGGAACCCGTGGTTGCCGACGCGATCGCGTCTTCGAGCGCCTTGACCGGGCTCGTCCGCGTGGAGATTCCACGGCAGTCCACTTGAATCCAAGCGCCACCGCGGCGAGGCGATGCTTGATGCAAGCGACGAGCGAAGACGCTTCGCCCGGAACCCGGTTCGCCGACGAGCAAGACCGGAGCGTCGTGTGGCGCGACGAGCACGAGCGTCCGCTCGACGGCCAGCAAGGCCGATGACACTGTGGCATCGAGCTGCGGGTGCTCCTGGGACGAGTCCATCGGTCACCACGAGGAGCACGGACCATGCCACGCGCAGATAGGGCTCGTCTCGGAAGGCTGGCGCGGTGATTGCCGCGGTGGGCGGCTCCGCTACTCGCGCGCGACGCAAGGCCTGACCCCCGGGGGGTCGTGTTTGTTGCGTGGCAGCGTCGGGGAGGGAACGACTCCTCGCGCTCGAGAGGCCGCGGAAGATCTGTGGATTACGTCGGGGTGCCGTGCGCGCCCATACCCGCGTGTGCACTCGCCAGCCTCGGCATCTCCTATGCAGCCGTCTGGACGTCCGGCAATCTCGGACTTGCGGAGGCTTCCATGCTTGACGCCGTGTTCCTCGTCTCCACGGTTGGCTTCTTCCTCCTCAGCCTCGCGTACGTGCGGGGCTGCGACAGGCTGTAGGTGGGCAGATGAACCTCGAGTACGCGACCGGAATCGTCCTGTCTCTTCTCCTCTGCGTGTACCTCGGGTACGCGCTCATCCGCCCCGAGCGCTTCTAGAGGCCGCCCATGACCGCCAACGGCTGGCTGCAAATCGGGCTCTACGCCCTGGTCATCTTCGCGATCACGAAGCCCATGGGGCTGTACATGTTCCGCGTGTTCGAGGGCGAGCGTCAGCCCTTGCCGCGCTTCTTCGGGCCCGTTGAGCGCCTCCTCTACCGGCTCTCGGGAGTGAACCCCAAGAAGGAGCAGACCTGGTGGCAGTACTCCGCTGCCATGCTCCTCTTCAGCATGGTCACGATGGCCGTGACCTACGGGATAGAGCGGCTGCAGCCGTTCCTCCCCTGGAACCCACAGCACCTGGGGGCCGTGGAGCCGGCGCTGGCCTTCAACACGGCCGCCAGCTTCACGACCAACACCAACTGGCAGAACTACGGCGGCGAGAGCACGATGAGCTACCTCTCGCAGATGGCCGGGCTCGCCTGGCACAACTTCTTGTCGGCCGCGGTCGGTATCGGGATCGCGCTGGCGCTGGCCCGCGGCCTTACCCGGCAGCGCGGGCCGGAAGGTCCGAAGACCATCGGCAACTTCTGGGTGGATGTCATCCGCTCGATCGTCTACGTCCTGCTTCCCATCTCGATCGTCGTGACGCTGGTGCTTGTCGCAGCGGGCATTCCGCAGACGCTGGCGGCCTATCGCGAGGTCACGACCGTCGAGGGCCTGAAGCAGATCATCACGCTCGGGCCGGTCGCCTCCCAGGAGGTGATCAAGGAGCTCGGGACCAACGGGGGCGGGTTCTTCAACGCCAACAGCGCCCACCCGTTCGAGAGCCCGACGCCGCTCACCAACTTCATCGAGATGGTGCTCATCTTCGCCATCCCGGCGGGCCTCACCTACACGTACGGCAAGATGGCGCGCAGCACGCGCCAGGGCTGGGCCCTGTTCGCAACCATGGGGCTCCTCTGGTTCGCAGGGGTCAGCGTCGCCTACTGGGCCGAGGCGCACCCCAACCCGGCCCTGTCCACCCTGGCCGTGAACCACGCGCCCGGAAACATGGAGGGGAAGGAGGTCCGGTTTGGGATCACGAACAGCGCGCTCTTCGCCACGGTGACGACCGACGCCTCGTGCGGTGCGGTCAACTCGATGCACGACAGCTTCACGCCGCTCGGCGGCCTCGTTCCGCTCGTCAACATCCAGCTCGGTGAGGTGGTCTTCGGCGGGGTGGGCGCCGGGCTCTACGGGATGCTGGTGATGGTCGTGCTCACGGTGTTCATCGCCGGCCTCATGGTCGGCCGGACGCCGGAGTACCTGGGGAAGAAGGTGGAGGGGCGGGAGATGAAGCTCGCCATGCTCTACGTGCTCGTCTTCCCGCTCATCATCCTCACGATGACCGCTTGGGCCTCGGTGGTGAAGCCCGGTCTCTCGTCCCTCAACAACGCCGGCCCGCACGGGCTCGCCGAGATTCTGTACTCGTACACGAGCCAGGCCGGGAACAACGGCTCGGCCTTCGCGGGCCTGAACGGCAACACGCCCTTCTACAACATCACCGGCGCGGTCACGATGCTGGTGGGACGCTTCTTCATGATCGTTCCCGCCCTCGCCATCGCGGGCTCCATGGTCTCGAAGAAAACGGTGCCAGCGGGCCCGGGGACGTTCCCCACCACCGGTCTCACCTTCGTGATCCTGCTCGTCTCGGTCATCCTCATCGTCAGCGCGCTGACCTTCTTCCCCGCGCTCTCGCTCTCGCCGGTGCTCGAGCACTTCGCAGCGCTCGGCGGGAAGGTGTTCTAGCCATGGCCCCCAAGCAGAAGTCCGCCGCGTCCATCTTCGACCCCGCGCTCCTCAAGCCCGCCATCCTTGCGAGCTTCAAGAAGCTGGACCCGCGGCTGGTCGCGAAGAACCCGGTCATGTTCGTGGTCGAGGTGGGGAGCGTCCTCACGACGCTGCTCTGGCTTCGCGACTGGATCGTCCGGCCCCCCGGGGCGGCCCCGGGCTGGTTCACGCTCTCCGTATCGCTCTGGCTCTGGTTCACGGTGGTCTTCGCCAACTTCGCCGAGGCGGTGGCGGAGGGGCGCGGCAAGGCGCAGGCCGAGTCGCTGCGCCGGATGCGGCGCGAGGTCGCCGCCCGCAAGCTCGTGAACGGGCGCGAGCAGCCCGTCTCGGCTTCCAGCCTGCGCCGCGGGGACGTGGTCGTGGTCGAGGCCGGTCAGATCATCCCCGGCGACGGGGACATCGTCGAGGGCATCGCCTCGGTGGACGAGTCGGCCATCACCGGCGAGTCCGCCCCGGTGATCCGCGAGTCGGGAGGGGATCGCTCGGCGGTTACCGGCGGCACCAAGGTCCTTTCCGACCGGATCGTGGTCCGGATCACCGTCGATCCGGGCCAGTCGTTCCTGGACCGGATGATCGCGCTCGTGGAGGGCGCCGCCCGGCAGAAGACTCCCAACGAGATCGCGCTGCACATCCTGCTGGTCGGCCTGACCGTGGTCTTCCTGTTCGCCTGCGTGACCCTGGTCCCGATGGCCCGTTACTCGGGGATCGGCCTCTCCGCCACGGCGATCGTCGCGCTGCTCGTGTGCCTCATCCCGACCACCATCGGAGGGCTCCTCTCGGCCATCGGCATCGCGGGGATGGACCGCCTGCTTCGCAAGAACGTGCTCGCCATGAGCGGCCGGTCCGTGGAAGCGGCCGGCGACGTCGATACGCTGCTCCTCGACAAGACCGGCACCATCACGCTCGGCAACCGCATGGCCACCGAGCTTCTCCCCGCGCCCGGGGTGCGGGCCGAGGAGCTGGCCGATGCGGCCCAGCTCGCGAGCCTCGCCGACGAGACGCCCGAGGGGCGATCGATCGTGGTGCTCGCCAAGGAGAAGTACGGTCTCCGCGGACGTGACGTTGGCGAGCCCGGACACGTCTTCATCAAGTTCAGCGCTCTCACCCGTATGAGCGGTGTGGACCTGGGTGGCCGTCACCTGCGGAAGGGTGCGGTGGACGCCGTAGCGAAGCACGTGTCCGCCCTGGGCGGCAGCATGCCCGCCGAGGTCGTGGCAGGCGCTGATCGCATCGGCGACTCCGGCGGTACGCCGTTGGCAGTCTCCGATGGTCCGAGGGTGCTCGGCCTCGTCCACCTCAAGGACGTGGTCAAGGGCGGCATCAAGGAGCGGTTCGACCGGTTCCGGGCCATGGGAATTCGCACGGTGATGATCACCGGTGACAATCCTCGCACGGCGGCCGCCATCGCTCGCGAGGCCGGCGTGGACGACTTCCTCGCCGAGGCTACCCCGGAGGCCAAGCTCAAGCTCATCCAGGACGAGCAGGCCAAGGGGAAGCTCGTGGCCATGACGGGCGACGGGACCAACGACGCTCCTGCGCTGGCCCAGGCCGACGTGGGCGTCGCCATGAACACCGGGACGCAGGCGGCCAAGGAGGCAGGCAACATGGTCGACCTGGACTCGAACCCGACCAAGCTCCTCGAGGTGGTCGAGGTGGGCAAGCAGCTGCTCATGACCCGCGGGACGCTCACCACCTTCTCCATCGCCAACGACGTTGCCAAGTACTTCGCGATTCTCCCCGCGCTGTTCGTGGCGGTGTACCCGGAGCTTCGCCCGCTGGACGTGATGCACCTGGCCTCGCCGTTCAGCGCCATCCTCTCGGCGGTCATCTTCAACGCCATCATCATCGTCTTGCTCATCCCGCTGGCGCTCCGTGGGGTGAAGTACAGGCCGCTGGGTGCGGCCGTGGTGCTGCGCCGCTCACTGCTCGTCTACGGGGTGGGCGGGGTGATCGCTCCCTTCGCCGGCATCAAGCTCATCGACATGGCGCTGGCTGCCGTCGGCATCACGTAGGAGGAGCCATGAGGAACATTGCGACCGCTGATCGGATCACCGTCCCGGAGTCCAGGGAGGAAGCCAGGCCAGGCCTGCTTTCGGAACTGGTTCCCGTCTTCCGCGCGACCCTCGTGACGCTCGTCCTCACCGGCCTCGCCTATCCGCTCGTCATGACGGGGGTAGCGCAGGTCGTCTTCCCCCATCGCGCCAATGGCAGCCTGGTGACGGACGACACCGGCAAGGTCGTGGGCTCGGAGCTCCTCGCCCAGAACTTCTCCGGCGCAGCCTACTTCCACCCCCGACCGTCAGCTGCCGGCGACAAAGGCTACGATCCGCTCGCCTCCGGTGGTTCGAACCTCGGTCCCACCTCGAAGAAGCTCCGTGACCAGGCGGCAGCGAACCTCGAGGCATTGACCAAGGAGAACCCCGGGGCGAGCGGACCGCCTCCCGTCGAGCTCGTCACCGCCTCCGGGAGTGGCCTCGACCCACACCTCTCTCCCGCTGGGGCGCTGTGGCAGGTTCCGCGCATCGCGAAGGCGCGGGGAGTCGACCCGGCGCGAGTGCGGACGGTCGTCGAGGATGTCACGGAGGGACGGGACCTGGGAATCCTGGGTGAGCCACGCGTCAACGTCCTCGACCTGAACCTTGCCCTGAACGCGCGCTTCGGTGCGCCCTCGGGTCCCGGGGCCGCGAAGTGACGGGGAGGTGAGGGCGCCATGCACGACCCCGAGGTCGGCGACCAGCTGGACGGCTATCGGCTGACCGAGCTCCTGGCCCGGGGTGGCATGGCGTCCGTCTTCAAGGCCATAGACGTCGACTCGGGCCAGGAGGTCGTCCTCAAGATCCCGTATCTCCGGTACGAGAGCGACGTCGTCTTCTACCAGCGCTTCGAACGTGAGGAGAAGATCGGCCAGGGTATCGATCACCCGGGCATCGTCCGAGTGCTGGTGCCTCGCGAGAAGAGCCGGTTGTACCTGGTGATGGAGTACGTGCCCGGGAGGTCGCTCGCCGAGGTGATGGCACAAGAGAAGCCATTCACCTTCGACCGGGCCCTCTCGATCGCCAGTCAGCTTGCCGAGGCGCTAGCATGTCTCCAGCGGCACGGAGTCATCCACCGCGACGTGAAGCCGAGCAATGTTCGTGTACTTCCCTCGGGCGAGGTGAAGCTTCTCGACTTCGGGATCGCACTCATCGAGTCCGCCCGGCGCCTCACCTGGGCGGGCCTCTCCCATGCGGTCGGCACGCCGGACTACATGGCCCCGGAGCAGATTCGCGGTCGGCGCGGCGACGCCCGAACGGACGTCTATGCCCTAGGTACCGTGCTCTACGAGATGCTGACCGGCCACCTGCCGCACGAATCAGGGGACACGCGGGCGGTTCTCGATTCCAAGCTACACGGCGAGCCAACGCCGCCTTCTGACTACGCGCCCGGACTGGATCCACCGCTGCAGGCCATCATCCTACGCGCGATCGCACAGGACCCACGGCACCGGTACGCTGGAGCCGAGGACATGCTGTGCGACCTCCGCTGCCCAGCGGCCGCGTCGCTCGTTCTCGCGACCCCATCTCGCCGCTCGGGGCTGACCCGGCGCACCCGGCGCTGGCTCGCAGCATGCCTGGTGCTCGGTGCGATCGTGGTCGGGCTTGCGTCGCTCGTCTGGCTGAGCAGCCCCACATCGGCCGCTGCCCCGCGAGCCACGGTCGCAGGCGGGCCCTGACACTGACGGGGAATGGCATTTCGTCGCTTCGCTCTCTCCATGTCCTTGGCTGCTACTTGCCGCAGTTGTGGCTGCGCAATGGGGCTTCCCCTGGTTCCTCGTCCCGGGCGGCGCGAGCCTGGCCGCGTTTGCTTGGCTCCTCTCGCTCCACCTACTGCGGCCGGGCGCGCCTACGCGGCCTACGGTGGTGTATACGTGGCATGCGCGGTCACCTGGGTGTGGCCAGTGATCGGTCAGCGACCGGATCGCTGGGACATCGTCGGTGCTGGGCTGACGATCGCGGGGATGTCCGTCATCAGGTTCGGCCCGCGCGGCTGAGGAGGGGTTGCGATGCCATCATTGAGCTACGCGGCGGTGCTCGAGGAGGCCCGAGCGTCGAATCGGGTCATCCTGGACCTTACGGAAAGCGATCCTGCCCGATGTGGGCTGGGCTGGGACGCCGAGGAGCTTCTCGACATCGAGGGCAGACGGACTGCCGCGGCGCGCGAGGTGATGATCCCGGAGGCGCGCGAGGCGATCAGCAGCTACCTGGCCGGGCATGGCGCCTCGATCGACCCGCAACGCGTGTTCCTGGTTCGCTCGAGACGGGAGGCACTGCGGCTCGTCCTGGATGCCCTCTGCGACGATGCGAGCGAAGTGCTCGTTCCCGTTCCCGGTCGTCCGTTCCTGGACTCTGGCACGCCAGTACGGCAACGGCGCTACGCGTTGATGTTCGAGGAGAAGTGGCGCATCGATCGCCAGTCGATCCAGCGTGCCATCACAGCCAGTTGTCGCGCCATCCTGGTGGGAAACCCCGCCGACCCGACCGGGGCAAGCCTAACGCGCGAGGAGTTCGGCTTCCTTGGGCACCTATGCGAGGCGAAGCAGCTGGCGCTCGTCGGCGACGAGTCGTCTCTCGACTCGCTGAGCGAGCCTACCCAGAGTGTCGCATCGTCGAGGCGGTGCCTCGCGATACACATCGGAGGCCTGGGTGGTGTCTGTGGGCTCCCGGAGCTCGAGGGCGAGTGGCTCGCGGTGGGAGGGCCCGATGCGCTGGCGCAACCACTGGCGTCTCGGCTGGCCTCGATGACCGGCGCCGATCTCACCGGGGCCAGGCGCGGCGTGGCCTTGCTCCCGGCGTTGCTGGGTCGCCGCGAAGCGTTCCTGTCCCGCCTGCGCGCGCGGCTCACCAAGAACCGCTCTACGCTCGCGACCGCGTCGCTGCGCGAAGCACCTTGGACGATGCAATGGGGCGGTGGCTACTGGGCTGTGCTCCAGATCAACCCGAACCAGGATGAGGACGAGCTCTGCCTTGCGTTGCTGGAAGAGGGGATAGCCGTCCAGCCGGGGTCACAGGGCGGCTTCCCACAACAGGGATACCTGATCCTGTCGCTGCTTCCCAAGCCTGCGATCTTCGACGCCGCCCTCGGCCAGATCGAGGCTCAGTTGCGACGCCCAGCCTAGCCCTCGCCGGGGTATGACAGCGAAGCCGCGCCAGGGCGCTGAGCCGATGAGGCGTGGTATGAACCTGCGACTCTGGGACACTCCAGCTGGCGATCGGTTCCTGCATGCGATCAAGGCGCAGTCGTGAACCGCCTGGGGAAACGGAACACAGTCCGCGTCCGTTGCGAGCGATGGCGGTCAGCCCCGATGCAGATCGAGGAACGCGCGCGGCGCCACGATAGCGACCCCGTCGTGCTCCACGAGCACCAGCAGGTCAGCATCCCCTGTAACGATGGCGTCGGCGCGGCCCTCGACCGCTGCGGAGAGGACGGCATCGTCCCCGGGGTCACGGCAGACGCCCTTCGCCCGGCCGGTGTCGTCGGCCAGATCGGCGAGCGCGGCGAGGTCCGCGAGCCAGAGCAGGGCCTCGTCAGGCTCTCGGAGATACCTGCGCACCTTCCTCAGTTTGAGGGCCGCCTCCACCTCGGCCACGATACCCGGCGAGAGCACCAGCTCGAACGCGTCCCGCTCGAGCAGCGCGGCGACGACCAGACCGGGCGTACCGAGCGGGCGGATGACCGCACTGATGAGGACGTTGGCGTCGAGCAGCGCGCGCACGCGGAGCTACTTCCCTCGAGTGCGCTTCGGCCGGGCCGGGGTCTTGCGGATCTGCCGGCGGGCCACCTGCTCGGCGCCGAGGGCGACGTCCATCGCCTCTTGCTCCGAGAGTTGCTCGCCCGGGCCGCCCTTCTGGCGTTCGAGGAACTCGAGCGCGTGCTGGCGGGCAAAGCGACGCATCTGTTCGAGTCGTTCGACCGGGACCAGCGCTGCCAAGGGCTTGCCCTTCCGCTCGATGACGAACTCATCGTGCCGGAGGGCGACACGGTTGAGCATGTCGCCGATCCGCGCCCGGACGTCCATCGTCGAGACCTTCTCAGCCATACGCCACCTCAAGCAACTATCATAGTTGCTTGGGTTACACACGGCAAGAGGCCCGAGGCCGGCGACACCGGCACGCCCCTTGAACCGGACGAGATGATGGGGCTTTGAGCGCGGAGGCGTGCTGCAGCTTTGGTGCAAGTACAGCCGAGCCTCGGGTCCAAGGAGAACTCAGGATGTCGCGATTCTCGAAGGAATCCCTTGAAATGCCGCAACAACGCGAGCATCCGGCCGGCCGGCGGGGAATCCAAAGGCCAATGGGTCTGAAAGTGAAAGGCTCCACGAGCTAAGTGCCTGCGGAGCCTCATGAATAGCGCGCCCTAGAGGATTTGACCCGACAGTGAAAACCGCATCGTGCGGTGACTACGCTGTCAGTGACGATGACGGACGCGACACCACGCGCCCCGCGGACGCGTCGAGCGATGTCTCGACGAGAGCCAACGCGCGTGACGACAATGTCGACACAAAGCCGCTCCCCGAACCCACTACAGAGCTCTTCGTGGCCGCTGGCGCTCTCGTGACGGAGCGCCTGGAGCGCGAGCGCGCCGGACCGTCGCAGATCAAGGGGGTCCTCCAGCGCGTCGTCGAGCAGTGCGTCGCTCTCGGCCGATGACCCGCGGCCGTCTCCGTCCGTCCGCCCGCTCAAGGCGCTATGAGTACAAGCCGAGGGAAGTAGGTCCGGTACCGGCGCGCGTCGCGGGTGAGGAGCTGGTGGCCGGCAACCTCGACGAGGAGTATCCAGGACGGGCGGACACGTCGCGAGGACTGTCACCCGCCGGACTACAGTCGTCACCGGCGGGCGTGTGCAGCTCGAGAGAGCCGCCGCCGCCAACTCTTGACGATAGGCCGCACACGCGCCCGCCGGGACTTCACGGGTCCCGGTAGCACCAGAACCTGCCCTCTCGCCTGACCGCGAACCGCGGGGAACGCTCGCGACTTAACGCTTCATCGATCCCCGGGCCTTCGGATTCGTAGCCGTACCGATAGTTAACGGCAGGCGGGCGTATCTACAGCGGATCTCAATGAGGGCACGGCGTTGCGGGCGTCTCGTTCAGCACAAGGAGGCCCCCCAGGGTACGCGAGTGCACGCGTGAATGGATGAGATCTGGATGAAGTACTGCTACTCGGAGTCCTGATCCGTCTCGTACTCGATCGTGAGCTCACGGGGGGCAACGGGACCGGTTTCTTCGTCGACCGCGTCGTAGCCGAGGGCCCGATACCCTCGGCTTCGCTTCTTGAACATGCTCGCGAGGACCGGCACCTGGTGATCAAGGTAGTCATAGATCCGAACCTCACGCTTGCCGGCGTGAAGGCGGTGGAGTCGGCCTGCGTATTGGACGAGGGTGCCACGCCAGGCGATCGGCATCGCGAGGACGAGCGTGTCGAGCCGCGGATCGTCGAAGCCTTCACCGATGAACCGACCTGTCGCGACCACCGCTCGCTCCTCTGAGGAAGGAATCTCCGCCAAAGCTGAGATGGCCGACCTGCGCTCCTTCGCCGACATGCCGCCGTGCAGCACCACGAGATGGCGAGCCACAGGCCTCAGCCTGGCGGCCAGGCACTCGAGATGGTTTCTGCGCTCCGTGAGCAACAGAGGCGAACGCCCAGCCTCGAGCGCCGCGATGACATCGTCCAAGATGAGCGTGTTGCGTGCCTCGTCCGCGGCGAGCGTCGCGTATAGACTCTGGATCCCATGCTCGCGCGACCACGCGGCCTGAAACCTGGTCTCGCGGACAACGAGCCTGTGGGCGAACGGGCGCGCTGCAGCTGCGCTCCGCGTCCCGATCGAGAAGCGAACCGGTCCAAGCTGCATCCCCACGATCGGATGATGACCATCGCGGCGCCTCGGGGTCGCGGTGAGCCCCAGGATATACCGGGCCTTGACCTCTGACAGGACTCTCTCGAACGAGACGGCGGAGACGTGGTGGCACTCGTCGACGACGACGTGTCCGTAGGCGGCCACCAGATCCTGCACGGTGCCGCCCCGAACGAGGCTCTGCACCATCGCGACGTCGAGGGTTCCGGTAGCCTTCCTCTTGCCACCGCCGATGACGCCGATGGTCTTCGGCTCGACCCCGAGAAAGGTCGAGAGGCACGTCACCCACTGGTCTACGAGCGGTTTTCGGTGGACAAGTATGAGCGTGCTCACTCCGCGCTCGGCGATCATTTGGGCGGCGATGACCGTCTTTCCGGTACCAGGTGGCGCGACCAGGACTCCCTGATCGTGCTGGAGGAGGGCACGCGCAGCATCCTGCTGGCCCGCCGTGAGGGAGCCCAGGAACGCGGTTTCAAACGGCGCGCCAGCGCATCGCTCGTCGCGAACGGCGATAGCAATCCCGTGTCTCGCAGCGAGGTCTTGCAGTGCACTCAGGCACCCTCGCGGCAGGATGAGGTGGCGATCGGTCTCCTCGGCACAAGTTACGACTCGTGGGATGCTGGCAGTCGAGAACCGCATCGCCTGCCGCTCGTAGAAGACGGGGTTCTGGAACGACGCGAGCCGGCGGATCTCGGCGAACAGGGCAGGGGTGAGCTCTCTGCGCTCAATGAAGAGACGCTGTGCCAACACGACGGCGATCCGCTCGGGCAGCGGCCCAGGGATGGCCATGCTCATGAGCGAGCGCGAGGGCTGCGCAGCCCAGGGAGCATCGTTGTCCTCGCGGGCAAGAGGGACGCCGAGTACACGGCCACGCCGGAGAGCCTCCCCAGCGATCAATTCCACAGTCCTGGATGGAATCCGTTGGACGCTGGCGAGGAACTCCCACTGGTTCTCGAAGGGCTGGAACGCGTCATTCACGAAGACCGAGTTCCCGTGTTGCCGTGCCTCCCACTGGAGCGGCAACGCGATGAGGTTGCCGAACCCACCGCGTGGGAGTGTGTCCTGGTTCGGGAAGAGGCGGTCGTACGACGACATCCCGATCTCCGATCGTCGGGACATGGCCTCGGTGAGGACATACGAGGCCAGTTGTCGTGCGGCACTCGCCGGGACCGCCGCTGCGAAGAAGAACCACGCGTGTGCTCCATTCCCGGATCGGGACCGCTCGATCGCGGCCGGCAACCCGACAACACGAGCCGTCGAGGCGTATGCGCTCACGTCCTGTTGCCATCCGGCGCCATCGAAGTCGACCGCGACGAAGTGGCAGCGGTCGCCGTCGACGAGCGGGTACACCCCGGCGACGATCTCTCCCTGGAGGTGCTCGTACAGCACGCGATCAGTTACCGGAAAGAACTCCTTGTTGGTGCACTCTCCGCACTTCACCTTCGGCTTTCCGCAGCCTCGCTTCCATTCCTTCGCGCAGTGGGGTGAGTAGCCGGACTTGCCGGTCCGGGCGTTCTCCCAGCGGCGAGGGTAGACGTCGGTCCGCCCTCGAAAGAGCTGGCCGAAGAGAGCCACCTTCTCCGCCTGCGTTGCTGGTACAGGGATCTGCGATCTCGGAGGGGAAGGCACCGTGATCGGCGGCTCAGGTGCAAGGGCAGCAGCTCTGAGCGAGTCGATTCGCGCTTGAAGGCGGGCGCGCTCGCCATCGAGTTCGGCGAGGCGTGCTTCTGCGAGGGCAAGCTCCCTCGAGATGTCCGGCCGTTCCGGCATTCGGGCGGCCATTCTAGAGACCCGCCCCGACGGAGTGTAGAACGGCCTGGGGCCTCGTCACAGCAGGCCAGGCACCGCCCCCTCCGGGGGGAGTCCGCTTGCGGGTTCGAGCCCGCGCCCCTATAATCATGACCGGAGCGTAGTCATGGTTTCTGGCTCGGATGTGGTGCTCAGCCTCAAGGAAGCGTCGGTGCTTTCGGGCGCGCCGGAGAAGTCGATCCGGCACGAGCTCGCAGCGCGCGTTGTACGGTCGACCCGCGCGGGCGGCCGGCGCCGGTTCAGTCCGCGGGAGGTCGTCTACTTCTTCCTCGTGAACGAGCTGCCGTCCGGGCTGGAACTCGACAGGGCGCTTCGAAAGGAACTGTTCGAGCTTCTCGCGGCCGACAAGGAGCGCTCTGGTCGGTGGCGGCGCGAGGCTCACAGGCTCGTGCTCGAGGGGGACGTTCCGGTCGTCCTTCCTACCGAAGAGCTCGTGAAGCGGGTCGACGAGCGGATCCGGACGTTTCTGCGAGGGCGGAGCCGGGCGGTTTCTCGCCCAGAGGTCCTCGGCGGTGAGCCTGTGTTCGAAGGAACACGGATCTCGGTTCGGTTCGTTGGAGAGCGCGCGAAGCGAGAGCCCGTCGAGGCGCTTCTGGAGGACTACGCAGCGCTGACCGCCGAGGACGTCGAGTTCGCTCGGATGTTCGTGGCGCTTGGCCGTCCACCGGGCCGTCCCAGGAAGAAGCCCAGGTTCGTGCGTGGTGATGGGTGAACCTCCTCATCGACAAGAACCTGAGCCCATCACTCGTACAGCGCCTTGCCGCGAAGGGCGTCCCGGCGGTCCACGTCGCTCATATAGGACTGCCGGGCGCGACCGACCCGGAGGTTTGGCGGTATGCCTTCGACCACGACCAGGTCGTGGTGACGGTCAACGCCGCCGACTTCCTCTTCCTGGCGGGATCGGTCGAGCTCCACCCCAGTCTCATCGTCTTGCGGACGGCCGCCGGGCTGTCCCGGGACGAGCAGTGAGCCTGGGTGGAACCGGTCGTTGACTCGCTGCTCGGAGGAGACGAGCAACTGGTCAACAAGGCAATACTCGTGACCGGCCCGGGTAAGTTTGAGATCACGAGGCTCCCGAAGTAGCCGGTACCCGTTGACTTGTCGGCGGGCAGAGCGTGAGATCAGCTCGTGGACGCCATTCTTCGCGACCAGGAAGTCCGGGTGCGGGCGTTCGAGTTCCTAGGCACGCAGACCCAGTTGCATGGCGACGTCCTGCCCTGGTCGGTCCTCTCACGCGGATTCGACTACGAGGGCACGCGCGTTCCCCTGATCGGGCCACAAGGAATCTTCAAGCCAGCGGTGCTGCCTGAGGTGCCGCTCAGCATCGCGACAGCACCGGAGATTCCCGGAAGGAAGCGTCCGTACGACGACGGGCTCGGCGAGGATGAGATTCTCCTGTACCGGTACCGTGGTACCGACCCCATGCACCGGGACAACGTGGGGCTTCGGCTGGCGATGGAACGGCACACGCCGCTGGTCTACCTGTTTGGCATCGCGAAGGGCGAGTACCTGCCGTCGTGGCCAGTGTACGTGGTGGGGGACGATCGCGACGACCTGTGCTTCCGCATCCAGGGGGACGCACGCGAGAGGCTGGTCGGCGGATCCGTGGATCTACCGCAGGTCGCCGAGGCGCGCCGGTCGTACGTGACGGTAGTCACCCTGCGGAGAGTCCACCAGGCGACCTTTCGGCAACGGGTATTGCAGGCGTATCAGCAACGCTGCGCCATCTGCCGACTCAAGCATGTGGAGCTCCTCGAGGCAGCTCATATCGTTCCAGATGGTGATCCCCGGGGCGAGCCGGTCGTTCCCAACGGGCTCGCGCTCTGCTCGCTACATCATGCTGCCTTCGACAGGAATCTCTTTGGGATCCGGCCAGATCTCACCATCGAGGTTCGACGCGACATCCTCGGGGAGACCGACGGCCCGATGTTGCTCCATGGGCTGCAGAAGATCGACAACGAGCCGATCCTTGCCCCGCGTTCGAAGCTCCTTCGTCCGCGCGAGGACTTCCTCGAGATCCGTTACGAGGTCTTCCGGAAGGCTTCCTGAGGCCCGGCCGTTCGCTACAGCGGTACGATGCTCTCGTGCGCGGCCAGTTGGCCACGGCGGACCACGACTGGTTCACGTTCCTGAGGGAGCGCCAGCCCGTGGGCGAGACGAACTAATGGCAGCCGTCCGACCATGGCTTCAATGGACCGCTCGGACGCCGTTCATCTCAAGCTCAAGTCGCCACTCAAGGCGATTCGCGGAGACGCCACTCCCTAGGTGGCACGGACGGCCTCGCCGAGGATCCGGTCGCGGAGTTGAGGCTTCACGGCCTCTCGCATGACCAGATCCACTCGAGAGCCGAGGATGCGCTCCAGCCTCTGCTGTACCCGGAAGAAGTGGAAGAGCCCGATGGGCCGGTCGAAGTCGACGAGAAGGTCGACGTCGCTATCCGGCGCGGAGTCGCCCCTGGCCACGGAGCCGAAGACATGGAGGGAGCGAACACGGAGGCTCGTGAGCTCGGCGCGCTGCTTGGCCAGTAGGCGCTGGACCTCCTCGCGGGTCACAAGTGGATAATAGACCGGGGGCACGAGGAGCGCCACCTGGGCGTGCTCGCCAGCCGTGCTCGACCGGTTCTCCGAGCCGGCGCTGACGGCGGGGCGTGTCGCCCTGGGGGCCGGGCGCGTGTCACGGCCGGCGCTCACCACGCGGCGCGCGATGGCGGTCGTCGGGGAGGGCAGGCGCTCCGCTCGTACGGCCCTGCGGCTCAGTGGGGGCACCCTCACCGCCGACTGGCCGTGCAGCGTCGCCTGGTGCGTTGAAGTTGTCCATCACCGCCCTGCTCGACACATCGCGCATCTCGAGGTGCTCGGCGGTTCAGCGCCGCGCGCTCGAGGGCCTTGTAGATGCCGAGGACGGCGCGCTGGACTGGGCCTCGAAAGTACCTGCGACGAAGATGAGCGAGGTAGCGGCGCGCCCTCGTGACCGACCTCAAGCTCGCGCGAAGCTCACCAGGTCACGACCGCCTGCTTGAGCGGTCCAGCCGGTCGTCCGCGGGGCGGGTACCCCGGAGCAGCGGGGCCGCCTCCCGGAAGACCTGCGCCAGGAACGCGATGCCGACCCGCGCGCGGGGCGAGGTCCGGAAATCGCCGTGCAGCGTGAGCCAGATCTCGCAGGTCCGCAGCTCCGGCACGACCCGCGCCAGGCGGGGTTCCGGATCCGCGAGAAAGCATGGTAGAAGGCCCACCCCTAAGCCCGTGAGCGTGGCCGAGAGGATGGTGCTCGCGCTGCTGGCCCGAAGCACGATCCTGCCGGTCAGGTCTTCCACCCAGCCGAGCGTCTTCGAGCCGGCCCCCAGCGCCCGCTCGAAGCCGATCAGGTCGTCCCCCTCGAGGCGTGCGTCTCGCGGGCGGGGCCGCGAGCGTAGGTAGTCGTCGGAAGCGTACAGGCCATAAGCGAGGGTCCCCGCCTGGCGCGCAGCCAGCGCCGGCTCGCTGGGCCGGAAGAGGCGGACCGCCAGGTCGGCCTCCCGCCGAGACAGGTTGGCGACCTGGTTCGAGGCGTGGAGCTCGACCTGGAGCGCCGGGTGTTGCCGGAGCAGCTCCGGTAGGCGAGGCGCCAGCAGCCGGCTGGACACCGCGTCGGTGGTGGAGATGCGCAGCAATCCCTCCACCTCGGGCCGGCCGGCGTCGGTCGTGCGCTCCAGGTGTAGCGCCGCCTCGTCCATCTGCTCGGCAGCGTGGAGGACGCGCCGGCCAGCGGCGGTGAGCGAGAGACGCCCCGGGGTCCGCTCCCAGAGCGGCACCCCGACCGCATCCTGCAGGGCACGAAGCCGCCGGCCCACGGTGGCCTGGTCCACCCGCAGGCGCCGCGCCGCTTCAGCGAAGGATCCGCCGCGCGCGGCAGCGAGCAGGAAGCGGAGGTCGTCCCAGTCGAGCCCGCCTTGCATTCATGCAAGTGTATATGCGCGCACATTCGCATTCCAGTCCGACGCGATACAGCGCATGCTCGCCGACGTTCAGCAACCGGAGCTCTTCGACATGCCCACTGCCGTCCCTAGCTTTGATCCCGATCCCCAGGTCACCGCCGTGGCCGCTTACGTCCGCGAGGAGTGCCTTCGCCCCTCGAACCACTTCGGTCCGGAGTTCTTCTCCGAGCACCTTGAGCTGGTGACCCGCCTGGCCGTGGCTCTCGCACGGCGGCTCGGTGCCGACCCCCTCGTGGTGGCCCTGGCGGGCTATCTCCACGATCTCTCGGCCGTCCGCAATTTCGCCACCCTGCCGGACCACGCTCGCGAGAGCGCGACCATCGCTCGGAGCCTCCTGGGCGACCGGGGCTTCTCGCCCCCGGTCGTCGACGCGGTGGCGCGGTGCGTGGAGTCCCACTCCACGCCGCCGCAGCCGGGGAGAGGAACGCCCGAGGAGATCTGCATCTCGAACGCCGACGTGCTCTCGCACCTGGCCCGTCCGTTCTACTGGAGCTTCTACCTGTACCGGGTCCGCGGCCTGGAGTACGCCCAGGGCCTCGCCTGGCTCCGTGGGCGGATGAGCCTCTTCCGGGAGGCGCTCGCGCCGGAGTCGCACCGCCTGGGGGAGGAGGACGCGGCTGCACTCGCCCGGATGCTCGAGCAGGCGGAGGAAGCATGATTCTTGAGCGACTGGAGGTGAAGAGCAAGCAGGGAGCCATCCCCGCCGTCGCATTATCGCCGCCCGATGCGCGTGGCGCTGCCTTGGTGATCCACTCCTATGGAGGCAGCAAGGAAGAGGTCCTGGGGCTCGCCTCGCGGATCGCCGAACTCGGTCTAGTGGCGTACGCCATGGATCTCGGCGGCCACGGTCAGAATCCTCGGCGATTCAACCGGGGCGTCGTGGAGGAGGTGGAGGCCGTGATCGCGCATCTCCAGCGCCTCGGCAGGGTCGTGGCAGTCGGTCACTCGCTGGGGGGACGCCTGGCGCTCGCGAGCGCGGCGGATTACGCCTTCGCGATCTCTCCCGCGCTAGCGCGCGCGTACGGGGCCGCGACGAGGAACGGGCTCGACGACTTTCGATCCTACCGCGTGCGAGAGGCATCCCAGGCCGTGAACCTCGACCTGCTTCGTTCCCTTCCGGAATGGCGCCCCGGTCCGCTGCCGGCCGCGATCGCGTTTGGCTCGAGGGATGTGCCCGAGATCATCGAGGCCTGTCGCGCGGTGGCTGCGCTCGGCGCCGACGTAACCGAGATCCCCCGGGCGATGCATCAGGATATCATTCAACTGGAGGCGACATTCGAAGTGCTGGAGAAGAGGCTCCGGGCATGGTTCCCGCGTCCCGTGATAGAGCCACCCACCGGCCGTGGTGAAGTCAGACATGGAACCGCTGACGGAGGCCGTTGCCTCATGCCGTCTAAACACCTCTTGACGTGACCTGCTCCGGGAGCGCCGCCAACACTGTGAGATACTGCAATGGTGGGTCGGGAGCTCAATGAGAGCGAGTACTTCAACTGGTGCATTCCCCAGCCGTACAACATGGCCGTGGCCGTTCGCGTGCAGGGCGAGCTTTCCCCCGCGCGGCTGCGGGATGCGTTGGCCCGCGCGCAGGTGCGCCACCCGTTGCTACAAGTGAATACCGAGCTTGGTTCGGATGGGATCCCCTGGTTCACCTCGGAGGGCGTAGGACCGATCCAGCTCGCGGTGGTGGACGCCGCCGATCCCGATGCGGCGCGCCAGCTCCTGGAAGCCGAGCTGGAGACGGTCTTCGATCGCGACCAGCAAGGAGGCCTCGCGGCTGCCGCTACTGCGGGTCGCGCTCCTGCTCCCGAAGGCCATGAGCCCATCCTTCGACCTCATGCTGACCGCCCAGCACGTGATCGCCGACGGGCTCTCGATAGTCTACCTCGTCCGCGACCTGTTGCGTCTCCTGGAGAGCCCTGGCGCGCCGATCACCGTCCTAGATGCCGCGGCGAGCCCGGAGGAGCCCCTGCCGCCGGAAGTCCGACGGCGGGTTGCGCGCTCGGCATGGCGCTTCCAGCTCCTCGTCTGGTTAACGCAGGCGTACGCTCGCCTCCGGCTCCGCCGCGCGCAACCAGCCCGCCGGCGTACGCGACACCACCGCTCCTAGGACCTCACGCCGGACGAAACGCGCCGCC
>Ga0335071_10002135_pt1 | contig 21320 bp, 24 predicted proteins | sample Lox_Sample_15_FD_206724 | JGI IMG/M metagenome (GOLD analysis project Ga0335071, IMG submission 206724) | Soil microbial communities from Loxahatchee National Wildlife Refuge, Florida, United States - Lox_Sample_1.5 | ecosystem: Environmental > Terrestrial > Soil > Wetlands | place: USA... | reverse complement strand
TCGTGCCGATCGCGCTCTACGAGCTCTGGCGGCGCGGTCGCTGGCGCGCGGTCGGCGAGGGGGCCGGCGCCGCGCTCGCGGTGCTCGCCGTCACGATCGGACCGTTCGCGATCGTCGCGCCGCACGGCGTCTGGTGGGCGATCCGGCGCGAGGCGACGCGGCCGCTCGAGATCGAGTCCGTCGGCGCGACGCTCCTCACCGCGGCGCACGAGCTCTTCGGGCTCCACCTCCACGTCGTCGCGGCGGCGGCGTCGCACGGCCTCGCGGGCTCGGCGCCGGACGCGGTCGCGCAGGCGTCGCGCGTGCTGACGGTGTTGTCGCTCGCCGGCGTCTACTGGCTCTACACCCGGAGCGAGAGGACGGGGGACGACCTCGCCGTCGCCTGCGCCTCGGCCGTGACGGCGTACGTCGTGTTCGCGAAGGTCTTCTCGCCCCAGTACCTCCTGTGGCTCGTCCCGCTCGTGCCGCTCGTCGGCGGCCGCCGGGGCGTCCGCGCGTCGGTGCTCCTCGTCGTGATCCTCGGCGTGACGCAGGTCTTCGAGCCATACAAGTACGCCGATTACTGGCAGCACCTGACGACGTGGGTGACGTGGACGGTGATCCTCCGGGACGCGCTCGTCGTCGCGCTCCTCGGGGTGCTCGTCTGGCCGATGCGAGCGCGGCGGCTAGACTTGACGTCTCCCGAGCGCCCGTAGCTCAGGGGATAGAGCGCGCGCCTCCGGAGCGCGAGGTCGCAGGTTCGATTCCTGCCGGGCGCATTCGAAGGGTAGTGGTGTCGCGCAAACCAGCATGGTTGCTCGGGTCATGTGTGACGGGTAAGTCCCGAAATCACGTACGGTGCTGTCCCCGGTGCTGTCCTCGAGAATTCGCCTGTTGCGGCAACGCCCCTGTGCTTGACATCGAGTTGGAAATCACGCCTGACCAAGCGCTAGCCTTGCGACGGCCGATGACCGTCCACACATTCGAAGATCCCGGCGATGTGGATGAGGCGAGTGGTGTGCTCCACGACCGTTGGTTCGACGTCACGGCGATCCGGGAGGAGGGTCGCGACCTCGTTATCCCGTTCGCCTCCAAGATCGTCGGCAGGGCAAGCAAGGCCGTCATGGACTCCGACTCCTGCTCGTACGCGACCATTCCTGCAGCATGAAAGTCTTGGCCGCCGTAGCACTTTTCCTTTTCTGCGGCGGGCTGGTTGGTGGAGCCTCGGCTGGGGGCGCGGAGACGGAATCCACTGCGGCATGCGCCGCGACACCTGTCCACTACGACCCGGCCGCCTCGGGCGCGCCTAGAGGCGTTGGTGGTCCGTGGATCGCCACGACGAACTCGGCCTTCCGTGGTTACCTGTTCTATGTTGGCGCGACACGCTGGGCGAGGACCAAGCCTCATGGCGCCCAAATTTTCACGACGAAGGCGCAGGAGCGCGTCCAGCCCAAGGTGCTCTGGCTGGCGCTCGGAAACGCGCGAACATCCATTTCGATTCGTGGGATGCGACTCGACCGGCCCGGCTCATTCACGTCGAAGTGGCCAGGTGTCGGCGGTCGTCAGTACCCATCGTACGTAGAGGTTCCGACCGCGGGCTGCTGGCGGGTATCGGTGAGCAGCGGAAGCCAGCACGGGTCGGTGACGTTCGTCGCTTCCGACAGGGCGTAGCGCTGTCGTCGGAAAGACGTCGCCTGTGCGAGCGGTCATTGCGCCTGACGCCGATAGGCGCCAGAAGTTGGCTCAGGTGGTAAGAACGGATCGGACGGTAGACGCCCACCAGCGCGTGCCTCCGTGGGCTGTTGGTGTGCCGTCGGCGTTGAGGCTGTCGGCGATCTGTCGGAGGCTGAGTCCGGCCTGGCGTGCATCGCGGATTCGCTGGACGACGTCGGGCGCGATCGTCCGCGGTCTGCCGGTTCGCTGAGGCGTGCGCCTCGGCCGCGACGGGCGCCGCCATTCGAGCACGACGCGCTGGAGTTCGTCGGCGGGGATCAGCGTCGTCCCCCACGGGGTCTCGATCGTCTCGAGGTACGGGAGTACACGCTGGGTGAAGGTCGAGCGGCCGATTCCGAGTGCCTGTGCTGCCTGGCTTCGTGTGTAGGCGAGCCGCTCGACGTCGCCTTCCTCGCGCACGTCCACCCGGGCCGGCTTCGCACGGACGGGCGCTGAGGAATGGAAAGACTCAGGGGTCAGGCCGAGCGGGTCAGGCTGGGCTGCCGAAGGATCCGGCGCTTTGGCGTGGCGTTGCGCCTTGATCTTGCGTCGGAGATGGCGGCGTGACATGCGTACAGCGTACACAAACTATTTGACGGATCTGCACCACGGTGCATCTGTGTCTCGCTGTCCATCGTTTTGGAGTTGCTGTACGCGGGAGCTTCAGCGCTCGACGCCGCGGACTCGGCCGCGATCGAGATCGGCGAGGATCCGTAGCTGGCGGAGCGGGACCATGTCCCGTTCGCGGCCGAGGGCCGCGGCCATGCGGGCGAGGTCGCCGATCGATGCGACGAGCGGTCGAAGCCCTCGGCCGAGAGGCTCGCGGCTTGCGGCCCGTCGGAGGTCGTCGTAACCGCCACGGGTGCCGGCGGGGTTGGCGACGATCTTCAGCTCGCCGCCGCGACCGCGAAGGTCGAGCACCGCTGTCGCTTCGAGCGCGACCGGCGTGCCATCCGCGCCCACCGCGTCGAGATCCTCGAGGGCGGCGGCGAGGCGACTGAGGTTGTCGCCGCGGCCCGACGGCGCCAGGTCGACGCCGCGGGTGAGCTCCTCGGTGCCCTGGATGACTCGTGCGAAGGCGCCGATCAGCACGTAGTTCACGCGGCGGCTCTCGAGCGCTTCGAGCGTCAGGTAGGGGTCGAAGTGCTCTTCGGTCATTCGCCGCCGTTGTGTTCGTCCTGGGACTTCTGGTGCCGCCGGACGCGGCGTTCCGGGGTGAGGCGGGAGTTCTTCTCCAGACGATCAACGCCGGCGGGGTCGTACGGGACGAGCTCGAGGGGCAGGTCGAAGCCGCACGCGCGGACGAGCTCGATCAGCGTCTCGGCGCTCGGGGCCACCGCGCCCTGTTCCCACCGCGCGATCACGCCGCGCTTGCGACCGGACAGCTCGGCGAGCTCGTATTGGGTGAGGCCGGCGCGGAGGCGCGCTTCGCGGATGACGTCGGCGCTTCTCACGGCCCGATTCTACTCCCGACCTTGATCCGTGCTCTGTCACTGATATGGTTCCAAGCTTCATACGTGCCATGCCGACTTGAGGGGGACCGATGGCACGCGCCCACCCGGAAGACGATTCCGGCCAACTGAGCCTCGATGACTGGGCGGAGAATCTCGACGCGAGCCATGACCAGTCATCCGTCGTCCCTGATCGCGACGTGGCGCCGGCGGCGCCTCGTGGACATCAGTCGGCGAGGGACCTCCTCGAAACTCCTGGAGCGTTGCTCACCCGGACCCACCTCCGCGAGTTGGGCCTCGAGCGTCGTGCTGTCGACGCGGTGTTCCGCGCGCTTCCCGTCGTGGCGCTGCCGGGGTACTCACGCCCGTTGATCCGAGCGGACGAGTACCGCGAGCTTGTCGAGAAGTTCACCTATCGCGACGACCGTGTCCGCCCGACGAGCGCTCATGCCTAGCGTCTGGATTCGCACCAGGCCTACGAAGGACGGGAGCAAGCGGTACCGCGTTGAGTTCCGGCTCGGCGGGCGCGAAGCCCGAATCCGGTACGGCGGCTCGTTCACGACAAAGCGCGAAGCGACGATCCGCGCCGGCTGGATCGCCGGTGAGCTCGCCGCACTTCGCGTCCCCGACCTCACCGTCCCCACCGAGCCGACCGCTGCCCCGACGCTCCGTGAGGCAGCGAAGCGGTGGCAGGCGAGCCGCGTCGACGTTGCCGAGAACACGAGGCTCCAGCACCGGAGCGCCGTACGGATGCTCCTGCCCGTGCTCGGCGAGCGGCGGGTAGACACGATCACGGCAGCCGATGTCGCCGAGCTGGTCGGGGCACTCAGCGAGAAGGGCAAGGCGCGCGAAACCGTTCGGAAGAGCATCCTCGCACTCGGGATGATCCTCGACCACGAAGGCATCGCCCCGAACCCCGCACGCGACAAGGTCAAGGTCCGGCTCCCCCGCCAGGAGCGGGCCGAGATCGTCCCTCCGACGGCCGAGCACGTGCTCGCCGTCCACGAAGTACTGCCGAAGCGCTACCGGCTGCCGCTGCTCGTCCTCGACGCGACGGGGATGCGCCTCGGCGAGCTCGAGCGGCTCACGTGGGGCGACCTCGACGAGCCACGGCAGCGCTGGCGCGTCTCGCAGGCCGTCTCGAAGACCGGCCGGGCCCGCTGGGTCAGTGTCACCCCTGTGATCTTCGACGCGGTGTGCGAGCTTGTGTCGCGCGAGGACCGCGTTCCCGAGCGGCGTGTCTTCCAGGGCTTCGGCGGCGATCGCTTCCGGACGGCGCTCACCCGCGCCTCCACCGCCGCCGGGATTCCGGCGTTCTCGCCGCACGACCTCCGTCATCGTCGGATCTCCCTCCTCCACCTCGCCGGCGTGCCCTGGGCGCGGATCGGCGAGCACGTCGGCCAGCGCAACCTCGCCGTCGCCGCGAACACGTACAGCCACGTGCTCCCCGACGAAGCCTAGCTCGACTACGCGGACCTACTCGGTCGTGGCTGAGGACGCTGACCGGCTCAAAGGCCGAGTACGAGCGCCAGGGCCGTGTCGAGCTCGCGTAGTTCGCTGGCGCTGAGGCGACCAACCGAATCGCCGAGCCGTTCCGGGCTCACCGCGGTCGTCTGCTCTACGAGGACGCGCGTTGGCGTGCCGTCAAGCTCGATGGTCGGCCGGAACGATCTTGGTGGCGCCGCCGTCGACGTCGGCGAGACGAGCACGGTCGAGAGCGCGAGCAGCTCGTCGGCCTGCACGACCACGGCATAACGAGGGCCGCGCTGTTCCGAGCCGCGCGTACCGCGTGGGGCGCGCAGACGAAAGACCTCGCCGCGGACCACGAGCTATCCGGCGTCGTTCCAGGCGGCCGCGATGGCGTCCATCTCCGCGCGGACTCGGCGGGCCTCCGCGAGGTCGTCCGGGTCGGCCGAGGCGGCTTCGGCTTCGAGACGAAGAGCGCTCTTTCGCCTTCGCTGCTCTGCCGCCTCGTGGAGCGCGAGCCGGATCGCTTCGGAGTCGCTGTGGCCTTCGTTGCGGAGAAGAGCAAGATCCTCCTCGGATCGCTCGTCGAGCCGAGCCTGGACCGTCCTCGCCATACAGCAATCGTACCACGAAACGTATTACAAGCTGGCCCGTCATGAGCCGCCCTCCGGCCGTTCTCGCGACCAAAAACGTGCCATTCCGGCCCGTCTCGGCTCGCATGGTGCTGTCCCCCGTGCTGTCCTCGAACGGAAAAACATGCCCATTTGCAGGGATGTTCGATTCCTGCCGGGCGCATCGCCTTACGAGCCGGCTTTGCCGGCTCGCTCGCTCAACGGGGGAACCATGTTTCCCCCGTTTGCCCCCTTCTTCTGCCGCCGGCAAGCGTGCGTGTGCCGCGCCCGCACATGTCGGTCGCGGCGGCGGAATGGCTCTACGGACACGTCCCGAGGTCTGACCCCAGGACGTGTCCCGGCCTCGAGCGTCGTGTTGTCCGTCGCGCCCTCGGGTCAGTAGGCTGCGGACGTGACGACGCTCGACGGCCGGCCGAACACGGCGCTGATCGTGATCGACGTGCAGAACGGCGTCGTCGCGGGCGCGCACGAGCGCGACGCGGTCGTCGCGAACGTCGCGAGCCTCGTCGCGAAGGCGCGCGACGAGAACGTCCCGGTGATCTGGGTGCAGCACTCGGACGCCGGGCTCGCGCGCGGGAGCGACGAGTGGCAGATCGTCGGCGAGCTCGACCCCGCCGACGGCGAGCCGCTCGTCGAGAAGACCTACGGCGACTCGTTCGAGGACACGAACCTCGAGTCGGTGCTCGACGGCCTCGGCGTCGGGCGGCTCGTCGTCGTCGGCGCGCAGACCGACATGTGCATCCGCTCGACGCTCCACGGCGCGTTCGCCCGCGGCTACGACGCGACGCTCGTCTCGGACGCGCACACGACCGAGGATCTCTCCGCCTGGGGGGCTCCGACGCCGGACCTCGTCATCTCGCACACGAACATGTACTGGGGCGACCAGCGCGCGCCCGGCCGCACCGCAGGCACGGTCGCGACGGCCGACGTCGACTTCCGCGCCTAATCCGCGGGTCTCCGCCTGCCGATACAGAGGGCCATGCGCCGGGCACTGCCCGTCCTCCTGCTGGGAGCGCTCCTCGCCGCGGCCTTCGCGACGGCATCGACGGCCGGCGGCCGGGCGACCGCGTGCCCGACCAAGCCCGGGCCGTACTCGACGAAGGACAAGCACATCTTCCAGCTCGACGCCGACGGCGTCACGCTCGACACGCTGTCCGACGCGAGAGGCAACTCCGTGAAGTTCGTCGGCTCCGTGTACGCCGTCGGCCGGGAGCCGCCCGGCTGGAACGACAACTCCTTCTTCAACAGCACCGCGGGCGGGACGGAGATCGAGTCGGAGATCATCTTCGACTCCGGCAACCCGAACACGTACGCGGCGCACGGGCATCTCGGCGCGATGTACCCGACGGCGTTCAGGGTGCTGCGGTACGGCCCGGGAATCGACGTCGACGGCAGCGCAACCTGGATGCTGATGCGCGAGCCGGCGTCGAACTTCACGCTCGTCTACGGGAACGGCCGGTCGCTGTCGTCGCTCCGCCTCTGCCTCGACTGGCACCGCAACGGGACGATCGACGACGACATCGCGCCGCTCGGCTGGGTCGAAGGGCCGGCGGCGGGCGAGTTCGACCCACCGCGGATCTCGGAGCGCGTGCTCCGGGTCGACGCCACGACCGCCACGATCGCGATCACCGCAACCGACACCGGCTCGCCGCGCGCGTCCGGCGTCGCCGGCATCGGCTGGACGTATCGAAACGGCACCGGCGGCGGCTTCTACCGAGGGCCCATCCGCGTCCCGCGCACCGCGACGCTCTTCGTCTGGGCGGCCGACCGCGCGGGCAACGACACGAGCGCGGACGTCGACGTCGCATCGCTCGTCCACTAGGCGATTCCGCACCGTTCGGGGGAATCGCGGCTACGATGGCGAACATGCCGACGCTCCCGACCGCAGACCCTCTCAGTACCGGTGCCGAGCCTCCCTCGCATCCGGCCCCGCCGTGGGGCGCCCGTGGGTCAGCCCGAGGTCGTCGCGCGGCCGCGGCTCGGTGAGCTCCAGCAGGACGGACTGACCTGGATCCACCTCGAGGCGCCGACGCAGGACGAGGCGCTCTCGCTCGCGACCCGCTTCGGCTGGCACCCGCTCGACGTCGAGGACGTCATGTCGCGCCGCCAGCGGCCGAAGGTCGACGTCTACGCGGAAGAGGACGCGTCGTATCTCTTCGCCGTCCTCCACTTCCCCGTCTACGACAAGAACATCGGCCGCCTCAACGCGGGCGAGCTCGACGCGTTCCTCGGCCCCGACTACCTCGTCACGCTGCCGGCGGTCGAGCTGAAGCCCGTGACGCGGCTCTTCCGCCGCTGCCTCGAGAGCGAGGAGTTCCGCCGCAGCCTCTTCCAGCGCGGCTCGGGCCGCCTGCTCTACGAGGTGCTCGACGACCTCTACGACTACTGCTTCCCGATCCTCGACAAGATCGGCTTCAAGCTCGAGCAGATCGACGAGGAGCTGGACGAAGGGCGCTCGAAGGAGCTCGTCCGGGACATCCACAAGGTGAAGCAGGAGATCATCTCCTACCGCAAGATCATCAAGCCGCAGCGGCCGACGCTCCGCCAGCTCGAGCGCGGCGTCGAGCGCTTCCTCCCGGAGGAGCTCGAGCTCTACTTCGACGACATCGTCGACTCGAGCGAGCGCATCTGGGACATCCTCGACAACTACAAGGAAGTCGTCGAGGCGCTCGAGTCGACGAACGAGTCCGTGATCTCGCACCAGCAGAACGACATCCTCTACGTGCTCACGATCTTCAGCGTCGTCGTGCTGCCGCTCACGTTCCTCACCGGCCTCTTCGGGATGAACGTGAACTTCCCCGGCTTCGGCAGCGCCGACGCGTTCTGGGCGATTCTCGCCCTGTTCGTCGCGATGATCGCCGGCATGCTCGGCTTCTTCCGCTACAAGCGCTGGCTCTAGATACGCTCGCGCCGTGGAGCGGCTGTGGGCGCCCTGGCGGCTCGAGTACGTCCAGACCGCGGACGAGCAGGAGGGCTGCGTCTTCTGCGCCGCGGCGGAGGGCGACGACGAGTCGCACCTCGTCGTCCACCGCGGCGAGCGCGCGTTCGTCCTGCTGAACAAGTTCCCGTACACGTCGGGGCACCTGCTCGTCGCGCCGTACCGCCACGGCGCCGGCTTCGCCGAGCTCGACGACGCGGAGGCGCTCGAGATCCATCGCCTCGCGACGGACGGCATCGCCGCGCTCGCCGCCGTCTACTCCCCCGACGGCCACAACGTCGGCTGGAACATCGGCCGCGTCGCGGGCGCGGGGATCGTCGACCACGCGCATCTCCACGTCGTGCCGCGCTGGAGCGGCGACACGAGCTTCATGCCGGTCCTCGCGGACGTGAAGGTGATCCCCGAGCACCTCGCGGACTCGCGCCGGAGGCTCGCGGCGGCCTGGTCGGACCTGCCTGCCCGCCGCTCCTGAGGGGTGCATACTCCTTGGCGGGAGTCCCCCAGAGCCGAGAGGATCGAACCGTGACCGAGCCGACCAAGACCGCTGCGCCCGCGCCCGCCGCACCGCCGCCGCCGCCCCCGCCGCACAAGCTGACCCGCGGCCGGAGCATCTCCGTCTGGGCGCTGATCGTCGTCGCTTCGATCATCGCCCTGGTCTCGATCCTCACAGTCTGGGTCGACCGCCAGATGCTGAACAACGACCAGTGGCGGAAGTCCAGCGCGGAGCTGATCAACGACCCGGCGATCCGCAGCGCGCTCTCCGTCTACCTCGTCGACCAGCTCTACAACAACGTCGACGTCGAGCAGCAGCTCAAGAATCAGCTGCCGAAGAACCTCCAGGGGCTCGCCGGCCCCGTCTCGGCCGCTCTCCGCCAGCCCGCCACCAGCGGGGTCGACTTCCTCCTCGCCCGGCCCCGCGTGCAGCAGACGTTCGTCGACGCCAGCGCGGTGGCCCACCAGAAGCTCGTGAACGTGCTCGAGAACAAGACCGGCTACGGGATCTCGACGGGGAACGGCGTGGTCACGGTGGACCTCAGCGCGCTCGTGAAACAGCTCGGCGCGCAGCTCGGGCTGCCCGCGGCGGCGCTCGACAAGCTGCCGGCGAACGCGGGTGTGATCACGGTGATGAAGTCGGATCAGCTGTCGGCCGCACAGACGGGCGTGCGCATCCTCAAGGCTGCGACCGTCTGGCTCGTCATCCTCGTGCTCTTTCTCTACGGCCTTGCGATCTATCTCGCCCGCGGGAAGCGCCGCGAAGCGCTTCGGAATATCGGCTGGGCGTTCGTCGTCGTCGGACTGCTCGTCCTGCTCGTCCGTCGCACCGGCGGCAGCTACGTGATCGACGGACTCGTGAAGCCGGCGTACCGCCAGCCCGTTCACCATCTGTGGGCGATCGAGAGCAGCATCCTCGGCCAGACGGGCCGCGCGGTCATCCTCTACGGTCTCGTCGCCATGCTCGGCGCCGTGCTCGCCGGGCCGACAAGGATCGCGATCGCGACCCGCCGCGCGATGGCGCCGATGCTGAAGGAGCGGCCCGGCCTCAGCTGGTCGATCCTCGGCGCGATCTACCTGCTCGTCATCCTGTGGGCCCCGACACATGCACTCGGCACCTGGTGGGGCATCCTCCTCTTCGGCGCGCTGGTCGCGATCGGCTTCGAAGCGCTCCGGCGGCAGACGATCAGCGAGTTCCCGGACGCCTCGATGGCGCACGCCACCCAGACGGCAAAGGCTCTCGGCGCGAAGGCGTCGTCGATGCGGCCGAAGCATAAGGCGTCCCCCGCCGAGGAGATCGCGCGGCTCAACGACCTCCACAAGTCCGGGGCGCTCACGGACGAGGAGTTCGCGACGGCGAAGGCTCGTGCGCTGACGTAGCCGGCGGCGGCTTCGAGAGCAGCACCGCGCTCACGACGATCGACGCGAACGCGGCGACCTGCGCCGCGCCGCGGAGTCCCGTCGGCAGGTGCTCGCCGAAGAGCACGAACCCCGCCGCGATCGGCACGGCGTTCGTCGCGAGCGTCGCGAGCCCGGCGGCCGTCAGCGCGCCGCCGTGCTGGAACGAGCCCTGCAGCACGCTCGTCCCGAGCGCGTAGCACGCGATCAGCGAGAGGATCGCGAGAAACCACTCGCCGCCGTAGACGACGAGCTTCGCCGAGATGTCGCCGCCCGCGAAGAGCAGCCCGGCCGCGAGCCCGAGGGCGGCGGCGCGCGCGATCGACATCCGGACGAACGCGAGCACGAGCGCGCCGCCCGCGCAGCACGCGAGCCAGAGGATCGCGAGGCGCGCGTCCGGCGGCCGGTCCGACGGCTGTACCCCGGCGAGCGAGAGCCCGAGCAGCACGAGCCCGGCGAACGCGACAACGACGGCGAGCCGCTCCCGCCGCGAGAGACGCCCCGGGTGGCCGCCCACGGAGACGAACGCGAGCACGGCGATCCCGCTCGCGCAGACCGCCTGGACGAGCGAAAGCGGCGCGAGCCGGAGCGCCGCGAGATAGACGAGCCAGCCCGCGCACTCGACCCCGAACGCGAGCCGCCACGTTGCGTTCCCGAGCAGCGTCCGGACGAACTGGACCGGACGGCGGGCCGAGAACGGCGGCATCGCGGCCGCGGCGTCGTGCTCCTTCGCGTACGCCCAGTTGACGGCAAGGGCCGAGACGAGCGCGAGGACGAGGCCGATCGAGAGCTGCACGGGCCTGATCCTCCCATCGAGCACGCGAATAAGGGCGAACCCGCTGCATCGGTTCGCCCTTCCGCTGGTGCTCGACCCGGTCGCCGCAGACTCTGGGGAGCACCGGACTTCCTCCGAGAGCCCCCGCCGCATCGGGGCCCTCGGTAGCCCAATGATCGTCGCCGGGGGTCGACTTCACCCATCGCTGAACCGGTGGTTCACTCGTTCGGTTCACTCGGACGAGGCTCGGGCCGCGGCGCCGGAACGCCGACGATATGACCACGCTAGGGGAAGGACGGTGGGCCGCAGCCCGTCCAGCCCTGGTTCGAAGAGCCGGACGGGTGTGGGAGCCGCAGCCTCGCCCCCCGGCTCTTCCTTTTGGTCCGGCCTAGTCGCCCTCCCAGAACTGCCGGAGCTCGATCAGGCCGAACTTCGCGACCGGGTGCTTCGACGCGATCTCGACCGCCTCGTCCCAGCTCGAGCACTCCAGGACGTCGAAGCCGGCGATGACCTCCTTCGTCTCGGCGAACGGCCCGTCCGTCGTCTTCAGCTCGCCGCGCCGCACCCGCACGACCTTCGCCTCGCTCCGCGGCCGCAGCCGCTCGCCCATGATCCGGATCCCGCGCCGTCCCGTCTCCTCGACCCACGGCTCGACGTCGAGCTCCTCGTCCGTGAGGCCCGTCATGTCGGGGTCCGGCTCGATCACGACCAGCATCAGGTACTTCATCGGTTCCTCCTTCGAGATCGCTTGTCGCGGCTACGACGAGCGGCGACGACGGGAATCGACATTCAGACCGCGGAGCGCGCTGCGGAGTCCGTCTCCTCCTGCACGCCGCGCCGCAGCCCGACGAGCGCGACCGCCGCGGCCGCGATCATCACGCCGCCCATCACGACGAGGACCGTGTGCGTCGCGTGGGCGAAGTCGAGCCGGACGAAGGCCGGGATCGTGCCGCCGGAGCCGCCCTGCGACTGCGCCAGTTTCTCCGCCTGCGCCGCCGCCCGGGCGTGCGGCTCGCCGAGCGCGACGAGCGACTGCGTCGTCCGCGTCCGCATCTCGTTCACGAGGAGCGTGCCGAGAATCGCGATGCCGAGGCTCGCCGCGTAGTTGCGGACGGTCTGCGTGATCCCGCTCGCCTCGCCGTAGGTCAGCCGCGACGCGCGGTTCACGGCGTCGGTGCTCGCCGGCCCGAGCATCAAGCCCATCCCGGCTCCGGCGAGGACGACGTACCAGACCTGCTTCGAGAGGCTCAGGTCCGTGACCTTGCTCGCCCAGAGCAGGTAGCCGGCCGCCGCGAGCGCGCAGCCGAGCACGACCGGGCGCTTCGCGCCGGTGCGATCGAGCATCCGGCCGCCGATCTGCGACGCGACGACGAACCCGAGGAAGAAGTAGAGGAGCACGAGGCTCGCCTGCGACGCCGACTTCGCGAGGCTGATCTCCGCGTACTCGCTCGCGAAGAAGAACGTCGGGATGAACGCGACCGCCGCGAGCCCGAGCACGAGGTTCTCGACGAAGAACGGCCGGATCCTGAAGATGCTCACCTGGATCAGCGGCGTCTTCGTCCGCTGCTCGACGCGGTAGAAGACGGCGAGGAGCACGACCCCGGCGACGATGCAGCCGATCGTCGCGGCGCTCGTCCAGCCCCAGTTCGACGCCTGCTGGAAGCCGAGCACGCTGAGGCCGACGCCGCCCGCGATCAGCACGAGGCCGCGGTAGTCGATCGGCGCCCGCTTGTAGTCCGTCACCGGCCGCGCCACGTACGTCAGCACGAGCGCGATCACCGCGACGGGGACGTTGACCCAGAAGATCGCGCGCCACGTCCACTGCGTGAGGAAGCCGCCGAGGGTCGGGCCGAGCGCCGTCAGCCCGCCGGCGATCCCGAAGAAGAGCGCGAGCGCCCGGCCGCGCGAGCGGAGCGGGAACGTCTGGACGACGATCGCGATCGCGGCCGGGAACATGAGCGCGGCGCCGACGCCCTGGAGCGCGCGGAACGCGATCAGCCACGCCTCGGCGATCCCGCTCTTCGGCGTGAAGCCGCAGAGCGCGGACGCGCCGGCGAAGACGATCACGCCGATCACGACCATGCGCGCGTGCCCCATCGTGTCCGCGAGCCGGCCGCCGAACGCGAACAGCGCCGCGAGCGTCAGGAGATACGCGTTGATCGCCCACTGGATGCCGGTGCTCGTGAGACCGAGCTCGTGCTGGATCGTCGGCGCCGCGATCGAGACGATCGTCTGGTCGATGAACGTCATCGACACCGCGAAGATCATCGCGGTGAGGACGAGGTTCCTCGAGCGACTGCCGACCGCCTCGGCGCCGGCGACGAGTTCGTTCATTCCGTGCCTCCCGGACGCGTGCCTGCAGGTCGGACGGATTCTTACCGAACGGTTACCACGAACCTGCGGGACTCGTAGGCCTTCGCCGTCTCGCCCTTCGTGAGCGCGAAGACGAGCGCGGTGCTCCCGCTGCCCTTCGCCTTGAAGACGAGGGCGACCGAGCTGCCGACGTTCGCCTCGCTCACCTGCTGCAGCACCTTCGAGTCGAAGGCGCGCGCGACGCGCCAGACCTTCCCGCCGCTCCGGCTCGGGAGCGCAACCGCGACGAGCTCGCCCTTCTGCGTCTGGATCGTGGACGTCGGGCCGGCCGGGAGCGGGCCGACGGGCGGCGCCGAGCGCCGGGTCGCGCCGGCGCCGCCGGCGAGCGCCGCCGCGGCGACGAGTACGAGGGTCCAACCGGTTGCGGTCCGGGCTGCGCGTGCCATGAGGTGCCTGCCTCCTGGGTTCGTGGAACGTCCCCGAGGACGCTACCGGCGGCGGCTAGTGCTCCGCGGCACGCTCCTCGTCGGCCGTCAGCTCGGCCGTCGGGACGATCTCGAGCCGCTCGTCCGGGATCGGCTCGCCGCTCCGGACCGAGACGCCGTACGTGCCGTTCGCGAGGCGTTCCTCCGCCCGCTCGACCGCCTCGAGCTGCGCGCGGAGGTCGTCGGCGAGGCCCTCGTCGTACTCGTCCTGGTAGAGGTCGGTTGCGAGGTTGGCGGCGTCCTCCTCCGTGGAGTCCTCGCCGTCGTCGACCGGTCCGAGCCGCGCGAGCGCGCTCTCGATCCGCTCCCGCTCGGCCCCCAGCAGCTCACGTGCCCTGTCGTCGTCCACGCACGCGACCTTACCCGTCGTCGCGCGCTTCTGCGATGCTGTCGCCCGTGGCAGCCGTCGCCGAGCAGTTCGAGCCGACCCCCCAGCAGCGTCCGTTCGCGTGCAGCGAGTGCGGCCGCCAGTGGACGGCCGACGACGAGAAGTGGCCGATCCGGGTGACGGACACCGACCCGCCGCGCGCCGTCGCCGCGTGCCCGGACTGCGCCGACCGAATCGTCGGCTACGAGGCCCGCGCCTGCGCGACGGCCCGTCTGAACGGCCACAAGCCGTTCGCGCCGGCGGCCCGGCGCTAGACTGCGCCCCGAACGCGGGAGTAGCTCAGCTGGTAGAGCGTCGGCTTCCCAAGCCGTAGGTCGCGGGTTCGAGCCCCGTCTCCCGCTTCCCGGCTATCCCGTCGCCTCGAGAGAGGCCCGGACGACGGGTGCGGCTTCCGTCTCGGGCTCCACGCTGTCGTCTCCGTCGCGACTCGACGCGATGACGACCGCGCCGAGCAGCGCGAGGCAGAGCGCCCCGACCGCCACGGCCGCGTGCCACGGCGGGTTCTTGTCGAGCCGCTCCTGCAGGACGAGCGCACCGAGCACGACGCTGACCGCCGGATTGGCGACGGACACCGCGGCGACCGAGGGTACGAGCCTCCCGGTCGAGAGCGAGAGCTGCTGGAACACGAAGCCGACGACCCCCGCGATCCCCCAGACCCAGAACTGCCAGCCCGACATCACGCCGCCGAGGCCCACCGCGTGCAGGCTCTCGACGACCGGCTTCATCAGCGTCGCCGAGAGGCCGTAGAGGACGCCGGCCACGGTCCCGAGCAACGCGGCCCGCATCGACTGCGATCCGCGGCCGGCGAACAGGAGCAGGGCGGCGCAGCCCGCCGCGATGACGAGGATCGCGGCCGCCCAGTCGGTACCGGGCGCGTTGTCGACCCCGGCGGCCGGATCGCCGAACGAGGCGAAGAGCGCCAGGCCGGCGACGATGATCCCCGCGCCGAGGATCTCGCGCCGGCCGATCACCTGATGCGTCAGGAAGTGGCCGAGCGGGAGCGCCCACACGACCGCCGTCACCAGGAGCGGCTGGATGATCGAGACGCGTCCCCGGTCGAGCGCGGCGCCCTGCAGGACGACGCCGACGACCTGCGCGGCGAGGCCGAGCAGCCAGACCCACTGGACGACGAGGACGAGCAACGACTTCGGATGCCGGATCGAGACGCCCTCGAGATCGAGCGCCGCCTTCTGCCAGAGCGTCGCGGCGAGCGCGAAGCACACGGCTGCGAGGAGGGCGAGGATTGCCGGAAGTGCCTCCACGGCGCCCATTATCCTCGGCGCGCAAGAAACCCGGCTTCCCGGCGTCTTCACTCTTCATGAGGGCATCAGACCTCAGACAGAACGCACTTTGGGGTAGGGGTCGGGTTCGCGCCCGGTAGCCAGGCCGCCTCTCCCGAGCGGTGAGCCCGCACGCCCGGTTTAATCCAGGGCGGAACGGCAACCGAACGGGAGAGGCAGCATGGCAGCGCAGGACCTGCACGGCACCGCGAAGGCGCTCGTCGCCGAGGGCAAGGGGATCCTTGCCGCGGACGAGAGCACCGGCACGATCAAGAAGCGATTCGACTCGATCGGGATCGAGTCGACCGAGGAGAACCGCCGCGCCTACCGCGACATGCTCTTCACGACGCCCGGCGTCGAGGAGTACATCAGCGGCGTCATCCTCTACGACGAGACGATCCGCCAGAACGCCCTCGACGGGACGCCGTTCCCGCAGCTCCTCGAGTCGAAGGGCATCATCCCGGGGATCAAGGTCGACCTCGGCGCAAAGCCGCTCGCGCACGCCGAGGGCGAGACGGTGACGGAGGGGCTCGACGGGCTCCGCGGCCGGCTCGAGGAGTACTACGGCCTCGGCGCGCGCTTCGCGAAGTGGCGCGCGACGTACTCGATCACGGACACGCTCCCGAGCGACTACTGCATCTGGACGAACGCCCACGCGCTCGCCCGCTACGCGGCGCTCTGCCAGGAGGCCGGGATCGTCCCGATCGTCGAGCCGGAGGTGCTCCAGGACGGGACGCACACGATCGCGCGCAGCGAGCACGTCACGTCGCGCGTGCTCGACGCGCTCTACACGGAGCTGTTCGACCAGCGTGTCGACCTCCCCGGCACGCTCCTGAAGCCGAACATGGTGCTGTCCGGCTACTCGGCGTCGGAGCGCGCCGGCGTCGACGAGGTCGCGGAGTGGTCGCTGAAGGCGTACTACAAGCACGTGCCCGCGGCGGTGCCCGGGATCGTGTTCCTCTCCGGCGGCCAGTCGGACGAGGACGCGACGGCGCATCTCAACGCGATGAACGCGCGCGGCCCGCATCCGTGGGAGCTGTCGTTCTCGTACGGACGCGCGCTGCAGGCGCCGTCGCTCCACGCGTGGGCCGGCCGGCCGGAGAACGTCGAGGCGGGCCAGCGCGCGTACTACCACCGCGCGAAGATGAACGGCGCGGCGCGCACCGGGACGTACGCGCCCGCGATGGAGACCGTCCCGGTCTAGGTGTACTGAAAGCCGGTCAGTGCGGAGAGCTTCGCGAGCGACTGCTGCGCGACGACTCTCCGCACGGTGCCCGAGCGGGAGCGCATCACGATCGAGTCGGTGACGGCGCCGCCGGCGCTGTACTCGACGCCGCGGAGGAGCGCGCCGTGCGTGACGCCGGTCGCGGCGACGAAGACGTCCTCGCCGGAGACGAGGTCGTCGGTGTGGAGGACGCGCGCCGGGTCGAGCCCGGCGGCGAGGAGCGCCGCGCGCTCCTCGTCCGACCGCGGCCAGAGCCGTCCCTGGATCCCGCCGCCGACGCACTTCAGCGCCGCGGCGGAGATGACGCCCTCCGGCGTGCCGCCGATCCCGTAGAGCATGTCGACGCTCGTGCCGGGCTGCGCCGCGGCGATCGCGGGCGCGACGTCGCCGTCGCGGATCAGCCGGACGCGCGCGCCGGCCTCGCGCAGCTCGGCGATCAGCGCGTCGTGGCGCTCGCGCTCGAGCACGACGACGTCGACCTCGCGCACGGTCTTGCCGAGCGCCTCCGCGACGCGCGCGACGTTCTCCGACGGCGGCCGCTCGATGTCGATCGCGTCGATCGCGCCCGGGCCGACCGCGATCTTCTCCATGTAGAGCGCCGCGCCGGGGAAGAGCATCGTCCCGCGCTCCGCGACAGCGATCACGGAGATCGCGCCGGTCTGGCCGAGCGCCGTCAGCCGCGTGCCCTCGAGCGGGTCGACGGCGACGTCGACCTCCGGCCCCTCGCCGGTCCCGACCTGCTCGCCGTTGTAGAGCATCGGCGCCTCGTCCTTCTCGCCCTCGCCGATCACGACGACGCCGCGCATGCTCACGCTGTCGAGCACGAAGCGCATCGCGTCGACCGCGGCCTGGTCGGCGCTCTCCTTCTCGCCGCGGCCGATCCAGCGTGCGGCGGCCATCGCGCCGGCCTCCGTGACGCGGACGAGCTCCATCGCGATGTTCCGGTCGGGGGCTCTGCGCCCGGTCACATCCGCTCCGGGGCGTCGACTCCGACGAGGTCGAGCGACCGCGCGATCACGCCTCGCGTAGCCTGACAGAGAGCGAGCCGGAATGCCTGCTGCTCGCTCTCGAGCACACGGTGCTCGTGGTAGAAGCGATGGAAGTCGTCCGCGACCCGGATCGCGTAGGCCGGGATCGCCTGCGGGCCGCGCTTCTCCGCCGCGTCCGCCGCGACCGCCGGGAGCTCGAGCAGCCGCTTCACGAGCTCGCGCTCCTCCTCGGCGAGCGGCCCCGCGGGCGGCTCCGCCGACACCGTCGCCCCGTCCGCGTTCCGGAGGATCCCCGCGATCCGTGCGTGCGCGTACTGGACGTAGTAGACGGGGTTCTTCTGCGAGCGCTCGGCGGCGAGGTCGACGTCGATGTCGATCGTCTGGTCGGGGCCCCGGTTGACGAGGTACCAGCGCGCCGCGTCGACGCCGATGTCGTCCATGAAGTCGTCGAGGAAGACGACGTCGCCGCGCCGCTTCGACATCTTCGTCTGCTCGCCGCCCTTCGTCAGGTGGACGAGCTGGTAGATGAGCACCTCGACGCGCGACGGGTCGAAGCCGAGCATCGCGGCCGCCGCCTTCAGCCGCGCGACGTAGCCGTGGTGGTCGGCGCCGAGGACGTAGATCGCGACGTCGAAGCCGCGCCCGAACTTGTCGGCGACGTACGCGACGTCGGCGGCGAAGTAGAGGTACGAGCCGTCGGCCGCGCGGACGAGCGGGCGGTCCTTGTCGTCGCCGTGCTCGCTCGTGCGCGCCCAGAGCGTGCCCTCGGCCTCGTACGTGTCGAGCTTCGGGAGCAGCCCCGCGACGTGCTGCTCCATGTCGCTCTGGTTCGCCCACGTGTCGAAGTGGACCCGGAACCGCTCGAGCGACGCCTCGATCCGCGCCCGCATCGCGGCGACGGGGTCGCCGGGGTCCTTCGCGATGTCCGCGAGGTACGCGCCCTGGTAGCCGTCCGCAGGCGGCTCCTCCCCGCGCCGCACCGCGTCGACCGACTCGCGGAAGCGGTCCATCTGCGCGCCGGCGTCGTTGTAGTAGTACTCGCGCTCGACGTCGTGCCCCGCGAACGCGAGCAGGCGCGCGACGGAGTCGCCGTACGCGCCGTTGCGCGCCGACGCGACGGTGACGGGGCCCGTCGGGTTCGCGGACACCATCTCGACCTGGATCCGCTGCGGATCGGCGGGCGCGCCGGCGCCGAAGCCGTCGCCCGCGTCGAGCACCGCGGCGAGCGCGCCCGCGATCCACGTGTCGGAGAGGAACAGGTTGACGAAGCCCGGGCCCGCGATCTCGGTGCGCTCGACGCCGGGGAGCGCCGCCGCGGCGGCGGCGATCTCCTCCGCGATCGCGCGCGGCGGCTGGCGGCGGGCGCCGGCGAGCCGGAGCGCGGCGTTCGTCGCGTAGTCCCCGTGCGAGGGGTCGGTCGGGCGCTCGAGCTCGATCGACGCGCCGACGGCGGCGCCGAGGACGCCCGCGAGCTCGGTGACGGGGTCAGCCGGCAACGACGTCGCTCGTCGCGAACAGGTTCTCGAGCCGCGCGATCTCGTCCGGCGAGCCGACGCCGATGAGCACGTCGCCCGCATCGATCCGGACGTCCGGCTCGGGCGTCGTGTCGAACGTCCCGTCGGGCTTGCGGAGCGCGACGATGATCGCGCCCGTCTCGTGGCGCACCCGCAGCTCGCGGATCGTCTTCCCTGCGGGCGGCGACCCGGGCGCGATCTCGATCTCGGCGAGCTGGAGGTCCGGACCGGTCGCCGTCGTCACGACGTCGAGGAACTCGACGACCTGCGGCTTCAGGACGAGGTTCGCGATCGTCCGCCCGGCGCTCGCATACGGGAGCACGACGCGGTCGGCGCCCGCGAGGCGGAGCTTCTTCTCGGCCGCTTCGTCCGAGGCCCGGGCGACGATCGTCAGGTCGGGCCTCTGCGCGCGGGCCGAGAGCGTGATGTACAGGTTGTCGGCGTCGGAGTCGGACGAGACGACGAGGCCGCGCGCCCGGTCGAGCCCGGCCCGCAGCAGGTCGCCGTCCTCGGTGCCGGCGCCCTCGACCATCGAGTCGCCGCGCTGCGCAGCGGCCTGCCGCGCGACCTCGCTGAAGTCGAGGACGACGAACGGGACGCCGGCGGCCCTGAACTCGTCCGCCACCCGGCGGCCGACGCGGCCGTAGCCGCAGATGATGAAGTGGTCTCGCATGCGCTGGATCGTCCGTTCCCGCCGGCGTTCGGCGAGTGCGCCGGTGAACACGCCGCCGGCGATGGACTCGACGATAACCGCACCGGCGTACGCGATGATCGTCAGACCGGCGATCACGAGCAGGATCGAGAGCGCGCGGGCGGCGTCGTTCCGGGGCACCGAGTCGAGGCCGGTCAGCGTCCCGGTGACGACCGCGCGGTACAGGGACGCGAACCACGACTCGTGCAGGACGAGCTTGAACCCGATCGTCCCCACGACCAGCGTCGCGGCGACGGCGAAGCCGACGTAGAGGATCTGGCGGGGACGGCTGCGCGGGGTCACGCCCTTAAGTATCGTGGCCCCGTGGAGGACGACGACCTGACTCCCGAGCCGGAACCGGGCGAGCGCCGGCTCAACATCCATCTCGACCCGACGCAGATCGGCGGCGTCTACGCGAACTTCGCGAACATCACGTTCTCGCGCTACGAGTTCACGCTCACGTTCGCGCGGATCGAGCACGAGGTCGAGGAGGGCGACGTGCCCGGCGCGGTCGTCGCGCGCGTGAACGCGTCGCCGCGGTTCGTCGAGGAGCTGATCGCGGCGCTCCAGGACTCGTGGTCGAAGTACACGACCACCGAGGGGATCAGGAACCTCCCGGAGGCGCCGGACCGCTGAGCCCCCAACCCGGCGGATGAGCCTCGCGCCGTCGTATGCGGTCCTGTGCGCCGTGCAGGCGGCGCTCGTCGCGGCGCCGGGACGGACGGCGGGCCGCCGCGGCCGCGGCTGGGTCGGGATCGCGGTGCCGGCGGCGGCGCTCGCGTTCGGCGTCGCGGTGCTCGACCGCGCGTCGTGGGGGCCGCACGCGCTCACGCTCCTCGCGTCGATCGCGACGCCGCTGCTCGCGGCGGCGGCGGGCGCGATCGCCGGGCGGCGGCGCTGGTGGCTCTGGCCGCCGGCGACCCTCGTCCTCTGGCTCGCCGCGTGGCGGGCGCACGGGCTCGCGGCCGACGCGGCCGCGGTCCTGCTCGTCGCCGGCGCGTGCCTCGCGCTCGCGAACGCGGCCGCGCTCGTCGCGCCCGCGTGGTCGCTGCAGCTCGGCCTCCTCGCGCTCGCCGCGCTCGACGTCGTGCTCGTGTGGGGGACGCCGCAGGTCGAGCCCGCCTCGAAGGCGCTCCACGGCGTGACGCTCCCGACCGCCGCCGGCGCGACCGTGCCGCGCCTGCAGGACGCGACGTTCGGCTCCGCGACGATGGGCTGGCTCGACTTCCTCGCCCCCGCGCTCCTCGGCGTCGCGATCGCCCGCGCGGCGAAGCTCCGCGCCGCCGTCGTGACGGGGGTCGCGGCGGGCGCGTGGGGGCTGCTGCTCGTCGTCACGTCGACGGTGCCGGCGACGGTGCCGACGCTCGCCGGGCTCCTCGCCGCCCGTGCCCGCAGGCGGCACGAGTAGCGTTCCGGGCCGCATGCGCATCGCGGTCGTCTCCGACATCCACGCGAACCTCGCCGCGCTCGAGGCGGTCCTCGCCGAGATCGACGCGGAGTCGCCGGACGAGCTCTGGTGCCTCGGCGACCTCGTCGGCTACGGCCCGCGGCCGAGCGAGTGCACCGAGGCGATCGCGGCGCGCGCCGCGA
>Ga0335071_10002133_pt1 | contig 21322 bp, 23 predicted proteins | sample Lox_Sample_15_FD_206724 | JGI IMG/M metagenome (GOLD analysis project Ga0335071, IMG submission 206724) | Soil microbial communities from Loxahatchee National Wildlife Refuge, Florida, United States - Lox_Sample_1.5 | ecosystem: Environmental > Terrestrial > Soil > Wetlands | place: USA... | reverse complement strand
GTATCAAACCCATCTCAAGCCCGATCCACAACTGATCTCTTCACTCCGCTTCACCCCTGGCAAAGTAATTCCGCGATGGAACTACACGATTCGACCGAATCTGTGAAATTATTTTTGCGCCGGCCCTAAGGCCTACTTACAGTGCCTCCACTGGGACGGAGTAGAGCGCCTGGAGCGATGGCTATCAACGTACCTCGGCGCCGACGATACCGACTACACGCGCGCCGTCGGCTCACGCTGGCTGATTTCGGCCGTGGCCCGAATATTTAGACCAGGTGCCAAGGCTGATTGCTGCTTGATCCTCGAAGGACCGCAGGGCATCCGAAAATCGACCGCGCTACGCACCATCGCCGACGAGTACTTCACAGACGAACTGGCAGATCTCGGCAGCAAGGACGCCGCAATGCAGACGCGGGGTGTTTGGATTATCGAGCTGTCCGAGTTGGACAATCTCGGTCATGCGGAGGTGGCACGAATCAAGGCCTTCATGAGTCGAACCACCGACCGATTCCGTCCACCATACGGAATGCGTCTGGTGGAATCACCCCGCCAGTGCGTTTTCGCCGGCACGGTCAACCACGGCAGCTACTTGCGCGACGAGACCGGAGGAAGACGATTCTGGCCAGTGGTGTGTGGGCGAATCGATATAGATAGCCTGTCCGGTGCCCGCGACCAGTTGTGGGCCGAAGCCAAAGTCAGATTCGAATCGGGCTGCCCGTGGTGGCTCGACACACCAGATTTGGTACAGCTGGCGAGCGATCAGCAGGAGGCGCGCTACGAGGGCGATCCCTGGGAAGAGGTGATTGGACCATGGCTGGAGAGTAGACAGAGTACGTCAATATCGGAAGTCCTCGAGAAATGCCTCAGCAAGCCGCAGGCGCAATGGACCCAGACAGACAAGATTCGTGCCGCACGATGCCTGCGGGCACAAGGCTGGTTGCGGTATCGGGAGCGTCAAAGGGAGCGGCTCGAATGGCGGTATCGAAAGGTTGGTTGAAATTGCGAATGTTCCCGGTGTTCCCAGTCTTGTTCCCAGTTTGTTCCCAGTCCTGCTCAATGAATTCTTTGCGTTCCCAGTGTTCTGGATTTCGGGCGGCGACCCATATGGACGCAGTGGTCTCGTTATGGCCATATCTTCAACCACCAGGAACACTGGGAACATTAGGAACAGGTTTGAAGCGTCACGAGTTGGGCACGGCACGCACGTGGAACAGGCGTGGAACAGTGGAACCGCTTAGCCAGCAGCGGACGAACATGACGGTGCGCTTGTGGTTCAACGTGTCGAACACCGCTGCCGAACGTGTCAAGCATCAACCTGACACCGCTGCCCGCGCAAGCAGGGACGGCTTTGAACATCAGTATGCGTCTACTGACGCAGATAACGACGTGTGCAACGTGTCCGTGTCCTGCGCGTGGTTTAAGAATGGCGGCCTGAACAGCTCGATCACCGGCCCTACGTTCAAATCGGGGAACGTCACGACCGGGGACCAGATCACCGGCAACATCAGGTTCTACGACAGGAACCTGAACAGCAGTTGGCGGAACACGAGCGGCGACACCGTGCGTGATACCACGCTGCCCGTCCTGAGCGCGGTGAACGTATCCCCGACTAGTACGACGACGGATGGCACCGAGAAGATCGCGGCGAATTGCACGACAACAACGCCGTCGGGACTGTCAGCGCGAGATCACGGAGGCCCTGAGTGTACGGGGGCGAACTCTTCGATGGCGAACACGGGCGGTGCGACGTACTCGTACGATTACCGCCGCCTCTAGCGGTACGTACTTCGCGCGCGTGTTCTGCACGGACGGGAACGGGAACACCGTGAACAGCTCAAGCACGGTCTTCACAGTCATGACCCCGGTCAGCACGGGCGGTGGAGGCGGATCGACGGTCACCCATCCAAGGTGACCACTGCGATTTCCATCGTGCGCCCGGTGAATGGGTTCGTGAACACGCTCGGTCCGACCGGCGGGGTGAGCGGGAGCTTCGAGTTCGTTCTGCAGAACGAGAAAGCACGGCGCAGGCGTTGCCAGGGATGCTGAAGGATGACTGGTTGATCTGGCAATCAACGTTGTCGAACGACGTCGTGTACCAATATGCTGCTTTTCCTTAGTGGAATACGTGCCAAGCGAACCCGTATACGAGCGAAATGCCGAGAGTCGCCGCCGCCTTACAGGATCACACTACGTTCGGCATCCGCAGGATTGTCCTCCATTTCTATAAAATTAGGGGCTGAAATGCCCGAACCGATGCCGCCCGAAGGACTTCTCACGTCGCCAGAGCCACCGCGCCCGTTCGTTGGTCGCGTCAAGGAACTGGAGGAGCTCGAAGCCGCCGTGTACGGACGCGAGCGGTACGTCGGACGCCCGATCGTCATTCTCGGGGAGGCAGGCGTCGGCAAGACCAGCCTGGCCGCGGAGGTCCTCGCGCGCCGTCAGAAACGTCGATCCCTCTGGATTCAAGCCGCAGGATCGGAATTCTCCGTGTCGCCGTTTGAGCGGATCTTGCGCGATCGGTTCGTCGAGGCGCGCGAAGCCACCGTTGTTATTGACGGAGCGAACGAGGTCCCGCGTGAGCAGTTCACTGACCTGTTTCATCGGATCGCAAACTTCAAGATGGTCCGAAGTCTCATCGTGACCAGCCGGTTCGATCCCGAACTGGAGGGCCAGCGCACGATCATGCTGGATCGGTTTCCGGTGGAGGAGTCCGAATCGCTCATCCAGCAGAGTCTCTCGCTTTCGGGCTTAGGCGATGAGGAGGTCGGGAAGATCGTGACGAGCGTGAACGGTCACCCCCTCGCGATTTCGCTGATCGCGAAGATGGCGCGCTCGATGGACCCCGAACAGCTTCGGCGGGTCCTAAACGGTCACCTGTACGACATCAAAGACGCCACGCCCGCTGAGCGGAAAGAGCTGATCGCGATCGCCAGGCCCATGATCGTCTCCGCGAATGAGGCGATGATCAAGGCCCTTAAGAAGCAGCCGGACGATGTATTTCGGCTGACACCGCGCCAGTATGAGGAGCTCGTCGCTGAGCTCCTGCACGACATGGGGTACGACGTCACGCTCACCCAAGCGACGCGGGACGGTGGCAAGGACATCCTCGCGTCGATCAAGACGGCGTGCGGCGAGTTCCTCTGCCTCGTGGAAGCGAAGAAGTACCGCCGCGACCGGACGATCGGTGTCTCGCTCGTACGTACCTTGTATGGGACGCTGCACGATTATCAGGCGAATAGCGGGATGCTCGTCACGACCTCAACGTACTCCAAGGACGCTCGCGCGTTCCAGCAGCGGCATCAGTACCAGTTGTCCCTCCGGGATTATACGGACGTCGCGGCGTGGATTCAGCACTATGGAACGAAGCGCGTGTCGCACTGCTAAAAGAGAGCTGTCCGGAAGGCTATTTGAGAACTGGGATCGATATACAATTGCAGCCGATGGCGGCTGTAAAATTGCATTTCACTGAATGAATTGAGGTTCTTGCACGGGCTATACTACGCGAGATGCCAGATTACGGACCGTACCTCGAACGGATCATCCAGGCGCTCCAGCAACGCCCCGGAGGGCCTCCGCAATGGATCATTGCGTTGGTGGCGACCTTGTTCGGTGGCGTGTGTGCCATCTCGGCGCAACTGCTGCGGGCCAAGTATGACGAGCGCCGGAAGAGGACGCTATTGGTGACGATGATGCATCAGGAGTTGCGCAAGAATTTCGTGACCATCTATCAGTTCTGTCCGCCCGAGGCAGCGGTGATTGATCCGCGGTTCATCGAGTTCAGCAACGAAGCTCTGGGCTTCTTCGGGCTGGAGGCATTGCACAAGAATCCTGAAATCTACCTGACCCGGCCCGAGCATTGGGTGGCGGATATGCTCTACTTCGCGTTCCGGCGCATTGGCCCGTGTAAGCCTGAGGAACTGCGTGATCACATCAACAATGTGCTCTTTCTGTACGCCGTGAATTTGCTGAAGCATGAACCATTCTGCAGTTCCGCGCGTACCGCGTTGGGCAAGGCGGAACTCGACGAGGTAATCCCCAAGGCACAAGCGGTGTTCGAACGGATTCCGATTCCACCCGTCATGTGGGCAGCGATGCAGCAAGCTCCAGCAGTGAAGGAGTTTTTCATTTGAGAAGCCCGTAGCTCGCGGCACGCGTGCGAAGATCGTCGCGCTCGCTTCTTGCCACGTACTCCTCATCCTGGACACGGTGGTCCAGCGCGGCGCTGATCGGAACGTGACCTCGCTCTCAAAGATGCCTTGAAGCGCTCGCGGCCGAACGGCGTCAGCTTATGCGTATCATCAGCCCAACAGAAGCTGGATTCAGTTTCCCAATGGTTCGTGACGAGCTCGCCATCGAACTCCCTCAAAGCTGGAAGGAGGTCGGCGAGCTTCATGCGCCACTCATAGAACAGACGTGGAACAGTCGAAACTGACCGACTTGCACGACAGCGTCTACATGAGCGACGATTTTTCAGCCCGAGATCCGCTCCCGGTCTAGAAACCTTTCCCGCCTTTCTCCTCCAGCCTCGAGGGCAACGGTTGCACAGGGCGCTTCTCCCGCACTCTCCAAAGAACATGCTTTGCCTCCGCTATCTGCGAATCTAGACGAACTCCGTGATGCGCTCACCGAGTTTCGCTACCGCTGCAATGCGCATTGGATTGTGAAAAGACTACAGCATCGGGATTCGATCAGTTCCGGCATACTCCCATTCAGCCTTAGAAATTAGCGGAACACCTCTCCCTCGGTCGCCACCTCGAACACTGTTGCCATTGGGGTTTGCTGTCATCTCCCTCCCGCACTACAAGAGGTGGTGGCGCCGTAGTCGGAGTCAGCCAGCACGTCAAGGCTAAAAGCGACGCCAATCCGGCTCGATGCCGCTCACCGTGCATGCGGCAATCCGCTGGCCAGCCCAATGCGGCACGAAGCGCTCGCATCAGGTTCGAATTTCTAAACGTTCGTCCCGAACTTGCGTGAGAATACGCTTACCTAGCATGAAAGCGTCGTTTACCGTTCCTTGATTAGCGGCGCCGCGTGAGGAGATAGAAAGGAAAGGTCGATGAGTTCTCTAGCTGATGATTATTGTGACCAGCTTAAGCAGCAGTTTAAAATTGAATTTGCTGCGTTCCCGCCTAACCAACCGGTGGTGCTCGGTGATTTCGGCACTCTCGATGATCACGTTTTCGTGCGCCTCGGCAACGTGACGTCAGTATTCGGCGTGACGTTCACGGGCCAGGAGTTTCCGAACCAGCCTGCGAACTTCACTTTCACTTCCGAAAGTTCCACGGATGTAGAGATTCATGCGAAGGGCGATGCTACACCATCAGGTGTGGCACTCAAAGCCGGGGTCGATATTGGGTTCTCCAGCAAGCACTCCGTGTTCTTCAATGCGGCGGGCTGCATCCCCGCTCAAATTCAAGACCAGATTAAGCTGGGCAACGACATCATGGCGCTCTTCAAAGCGGGCAAGTGGCAGAAGAATTTCGTTGTTATCACAAACCTCTACAAAGGTGGATCGACTACAGCAGTCGTCTCCGCTTCAAACAACTCTTCGATTAGCTTGGACGCCCAGGCTGACGTGCCTAGCATTGATCTTAGTGATGCCTCACTCAAGCTCACCGTCAAGCACAGCAAAGCCCTAGCCTTAACCGTCGTGACAGAGGGATCGCTCACGCCGCTCTTCGGGCTCTCCTGCATCCAGGGCGTCTTCAATCCAGACTTCGGCCCAGTTTCCCTGCGCAGCCTTATTGGCCCATCTAGCGAGCAGCCACGCCTCGAAGCCACTAAGGACGGCGATTTCCTTCTCTTTCGCCAGCTGTCTTGACGAAGTAGGTGAAAAGGGGCTGCAAGACAGTCGCGGGCAATGAGCTGTGCCGACTTCCGGGCTGACACTACCTGTCCAGACTAGGCACAGGCGCTCTGTTAAGACGTAAGATCACCAAATACCTTGACACAGCTTGAACTCCGCCTCTCCTCCAAATCGACCAGCCAGCCTCTTTCGCCACACCGTTTCGGCCGCCCATCCTTGCGTCCTTTTTGCGCTCCTGCCTCGGATAGGTTGCGTCAGTGGCTTGAGATCCAGCCTGACGCACTCAATTAGGCAGCCACTCTCGGTCAGACATCGAACTTGCCAGGGCGCGCCCGGGTCCGAAGCCCGGTTCATTCTGCGAACTACGATCGTCATGCGATCCCGAAAATTCCGCGCCCAATCGTTCGACTCTGGGTCCAAACTGCATTTACAGACGCTTGACGCGGTTCAGTACCGTTTTCATCGCCACGGCTGCAACTCTTAGCCCGATGCCTGAGATAGCTCTGAAGTGGGCGAGGTTTCGTATCGCAGGACGGATTCACGCGTCATGCCATGGATCAAACTGTAAACCGGTAGGCTCGCCCAGGGGGCGACGATGAAAGAAGACGGCACGGCAGTTCACGATTGCGCAAACTCCTACTTCGAGTAAACACGCCGCTCGTAGAAACTCGGGCTAAGCCAGGGCTAAGCCTGGATAACCGGAGTGAATTAAAATGCACTCAGTATTCGGTACCCTGGCTCGACCTGCTGGCCAGAACTTCTCGTCACTATGGTATCTTGCTGACGGCTAAGAAGTGCCCTTTGTCGGGTTGTTCCAATGTTGATCCTTGCCTAACCGGCAAGAATTGCGGAAACGCAGTTCCCAGGATCTGGATCCCTCTCTGGCTCGATGGGTGTAGGGCAGTTTGAATTGCTCAAACATGTTTTCCTCAGAAGCCCATAAAGCTCGTCAGGCGCGGTACCATGCACCTCACGTTGCGGAGGGCAATCCATCACTGGCTGTGAACCACCCAAATTGATACAAAGAGATGGCGGGTTTACAAACGCCCCAGTCAGATAGCGGAAGTGGTCGCCGCCCCTACATTTCGTTGGTTGTGCGTGCATATGGAGATAATTGGCCGCTCCGGACTTCGGCCATACCGGCGCTCGGGCGTCATACAGAATTGAAGGCTTCTCGCCCCATCGCAAATCGTAGACGAGTCCATACACAAGCGGCACGCTCTGAGGGCCGCCATTCTCACCGAAAACCGGGCCCTTCACAATTGGCTCCCCGCCCAGATGCCGGACCGTCCGATATCGGTCCAGCCGATCAGGAAACGGAAGCTTGACCTGAACCAGAATGCACTTTTGGTCGATCACCAGCCCCGCACTCTGGTGAAGATAAAGGTCCTGGTCTTCATACAAGGACGGCCTAGACCGCCCGTAATCGATTCCCGCCATTTCATATTTCAGCGGGCCATACTGCGTCTCGCGGCCTTTTATTACCAGATCGACTCGCCCGTCTGCAGTGGCGTGATTCGTCAACCAGTACACGTGCCCGAGCCCCGACGCCTGCACGTTTGGAGGCACAATCGCCTTTTCAGCCCTGCATCCGCCTTGCCCGGGGTTTGGATCCATCGCCGACATGTCCTTCTCGATGGAGCCACCCGCCGGCACCATCGGCATCCAAATCATTAGTGATCTGCCGGTAAAATCCAGTATCGTCATGCCGTGAACCCAAACCGTGAATTGCGGGCGCAATACCGAGCAGCCACTCAACGCCGTCGCGCCCGCGCCGAGCGCAAATTGCCTTCGTGTGATCATCGTTTGTTCCGAGAATTAGCTATCCAGAAACATCAACACACAGTTGCCTGGATCTGGATCTATCATAGGTTTTGCAGCCGGCGGTCCCACGCATGACTCACTGGCCCCGGCCAGCCCATATAGCTCGACGGCGGGCGTTCCCAGCGCGCCCTCAGGCGGTGCGCAATCGGCGATGACCTTCGGAGGTGCTATGTCAAACATGGCCGGAGGCTTAAAAGCGGCCGCCAGATACGGTATGTGGTCTCCCCAGTCTGCTTTTGCGGGCTGCGCATGCACATGTACGTGATCCGCGCCTGGCTTCTGCCACATAATCGTCCCGTCCGATCTTACGACGGAAGGGTTCTCACCAGGAGTAAGGTCGTAGATGAGCCCGTACACCAGGGGAATCTTTAGGGGATGCTCACCGTAATCGTCACATGTTTTCCCACCCATCACAGGTGTGGTCCCATCCTTGTGGTACGCATAGCGGAGTGGCAGCACTGATTTCGGAAATGGGATACTAATCGTAACTACAACTTGCGCGGGGTCAATGGGCAAATCATCCATCGATTTCCTCTTCAGATAGAAGTTGCTCTTTTCACCGGGCGTGGGCTTCGATCCAGCAGTCTTGATGATCATCTGGTAATCGGCCTTCGAGCCATCGCCGCTCAAAAGGGGGACGCTGGTCTTAAGCGTGGAATCGTTACTCAAACAGTACGTGTGCGCGTAGTCGGCCGCCGAGAGCCGTATTTGCTTCGTTGGTGTCTTTGCGGGCGGCTTCGGCTTCTTCTGCTGCATAGCCATGGCGCCTGCCGGCACCGCCGGCATATGGATCGTCATCGAAGAGCCGGTAATATCCAGAATCGTCATACCATGCAGCCATACCGTAAACGTCCCTGCCGGCTGCCCGAATACCCCTCGCGCGGCAGCTACCGCACCCGCTGTCAGGGCAAAGCCTCGTCTTGTCATAGTTCCCCCTTCCTGATAGAGCGCAATCGCGCCGTTAAGCGGCCATGCCTCGCCGCATTTTTCCCAGGTCCCCCCGGATCCGCCCGAATAGCTCAAACGCCGCCCAATAATACGGGTGCCGGGATACTCCGGACCGGATCTCGCTTTGGGCGCGCCGCAGAGCATCTAGGGTATCGAGTCCGCCTGCAAGCCCCGCATAAAACGACGCCATGAATTTCGACGTCGCCGCCGAATCCACACTCCATCGCGAGGCGATCACTTGCGGCACACCCGCCTGCAGTAGATCGCGCACGAGAGATTCCCCGGCAGTACTAGTCGTGTCCCGCCAAGACGTCGAACACGCCGAAAGAACTGCGAGGGCGCAGGCGCTGATCGCCGAAGGCGTGAGGCGCCGGGCGTTCCACGCTCCCATACCGTTCTGCGACGCCAGCATCAGCGATACGCCTCCACTAAACTGAAGCGAGTGACCGGCAAAATGAAACACACTTGCCTTCGGCAACTCGTTCAAGACGTTTTCCGAGGTAGCCGCATCGCCCGCCAGCAACACGGCGCCCGGATATGCCCGCCGTACTGCCTCGGCTTCCACTCTCGTTTCAGGCAAGGGCGGAAGCAGGCGAACCCATTCCGGCCGGATCGCCGGATCGGAAACGATCAAGGCGCGCCCCGTGCCTTCACGAACGCGAGGCTCGTCCATGCCCGGCAGAGAAGAAAAAGCTGTACGTTCTGCGAACCAGTGCCGATTCGGCGTCAGGATCACGTTCCACGGTAGGTCGTCGAGATCGCCATCGGTGACGAACTCGAGGCTGGGCGAACCACCGTCGAGGGGCGCAATCAGTTCCCCATACAGCCGGGCACCCGCCTGCTCGATCGCGGCAATCTCGCTCGCCGGATCGCTGCAGAGCCGCTTAAGATTGGCGATCTCTTTCCTGAGTTCCTGCGCCTCCACCGGCAGCCGGACCATGCGAGCCTCCTGTCCGGGTTCCTCGGTAAAGGCGATCAATTCCCGCGGGTGCTCGACAAAAACCAAACGCCGGACGCGGGAAGTATTCGTGCCAACGCGCCAGAGAGCCCGCGCACGCGCCGTATCGCCGGCTATAGCGCGCAGATGCACTAATTCCCGGAGCGCGATGACATGTTCCTGCTGCCACGCGGTTTCGTTCCTCCCGCTCGCCATTTGGGAAAGCCGGTTCCAATAACGCTCGGCTTCGGACACCTTCCCGCCAGTAAAGAGAAGCCGAGCCTTCAGGTTTAGGTACCGCGCCACTGTGGACTGATTCGCGAGATGAGGGATCAACGGATCGAGGTCGGCAACTTCGACGACCGGCGACGGCCCGCCCGCCTCCGCAATCCCCAGCCCGACCAGCGCCTGGAAATACTCGCGATTGCGAACATCCGGCAACTCAGCAAACAGCCGCGTGGCAGTCCTGTATTCCCGCTGCGCGCTCGGCGTGTCGCCCAGACGTGCGGCAAATTCGGCCGCCTTTCCACGCGAAAACGCCTCGATGGACTTATTGGGAAGCTGCGATGCTGTGTCAGCCGCCTCAAGCGCGAGCGCCTCAGCCGCATGCCAGTGTGACGCGCTGGCTGCGCCGAGCATCAGATCGTAGAAAAGCACCTGAGCTCGCACTCCGGCGTACGATCCGCTCCAGTAGAGACCCAGCCCACGCAGATCATTCGTGGCGGCTTCCGGATATTTTCCGAGCTCCGTATAGTACTTGCTCTTAGTTCCGATGGCCGCGAGACCCAAATCACTAAAGCCGCACCTTGTCGAAATCGCTTCAGCTTCTGTCGAGTCGTGCATCGCCAAAGCAAAATCGCCGGCCATCAGAGCGCACGTGGATCGCTGGATCAGCATGCGCCCGCGCAGCCATTCATAACGTCCTTGGGGAAGCCGCGGCAGATACGCGTTGATCACCGCGAGACAGGCTTCGCTCTGGCGCTGCAGCGCAAAGCTCAGCTCCATCCCGGCCCTGAGTTCGCCGGCCACATTGTTGGCGTTTCGGAAGAGCCCGATCGCCTGGCGCGCTTCGGTTTCGGCCGTGTGGGGATCGCCCGCCTCATTTGCTTTGATCGCGGTGCGAAGATGCAGAGTGGCCTCTGGCGACGCGGCCTGCAGAAAATCGGCGATCCACGGGTCGTTGGCAGCGGCCGACTGCTTCGTGGTCGGCAGAAGCGCCTGCCCTGGCGAACCATTGAAAAGATACTCCCGGGCTCTGTCTCCCTGCCAGGCCGGAGGTTCGGCCGAGCCGATCCTCTTCTCGTGAAGACTGATCTTCTGCCGCGCAACCCCGGACCAGCCGCTGTCGGGATCCAACTTGAGGTAACCTTGGTAGTCCTCGACTGCCCGGTGATACATTTGTAACCCTTCGTACGCCAAGGCGCGATCGAAAAGCGCTTCTTTGTTTCTGGGGTTCGTCTGCAGCAAACGCGAGAAAAGCTCAATTGCATTCTGATAGTCGGCCGGCTGATGCTCGGCTTCCGCCTTCTCGAGATAGGCAATGCCCATCTCCATCTCGAGGCCATTGCCCACGGTCCCACCGCGGTCGATCACGGTCCGATAGTTCCAGTCGAGAAGTTCGAGCCGCATCTCCACGCGCTGCCATTCCAATTGCGATCGCTGCTGTGGTGTCGTGCCGTCGAGCTTCAGCCTTGCCTCGTCACGTGCTTTGCTGTGCACTGGCGAGCCGCCTGGTCCTCGCACTTTCCCCGAACTGGCGTAGCGCGCGCCCGGAAAATAGAAATCGCCGGGAGATTGTTCCGAAGCCGCGTCAGCGATGAGCACGAGGGCCGCCGAGGGCTGCCGCGATGTCCACCAGTGCCAGCCGCCCGCCGCGATCCCAATAACGATGGCGGCGGCGATAGCCGGGGAAATCCAACGGCGCGCCGGGGAAATCATCGTGACTGGTGTCGCGGCGCGGACCGGCTCCTCATCGCTGATTGAGAGCGTCAGGCTCATCTTTGCCGCGCACTCTTCGCACGTCACCAAATGCGCCATCAGGTCGTCCGCCTGCCCCTGCGTCGCATTGCCCGAGTGAAAGCTGGCCCACGATTCAAGCGGCGGGCATGGGCTTTGGGCGCCCCCCTGCGGAATACGCGCGGCTCTCCCCATTTCTTTCGCAAAGGCCTTATAGGTCTCTACGGCCGCCGAACACTCCGGACATTCATTCACATGCCGTGCAACTGCGGCATCGACGTCGATGGGTCCGCCTTCGCCGATCTCTTCAATCTGTTCAGCGGTAAGATGCCGGTCGGGAAGATTAATCACCGGTCCCCTCCTATAGAGCGAAATCCCGGAGACTTTCGAGCGTCCCAGCCTTCGGAAAACTCATTCTTAATGTGCCGGAGCAGGCGCCGCAGGACTCCGGCCACCTGCTCACGATCGAGATTCATGCCAGGAATGCGGGAAATAGCCTCCTTGGTGTAACTGTGGCGATGGTGCAGCCAGAATATCTGTTGTTCCCGCACCGGATACGCTTTGAGAAAATCCTCGATTTGCGAGATCAGAATCCGGTCCGCACAATCGACCTGAGACCGGTCGATCACCGCTGCAGCCGAAGCATCGCTGTCGAGCGATACAGGCTGGATGCCGCCGCCGCTTTTCTGAGCCTTTTCCTTCCTCAGCCGGTCGAACGTGATGTGGCAGGCGATGGTCTTCAGATACGCCAGAAAGGACTGCTCGTTGCGGTAGGTAAAGTTCGTGAGGAGTCCGCATTCAGGTTTGGAAATTGCGACCAGGACTTCCTGCACCAGATCTTCTGCTTCATTCGGTTGGATTGTCAGCAATGATCGCGCCGCCCGGCAAGTGACGAACCGGATGTAGGGGTGGTATCTGCGCAGGAACTCCTTCCAGGCAGCATCGTCTCGGCCCCTTGCGCATTGCTCAATGAGTTCCTGTCCGGACGCTTCTCGCCAATTATTCACGGCTTCACAAGAATAACGAAAAGAATCGACTCTGTACAGGGGACGGGTCGCCGCCATCCGCCTCATTCCATGCGTCTTCGCTACATCATCTGTTTTGCCCGTGACGGTTCCCGCTACTCGTTGCTGCCGGTTGATCCCAGATGTCTGTTCTAATATGAGGCGACCTTGTCAAGCCCTCAGGGAGTGCCTGGCTGTGTTTTTCTGAGCCGCGCCGGAGGGCGGACAGAGCGGGTAGCAGGGCAAGAGGCAAATGCGACGGTTGATCACTCTAATATCCGCGGTTCGAAACCGCATAGTCATGATCCGTCGGGAGCTGCCTCGGACTGAAGACGCGGGTTGGGTGGGGACACCGTACCGCACAAAACGTAGGAGGATTGTCCTTTCCGTGCGCCCTCGTCCTGCTACCTGCACGACCGCCCTCCAGTCTGGCGTGGCACCGCAAGCCGAGCCTGCCAGGCCAGCGCCTGCCATTCCCTCCTCAACGGGAATAGGTTTTTCGCATCGGCGACAGGCCCCGTCAAGAGCGAGCGGCAGTGAGCGTCAGCGAGCCGCCGGGAGCCGAAGGGCAGCCTTGACGGGTGGCGCCGATGCAAGACGATGGAAGTGGAGGGAATGGCGGGCATCGGTTCTGCTAAGCGGCTTGGGCCGCGGTGTGGGACTTGGTTTCGGTTTGGACCGCAATGGCCCAGATGAAGCCCAACAACTCGCGGCCGATAGCGGTCACAATCTGCGGTTTGTTCTTTCCTTTGGCTGCGAGCTTCTTGTAACGGGTGCACAGCCGCCACTGCGCTTTCCAAGCCATCGCCTTGATTTGTTCGTCCAGCCCGTGTTGCCGCTTCTCCAGCCAGCCTCCGATCCAGGGTTTATGTTGGTAGGCCCAGGCAGCTTCCATGATCACTCGCCGGAGGTGCGCATTGCCGGTTTTGGTGATGCTTCCCCGTTGGATCCGGTTGCCGCTGGAGTATTCGCTGGAAACCAAGCCGCTGTAGCCCATCAACTGCCGTGGATTGGAGAACCGGGACAACTGGCCGACCTCGGCCACTACCGTGACGGCGACGATCTTGCCGACCCCGCGCAGTGCCTGCAGCGCTCGGATCACTTCCTGGATTTCGGCTGGGGCCACGGCCACGGCGTCGTCGATGGCTTTTTCCAGAAGCTGGATTCGGTCTGCGGCGTGTTCCACTTCGTGCACGTAATCCAGAAAAGTGGCCTGCAGGGCTGGCTCCGTAAAGCTCACCTGGCGCTTCACCCAATCCATGTGTTTGCGGGTCCAGTTTCTCTTCACGTCTTCCGGCGGCCTGCAGCAATGGCGCAGCAGGAATTTTCCCAATCGGTGGCGGGCCCGCAGTTGATCCTGTCTGGCGTCTTCGCGGGCGCGCACCAGGTCGCGCAGTGCTTCGTGCGCTGCGTCCGGAACCCACACCGGCGTAAGGTCACCGGCGCGATAGCTGCGCGCCAGTTTCACAGCATCGCGGCGATCCGTCTTCACGCGATCACCGGCTTTGACCGGAACCAGCGACGGTGCGATCACCTCACAGGCCACCCCGAGAGTGGTCAGTTGCCAATACAGAACATAGCCGGTAGGGCCGGCTTCGTAGCAGGCCTTCAGATTATTGACCGGCCCAAGCTTCGCCACCATTTTGCGAATCGATTCCAAACGGTTGGGGATGGCGCCGAACGAGCGGACTTCTCCGTCGGGTTCGGCCACCGCCACCGTGATGGTGTCCGCGTGGACATCCAGACCAACAAATCGTATCTTAGACATGCGACCAACTCCTTTCGTATGCGGCTCTGCGCCGCTGGTTTATCCGAATCACAGCGTAACCCGCGCACTGCGACTCGGGGTTGGTCGCCTCATTGTGACTGAGGAACTCCAGATGTACTGTTTTGAGAAGCGCTGCCCTCAGCGATTTGTGGACGGTTGCTGATCGCAGACTATAATCCGCAGCCGGATCTGCGGATACCGCAGAAACGCTTTCCTCACAAATTGTGCGTTTTCTGAAAATGGGTTGCGATGCCACCTCCTCAATCGAATCTGCGGCATCCTCCAGACGCCGGCGGTCGGCAATCCACCCGAAGCCGTTCGATATCGCGTCGCAGTCTTGTCTACTTCACGTACAAGAACACGGGCGAAGTTCCACGCACTAATATTCGTAGGGTCTGGCAATTCGTCCACCTGTAATCGAATTTCCGTCTGCCCTCTGTTGTGACCGTCCGGCACCGAACCGCTACTGTCTCACGTCCTCGAGTCAGTCGTATTCCGGTGACGCGGCGAGAAGATCTGCTCACGACTGTCCCGATTCCTGTAGGATCTTCGCTTATTAATGCGTGGTTCGATCCACTAATTCCAACTCTATAAGGAGACGACTATGATCAACGTTCGTGCTTCCGGCCGTTGGGGGGCGGCGGTTCTGCCGGTGCTGGCCTTAGGCCTTACGATTTTTCACAATACACCTCTGGCTCACGCTGGTGATGACCCGGTTCTGACCAGCGTGACGGCGGTCTTCGACACTACAACCAACGACAAGGACCACGACACCTACTTGGACGTCTTGGTTTACAATAACCGCGGCACACTCATCGCACAGAAACGGGGCATCGGAGGGCACTGGAATGATCACTCCTCCAACACCGTGGCCCTTGATCTTACTAATACCTTGCGAAAAACACAAATTCCTGCCGGCCGGGTGCGCCTTGATATCCACCCCAACGGCAATGACAAGTGGGAATTCAATTATCACCTGGACCTCACTTACCAAGATGGTAGCGTTACGGAAGCATCCTGGGACGGCAAGGTCTTGACCCAGGACAACCCCACGACCATTGATTCTTGGAACGGCCAGTAGCCCTGGGTGGGTCTACCGGAGCGACTGAAGGCCCGGAAGTCCCTGGCGCGATCGCCTGCCGCGCGAGACCGCCGGGCCGCGCTCATGGCCCGCACATCCCAACTTCTGCTGTCCTCCTTGGGGCTGATGCCGCCTTTTGTATTGTGCAGCAGCGGAGCATGGAGCTATCCCGGTTATCAGATCGAAGCACGGCGGCGAGTTTTAACCGAACCAATGCCGGCACATCCAGTGGAGCAGTCCTAACTTCCAGGGATGCAACGGTTCGGCCTGGGTGAACTTTACAACTCGGGGTGCGGGCGCCACCATTTATCTTGCAGCTTCGGCTTCGGCCACCAATCCCGAGATCAAACGGCGATGCGACTAGTGGCTTCTACACCGCCGGTGTGGCGAAGGTGTATGTCGCCATCAGCGGTACGCAGATCGTTGAATGGTCATCGGCCGGAGAGAACATCGTTACCGGCAATCTCAAAATCAGCGGCGTCTATGGGCTATTGGGAAGACAATACGAATTTCAACCTGGTGGTTGGTAATTCACTGTACGACTCAATGTGGTCACCAGTCCACAAGAATCCTACCAAATAATCTCTGCCAGATGCGACAACTGCTGACGACTGAAAGGAATCATCAGCGTATCATCGCATCCTGCAGGATCTTGGTTTCCCGTCCGAGTAGGTCGCTGGACACTCGATCCGGCCCACCCGCCCTAACACATGCACCCACTGCCGTTGTACTGAACATCATGCCTCCATAATCATTCTTGACGCCGTCCTCCGGCAACCCAATAACGATTGTCGTCACTTTGCTGCAGCGGTCGTCTGAATCATCGATCAAGAATATGGGTTGCCCAAGGCTATGCTCCAGAAAGCCACGCTGAGAGTACGGCACTCTGCCGATTAACTGTTCTCGCAAATCGTTGCCGTTGGGCAAACGCATCTGCGCCATCTCAGCACGCGAGAGGGAACGAAATCCTCGATCTTTCAAATCGTCAACTATCGCCTCCTGCCAATTTTCGAGGTCATTCGTGCGGCTCCGAACTGGGGTGTCGGCTGCACGCACGAGGGTGAGTTCGACGATTCTGGCTTTCATTCCGACGCGCAGGCCAGATTGGCGTTCAATATTTTGGGCGAGCTCTTTTGTTGCCATCATTTCATCGTGAACTGAAAACGTCCACCGGCCAATCGTTTCGGTGGAATCCACGCCGCCAAACGGGCTCGCCGGAGCAGCAGTTGGGTTGCGAAACATGTCAAAGATCTCGATCGCCGCGCTGTCGGAGAGAAGGGCGGGATTGACCAGAGCAAATCCGTGATAAGCCAATCCCAGAGGGACTCTCGCGTCACCAAGACCAACGACGAAACCAAATTCCGGTTTGGCAATTGGCGAGAGCGTCTGTGGGAACAAACTTAAGGCCGCTTCCGCGGCGTCATGATTTGTACCTGGGCAGTTCGCGGCAGCCTGCTTGTAGTCATACGTCCGCTTCGCGTCGAATTGAGGACGAAACCGTGTCACGGCGCGCGCATCCATTATTGTGAAGCAACTCACTTCGCGCGTGCCCTTCATCTCGAGGTCAATGCAGCTAAACCGCGCTAACCGGGCGGTCGGTGCGGTCGCAAGAAGACACGCATTGACGCCGGGTGCCACTCTCAGCCTCGACATCAGCTCTCGTTCAAGTGGGTTGCGAGGCGACCGACACGACGTTGAAACGGGATGGTCGATCGCCTTGCGGACATCCGCGATCGTCTCGCAGTCCGAAAGTTTGTCGAGGCTCACATCTTGCGTGCGGGCGATCATAGAGATCAAAAACAGGCACGGTACGGTAAGGGCTTGTCTTCTCATCACTCCCCCCCTGAATTGTGCTTTATCTGCGCGAAGCGGTTATCCTGGAAATCGCTGTACGAATCCTCCAGTGAAAGATTCTTGTTCTGGTAAAAATAACCGGACCGGAACGCCGCCGCTCTATCTTCGGGTCGTCCGTGGGAATCGCGAGCAGGAAGACCATAGGTCCCGACGATCGAAAGATTAATTAAAAAGGCTCGAGGTTCGAGGTTGAGCCGAGCTGCCGTGATTCCGGCAATGAAGTCGGCTCCGAGTTCAACCCGCTCGATCGATTCCTCGTGAGAAGCCATCAGCTTACTCAAACTCCCGGCGCGCGTAAACTGAAAAACATGAGCCAATTCATGAATAAGCGGCCCGATATATGCTGCATGCGCGAGACCGATACCCGTTGGATAGTAAACGCGCAGGGTTAACTCCGGCGTTTCGGATGGTACGGTCCTGAATACGGCGCTCGCACACCCAGCGAAACTTAATTCCCCTTGATCGATGCCAAGAAATCGCCGAGCGTTGCTGATGGTCTCATCACGACCTAGGCTCAAGGCATCTGAGCCACATGTATCCTTTTTGGGAGGCCGCGATTCCGCCGGCTGCTCCGACGCGTTCAAACAATTAGGAAACCGGGGCTTCTCGGCACCGCACGCCACGGCAACTGTCAGGAGCCAAACGCACCTTAATAAAAAGGTGGCACGCCCAAAATATCGAAACCATTCCGGCGACGCATGACGGACGTACATGTCAGCCGGAAAGTATATCAGTTTCTTGTGTCAAGAGGCCCATTGCCCTCACAGGACTCGGGGATCGCTCCACGACTCTCGAATGCGCGCCGCACTGGTGGGCCGCTTCTCACGTGAGGACAAGAGGACCATGATATGATATGGCTCGGCGATGCAAGAAGAGCCCCATATTGAGCCTGTACCAGTCTTCATCACGGCAGGGGCATCGGTTCTGTCGGCAGCGAATGGATTCACTGGCGCCTTGGGCGTAAGTCCTTTCTGGGCTGATTCGATCATCGGCACACTCTTGTGTATTGTTTTGGCATTTTGGGTGTATCAGCTTTTCAAGCGAGTGATGAGCAATAGACGCAGCCGTGGCAAGCTCGTTAACTTCAAGACACTCGTCTCTGGCATTGGCATGAGCGCAGGACTGGCGGTCATCCTCCTCGCGCTGTCCGTTTGGACGTGGGTCGGGCCGTTCCGGCAAATTCGGCATCCGCGCTGGACCTTCTGCGGTCGAATAGCAACATCCTGCCCGAATCACCCATGTTTGGTGCTGTTTGACTGGAAAGGTCGAAAGATTAGGGACGAGTGTTATCTTGCTTCCGACGACTCCGGTTATTTTGATATCCGCGATAGCCACTGGTATATATATCAACCGAAGCTATTTGCAGTAAGCTGTGGCGACAAGGTGTCGCAGTTGTATTCAGCGGATAGCATGTTTAGAAATTTATGCGATGGTTCGCTGGACCTCCGTTAAGTTCCGTCCGCCTTGGAATCGGACTAGTTTTATTCACCAAGGCGGTCTGCGGCGCTGAATGTGTGCCCGCTCGCTTTGAGCCTGTCTTGGTTGACATAACGGTCCTGTTCAGTTTCAAATCGACCGCCTTTCAAATGGACTCGCTTTATCGCGCCTTGCATCCCCAACTGGCCCTTGGCTCGAAATCAGTTCAGCCGAGTTCGATTAGCAGCGAGCAGGGCACCCTGCACGCCCATTTTTGCCTCGATCCAAAATCGATAGGTCTTCCATTGCCCACTTCATCAGGGGATATCGCCCGTCCAACGTCTACAGCCGTGCTTTCGATGGGCCCGAGGCGATTGACCATACAGCTAAGACCGGTCACCTGGAAACAAGTCTCTCCACCGGCCGGGGAACCGGTCGCCTATGTGGGCTCAATGAGCAGCATCGTGTTTGACGCGCAGCCAGATCCCGATTGGGCACAGTTTAGCTACGCGAAATGGGCGAGAGACAGCAAAGGGGGACTGTTGCTCGATATTGGAGTGCAGAATTTCGGACCAAACAATGCCGGCGCTGATATAGAAATTGGATATGACATATCGGGAATTGGATGCGCCAGTGGCCCCAACACGATAGCAGAGGTCCCCGTTAAGATCTCTTATCAATTAGGGACAATTACAGCACTGAGCGGTGATCCTGACTATGCGGAACTCGTCGAGAGAAAAGTAGTGCTTCATGCCGAACGCTGCTTACACAATTATCTGCATATAAGTTTGGGAGGAACGGGCGCGTTGGCATCTGGAGAAATTCGAAGGATCAGATATCGTTTCGGCACAGATTTTGTCGCCGAACTGGCGCGAACCCTCCCCAAGGACTCCTTTTCACCTCGTTTAGTCAGTGATGCCTTTGTGGCAACCGCCATCGGAGGGCGTCTCTATCCTCGTAGCGTCAAAATTGAGGGCGTCGACGCTTTGCAACCGAAATAGCGGCCAGTCCAGCCCCGCAAAATCAGCCGGGATTGTCAGGACCGGATTGCGCGTCACGCGGCGGCCCAATCAAATTCTACCGTTGCAGCCGACGAGAGAAGGAGAGCAGGCAAGTCCCGGCGTTCAGACGGGTCGCGGAGGAGTTCGTGCACCAAGGGTCTTCAAATTCGAAGTCCTCTCCACGATGTTCCTTATGACTTTTCGTTTCCTCCGGTCGTATAACGCCGTGGTCGTTGGCCGTGCCTTCAGCGAACCTAGCGGCTTGACCACCGGCGCCGGCACGCGACAACGGCAGGGAGGCCGTGTTCGGATGAGTATCCTTGGTCGCACCGGCGATGCTATTCTCGCATAGGCGGTCTCGCTGTTTCGCTTGACTGCTCACCAGTCAACCTCGATGTCGCCTCGGGTACGGGTGAGAGGGGTGAGCCGCGGATACGGCCTTCGCGTTTGCCGAAACGAACGCGACAACGGTTCGGGTTCGCTCGGCAGATCCGAACCACGGATGAGTACCGACCGATGCCTCCGAAATGTACGGGAACCGTCCCTCGCTCCTCCGGGAGGTTGACGCGCAAACGTAGGAAGGTGGGATCACGTGGCGCATTAGCGTGCTGCGGACCCGAGTCCCATTCGGGGCGACGCTCAGTTGTCTCACGGTACCGAACCCGAGAGCAGTCGGCACAAAATTTCGGCGGGCCCCAAAACTAGCGCGTTAATGATCCACCGTTACCTGTATCTGATAGAAAACACCCGAGACCTCACCGGAGTCAAACGCGTCCGTCACACAAAAACTAGCGTGTCGCCCGGAACCGATTGTCCGTAACTCACTGAAAATGGTGCGGAGACCCGACCCCCGGTCACTTTCGCAAGAACGAAGGCAAAGATCCCGGCGGCGACGCCGTCAGCGCCTGGCAATCGGGGCTTCGTGATAGGTTCACGAGCGACTCGACCGCGGACTTCCCAGGCTCCCTGGGACCCTTACTGGACCTCGAGAGGCGCAATGTGGAAGACCTCATCAACGCCAAGCTCGATCAGCTGACCCACGATTTCAATGAGAGCGTTCTGAGAAGCTTCGACAAACAACGCCTATTGGCACGGCGGCGCGGGCGCTGACCGTGGCGAAAGCGCTTCTGCAGACTTTCCTGAGCGTCGGATTTCCGGACGAACTTGAACGTGACGAGGCTTTCAGCGGTCTGATCTTCGGCGGAGGAGCAATTCCCGGCGGTGACGACGTGAAAGCGAGCTTCCGGGATGTTCTCGAATCTCCCGGTGCGGCCTGGCGCGCGGACTCTCTTGCGAAATTGAAAAAGAAGAACATCGTCCCTTCAAAGGACGCTCTCATCGCCGGCGTGAATGCAGCAGACGTGGATGCCGTAATGGCGTTGCTGAGCCTTGGCTACTGGGATCAGATGACGCAGACCGAACGAGCGGCCCTGGTCCGGGACGCGAATGCCGTCGGCGACAAGCCCGGTGCCGGGTGGATGATTTCCCCGCTTATTAAGAACGCCATGGACGGGAAGTTTAGCCGGACGGACGCGAGGCAAAGATCAGCATGACGCCTTACGAACTTCTCGGACCGATGCGGGAGGCTCGCGTCAAATCTCTAGAGGACCAAATCGGCAAGTTCCAATCCGCGACGTCGGCGCCGGTCTTTCCGCTCATCGACCAGACGCTTCAGCGCCTCGAGCTCTTCGAACATTTCTATCTTGCCTCATCGGCAGCAAACAAGC
>Ga0335071_10002132_pt1 | contig 21324 bp, 17 predicted proteins | sample Lox_Sample_15_FD_206724 | JGI IMG/M metagenome (GOLD analysis project Ga0335071, IMG submission 206724) | Soil microbial communities from Loxahatchee National Wildlife Refuge, Florida, United States - Lox_Sample_1.5 | ecosystem: Environmental > Terrestrial > Soil > Wetlands | place: USA... | reverse complement strand
CCTCGTAACCTTGTCGCCTGTCTTCCCGTCCCTTCGTCTCCCGACTTTCTGTATTCTGAATCCACCCCGTGCCGCTGCTCTCGCACACCTCGGCCTTCTCGCAAGTCACCGGTCTCGCCGCTCAGCGCCCGGTTCATGCGGCGTTTGCCTGGCTGCATGCCAATCCCAAAACCATCATGGATTGGCAGATTGAAGTGGCATCCATCCCGGCTCCGTTGCGCGGCGAACAGGCCCGCGCCGAGTGGCTGGCGGCTCGTTTCCGAGATGCCGGCCTGACGCTGGTCGAAATCGACGCGGCCGGCAACGCAGTCGCCCTCCTGCCTGCTCGCCATTTGCCCGCGGAAAGCACCGGCCCCGTCGTCGTGCTCTCCGCCCACCTTGATACGGTCTTCCCCGCCGACACGACCATCGCCCCCTCCTTCGACGCCGATCGCCTTCGCGCCCCGGGGGCCAGCGACAACGCCGCCGGCATCGCCGGAATGTTAGCCGTTGTCCACGCTCTTCTTCATGCGGAGATCGATCTGCCCGTGCCGCTCGCCGTGCTCGGTAACGTGGGCGAGGAGGGTGAAGGCGATTTGCGCGGAGTGCGCTACGTCTACGACCACAGTCCCCTCGCCGGTCGCATCGCATCTCACATTGTTCTCGATGGCCCCGGCGCTGACGCTGTCGTAACCCAGGCCCTCGGCAGTCGACGTTTCCAGGTCGTCGTCACCGGACCCGGCGGCCACAGCTTCTCCGATGCCGGCACGCCCAACCCTATCGCCGCTCTCGCTGCTGCGCTCGCCGCGTTGGCCGATATCTCCCTGCCCGAGGAATCACGGACTACCCTCAACATCGGCACCATTTGCGGCGGCATCAGCGTCAACTCCATTCCCGAGAGTACCCGGGCCACCGTCGATTTCCGTTCCACCGATCCCAATCAACTCGTCCGGCTTGAGGTCGCGTTGCATCGCGTTGTCGAAGATGCCGTCGAACATTGCAACAACCGAGCCAGGACCTTCAATGGCCGCTCGCGCGGGCGCCTATCCTTTTCAATCGCGCTAATCGGCGATCGTCCCGCGGCGAGGTTGCCCGATGATTCACCCCTGCTCGCTGCGCTTCACGCCGTTGATCGCCACCTTGGCCTGCGCACCGATATTCGCCTTGGCTCGACCGACGCCAATCTCCCGCTCTCGCTTGGCGTGCCGGCACTTTCCATGGGCGCGGGCGGCGAAGGCGGCGCGGCACACACGCTTCATGAGTGGTACTCACCCAAAGACCGCGAGATCGCCCTCAAACGAATTCTTCTGCTAACCCTCTCCATGCTCAAATGGGCAGCAGAATAGTAGCGCTCTCTGACAACTCACGCCTTTGGTACACTTCGCGCATGCCGGCCCGCTTCTCCTGCCTCGCTATTCTTGGCCTCGCCCCTGCTCTGTGCGCGCTGCCATTCCTGGCTGCGCAGCAACCCCCCACAGCCCCCGACACAATCTTTCTTAACGCCACCATCTACACCGGCGAAGGGTTTTCCAGCGACAATCCTCAGACCGTCCACGCCATCGCCATCGCCGACGGCAAGGTTCTCGCCATCGGCACAGACGAAGACATCCGCCGCCTCGCCGGGCCCCAAACCCGTATCCGCGATCTCAATACCGCACAAACCGGTGTCTATATTTTTCCCGGTTTCAACGATGCCCATCTCCACCTCGGCTCCGCGGGCAAAACCAAGATGAATCTTGATCTCGCGGGCGTGAAATCGCGCGCCGATATGATGGGGCAGGTCGCGGCGTTCGCAAAGTCTTCTCCGCCCGGCCACTGGATCGTCGGCGGCCGATGGGATCACACGTTGTGGCCCGACAAGACCTTGCCGGATCGCCATGAGCTTGACGCGGTGACCGCCGGCCATCCCACCTTCCTTGTGCGCGTCGACGGCCATATCGCGATCGCCAATACCGCAGCCCTCCTCGCGGCCGGCATCACCGGCAAAACCGTCGCCCCCCAGGGCGCGGCTATCGATCTCGACAAGAACGCTGAACCTACGGGAATCATGCGCGAATCGGCACAGGAACTGATCACAAAGGTCATCCCGCCGCCCACTCCAGCCGATCGCCGCCGCGGTCTCGAGCTCGTGATCGCCGATGCGGTCTCGCACGGCATCACCAGCGTGCAGGACTTCAGCGACTGGGACGATTTCCTGGTCTACGAGGATCTGGAAAAGGAAGGAAAACTGGCGCTCCGTATCACCGAGTGGCTCCCCTTCAAGGAGCCGCTCTCACTTGAGGAGAGCCAGCGCGCCCACCATCCTGCCGACGACCCGATGCTGCATACCGGCTTTCTCAAGGGCTTCATGGACGGCTCGCTCGGCTCGCGAACCGCGGCCCTCAAAGCGCCTTACGCCGACGATCCCGGCAACACCGGCCTGCCCCAATACACCCAGGATCAGCTCAATCAGATGGCCGTCGAGCGTGCTGGCGCAGGTTTCCAACTCGGCTTCCACGCCATTGGCGACAAGGCTGCCTCCATGGCGCTCGACGCCTATCAGGCCGCAGACGATGCCGAGGCGAAGAGGCACGAGGAGGAGGTGGCTGCTTGCCTGAAAATTCATCCGGAAATGCGGAACGTTGCCGATTCCTGCGGCAGCCTTCCGATGCCGCCGTTTTCCATGACTCATCGATTCCGCATCGAGCACGCTCAGGTCGTCGACCCTGCCGACATCCCGCGATTTGCTCGCCTCGGCGTCATTGCCTCAATGCAGCCGTGTCATCTGCTCACCGACATGAACTGGGCCGAGTCGCGCCTCGGTCCGCGGCGCGCTGCCTACTCCTATGCCTGGAAGGCCTTCCTCGATGCCGGCGTGCCGCTCGCCTTCGGCACCGACTATCCCGTCGAACCGGTCTCTCCCTTTCGCGGCCTGTATGCCGCGGTCACACGAATGAACGAGGCGGGAACCCAGACTTACTTCCCGCAAAATAAGATCACGCGCGGCCAGGCGCTCTATGCCTACACGCAAGGCTCGGCCTACGCCGAATTCAGCGAGAAGACAAAAGGCAAGCTCGTCCCGGGCTACGACGCTGACTTCATCCTCGTCGACCGCGACCTCTTCACCACGTCACCGGCCTCCCTGCTCGACACCAGGGTTCTCGAAACATGGGTTTCCGGCCGGCAGGTTTTCGCCGCCGGCATGCACATCCAGAATTCGCGATAGCTCTTTTTTCCGCGTTTTGAAATCAGCGGCAAAGTTCTACAAGCTTCTTGACCCGCGGCCCTGCTCGGCAGTACGTAGCCCTTTCGTGCTAGTTCTGCCCTCCTTGTCCCTCGTTCCCCGGCTGCCTTGTTCCCCGCATCGTGTCTATACTAGGAAGTGGCGCGTCTAATGCTTAGGCTGCAACGCCGGACGCCCGATGAGGTCATTGAACTCTATGAAATTGCTCCTCCAACGGCTTCGCTCGAGCCGTCTCACGACTGCCTTCGTGGTGTTGACCACGGTATCAGCGGCGATTCTGGCCGGGTCGTATGCTGCACACGGCGTCCGCGGGCAGGAAAAACAGAGTGACAGCTCTGACGCCACGCCCCTAAAGGTCGTCGACTCGTCGACCCCTCCGAACGACTTTGTTCGTATTGCCAGGATGGTTGGCCCCGCCGTGGTGAATATCAACACGCAAACTCTGCCCAAGCAGTCGGCTAACCGAGGGAACGGTAACCATAGCTTCCACTTCCGCGGCCAGCCCAATCAGCAGAACCCCGATGGCGAGGACAACGGCCAGCAGGGCCAGGGTCAGGGACCGGAGGATTTCTTCTACCGCTTCTTCGGCGGCCAGGTCCCGGGCATGCCCGATGACGGCGGCGACAACGGCCAGGTACAGGAATCGCTCGGCTCCGGCTTTATCGTCGATGCCAAGGGTTACATCATCACCAATAACCATGTAATCGACAAAGCCGACAAGATCTACGTCAAGCTCTCTACCGACCCCGACACAGTCGACCAGGGCCGTCCGGCTCACGTCATCGGCGTCGACAAGGCCACCGACCTCGCCGTCATCAAAATCGACACCAGCACGCCGCTGCCGGTAGTGAAGCTGGGCAATTCTGACATGTCACAGGTGGGCGATTGGGTCGAAGCCATCGGCAGTCCCTTCACTCTGGCGCAAACCGTCACGGCGGGCATTATCTCCGCCAAGAACCGCACCATCGATCAGGGCGCGCCTGGCCAGTTCCAGCACTTCATCCAGACCGACGCGGCCATCAATCCCGGCAACTCCGGCGGCCCGCTGCTTAACATGAATGGCGAGGTCATCGGCGTCAACACTGCCATCTACACGCAATCGGCTGGGTATCAGGGCATCGGCTTCGCCATGCCGTCGAATACGGTTGTGTCGGTTTACAACGATCTCATCGGCCCCGCGCACAAGGTCACGCGCGGCTCCATCGGCATCCAGTTCCGCGAGGGGCTGTCGGGCGCGGTCAATCGCGTTTACGGCTTCAAGAATGGCGTTCTGGTGCAGGAAGTTCAGTCAGGCGGCCCTGCGGATAAGGGCGGGCTCAAGCCCGGCGACATCATCACCACGATTGACGGCCGTGGCATCAAAGACGGCCAGGATCTTGTCAATGAGATCGCCAGCCGCCGGCCCGGTTCCTCGGTCCGCCTCGGCTACGTCCGCGACGGCAAGGAGGCCGACACTACAGTGACCATCGGCGATCGCGACAAGGTTTTCGCCGACCTCAATAATTCCGAGCCGGAGCAAAATCAAGAATCCGGAGGCGGAGCCGGCGAGACCAAGCTCGGTCTCGTCGTCCATGACGTTACCGCGCAGATGGCGGGCAAAATCCATGCTTCAGGGGTCACTATCGATTCCGTTCGCACCGGCTCATTTGCGGACCTGCAGGGCCTCGAGCCCGGCCTGGTCATCACCCACGTGAACCGCCAGCCCACCCCCAACAAAGATCAGTTCGATGCCGTTGTCAGCAAGCTCAAGACCGGCGATGACGTGGTTTTCGAAGTCATCGATCCGCGCCATCCAGAGCAGGGCATCAACTACATCGGTGGGACTTTACAATAAGCGCCGTGCCGGCGGGACCTTCTGGACCGCCGGCACTTGTAATCCAACGCAGGACCTTTAGTAATGCCAGAAAACGTTTCTTCTTGCTCTGGCGTAAGAACCTTAGGTAGACTGCTACGAAGCACCCCCGCGCATCTCATTCAGAGGGAGCACGCATGCTTTCTTTTCGTGCAGCACTGGCGCTTCTGATTTCCGCGGCTCTCCTTGCGCCGCCGGCATTCGCAGCAACGCCTGTGCGCCGATCTTCTGCAAGCGCGTCCACCAGCTCCCACAAACATAGTCAGCGCAGGCGTCACGCAGTGCGCCGGCCTCGCGGCCAGCAGGCGATTGAACCCGAGCGCGTGACGGAAATCCAGCAGGCCCTGATTCGCGAGCACTATCTAACCGGCGACGCGAACGGCAAATGGGACGCGACGACCCAGGCCGCGATGCAGAAATACCAGGCTGATAATGGTTGGCAAACTAAGCTGATGCCCGACTCACGAGCGATCAAGAAGCTTGGCCTGGGCCCCGATTACTCCACTGCAATCAATGCCAAAGAGGGTAACTTCGCGCCGCCGCCATCAGTCGGCAGCATTCCCTCCGCGCAGACCGCCGGGTTTGCCGAGGCCTCGGGCGTACACCAATAGGCCGTTCCTCCTCAATCGTTCGGCTCGGGTGGGATTCCCTGTAAGAGAAATTCGTAACGCGACCGTGTTGTGTCCGGACTGGCCTTCGATTCCGCATCAAGGTGCATCACGGCGCCCGTCTTGTCGTACCGCGGCCATTCGGGCAGACCAGGTCCGTTGGGATCGCCAGTCTTTGCGAAATTCGTCCAGTAGCTCATCATCTGCTCGCTTAGCTTGCGATCTTCGGGCCGCCATACCGAACCCGGCCGTGTATCGAGCGCGCCGAAGACATACTCGATGTCGTCGGAGTGAAAGGCGACCGCCTCGTGAAACTTGCTGGCGGGCGCTGCGAGTTCGAAATGGTAGCGATAGACCGGCGCCTCGCCCGTCTTCACCTGCGCCTCAATCCACTTCCAGGTCCCGAAAGCAATAAACGTGTCGCCGGTAAAGTCGATGGAGGAGCGCGCCGCCTGCGCGTCGTCGTTCCCTGGATACAGCTCAAGGAACTCGACGGCGCGATCGCCAAAACGCTGATCTGCCTTGGACTTCCAGAGCGTCATAGTCATGGTTTTCGCGGCTTCGATGTTGCCCTCGTCGCGGTTCCAGCCAGCCAGCAGCGGGACATGCGCCTGTTTTCCCTGGGCATAAGTTTCGGCCACCGGCTCGGTCAGCGCATGCCCGTCGATGACCGGCGCAAACCTCGGCGCTCCCGGTTTATGTGAAGCTTCGAGAATCCTATCGCCTGGGATCGCGCGCAGTTCCGTGAGTGACTTAGCGCCAAGCGATTGCGCCCAGGTGGTGCCGACCGGCGCGGCCTCGGCAGCGGTCTCGCCGCCCAATCCTCTGCCCAAAGCCGATCCACTCTCGCCAATGGCCTTGGCAAAGAGTCCCTGGGCCAACGGCGAGGCCATGAGTGTGCTGACTGCAGAAGATCCTGCGCTCTCGCCGAAGATCGTCACATTCCCGGGGTCGCCGCCAAATTTCTCGATGTTGGATTTGACCCACTGGAGTGCCGCGATCATATCCAGCAGCCCGTAGTTGCCCGCCGCCCCGTTGCCTTCCTTAACCAGTTCATCAGTAGCGAGGAAGCCAAAGACACCGAGCCGGTAGTTGATCGTGACCAGCACGACGCCCTTCGTCGGCAGGAAATCTCCGTTGTGCCGGGGTTCCGAAGCAGAACCGCTGAAGTATCCGCCTCCATGAATCCAGAACATGACTGGCAGCCTGCTGCTGTCCTTGGCCTCTGCAGGTGAAAAGACATTCAGATACAGGCAATCCTCGCTTGGGCCCGCATCCTGGAAGCTCATGTCCGGGAACGGGGTTTGAATGCAGTGTGCTCCGTAGTTCGTGGCATCGCGAACCCCCTTCCAACTTGCCACAGGTACCGGCGACTTCCAGCGCAGGTCGCCTGTGGGCGGTGCAGCATACGGGATGCCTAGAAAAGCTCGTACCTTTGCGTTATTGATCAGCTTGCCATGAACCTTGCCCTGCGCAGTCTTCACCTTCAGGGCATCGCAATGAAGCGCGGGCGACAGCCCGGCAACCAATGCCACAGTTACCAGCCCACAAGAAATACGCGAATGAAATTGCATCGATTCTTCCCCCGCAACAAGATAACAGGGCGAAGTCGCGGGCGCACGACCGTATATGAATCGCTTCGTTGTTGGATGAATGATGCGATGGGGCGTCCTAAATCAACTCAGGATCCAACAGATCCGCAATGGTTTCGCGCCTGCGGATCAACCGAGCCTTGCCGTCTTCGACGAGTACCTCTGCCGCGCGTGGACGCGAGTTGTAGTTCGAGCTCTGTGCCATGCCGTACGCGCCGGCATCGAGTAATGCCACGAGGTCACCCGGCTCGACGGGAGCAAGCTTGCGGTCACGCGCAAAGAAATCACCGGATTCGCAAACCGGCCCGACCACGTCGACCTCTCGCGCCTTCCCCGCTTTCTTCCTCACTGCAACAATCTCGTGATGCGCCTGGTACAGTGCCGGCCGGATCAGGTCGTTCATCGCCGCATCGGTAATCACAAAGATCTTCTTGCCCTGCCGCTTCACATAGAGCACGCGCGTCAGCAGCGCTCCGGCCTGCGCCACAATGAACCGCCCCGGCTCGATCAGCAATTTGCCGTCGAACCCCGCAAGCGCAGCATCGAGGGCCGTTGCGTATTCCCCTACCTTCTCTGCAGCATCCCACCCCACGGCCGAAGACCTGGCCGCGGAGACCCCGGCATCGAAAGGCGCGCCATGGTAGTCGATTCCCAACCCTCCACCGGCGTCGATGACCTTGAGGACAATGCCCGCTCTTTTCAGTTGAGCAACCAGTTTCCTCACACTCTCGATCGCCGCCCCGAATGGCGCTGCAGAACGAATCTGCGAACCGATATGGACACTGATGCCGTGTGCTTCGAGCCACCGGTTCTCAGCAGCGGCCTCGTAAATCCCCAGCGCACGCCGAATATCGATGCCGAACTTATGCTCGCGAAGCCCGGTAGAGATATATGGATGGGTTTCGGCGAACACATCGGGATTCACGCGCAACGCGAACCGGGCCCGCTTCTTCAATTTCGCAGCCCGCCTTGCAAGCTGATCCAGTTCGTGTTCGCTCTCCACGTTGAATTGGAGGATTTCGTTTCTTAGCGCGAGATCGATCTCGTCCGCTGTCTTCCCCACGCCAGAAAAAACCACCCGGTCCACGGCCTGCGGCGCAGCCGCCAGAACCCGTTCCAATTCGCCACCCGACACGATGTCGAAGCCTGCTCCGCCTCGTGCCAGGAGCTTCAAAATGGCGAGCGCTGAGTTGGCCTTCACTGCGTAGCAGATCAGGTGCTCGCGCCCTGCAAATGCACCCTGAAAAATCCTCAGTCGCTCGAGAATCTGTCCGGCCGAATACACATAGAGCGGCGTGCCGAACCGCTGCGCCAGGTTTTCCAGCGAAACGCCGTCGCAGCTCAGCGCGCCTCTCGGCGGGTAGGCAAACGGACGCGAGTTAGCCGGTTCTCTCATCGATTAATTCCGGAAAATGACAACTCCTTTGAGCCTATCGCACCTCGGCGAGCCAAACGAAAAGCGGCGTACCGTCGCTGCGCCGCACATCCGTTCAGGGTGCCGTTACAATATCGATGTGACTGAATCGCCCCTGGTCGATGTAGTGGGCGTGGGCCTCAATGCCACGGACACTCTGATTTCGCTTTCAAGTTTCCCTGAACGCGGCTCCAAAGTGGAGTACAGCAGACGCGCCGTCCAACCTGGGGGACAGGTTGCCAGCACCATCGTGGCCTGCCAGGCGTGGGCACTGCGTACGCGATATGTCGGGAAGTTCGGCGACGACTCGGCCGCAAAACTCCATCGCGACGCGTTCGCGCGTGTAGGCGCAGAAGCGCAGATGATCACCGTGCCGGGTGAACAGAGTTTGCACAACGTGATTCTTGTCGATGAGGGCGGGGATCGCACCGTCATCTGCCAGAGGAACCAGCGCATGGTCCTGCATCCCGAGGAACTCCGCCGGGAGTGGATCGTGAACGCTCGCGCGCTCCATGTGGACGGTTGCGACACGCTGGCGGCAACCACGGCAGCAAGCTGGGCCAGTGCCGCCGGCATTCCGGTGACCGCCGATCTCGACGAGATCTACCCGGGCGTCGATGACCTCATCCCATACGTCGACTACCTGCTCGTGAACTGCGACTTCAGTTGTCGGATCATGAACGAGAAAAACGTCGAGCGCGCCCTGCGCAAGATGCAGACCCGATACGGTTGCCGCCTGACTGCGGCGACGCTCGGCGAAGACGGGGTGCTGGCCTGGAATGGAAAGAATCTGGTTCACCGGGCAGCTTACCGGGTCCCTGTTGTCGACACAACCGGCGCCGGCGATATCTTTCGCGCCGGGTTCCTCTATGGGCTCATGCACGACTGGTCTCTCGAGCGGCAACTCGACTTTTCGTGTGCCGCGGCGGCAATGAACTGCATGGCCGCAGGAGCGCGCGGGGGTATCCGGTCGGTTGACGAGATCGAGCACCTGATGGCAACCGCTTCACGATACGATCGCCAGCCGAGTCAGGCCGCTGGAGATTGACCGATTCCGGCGCACAGCGTTCGGGCCAGGACCCACCCTCCGCGCGCCAGTTTCCCAGGAACGCCGTCTTGTCTACTCGTATTCCCTTCGGCGCTCGCCTCCGTCGAATCGCGACCGTTCTGCGCTACCGTGGAAGTAGCCGGGCGGTGAACGCCTCTCTCTCCGAGGTTGGGACCCAGTGCAAGATCTTCCCGTCCGGCCCTCCTCCTAAAACAGCAACGGCAAGCCGACGGACTCCTTGGTTCTGGCAGCGCCTGACTTGGGCGAGCAATGTGTTAACAACCTAGATTCCCCTGCAGCCTTTCGCCATACTCGGAGGCGAAGTCGCCGGATTGGTCTGACGACAGCCTTTAGGAGCTGCATCACACTGCGATGCGTCGCAAATCTTCTTTAAACTGCATTGGATCGCGCCATCACCGTGCGGCGGCAGCTTCTCGCAAAAGGTCAGATTGCGTTCGATCACCATGGCCGGACCGCGCCGAAAGCGAGACGGAATGCCGCACTGCCATTCCCAGAAAGTTGCAGACCCGAAGCGCCTAAACTCCTTCTGGTGTTTGGATTTACGGTGTAAACTAGCGGCAAGTTAGGGAATAAAAAGCCTCACTTTGTAGCTACTTTCAACCTTGCAGGGTATATAGAACACGCAGATTGCTTCGTGCCTCGGCAGAGTCGGAAATCGCACAAGTAGAAGGCATTCGTTAATCAGGCAATTCCTTTCATTGAAGGCAGTTGAAAGTTCACGCCGCTTCCCTTCTGTGCCTTGTTTTCCTCAGTCGCAGCTGTTCGCCTGCCCTATCGGCAATGGCTCGATGAATTTTAAGGAGATGCAGTATGCGGTTCAGGCTGTTGGTACTCCCCACTCTCACGGCAAGCTTGTTTCTTGCAGCGCTTCCCGGTCTTTCTCAGACAATTGCGCCCTATGAGGGCAAAGCCCTCCCCATTATGATCGGCGTTGGGCCGTCAGGGTACGAACCCGACTGGGGTCACGGCCGCATGTACGGCGGCACTGTCTGGGCCGACTGGTATCCAAGTTTCATGCCCAATGCTCTCAAGGGCCTTGGAATTGAGGTCGAAGCCCGCGATATCAGCCTTGACCGGCATCCAGAGCCCAATCAGCCTCCTCGATCGGGCCAGGCTAATACAAAGGAAGATACTGCCGGAGGCGGTTTTATTTACAGAGTGCGCCTTCTCCGCAACCTCGACTTCTATGCCAAGGGACTTGTCGAGGAGGGCAGCGTCGATTTCATCACCGACAGCCCGACCTACTCGCACGATACCCGCATGGTCCTGGCTCCGGGCGGCGGAATTGAATATCGCGTCTATCGGGCGGTCTGGGCGCGCGTCGACTATGAATACCAGACCTGGGGCAAGCTCCTTAGCAGCAACATCCTCACTCCGCAAGGATTCACGGTAGGCGTCAATTACGACTTCGCACACGCAACTCCCTAGCAACGAATGGGGCGTTGCCCTCAATTCATACCTCCAGGGAACCTGCCGATTTCGACCGTCTCCGGGGTGCTAGTCTAAGAAAGGATGAAGCACCTCGGAGTTCTATTTGCGACGCCGGTTTTGGCGGCCGCCATCTCCCCTTCAGCTGCACCTGCGCAATCGCAAGCGCCCTCCCCGCCTGACAACCCTTCCGCTTCTTCAGCAAGACCCGTCCCCAGCGACCCTTCCGGCGCGAGCTACAAAACCCATCCTGTCCCGCAGGTTGAGGTCCTCACTCCTTTCCCAACCAATCCGGCGCTGCCCCAGAGGACTGACCCTCTGACCTTTGTCCCCCAGGATCAGATTTCCGCATCCGATCGCGCCGTCATAGCAAGCACCGATGCGAGGGTCCGCGACGAAGCCACGCTGGCCGGATTTGAGTTCGGCGGGCAAACTTGGGGCTACCAGCAACTGCTTTGCAAAGCTCTCCCCGGACACGTGTTTCTCATCTACCGGAGCAGCAACGGTCCCGGCGACGTGAGCCTGTTCTCCGCCGCCATTCCCCTCGGCGGCAAGGGTCACGTCAGCGTGATTCCCATTGAGCGCCGAGGATACTCGCTGTTCTCGCCCGCGTCGGTCAACGGGCTCACCGTCGCGGCGTTTAATCGCATCCGCGCCGACGAAGCAGAAAACAAATCCGCGGACTGGCTCGCAACAGCATTGTGCTACGCGGCTCTGGCCGGAGCACACCCAGCCCTGTCAACCTCGAACAAGGACGCCTCAGCTCCGGCTATACCGCTTATCTTCCCGCCAACTTTAGAGATTGGTGACCTCGGCGCTTCCACGGTCCGGTTTGTCGATGTGGCCACGGCGCCACCTTCAGAATGGGCGCTCACGTTCAGCCAGAACGGGCAGCTCCTCAAGGTCGATCATTTCGCCACGCCAAACTACGCCGTCACGCCCATCCCGCCCAAGTAAATCAATCTCGAGGAGTGTCTTCTCGCACGAGCCCCTGAGGTATTGAATCCCGCCGAAACCAGCCTTAGAAACTTACCTTTTGCCGCGGATACCACGTGAACTGAACCTGCGTCGTCGTCACGGTCTGCTCGTTCTCGAGGTAAATCGGCGCCTTATAGTGCTCCACCGTGAAGTTGCCGTTGATCTCAAAGTCCTTGCCGATGCGCTTGACGATCTGCGCATTGAAGTCATTGAGGGTCGTGCCACCCGGAATGAAGTCCTTGGCCGCTTTCTGGCGTCGGTAACTCGCCTGAATCCACTCGTTGCCGCTCAAGTGATAGGTGATCCAGGCTTGGCCGCCTTTATCCTCCCGGCCGATCCAGTCTCCAAAGATATGACCTTGATTCGTGTAGCCCTGTGTCTCAATCGCCTCCCAGTACATGAAGACTCCACCGTTGCTATGGTTGGTCGGCGGGTCTGTGGAGACAGCCTCAGCGCGTATGTCAAGCTTGGGAATGAGCGGTACATGAGATAGATAAAGCCCCGGCCGGATCGCGGCGTGACGCGGAGCATCGATCGGCGAAGGGTCGTCGTGAATCTCTGAGTCGCTGTAGAGCGTGAGCCATTTCTGGAGATAGGGCAACCGCCATGTGAAATCGAATGCGCCGAAGCGCGCGCCCGGATCGTTGCGGCCGTACTTTTTCTGTTCGCTCACCGTCGCAAAGCTGAAGAAGCTGCGCACGAAATTCCCGATCGTAACCGGAGAGTGACCTTCGCCACCCCAGATAACCGTCCGCTCAAATCCGAATTCCAGATCCTTGTAGGGCTTGAAGCTGAGTTTTTCAAGGTGTACCCAGGGATCGCCAGGATTGATGACATTAGGCAGATTAGGTGATGGGTTGGCTTCATACAGGGGGTTGGGCATATATGTATGTCCCCGCAGCGCTCCCAGAAGAAATTCATAGCGAACCGGTCCCGTCAGCCGCGACAGCAGCGGAACATTCAGGGGTTGGATGCGGTTGATCTCAAGCGCGTAGAAGTTCTGCGCGTTGTTCGAAAAGGCCATGCCGGCTCCCTTGGCCGGCCCCAGCCACTGATCCTGCTTGCCGAATGAGACCACGTGGTTCAGATACTGGTAGGAGACGTACGCTTCGAGAAAACGCCCTTGCGCTGCCGAGGCCAGCCGGCCCAGCGGAATCGTCGTCTGGTCGTACGGCGTGGTTGTCGGCCCATAGGGTGGAGTGGGCGACGGTTCGTAAAAGTAATAAATGCGGTCGATCTCGCTAAGCGTCTGACCGAGCGCATCGGAATATCCGGTGCCCGATGGCGCACCCTGAAACTCGCCGCGCACATACAACGCAAACCGCCCCGCGCTTGCATAGCCGCTGGCCCCGGAGTAGTTGTTGAAGCCGCTCTCGACAGGCCGGCCATAGTCATTGACGATCGTCGATCCGATGTGAAAGCTGTCCTGCAGCGGAGTGCCGCTCATACCCCGTGCAATGCTGTAAACCGACTCGACCCTGCTACCCCCCTCATGCGGTCCGCACGGACCTTCCATGTCGAAATGAAGTTCGCGGTTCAGTGAGTTGTAAATCTCTCTCGCTTCGTCGGCGCCGGAATCACCGGCCGTTTCGCCGTTCTCGATCAGGTTGCCTGCCTCTTCCAGCATGCGCATGATGCTGGTGCGGGTCCACGGTCTCAAACCCAGATAAACCGTATCCACGTAGCCAAGCGAGTAAAGACGCATGATCGCTGGATAGACCCAGCTGTCGACCGGGATATATGGAGACCCAAGCGCGGATGGCTCACATGGGCTTTGCGCAACTCCGGCCTTGGTTCCTGCCTGCCCCGCGCCTCCCGACTCGGGCGGTTGCTCCGCCTGCAGGGAGCGTCCGCACTGTGTAAAGATTCCAGCAAAGATAATGGCGTGAATCGCGGCGCCTGCCGCCATCCGTAATTTCAGTCTCATCATTCCTCAATCTACCATTCGTTTTGCGCGAGAGCGGCCTTCAGATCGCGGCCCGGCTCAGCGGCTTTCACCGGGGGCCCATGCAGCCTTTGTGCGCATCTTTGTTTTCACGGCGGGCACACCACTGTAGACCGTCCACGGCTCCAGATCGTCACACGCCACCGATCCCAGACCCAGAACAGCACCTGCTCCAACCCGCACGCCAGGCGACACCGACGCGCGCGCACAGATCCACGAATATGCGCCCAGACGCATGCTGTAGGAGATCATGGGAAAATCAGGGTGATTGTAGTCATGCGTCGCACCGCAGATGTAAGCCTGTTGAGAGATGATGCAGTGCGATTCCAGGTAGACAGGCGATGGATTATAGATTTCAGCACGGTCCGCCAGTGTGCAGCAATCCTCGCAGACCAGATTCCACGGCGCCCAAACCATCCCGCTCGGGTAAAAATGACAGCCCGGCCCGATCTTCGCGCCGAAAATCCGCAACCACATCGAGCGCCAGCCATACATCGGCCGCGGCGACGTACGGTAGAAGAGAACATAGACAAACTGCCAGAGTAACCGCGCCAGCCGGTGCCTTCTGCTGAACGACGCTCGATGATAGGGATTGTCACCCTCTCCGGCAGAAATATTGTGTACGGTACGTTCGCGTTGCGATGCAGATGGACTCATACTCGGCTACTTCTCAGCGCCAGCCAACGGCGCTGCCAAACCATGCAGTTCACGACTGGCGCGCAGCCACGTTGGCGACATACCAGTCATAAGCTTGCACTAACCCCGTCTCGAAATCGGTAGATGCGGTCCATCCCATCGCCCGCAGCCGGCTCACGTCCATCACCTTGCGTGGCGTGCCGTCGGGTTTCGACCGGTCGAACGTGAAGGTCCCGGTCCATCCCGCGACCTTGGCGATGCTCTGCGCCAATTCCAGGATGGTCATATCCCGTCCCGTGCCCACATTGAGAAACATCTCGCCGGAGTAGTGCTTCATCACGAAAACGCACGCATCTGCCAGATCCTGGGTGAAAAGAAATTCGCGCCGTGGTGTTCCGCTTCCCCACAACTCGACCGTTGGCCTGCCCGCCGCCTTTGCAGCGTGAATCTTCATGATCAGCGCAGCCACAACATGACTGCTCTCCGCATCATACCTGTCTCCGGGGCCATAGAGATTCGTCGGCATCACGCTCACGAAATCACAGCCGTACTGCCTGCGAAACGCCTGGCACAGCTTGATTCCGGCAATCTTGGCCACGGCGTACCATTCGTTCGTCGGCTCCAGTTCCCCAGTCAGCAGCGACTCTTCTCGCATGGGCTGAGCGGCCATACGCGGATAAATGCACGAAGATCCCAGAAACAGGAGCTTGGTCACTCGCGCTTCGTATGCCGCCCGAATCACGTTGGTCTCGATGGCCAGATTCTCATAGAGAAACTCCGCGGGCCGCGTGGCATTCGCCACGATACCGCCAACCCTGGCAGCGGCAAGAAACACTGCGTCGACCTTGCCGGCGGTCAACCATTCACTGACTTCTGCCTGCCGCAGTAAGTCGAGCTCGCTGCGATCGACACTTACAATCTCGCAATCCTCTCTCTTCAGCCTGCGCACGATCGCCGAACCGGCCATGCCGTTGTGACCTGCAACCCAGACGCGTTTCCCCGTTAAGTCGAAATCAGTCATGATGCCGATCCCGGGTTTGTGCTTCCTCCGCGACTACTTTCAGATCTGAATTGACCATCTCCGCCACCAGGTCGTGAAAACTCACTGTGTGTTTCCAGCCCAACACTTGGTGAGCCTTGGAGGCGTCACCTTGAAGAACTTCGACCTCAGTCGGTCGAAAATAGCGAGCGTCGATCCTCACCAGGACCTTTCCCGTGGCAGCGTCAATGCCTGTCTCCTCAATTCCCTTCCCCTGCCACTCCACCTTTCGTCCGACCCTGGAAAACGCGGATTCGACAAATTCCCGAACACTGTGCGTCGCACCCGTCGCAAGAACATAATCGTCGGGCTCGGGCTGCTGAACGATCCTCCACATCCCCTCAACATAGTCCCGGGCATGGCCCCAATCGCGCTTAGCATCAAGATTGCCGATGTACAGTGTCTCCTGCACGCCCAGATGAATCGCCGCGACGGCGCGTGTAATCTTCCGTGTAACAAACGTCTCTCCCCGAATCGGACTCTCATGATTGAACAAAATCCCATTCGACGCGTGAATCCGATACGCCTCACGATAATTCACCGTGATCCAATAAGCGTAGAGTTTTGCCACCCCGTACGGGCTGCGCGGATAAAACGGAGTCGTTTCTTTCTGCGGCGTCTCCTGAACCTTTCCGTACAACTCCGATGTCGACGCCTGGTAAAAGCGCGTCTTCCTGGTCAGGTCCAGGATCCGAATCGCCTCCAGGATGCGCAGAGTTCCGGTTGCATCGGCATTGGCCGTGTACTCCGGAGTCTCGAAGCTGACCTGCACGTGACTCTGCGCAGCAAGGTTGTAAATCTCGTCGGGCTGCACCGCCTGAATGATCCGAATCAGGTTGGTCGAGTCCGTCATGTCCCCGTAGTGAATCTGAAAGTGAGCGCCCGGGATATGCGGGTCCTGATAGATATGGTCGATGCGCGCAGAGTTGAACGAGGATGACCGGCGCTTGATCCCGTGCACGATGTAGCCCTTGTTCAGCAATAACTCAGCCAGGTAGGCTCCATCCTGACCTGTAACTCCTGTGACCAGCGCTACCTTTGCCATCGACCTGTTCCTCGCTTCTTAGACACCCGTTCGCCGTGTCCCCTCGATCCAAGGAGCCGCTTCGCTGCAAAGCGTTGCAACAAAAAGAGCCCATCCGATTTTCCACTCCATCAATGTCATGCTTCGCAGCGCGCCAGCCAGTCTGGATGCGTATCCGCATGTTCAGCGATCTCTTCGAGAATCTGTTCCAGGTTGATGCACGGTTTCCACCCAAATAGGGCCATCGCCTTGCCAGAATCGAGAACGATCCAGGGAACATCGTAGGGACGATCTGAGCCGTCTGTTGCAGGCCGGTGCGGCGCGAATCGTCCGTCGCACCATGCAGTTAGTTGCGCAAGCGACATGGAGTTATCGCGCCCCCCTGAGACATTCAGGACGTCCCCTTTCGCGCGGGTACACATCTGAAAATCCACCAAGGCGGCCAGATCACGCGGATGGAGAGCATCTCTCACCTGCAACCCCTTGCCGCCAAAGCCAAGATATCTTAGCGGTCGCTTAGCGCGGTGGGCATGAATCCAAAACGAAAATATCCCCTGTTCAGATGTGCCGAATTGGCCACTGCCAGCGAGTACACCGCAACGATTGATCCAAAGCGGGATTTGAAACCCTTCTCCGTACTCTTGAGCCAAGCGCTCACTAGCAAGCTTCGTTGCCCCGTAGAGCGAGATCGGAGCCTCCGTCGAGAACCGCTCAGTAACACCGTCTTGCCCAACCTCAACGGGCCGATTCTCCGCGTCATCAAGAACAAACGCGGAAGACTCTATTCGCATCGGCAGCTTTGCCAGCGCCGGGATCGAATAGACGCGGCTCGTGCTGAGAAGAATTAGCCCGGCGTTACACGCGCGGCAGTACTCAAGTAAATTGATCGTACCCAGGAGGTTGTGCTCCAACAATTGCCGGGCGCTCGTGTTCCCATCCCGCCCCGCCAGAACACTGGGCTGAGCCGCCCCATCGATGACCCAATCAACCGGTGGTAGGGCGTCTATATCGCTCGCCATGCGGACATCTCCGTGGATAACCGAGACGCCTAGGCGCTTCAACTCCAGCCGGTTCAACTCACTACCGGCTCGCACAAGGCTGTCTACCCCGACGATTGACAACCCCTCTCTTGATTCCAGAAGATAGCGTGCAATGTGACTGCCAGCGAAACCGCACACTCCCGATATGAGTATTCTCATTTTCACTTCCCGGTACAGATTTCCCCAAACACTTATTCCCCGCGCTCTAAATGCTGCCCGGCTGACCGCTGCTTGGGACGTCTGCTAAACAGCTAGTGCGCGTCCCACCCATGAGCCATGGATCTCTTCGAAGATGTTCGAGAGCGACCTTGTAATATTCCATTTGGGATAGTGTGCTCTCATCTTACTCAGATCGCTGATATAGCAGATGTGGTCGCCCGCTCTATTCTTATCGCTGTATTCGTAAATCACCTTCTTCCCTGAAATCTCTGCAATCATTGCGAAGGCTTCCAGGATCGAACAGCTGTTCTGCCGGCCGCCGCCGATGTTATACACTTCGCCTGTACGGGGGCTGGCAACGAATTCCGCGATAAACCGCGCCACATCGTACGAATGAATGTTATCCCGGACCTGCTTCCCCTTATACCCATAAACGTTGTATTTCTTCTCCGTAAGATTGCACTGGATGAGATAGCTCAAGAAGCCATGTAACTCGACTCCCGAGTGACTCGGGCCGGTAAGACAGCCACCGCGCAATGCGCAGGTCGGCATCCCAAAGTAGCGTCCGTATTCCTGCACCATGACGTCGGACGCGACCTTCGACGCCCCGAAAATCGAATGCTTCGATTGGTCGATGCGAAGCGTCTCCCGAATGCCATTCCAGTCGGCAGGATCCGCGTACTCCCATCGCGTCTCCAGTTCCTTGAGTGGAAGCTCGTTGGGTGCGTCTCCGTAGACCTTGTTCGTCGACATCGACGCAAACGGAGCTTCGGGCACGGCTTGACGCGCGGCCTCCAGAAGGTTGAGCGTACCCACCGCATTGGTATCGAAGTCATCGAAGGGGATTGACGCTGCAAGATCGTGACTGGGCTGCGCCGCCGTATGTACAATCGCATCCGGCTTGATGGCCTTCAGCAGATCCAAAATGCCTTGCCGGTTGCGAATGTCCATCTCATGATGCACGAATCCTTCGATCGTCTGCTCCAAGCGGTGCTGATTCCACCGCGTGTCCCCCTTGGGCCCAAAGAAAATAGCGCGCTGATTATTATCGATGCCGTGGATCTGCCATCCTTCACTCGCGAAATAGAAGCACACCTCGGAGCCGATCAGGCCCGAAGACCCTGTAACAAGCACTTTTTTCATGGATTCAACCTCTGTGATTCTCGCGGAATCTTGTTAGACGACTCCGGGCAACCTCAGCCTCAAATAGGCAGAACGAGCTCTGGGACCAGCTTCCTCGGCACAGAGCGCCGCGCTTTACGGAGTGACCTAACAAGATTGCGCCTCAATCTTGACCGCACTTCACGACGCAACTCGGGGCTAAGGCGCTTATCCCGGCACAACCACCGCAAGATTCCAAAGGTCTCTAGGTCGCTGCGCAACGTATACCTCGTACTTTTCGCCGCGGCCTGTTGCCTGTAATACCCGACCATGGCTGGCAGCAACTTATAACGAAATCCCTCGAGCGATAACCTCCAGAAGAAATCAATATCCGGAGCATAGCGCAGATCCTCCTTGAGAAATAGTCCACGCTCAAAGATTGTCCGGCGGAACAGCATACTTTGATTCATCACGCAAACACGCTCAAGCAAACCCGACTGCGAGAATTCTTCGCACACCTCAAACAGCCAGGGGGGGGCGAAGTTGGTCTCCTGAAATCCGCGCGCTGTCCCGTTGTAGACCTCATATTCGGGATATTGAGCAGCTCCAAGTGCTCCCTCCCTGAAGTTATTTGGTCCGTACCAATCATCGGAGCTCTGCCAACCAATCAATTCCCCTTTCACCAGCCGGAACCCCCGATTCAAGGCCGCGGCATGATCCGCATTCTCCTGCGTAATACATGTGAGCCAAGGTAAGTACTTCTCCACTACCGAAAGCGAGCCGTCGGTCGAACCGTCATTGACGATAATGTACTCATAGTCAGGATATCCCTGAAGGAGAACGGAACGGATGGTCTCCTCAATAAATTGCTCCTGATTGTAAAGCGGCGTAACGACGCTGATCTTCGGCCATGACCGGCCATCTGGCATCGTCTCCGGCAGTTGCTGCGATTCTTCCGCCCATGGCCATCCGCTTTTATCGGCAGGCGGTTTCGGCAGCATGGCAAGCGTAGGACTTCTCATAGATTCGTCATCTCCTTGAATAGAACCGCCCAATAAACGCAGCGATCGAGCACGCAAGCTTCTTCCCTTGAAGAGTCAGCGGAGCATACGGCCTGATCGGCGATGAAACCTGCGTGAGAAAATATTTCATCGCGTCGGAGGGCGGTTTTCCTCCAAGTGCCCTCAACAAAAATGACCCATGCCACGGCTTGACAGCCACTGTGTGATACATCTTTACGTCGCCGGGAATAAATCCCATCCCCTGCGGCCCCATAGTCGAGAGCGGATCCTCGCTATACATGGCAGCAACATTCAAGGCATCCTGGTCGCTGGTGTGAAACGGCAGATCACGCGTGCCCGGCATCATTCTGGTCAGATCGTAACCAGCGCCGCCCACGTACTCGATCAGGCGCTCCCATATCTCCAGGAAGCGTGAAGACCTCGCTGGCACCCCCACCATGCCCCCGTTGAAGTAGTGTTCGAGCGCGCGCGGCTCCTTCAGGCCGATTCCTGTCGCTGCCTCCATCCATTCTTGCCGCAGCGGCGCGTCCGCGGGCAAGTTGTTATTCACGATCTCCTGGCACAGGGCGATGCCATATCTCTGCCACCTGGCGAAATATGCCCATGGAGATCGAATGCAGATATCGGGATCGAAGTACCAGAGAAAGTCGTAATCCCGCGCCGGACCGGTAAGCAGATCCAGCATGAGCCGTGGCTTGTAGTTCGTGAGGTGGACCTGCGTTTTTAACGGCAAAAATACCAGGTTGATCCGATCGGAAATCTCATATTCCTGCGCTTCATCCGCGGTTTTCTTCAGTTGATCGAGCCAGGGAGGCAGTGGTCCGCGATAGCCCGCCCAGACCGTTCCCGAGTACCCCACGTGCGCCAGCGAATTGAGGAATGCCGCTAGCCCGATGTGGTAGTCCCCTTCAAAAAGCGTGCAGATTGCCGACCGGCCGCCTACCGGCATCTCCGGCGCAGAGCGATCAGACATGAACCGGTTCCTCCCGCCTAAGCCCGCTTTGCTGCAAGAGAATCGGAAAGGCGTGCCGGTACATCACATGACGCACCGGACCCGTGAAGTGACGCGCCACGATCTTCTTGTAGTCCACATCTTTCTCCCAGTAGAACTGCCGGCGTCCGCTGATGACATACCGGTCCGATGGAAGTGCCTGGGCGCCGGCACGCCCCAGCAGGATGCTCAGCACAGTCTGCTCCGCAAACCATGTCTCCCCC
>Ga0335071_10002130_pt1 | contig 21339 bp, 22 predicted proteins | sample Lox_Sample_15_FD_206724 | JGI IMG/M metagenome (GOLD analysis project Ga0335071, IMG submission 206724) | Soil microbial communities from Loxahatchee National Wildlife Refuge, Florida, United States - Lox_Sample_1.5 | ecosystem: Environmental > Terrestrial > Soil > Wetlands | place: USA... | reverse complement strand
ATCGCCCTCGGGTGCTTCGTCCTCCTCGTGTCGTGGCGACTCCCTCCCGTCGCCGTGGTCGCGCTGGGGGCGGCCGCGGGCACGGCCTCGGCTGTGCTCGGTGGAGCGTAGCGGGTGATCCCGGTCCCGCCTGCCGTCCTCGCTCGGGCCGCGCGTTTCCCAGTCGCGCGCAACGCCCCCGCGGCTCTTCTCGTCCTCGGCCTCGCGTTGCCCCTGACCGGCCGCGCCGGGCCCCCGTACACCACCGACGATCCGGAGCCCGTGGAACATCGTCACTGGGAGGTCTACCTGGCCTTCGAGACGTTCTGGACGAAGGGCCAAGGCGCCGACGGAACCCTGCCCCAAGTCGAGGTGAACTACGGGGTGTTGCCCGACCTGCAGTTGCACACGATCGTGCCCATGGCCTGGACAAGCCCCGACGGCCAGGCCTTCCGGTACGGCCCGGGCGACATCGAGCTCGGCGCAAAATTCCGCTTCGTGCACGAGGGCGACTGGGTCCCGCAGATCGGAACGTTTCCCCTCGTTGAGCTCCCGGTGGGCAGCGCGTCGCACGGCCTGGGGACGGGGCACGTGCAGGTCCTCCTGCCGATCTGGCTCCAGAAGAGCGTCGGACCGTGGACGACCTACGGCGGGGCCGGCTACTGGATCGGCAATCCCGGGCCCAACTCGCGTGGCTCCTGGTTCGTGGGGTGGCAGGCGCAGTACCAGTTCGCGAAGTGGGCGACCGCCGGCGCGGAGATCTACCACGGCATGGCAGGCCAAGACGGGGACCCCGGGGACACCCGCTTCAACCTGGGGCTCGTCATCGACCTGAGCGAGATCCAGCACGTCCTGCTCTCCGCGGGGCACTCGTTCGGGAGCGCCTCGGGCCAGGCCTACGCTGCCTACCAGGTCACGTTCGGTCCGGGCGAGTGATCCGCAATGTGCTTGGATGGCGGGGAGATCCTCCCGCACGCTCGGAGGCCCGCGTCCTCCGTCACGCTTCGCGCGGCTCCGTCGTCGGCCCCCGCCAGCTCCGGCGCCGCGATTCCGATCTCCGCCCACAAGCGCGGCACTCCCTGTGCCCCGATCGACCGTATGCGGGCGGTGGTTTCGGCGTTAAGGTAGCGGCCTCAACTTGGCAACGGCGGTCGCTCGATGAAGCTCAGCGCACGCAACCAGCTCCAGGACACCGTGAAGGGCGTCAAGCTCGGGGCGATCATGGCCGAGGTCCTCGTCGAGGTGGGCCGCAGCACCGTGGCCGCCGAGATCAGCCAGGGGTCAGCGAAGCGGCTCAAGCTCAAGAAGGGCGACGAGGTGACGGTGATCATCAAGTCGACCGAGGTGATGATCGGGAAGTGATCCCCGACGCGACGCTCGACAGGCTCCTCGCGGAGGATGCCCCGTACGGCGACCTGACGACCGAGTCGCTCGGCATCGGCGCACGGGCGGGCCGGATCGTCTACGCCGCGCGGGAGCCGCTGGTTCTCGCAGGCGCGGAGGAAGCGGCGCGCCTCCTCCTGCGGGCTGGCGCAGTCCCGCGTTTCCGGCTCGCGAGCGGGACCTCCGCCCAGCCAGGGGCGGTCGTCCTGGAGGCGGAGGGCCCCGCGGCTGCCCTCCACCTGGGATGGAAGGTGGCCCTCCACCTCATGGAGCAGCTCTCGGCGATCGCCACGCGCACGCGCCGGATCGTGGAGGCCGCACGCGCCGGCGGCGCCGGCCGGCACGTGCCTGTGGCTGCCACGCGCAAGTGCTTTCCGGGAACTCGCGAACTGGCGCTGCTCGGCGTGCGGGCCGGGGGAGGAATCGCCCACCGCCTCGGCCTATCGGACTCCATCCTCGTGTTCGCCCAGCACACTGCGTTTCTAGGGGCCGACGGACTGCGCGCTGCCGTCGCCCAGGTCCGCCAGCGCGAACCAGAGAGGAAGGTCGTGGTCGAAGTGACGGGCGTCGGGGAGGCCCTGGCGGCGGCGCGCGCCGGCGCCGACGTCGTCCAGGTGGACAAGGCCACTCCCGCCGCCTTCGCCGAGGTGGTCGTCGCGTGCCGCGCCATTCCGGGTCCCCCGCGCATCGCGGCAACGGGCGGCGTGGACGAGTCGAACGCCGCGGCCTACGCCGCGGCGGGCGCCGATCTCCTCGTCACCTCGGCACCCTTCACGGTCATACCAGCCGAGATCCAGGTCGAGATCACCCCCCGCTGACTCCCCGGCTCTCGAGCGCCCACAGCGCACGCTCGGAGAACGCGGGCGCGATGGTGCCGGGCATCGCCGCAACGGAGGCGCCCGTCGCCATCGTCTCGGAGAGCTCCAGACCCCGGCCACCAGCCCTGAACCGGAACACCACGGGCCCACCGCCCGCTTGAACGGCCACGCGGCCGCTGCCGAGGGTCGCTCCGAGCAGTCCCATCAGCGCGTCCGTGGTCAGGTCGCAGCGGTTGACGCTCACCCCCAGGCCCGGGTCGCGTGGCTCCACGCCGAACCGCTTCACGGCGAGCAGGACCGCGCCAAGCGCCGTTCGCGCCACCGCCAGCGCCGCGTCCGCGCCCAGGTGGTTCTCGAGGTCGAGGGCGAGGAAGTCATAGAGATCCAGATCGGAGATCGCCGCCTGGCGCACGCGGCGGCGGCGCGTCGCCGAGAACACGCTGTCCCAGCCGGGGACGTACGGCTTGAGGTCCAGGACCGGCGTCCCGTCCGCCAGGTCGACGTTCTCCACCAGGAGCGTTCGCCCGTCCCGCCCCAGGAGTCGGCCCACCGTCATGGAAATGGGGGTTGGCCGCTCCGGACAGCGGGTGGCGAAGGCGCCGCAGGACTGGCCTCGCCCGTGTCGCCACCGCCGCGCCGCGGCCGGCCCCTCCCCGCCCACCTGGTGGAAGTATCCGACGACGATCAGATGGGACGAGCGCTCGACGCCTTCGAGTTCGCGCTCGAACCGGGAGTCCACCTCGATCTCCACGATCGCGCCGCGGCCCGGCACGTCGGCGGTGCTCTTGAAGGGAGACCGGACCACGGCGACCGGATGGAGGACGATCGGGGACATTGGGGCCTCGGCGGCGGCGTTCGCGCGCAGGACCGTAATGTATCAATTTCGTTCTCATCTGAGTCAAGATCATACCTTCTGTTACTTGTTGTATCTTCCATTGTCGCAAAGCCCACATCTCGTGTGTCGGGAGGACGACGACCTCCCGCGGATGTCCGTCGCGACCCACCTGCCGAGTGCCCGAACCGCCGGCGCCGGCACCGGTCTCGCCCACGCGAGGGCTCGCTACGCCGCATGCTTCCGGGCGGGCAGGACAGGGAGGTCATGCGCGCGAGTCGCCGTCACCACCGATGACCTGGAGCGCGTCGACGCATCCTTCGCACGGGCGAGGCACGTCTCCGCGAACGAGGTGACTCGCCGGGCGACCTGCGTCCTCGTCACGTATCGCTCTTCCGCTCGCGGGCCCGGGTGAGACGGCAGGGACCTCGCTCGCCGCTCTGCTGCACTCAAGAATTGCACGCTCCTCTCCACCTTGGAGATCGGGGCGAAATCCTCGGAGAAGGCGCTCGCGAACGGAGTCCGCGCGGTTCGCGTGATTGGCCTCGCGCGACTCCCGAGGTCCTGGCGACCCTCCAAGGCGACCTCGAGGCCATGCGTCCGTGGTTCCGAGGGCTGCTCGGGTCTCGCGCGAGCCCGCAAGGCGCCCGCAAGGGAAGACCCTAGCTCATGCGTCGTAGCGGATGTCGCCGGCACCCGAGGCGTCGTAGCCCGGGATGGCCCCGACCTCCGCTTGGAAAGGCTTGCCCTGCGCCGCCTCGCAGAGTCGGACGACCCGCGCGTCGCCGAGGTCGCGCGCCTTGACGATGAGGCCATACGCCTCTCTCGCCAGGGGAAAGAACGCCAGTCCGGCCCGCTCGCCCCATGCGCGGGACCCGAGCCCAACGTCGGCGCGGCCGGCCGTCACCGCGAGCACGACCTCGAGGTGGGAGTCGAGCACCAACGCGTTCTTGTGCACGCGGGCCGGGTCGAGCCCGGCGTCGCGGAGCGCCTCGTCGAGATAGGTACGGACGCCCGCGGTTGGAGGCCTCGATGCGAGACGCCTCTTCGGGAGATCCTTGAGGCGCAGGGTCCGTGAGCCCTTGGGATAGAGCAGCCCGATCTCGCGCTGCACCAGGTGCAACCTGGCCACTCGCTCGTCACCCACGTGGCTGGGAAATCCCCCGGCGTGAGCCCCGGCGGCGAGGACGGCTCCCCGGCGCAAGAGCTCGGCAGCTGTGCCCATGTCGGCCTGAACGAAGCCAAGGAGGGGCGGGCCGACCGTTCTGGCGACGCGAAGGAGCTCCAGGACCGCGACGTCTCCGTTGGCCGCCACGAGCGAGGGCACCGCTTCCTTGTCGACCTCCTCGGCTCGGCTTTCCGCGAAATTGGCCTGGACCGCCTTCCCGCCGGACCATGCGAGCACTTCATCCCGCGAGAATCGCCATTCCGACCCGACGCGTCGCGCCGGGAGCCCCTTCTTGAGGAGACGGTAGACGTGCTTCGGGTGCACGCGGAGGATCGCCGCAATCTCTTCGGTCTTGAGCAGGACGTCCGCCATGGGTGGGGCGAGTATACCCGGCGCGCGCGGGATCGGGCGGACGCCAGGCCGAGCCAGCCGCTGCCGCAGCAGCCCAGCCGGTTGCCGTGAGTGGCGAACCCTGAGTATGGTGCACCGCGACGTTGCCTATGCGTCCTCGCTCGGAGACGACATGATCCGCGCCGCCCCGCTCGCCCTCCTGGTCTGGATTTTCCCGGCGTGGGCGGACGCCTCCGTGAAGGACAAGTTCTCGACGGGCCGGGTCGTCTTCGTGCCGGAGGCGCTCAATCCAAGGATCGAGCAGTCCGGGATCGCGCTCGCGGGACCCAAGGACGTGGGAGTCGCTCGGGCATTCCTGGCCTTCCTCACCGGGGAGAAGGGGCGGGCCGTGCTCGCGAAGAACAGGTACGGCCTTCCCTAGCGAATGGACCTCGCCGCGCTCACCCTCTCGGTCGAGTTGGCCGGCCTCACCACCGCCATCCTGCTGGCGTTCGGGCTGCCGCTCGCCTGGTGGCTCGCCACGAGTCGCTGGCGGGCCAAGTTCCTCGTCGAGGCCCTGGTGGCCCTGCCGCTCGTGCTGCCGCCGACGGTCCTCGGCTTCTACCTGCTCATCGGGCTCGGCCCACGGAGCCCTGCGGGTGAACTCTTCGGGGCGGTGGTCGGGCACCCGTTCCCTTTCTCGTTCGCGGGCCTCCTCGTGGCCTCCGTGCTCTACAGCACGCCCTTCGCCGTCCAGCCGTTCTCCGGGGCCCTGGCGGGCGTCGACCTGAAGCTCGTCGAGGCCTCGCACACGCTCGGCGTCTCGGCACTCGGCACCTTCTTCAGGGTCACTCTGCCGCTCGCGTGGCCGGGCGTCCTCGCCGGCGCGGTCCTGACCTTCGCGCACACGCTCGGCGAGTTCGGGGTCGTTCTCATGGTGGGCGGCAACATCCCGGGCAAGACGCGCACTCTTTCGGTGGCCATCTTCGACCACGTCGAGGCCCTCGAGTACTCCGCCGCCCACCGCACGGCCGGGCTGCTCCTTGCCATCTCGTTCGCGGTTCTGGCGCTCGTGTACGCCCTGCAGCGGCGTCCGTTCTACCGATGGAACGAACGCTGACCTTCGACGTCGTCCGGCGCTTCTCCCGTGGCCCGGTGATCTCGGCCCGGGCCTCCTGGGCGCTCGAGGGCGCCCCGGTGACGGTGCTCTTCGGGCCGTCCGGCTCCGGAAAGACCACGGTCCTGCGTGCTCTCGCGGGACTCGACCGACCGGACGCGGGCTCGATCACCTTCGACGGGACGACCTGGTTCGACGCGGCGCGGGGCGTATTCGTTCCACCGCAGACGCGAGGGGTCGGCCTCCTGTTCCAGGAATACGCCCTCTTCCCGCATCTGTCCGTCGCAGCCAACGTGCGATACGGGTTGCATGGCGTGCCGCGCCGCGAGCGCGAGGCTCGGGTGACCGAGATAGCCGATCGCTTCGGCCTCGTCGAGCTGCTCCCGCGTCGCCCCGGCAAGCTCTCCGGCGGCGAGAGGCAGCGGGTCGCGCTTGCCCGAGCGCTGGCCCCGAAGCCCCGCCTGCTGCTGCTCGACGAGCCCCTCTCGGCGCTCGACGCGCCCACGCGCGAGGCGCTGAGAGGGGAGCTCCGGCACCTGCTCGAGCAGGCGGGCGTGCCGGCCATCGTCGTCACCCACGACCGGACCGAGGCCCTGGCGCTCGGAGACCGCCTGGCAGTCCTGATCGCAGGCGCCATCCGGCAGGTCGGGCCCGTTCACGAGGTATTCTCCTCGCCGGCGGACGTGGACGTGGCGCGCGTGGTCGGCACCGAGAACGTCTTCCCCTCCCGGCTGATACGGCGCGAAGGCGGGCTCGTCGTCGTGCGTGCCGGGGGCCCTCGGGGCCCCGTGCTCGTCGCCGTCGACCCCGGCGGGGTGGAGGACGAGGCCTACGCGTGCGTCCGCGCCGAGGAAATCGTGCTGGAGCCCTTCGATGGCCACGACTCCTCCGCCCAGAACCGGCTGCCCGGGGTCATCGCGAGGCGCCAGGAAGAGGGACCCCTGGTCCGCGTCACCGTGGACTGTGGCGTCAGGCTGGTGGCGCTCGTCACGCGCGCCAGCGCCGACCGGCTCGAGCTCGTCGCCGGCCGCCGCGTGTCCGCGGTCGTGAAGGCACCGAGCGTTCGCATCGTTCCGCGGACGGCGTGACGAGAGCTCCTGCCGGCCTCGCGGCTCCGCGGCCGCGTCGGCTCCCGGCCATGAAGGCAGGAGGCGGTCACCCGCAGGCCAGATCCGCGGGGCGGATCAGTCGATCGCGCAGCGGAGGAACAGATAGTCCCCCTGCGACGCGCGCCGACAGGCGTCGGCCGCGCAGCACCCCAGGCCCCGAAGAAGCACCCCTCGAGCAGGCCAAGGGTGGCATGCTCCCTCGCCCTGCCGATGAAGAAGGGCGCCCAGGTCAGGAAGAGCTCGTCCACGGCTCCCTCGGCGAGAAACCGCGTGGTCGCGGTCGGCCCACTCTCGACGAGCACGCGCTTCCCCGCGCCGAGGTGCGCGGCCTCGAGCACCGCCGTCAGCGGAAGCCATCCAGTCTCCGGATCCAGGACAGCGACCGGAAGGGGCGGCCGCCGGACGCAGAGCCGCGCCCGCGGCCGTCGTGACCACGAGCGACGGAGCGGCGCCCGAGAACACCGTACTCGAGACGCCGACGTTCCCGCTCCCAGAGACCACGACCTGTAGCGGCTGAGTCTCCCTCCCGAGCGCGGCTCGAAGCCGCGCATACGGCCCGGCCACCTCTGGGCAGATGCGCGCAGGGTCCAGACATGGTCACCTTCGGCGCGCAGGTTCCCCGCGCCGATGACGACCGCGTCGGCGACGGCCCGCAGGAGCCCCATCACCGCCCGGTCGTGCGCGTCCCCGCCGCTGATCCCCGCACCGGTTCCGCACGGCGGATCGACAGCGACGATCGCGTTCACGCTCGCGACGCAGTTCGTGAACACGAGCCGCCTGTCGGTCCTCGCGCCCATGCGCAGCGGTCCGTAGAGCGCGAGGCGCTCTGGCGGAGCGGCAGCGTCTCGCCGGAGGTCTCGTCGAAGAGTCGCTCCAGCGGCTGCATCTGCTAGGCCCGAACGGTCGCGAGCAGGGCCTCCAGGCTCGCCTGGTCCTCGCGCTCCAGCAGCGCCTCCGCACGCAGGCTCTCCTGGTCGCGGAAGACGCTGGCTACTGCAGAGATCCGGCCGGCTGCTCTGTAGGCCACCAGGAAGCTCCTTTCGGCCACGCTGCCCGCCACGTCGAGGCGGTCCCATCCGTCGGCGTGTCCCACGTAGTTGATGGGAATGTCGTAGTGCTGGCTCCAAAAGAACGGGACCGCGCGGAAGGGTTCGCGGGCCCCGAGGATGTTCCGCGCGGCGACCTGACCCTGCCGCTCCGCCACGACCCAGTGCTCGACGCGGATGGCCTTGCCCGTGTGCGGATCTGGCCACCGTGCGATGTCACCAGCGGCGTACACGCCCGCAGCGCTTGTCTCCAGATACTCGTTGACGAGAACGCCGCGGTCGAGATGGAGGCCCCCCTGCTCCGCCAACGTCAACGCCGGCCGGACCCCGACTCCGGCGACGACCAGGTCGGCCGGCAGGACCGTCCCGTCGTCCAGGATCACCGAGCCAACCTCCACCGCCCTGAGAACGTGCCGGAGGTGGAACTGGACGGCATGCTCCTCGTGTACCGTGCGGACGAAGTCGCCCAGCTCCGCACCCATGATGCGCTCCAGCGGTCGCCGCTCCGGCGACACGATCCGGACATCCATGCCTCGCGCGCGCAGCGCCGCGGCGACCTCGAGGCCGATGAAGCTTGCACCGACGACGACCGCGCGCGCGCCAGCCCTCGCGCACGCGACGATGGCCCGGCTGTCAGCGAACGAGCGCAGGTAGTGGACGAGCGAGCGGTCGCCGCCCGGGACGTCGAGCTTCACCGGGTCGGCACCGGTGGCCAGCAACAGCGCGCCATAGGTGCGGCTCTTCCCGTCGGAGAGTCGCACCCGTCGGCCCCGGGGATCGAGTCCGACGGCGCGGGTCGCCTCCAGGAGCTCGATCTGGCGCGAGGAGTAGAACTTGGCGTCTCGGAGCGGTACCCAGCTCTCGGGCGCAGCCCCGGCGAGGAAGTCCTTCGAGAGGTTCGGTCGGTCGACCGGGACGTTCGCCTCGGCGCCAATCATCGTCACGGGACCCGAGTAGCCTTCCCGCCGCAGCGTCTCGGCTGCCGCGTTCCCAGCCGCTCCAGCCCCGACGATGACGACGCTCTCCACCGGGCTCCGTAGCGATCTCGCCTTGGGCGGTGCGAGCTCGGCCCCGACGAAAAGACGAGAACCACGGCGCTCCACTCCCCAGCGGCGCAGCGGGTCCAGCGCCGGCGGGATGACCGCCTCGCCGGAACGCACGTCGAAACAGGCGTGGTGCCATGGACACCGGACCTGACATTCCAGGACGAGCCCCTCGGCGAGCGGCCCGCCGTAGTGAGTGCACGCCGCCGCCAGGGCGAAGACCTCGCCACCTCGTCGGACGAGCAGGACCGCCGCGCCATGGGCGTGGCCAAGCAGGGTCCCGTTGTCCGGAACGTCGGACAGCTCGAAGCCTTTCGTGAGGTCGGGCCCCTTCAACTCCGCCGGGGTTTCGCCCATGGTCCCGACCTACCCGGGGCTCGGATCGCCGGCCACGCGCCGACGGGTGTACCCCCCGGGGGGGTCGGCTTCTCGATGCGCGTGGGAAACACCCATGCGCGGTCTACAGGATGGCTCGCACCTCCTCGCTTTCACCTCCTCTGTCGCTCGGCAAAACGAGTTGACCGCAGAAAACGGCGTGGCGGGGTTGCCCCTCCCGTGTCGCGCGGTAACGTCTGGCCGGTTGGCCCCCTACCCCGTCGTCCAGTGGGCCCTATTCCTGGGCCAATGCAGAGGAGGGCACGTGCAGATCGCGGAGCTGTGGCGCTATCCGGTCAAGTCGATGGCGGGCGAAGCGCTCGAGGAGGTCCGGCTCAACGAGGACGGCATCACCGGCGATCGGGGCCTGGCGGTCGTCGATGCAAAGGGGCGCGTCCTCACGGCGCGAACCCGCCCTCGCCTTCTCGCGCACCACGCGAGCCTCGGGTCGAACGGGGAACCACTCGTGGACGGCCGCCCCTGGACCGACCCGGCGGTTGCGCGCGACGTGGAGGCGGCGGCCGGAGCCGGCGCCCACCTTCGCCGAACGGAGGGGCTGGACCGCTTTGACATCCTGCCGCTTCTCATCGCCACGGACGGAGCGATCGCCTCGCTCGGGTATGACCGCAGGCGCTTTCGGCCGAACCTGCTCGTGGGGGGCGTCCGGGGTCTGGAGGAGCGCACCTGGGAGGGAAGGCTCCTGCGCACCGGCGAGTGCCTCATCGCCATCCGCGACCTCCGCGCCCGCTGCGTGATGACCACGTTCGACCCCGACACGGTGTTCCAGGACGTGAACGTGCTCCGCCGCGTCGTGCGCGAGATGGAAGGCACCCTTGCGCTCAACGCCAGCGTGGCTCGCGGCGGCACGCTGCGGGTCGGTGATCCGGTAGAGGTGGCTTGAAACGTGCGGAGGCGCTGGCGCCTTCCGCGCCCGATGGGACGGCCGCTCGGCACTCCGACGTCCGCACGAGCACGAGGCGCCATCGCTGCCCTTCGCCTGCGTTCGGCGCGCACCCGACCGGACGATGAGGATTTCGGCAACCGCCGCCGCTCGGGGGTGCCACAGCTCTGACCTCGATGCCCATCGCTGCCTCCGTCTTCAGGGGAGCAGGGGGTCAGAATTAGTGTCGCGAGGGGGTCAGTTATCCTGTCGCTCTACACGGCCGGAGCTGAACCCCTTCCAGAGCACTTCGGCGCCCTCCCCCGATGCAGGGCACCCGCAAGCGCTCATTGGGAGGGGCCCTCCCATGGCTTGACGGAAAAGGGGCCCCCGGTGATGCCACGCCGCTGTCTCGTGCACGCACCTCATCGACGCGACACGCCCTGCGACCCCCTCGCGGCGCAAGAGCGCTGGGCGGTTCGTTGTTCTCCTGGGGCGGCCCGTTACGGGCACCCGTTGCCCGCCTGGGGCCCTCTAAACTGGGCGTGGTCCCGGCGCGCCCCGCCCGCTATTGAGTCGCGCGGAGGGACCTCTCGCCACGGAGACGCCATGAAGCGGTCCAGCTCCTCTACGAAGCGAAACAGCCGCAGGAGCAACCCAAAGTTGTCCGGGCAGCGCGACACCTCGAAGACGTCCGTGCGGAGCCTGTCGGAGGACGAGTTGACGGCAGCCTCGGGGGCGGGTGCCGGCCACGGCGCTCACACCGACGTGCGCAAGCACATCGATCCGGAGTTCGAGTAGCGAGGTCGACTGCCGACGCGTGGCGCCCTGACGGGTGCCTCCGCACTGGCTCGTCACCTTCGCAGAGGAAGACGAGGCCGGAACGAAAGGCCGCAGCGTCGAGCCCGGCTCCAGCCCCGTCGTGGGCCGGGGGCGAACGCCCGCACCGCCTTCCGGCGATGCGGACCCAGTCGAGCATGGCGTTCGCTCCGGTCGGTCTGGCGCGGGACGGCACCTGTCCCCGTCGGCGCCCGTGCCCCGGCAACCACGGCCCAAGGGAACGTGGCGCGCCCGGGGGCCCGGCGCACCGTGGCGCGGGTTCGCGAAGGCCTGTCAGGCGCGCCCGGGTGCGTTGTCTTCCCATCGGCTGCGCGTGCCGACGAGCATGGCAAGGCCACCACCACCAACCCAATCGGAGAGAACCATGAGCAGCGAGAACCGGAAGCCGAACATGAAGACCCTGAGCGAGACCGAGCTGAGCGCGGTGTCCGGCGCGAAGCTCGTGCGTGGCAACCCGGAGAAGTACGAGTGCGAGCACGAGAGGCGGCGTCACCGCCGGCACGACTGCGATGACTACGACTACGGGCGGGAGCCGGTCATCATCCGGATCTGATGCCTGTGGCATTGCGCTCTCAACGAGTCCGGGTCGAGCGACCCATCTACCAGGAGAGATCAGTCATGAAGAAGCTCACGGAGATTGAACTTGGCGCCGTGTCCGGCGGCAAGAACGTCGACCTGACCGCATACTTCAAGGAGGTCGGGAAGGTCGTCGGCGGCGCGGTGGGCAGCTTCGTTGGGAGCTTGCCCGGGGTTTTCGGTGGAGCCGAGAGAGGCAAGGATGTGCCCCCCGGCGTTCACCTGCCGGCCCTGTGAACTTGGCAGAAGGCGAACCAGGAAGCTGGCCGCCACCTCCGAACAGCGAGGTGGCGGCCAGCCCGCTTCGGACCGTGGGGACTGCCTGGTCAAGAGGCCTTCGTCTACCGCTCGCACGGCGCGAGAGGACGCCAGCGAGAGCGCCAGTTGCTCGAGTCCGAGGACGACGCCGCGGTGCACCCGTGGCGCGTCGGCTCTTGCACGCTTTCGAATGACAACGCTGGGCCGCCGACCCGGCGAGAGGTGCCCGCTGAGTCCACCACGCTCGGGAACACCGAAGCTGCTTGGGACCAGTCCGAAAGCATGCGTCGAGTGGGGAAAACGATCTAGGCTGTGAGAACCACGGAGGACGCATGCGCGCGCTTGTCGGATTCGTCGGGCTCGGCGCGGGTCTGGCCGCTCTGGCAGGACCCACGCTTGCCGTCGCTGCCACTCCGCACATCTCGATCGGCGCCATACAGGGAGAGAAGAGTACGGCGGTCTCGCGCCAGGTCGAGTCTGCGCTCTGCCCGACGTTCGAGTGCGTTCCCAGGTCCGAGGTCGTCACAAGAGGCAAGGTGGACTTCAAGAAGATGCGCGAGCGGGGCGTATCGGCATTCCTGTTCGGTGCCGTGACCCCCAAGGGAAGTGGAACGAAGCTGTGGCTGGCGTTGCTCACCACGTCCGACCACCCGTCTCGGACTTGGAACGTGCCCGTCGCGGGCGACGGGAGACTCGCCGGGCCTGCTCTCGACACCCTCGTGGAGGGCATTCGGACGCACCTCGAAAAGCTCGATTCAGCGGGTCCGCCTGCCACACTTGGGTTGGGCGCCAGCGCGACGGCTGCGGCGATGGCGAACGCGCCTGCTCCGAGCGCATCGGCCGCCTTGGGGCGCATCGCGATCGGCTCGATCCAGGGCGATCCCCAGTCGAGAGTGTCGGCGCCGCTCCGGACCGCCATCTGCGCCAAGCTCGAGTGTGTGAAGCGCTCCCAGGTCGTGGCGCACGGCCACGTGGACCTCGCAATGATGGGGAAGCGTCAGGTGGGGGGGTTCCTCTTCGGCTCCGTCGGGAACAAGGCGGGCACACGAACCCTCTGGCTCGCTCTGATCACGAACTCGGAGAAGCCCGCGAGCACATGGAGCCTGCCGCTCACGGCCAGGGGGACGCTCCCGGGCGCGTCGGTGAAAGCCACTACGGCCGAGTTGGTGGACATCCTCGCCATCCGGGCCGCCGAGGCGGAGATCCCTGCGGGTCCGCAACCGACATCGGTTGCGGAGCCCCCGGCCGAGTCGCGGGAGGCGTCGCCTCCCGTCGCGGCCGTTGAACCCAGTGCACCCGCAGCTGTCGCAGCGACCGAAGCTGCGGTCAACGCCGCAGCCATCCCGGCCGCCCCGGCTGCTGCGGCCGCATCGGCTCCGCTGGCGGCCTCGACAGTCCCACAGACGGTGGAGCCTTCGGCGGCGCCGCCGGCGCCAGCTCAAGCTACCGCGCCCCAGGCTCCGTCCCAGCCCGCCCCGTCGCCCGCGAAGCCGGAGGGGCATCGGACGGAGGGGCTGATTCCCGGCATTCTGATCGGGCCGAAGGCGACCGCCACCCTCCTCTTTCCGCCCAACGTCATGGTGGGCGCGGAGCTCAAGGTCATTGGCTGGTTCGGCGCGTCCTTCGAGTACGGGGTCTATCCCCGCAACTTGACGGTCAGCGACTACAGCCTTTCGGTCCAGACCTGGAGTGCCGGACTGAGAGCCTACCCGTTCCGGGGGACGTTCTTCGTCGGGGCGGTGCTTGGCAGCTACAACCTTACCGGCGCGCAGACCGTTGGCGGCGAGTCGGTCGCCCTCAACGTCAAGAGCATGTATCTCGGGCCGCAGATCGGGTGGAAATGGGACTTCGACGTCGGGCTCTTCCTCGGCCTGAACCTTGGCTACGGCTTCTCGCTCAACTACACGTCCACCCTTTCGGGCACGGGCAGCAGTTCCCTCCAGACGGCCAAGGAAAACGCCGACAAGTACCTGAAGTTCGGCGTGCCGGTGCTCACGCTGGTGGAGCTGGGCTGGCTCTTCTGACCGTCAGATCGGGGGGAACCGTAGGAGGACCCGCCCCGAGCGAGCGGTGACCTGCCGAGACGACGCAGGCGGATCAGCGCAGGCTCCTCACCAGCCGGCTCATTTCGCCGGTCAGTCCACGGGCCCGTCGATGAGCGGCCGAGCTGCCTCGATGAACTCGCGAGCAGCGCCGTGGTACCTCGCTCGGCGCGCGCGCAAGTCGTTGACGAGCTCGAGCCCGCTTCGGGCGCACGGCGCCAACTCCACGTCACTCGTCCCCTTCGGCGAGGTTCTCGCACCCCACCGAACAAGGTGCGCGCACCACGACAGCCCCGCCCCGAACGCAGGAAGCAGGAGGTGGGCACCGGGCGTCACTCTCCCCTCCTCCACCGCCTCGACCATCGCGACCGGAACGGTCGCGGCCGACATGTTTCCGTAACGATGCACGTTAACGAAGACCCGGTCTGCTCCAATACCCACGCGCCGGCCCACGGCATCAATGATTCGCTGATTGGCCTGGTGAGGGACCATGAGGTCGACGTCGCCGATCGTCATTCCTCTTCTCGAGAGGGCCTGCTCGCACGCATGCGCCATGCCCACGACTGCGCGCTTGAAGATCTCCTGACCGTCGAAGTTCCACGTGGTGAAGCCATGGGGCAGGCCGAAGTTGGCGTAGCGCGCGCCGAGGCCGCGGATGTCCAGGATCTCGCGCGCGTCGGCGTAGCAGCCGAGCCGTTCGGAGAGGAGCCCTTCCTCGTGCTCGGTCGCCTCTACCACCACTGCACCGCATCCGTCCCCGAACAGCACCGCGACGTTTCGGTTCTCCCAGTCCATGAAGGGCGTCGGTGCCTCAGCACCGACGACCAGCGCCGTTCGCACGACCCCGGTGCGGATGAGCGCGGTCGCCGTGGAGAGCCCGTAGAGGAAGCTCGTGCAAGCGGTGTTTACATCCATGGCGGCCGCGTTCGTGGCGCCGAGCCGCTTCTGCGCGCCCGAGGCAACGTTGGGCGCCAGCTCATCCCCGATGGTGCTTCCCACGATAATGAGGTCGAGGTTTCCCGCCGGCAACCCGGAGCAGGCGAGCGCGCGCGATGAGGCGACGTAGACCAGATCCGAGAGCGGGACATGCGAGACTCGCCTCTCCCGGATGCCGGTCCGACTGGCGACCCACTCGTCGTCCGTGTCGAGGAACGTGGCGAGGTCAGCATTCGTTAGCACGGCCGGTGGCAGGCATTTCCCCCATCCGGTGATGGCGGCGTGGGTCATGGTCGGGTCCCCGGGACGCGTGTGCGAACCCTATCAGGTCGAGGGTGCGGCCCACGAGATGGCCTGGTGGCGCGCCAACGGCAGCCTGCGGTCCCTCGGATGCAGGATTGATCGGGCGCGGGCCCCTCTGGCTTCTCTGGCCCCAACGGCGGGCCCCGAATGCGGCCAAGCCCTTCCGGGCCGCCGCTCCGTTTGGGACGCCACTACGACTTTGGCCACCCGCTCGAGGCCAACCATGACCACCCCGCAGGCTCTCGCCCTTGCTTCTGCCGCAATGCTCGCCGCCGCGCCCCTCCGGGCGCCCGCCGCGGACCTTCCGCCACCGGAACCGCAACCCGAACCCGTGCCCAAGCGGCCCGGCGACGCCGACCTCGCCGCGGCCCGAAAGGCTATCGAGGCGAAGGACTGGGCCGGGGCCATCCAGCGCCTCGGTCAGGCGCGGATGCTCCAGCCGCGGAATGCCGACGTGTACAACCTCCTCGGCTACGCTGAGCGAAATCGGGGCAACTTGGCGGCAGCCTTCGCCCACTATGACGAGGCCCTGCTCCTCGACCCAACGCACCGGGGAGCGCACGAGTACGCGGGCGAGGCATCGCTCCTTGCCGGCAACCTGGCCAGAGCGGAGGAGCATCTCGCGGCGCTTGACAAGCTCTGCGCTCGATCCTGCGAAGAGTACCAGGACCTACAGAAGAGCATCGTCGAGTACAGGAAGAATCACGCCCCGGCGCGCTGAGCACTCATGTAGAGCGACACGGACATTGGTTGGGGGCGCAGGCGGTCGCTCGCCGAATCCGGTCACCCGAACCAGGGCCATTGTTCAGTTAACGGGCTCTATCCAACGCCGATTGGCCGCGTGAAGCACAGAAACGCCGCAGGGCAAATGCGGGCAGCACCGCCGCAAGGTCCACTTTGCGCTCGAGGACGGCGACGGTCGGCCCAGCCGTTGGAACACGCTGCGGGCGCTGCGTGTCCTCGGCCTGATCGGTTGTCACCCTGAGACGACTGGTTTCCCTCTCGGCACTCACCATCGGCGCTGTCCTTGTGCGGGCGCTGCCCCGATCCGCCAGCGTGAATCCGGCACGGGAGACTGACGCCCCGGCCCAGACAAGGGAGCGCGCGGGTTCGGTACCAGGCCGGGCTTGGCCCGGGCTCGCGCGTCCGCCCACGCCGTGCGATTCTCGAAGGCGAAATGCACTCTCAGGGCATCGAGGTCAGACGCTGGGGCGAATCGGTGGGCCCACGCATATGCGCGTCGCGCTTGTGACTATAGGTTCGTTGGGGGACGTGCAGCCCATCCTTGCTCTGGCGGTCGGCCTCAAGCGGGAAGGGCACGCAGTGCGAGTGGTCACTCACGCCTCCTTTGCCACGCTGGGGCGCAGGCTCGGCGTCGATCTGCGATCGACAAACGCCGCAGATCCGCGAAGGGTCCTCCAAACCGAGGCCGGGCGCGAGGTGTTGGCCAGACGCAATCCGCTACGCGCCTGGCGCGACTTTGCCTCGCTTGCCGAGGAGAGCGCCAGCACGCTCTTCGCCGATGCCCTCGCGGCCTGCGAGGGCGTGGATCTCGTGGGCTTCTCCGGTCTGGGCATGTTCCCGGGCTATGCCGTGGCCGCCAGGCTGGGCGTACCTTACTTCGCGGCGCACCTCATCCCCATCGGAGCCACACGCGATTTTCCAAGCCCGCTCTTGCCGCCGGGCCCGGCGTGGGTTCCGGGCTACAATCAGGCCTCGCATGCCGTCGGCAGGTGGCTGGTGTGGCGCTGGTTTGCCCCGCTGGCCGATCGCGTTCGAGGAGGCATTCGCCCGGCTTCCCGCTTCCCCTCGCTCGGGGAACTCACCGCGGGCGCGCAGGCGTCACTCTTCGGCATCAGCCCGGCCGTAGTTCCTTTGCCAGCGGCTTGGAGCGCTTGGGCACGGTTCACCGGATACTGGTTCCTCGACGCGCCGATCGGCTGGGAAGCCTCCCCCGAGTTGGTCCGCTTCCTCGAGAACGGCCCGCCACCGGTTGTCGTCGGATTCGGGAGCATGATCGGGCGGAACCCGGCGGGCGCCACCCGCATCGTAGTCGATGCGCTCGAGCGCGCGAGCTTGCGGGGAGTCCTGCTCTTGGGCTGGGGGGGCATGGAGATGCGCCCGCTCCCGCCAACGGTCCTGGCGCTGGACTTCGCGCCCCACGCCTGGCTTTACCCTCGAGCCGCCGTGGTGGTCCATCACGGGGGAGCGGGCACGACCGCAGCCGCTCTTCGGGCGGGCGTTCCGTCCGTCGTGGTCCCCTTTGCGTTCGACCAACCGTTCTGGGCCGAACGGATCCGGCGCCTCGGCGCGGCACCGGCACCCATCCCCGCGCGGGAGGTGACGGCAGCACGACTCGCCGCCGCGATTGAGCGCGCTATCAAGGACCCCCGTATTCGCAACGCCGCACGTGCCCTTGGTGAGCGCGTCCGCGCGGAGGATGGGGTAGCCACGGCCATGCGCGGACTAGAGCGTGCCCTGAGCCAGCGCGGGCGGCCCAGCGTCTAAGCGACAGCCCGCGAGGCCGAGTCGGCCGTCGCCGACGCGTAGACGTGGCAACCGCGAACCCGGAGGCGGCCCCGCAGCGCCCCGAGCGACTCCGCAAGGCAGTTGCCGGCCGTGCCACGGCAGAAAGGGCAGGCGTGCACCCCGCCATCGGCGTCGACAAACAGATACCGGTCACCGGCGCCCCAGCACCCGTCGCGGCGCTGCCCGAGGCCCGGATAGTCCACGAGCGGCATCTCCGGCTGCTCCTGGTTCATCGTGTGATCGAAGCGTTCGAGCAGGGCCAATTGCCCGTCGGATAGGGCTACGTCTGCCCCCGCCCAGCGGCCGACGGCGCGGGGCTCCAGCACCTGGATGAATCCCACGCCGAGCCGCTTCGCCAGCGCGGCGTATCGCTCCAGATTGTCCGCGGAAACGAAGCTGCGAGTGGCGGTCAGCGACAACGCCACCACCAGGCCCTCTTCCGCCGCATGCTGCGTCCCGAGCACGGCGCGGTCGAAGGTGCCTGCGATGCCACGGAAGGCATCGTGCTCGGCCGGGTTCCAGTGATCTAGACTCACAGTCACTCCGGTCGCCCCTGCGGCTCGAAGACGCCGCGCCACGCCAGCTGTCAAAGGAGCGCCCGAGGTGAGGACCCACAGGTCGCACGCGCTCCTCGCGCTCTGGCAGATCGCCTCCACTGCGTCGAGTCTCAGGAGGGGCTCGCCCCCCGAGATCTGGATCTGCGGGGTCCCGGCCGCCTGCAGGCGTCTAACGATCTCGAGCAGATCGCCCACCGAGAGCGCATCTAGTTGCCGCAGGGTGTCCCATTCGGAGCAATGGGCACAGCCGAGCCCGCAACGCTTGGTGATCGCCAGGATCGCGGTCTGCAGGCCCCGGTCGGGCCGGAGGCGCTTGACCCGATTGAGCTCCAGATCCGCGTAGCGGTCGAACGCCGGCGATGGCCATCCGGGTGCCCGCAGCGAGAAAAACGCCCTTCCCCCGACGAGAACGTACTTGCGCGGCTTGAGGCGGCCTGCAGCCGCGTCGCGGGCCCGTGCCAGCATCCCGAGTGCAGCGACGGCCCCCCGTGGACTCCGGTAAAGGGCCCAAGCGTGGAGCGCAAGGCTGCGCCAGATGCCTAGGCGGATCAGCTCCTTCCGAAGGCCGGTGACCACGGGGACGGGACGGTCAGCACGCGGCTCGCCTGCTTCCAGAGGCCAGTCGGCCGGCGCGAATCGCGGCAGCGCGGCGTCGCGGATGATGGCGTCCTTCACTGACGGGCCCCTTCGCTCGACCGACCGAGCGCCAGCTCCCTGTACTTCCGGTACAGGTCGAGGCTGAACCGCGACAAGCTTTGGGGCTCGTCGCGCAGAGCCCGCAGGGTGCCCGGAGATTTCGCACTGTCTGGCCCACCGCGAACGAGATAGTACCCGTTCGTGAACAGGAAGGCGTCGCGGACGACTCCTGGCTCAGGCTCCGTGAATTCGAAGGTCAGATCGACCTTCTCCCCCTGTCGCGCGAGCACCTGGTAACGGCCATCGGACGCTGCAAGGAGCGAGCGGACATCTGTTCCGTCGTCCTGGCGCGCCGTGCTCGGAGCGACGCGGATGAGGGGCGGCTCGGCTTCTCGCAGTTCTGAAAGGCCGATCTGGTCAACGCGCCAGAACCCGAGCGCTCCCGTCAGTCGGACGCGGACGGGCTCCAGGGGATCGACGGCCGGAAGGGCCACCGCCACTCGGCGCATCGCGAACGGCCCCAGCGGCGAGACGATGCCAGCATGCTCCCAGCTGCCAGCTCGGAATACCTCGACGGACAGGTCGACGCCTTCTCGCTCTCGCCACCTGAGGGCACCGGCCGCCGACGCGGGAGAATCGCCGGACGCCAGGAACGCGGGCAGAGAATCGCCGAAGAGTGCGAAGAAGCGACCAAAGACGACGTCCATCCACGCGGTGTTCCCGGCCTGCAGTTCAAGCACCTGGCTCGTTCCGGGCTGCGGCGGCGGGAAAGTGGCCACAAGCCCCTCGCGTAGGTCCGGCTCGGAGGCAGCGGCCGCTCGATCGAGATCCGTCTGCCAGACCCGGCCGTCCTCGATCGCGACCTGGCCCGTCACTTCCGCACCCGCAAGGTCCGTCACCCGCGTGGGCGCGATAGGAGCGCCGACCAAGATCGGGCGCGCGGACGCGGTCGCCACGGCGCGAGCCTCAGGGGAGTGATCGACGAGAACCAACTCGAGCTGATCTGTGTACTGGGTCTCGAGCGTTTCGTTGGCAAGCCAAAGATGCGCCCTCTTCGTGACCGACCTCGGGAGCGGCATGAGGTCGGCCCGCTGCGTCGCCTTGGTGGTGGCGCCGGAGTAGGCTTCGCCAACGAGCACCGGGCCGGCAGGCGTGACGACGTAGACGAACGGGCAGGATGACTTCGTCAAGGCTGCGATCAAGCCCACCAGCAATGCGACCGCGGCGACGATCCCGACGACGAGGAGGATCGTGAGTCCGGTTCTTGGGTCGTACACCTCGATCTCGTCGACCTCGCGGAGATCGATCCGCACGTCCTTGGCCGGAGCCTGATCTGTACCGGCCTCCCTTCCTTCAACGAACGGGAAGTGTAGGGCGACGAATTTCAGGGTCCGCTTCGACGTACTCCCCTTCTCTTTCACCCGGATCTCTGCGTCCTGCAGGGCCTCCTTCCCGCTTTCCACGCTAGTGAGCGGAACCGTCCGCCATGTTCCACACGCCTGAAGACCAAAGGTGAGAAGCGTGAGTAGCGCAGCATGTCGCATCCAGCCGGACCAGGCGCACGGGAGCGATGATGTTCTCACGGGCATCCTCCGTCGCCGGCTGGCCCATTTTTCGTGGGCTCACAACTCGCTACTTACGCAACGCCTCCCAAGGCCGGGCGCCAGCCTTCCCGATCTGCGGGCCGCCTGCGGCGCGGCTTGGCATCACGACCACAGCCTCCGCACTCTAAGTCTCGATCGGTAGTAACCCGTCAGGGTCCGCCTGCGATGCCGCTCCGCCCGCCAGAGCCCAGCAGCGATCCCGCGCTAGAGACCGGACCACGCACATCGGCCAACCGGCCGAAACCGCAGCCAGTTTACGAATCGTACGGCCTCGCACTCGACCTCATCTCGATTAACTAGACTCGCGGTTTAGCTGATCGGCGTGGCCCAGACACCGAGTGCTGGCTCCGTCGCCGGGACCATCCGTCCGCAGTTCCACTCTCGCCGGTCCACGGGGAGATTCCGGTCGCCGCTCCTGTCGTCGCGTCCGCCGCGCGCGATGCCTTCGTCTGCGGCTTCGCGAGCCGGGAATGGGCAACGGGACACGGCTTCGCTGGGCGGCGGAGATGGCAGGAGAGGCGCAGGCGCTCTTGCCAGTGAGGGTGACCGCGGCGCCGACGGATATAGCCCCGGGTCGTCACTCGCCCAATGGTTTGCGCATCGAGGGGCAGGCAGAGATTCTCGCTCAGGAGAAACCCTCTTTGCGCGGAAGGTCAACTCCTGCCGCGCCTGAGCGTTCCCCCGCTTCAGCGCCGATCTCTCTGCCGCGCCGGGTTAGCGTGTGCCGAATCGGGCGCTGACCTGCCCTCGGACCTCTCGGGTCGGTCTCGTCCCGTCGGGATCGGCCGGATTACGCCCCGGCGTGCTCCTCGGGCTCGGCCGCGTACACCGGCTCCGCGCCCGACCGGTGTCCGCGGGCCGCGAGGGCGAGCTCGCGAACGCGGCGGATGTCCTCGTCGCTGTACGGCCCATTGACGCCCGAAATCGCCGCCAGCCGCATGCCGTGCTTGAGCCCGAGCTTGTAGATCTCCTTCACCT
>Ga0335071_10002129_pt1 | contig 21341 bp, 16 predicted proteins | sample Lox_Sample_15_FD_206724 | JGI IMG/M metagenome (GOLD analysis project Ga0335071, IMG submission 206724) | Soil microbial communities from Loxahatchee National Wildlife Refuge, Florida, United States - Lox_Sample_1.5 | ecosystem: Environmental > Terrestrial > Soil > Wetlands | place: USA... | reverse complement strand
TCGCGGGTTCGATCACCGCCACAGGTATGGGGAAAAGTAAAAAGGAAGCGGAGCAACAGGCTGCTCAAAAAGCCCTGGAAGCGATCGCGAAACCGTAAAACACCCCATACCATCGAAGAAGGTTAGCAAAGATAAGAATGACACAGATGATTATCCCATTTTTCATCATGAACCAGGGCTGCCCGAACCGATGTATCTTCTGCAATGTACACAAGACTGCCGGAAATCACACTGGGAGAATTACAGAAGACACCTTCAGGGAAACTGTATACGAGTACCTCAGTCACAAAAAACAAAATAGAGATCATGTCCAGATCGCTTTTTACGGCGGCAATTTTACCGGCATGGAGAAAGACTATCAGGCTGAGCTTCTGGGGTTCGCCGGTCCCTTCATCAAGCAGGGAATGGTGTATGATCTGAGGATCTCAACAAGACCTGACAACATAGATGATGACAGCCTGAATCTTCTCAAACGATTCCGTGTTACGACCGTCGAAATCGGCGTTCAGTCCCTCGTAGATGAAGTACTGAGTCTCTCAAACAGAGGCCATTCTTCTTCTGATGTGATGACTGCCACGGAGTTACTCAAGGATTGGGGGTTTAAAACAGGAATACACCTGATGGTGGGACTTCCTGGGGACAGCCGGTCGGGATTTGAATACACAATCAGCAAGACCATTGTCCTCAAGCCGGATATGGTCAGAATTCACCCCACTGTTGTCTTCCAGGATACAGCCCTGGCTGAGATGTATGAAAGCGGAGATTATACCCCTCTTAGCATGTCCGAAGCGATCGACATGTGTAAATACGCGTTGCGAAGATTTGAAGAAGCCGATATCCCTATTATCCGCCTCGGTCTGCAAACAACCCGGGAAATGGAGAAAGCGGGCAGCATCATCGCGGGGCCTTACCATCCGGCATTCCGGTCACTGGTCGAAGAATCCATATTTTTAGACATGGCTTCATCCTTACTCACCGCCGGAGGAGTGCTCGCCAAAGAAGTAATTTTTACTGTATCGCCTAAAGATATCTCTTCCTTTCACGGTCATAAAAACGAAAATATACACGCACTAAAAAAGCGGTACAACCTTACCGGAATAAATGTTTCCGTGGACCATGGCCAGGAAAGGCGAACCCTTGCCATGACCGTCTCCGGCAGGAAAACAAAAACAAACAGGCTCGGTGGAGTTGTTGAAAAACCCTTTTTTCGGGGACTGTTCAAAAATGCTTAGATGCAAGGCGCTAAAAAACTGAAGCGCGAGGCGTATATAGAAATACGTTGAGCGGTTTGGTTTGCAGAGCAACGCAGCAGATGAGTGTTTTTCAACAGCCCCTCAGTCACTAATATGTTCAAATCAGGATTCATAGGCATCATCGGCAGACCCAATGTGGGGAAATCAACGCTTCTCAATGCGATCATAGGCGAGAAGATTGCCATCACCACCCATAAGCCGCAGACCACACGAAACAGGATCATGGGTATAAAGAATATTGAAAACGGGCAACTCATCTTCCTGGATACGCCGGGCATCCATAAGGCGACAACACCGTTAAACCACTTCATGGTAGCCGCGGCAACAGATACCTTCAGAAGCGCCGACATTCTCCTCCTGCTTGCGGAGGCCGCTTCCGGCGTTCATCGCGATGATCAACCGATTATTGATTCTCTCCGGGACATTGAACTGCCTGTAATTCTCCTTATCAACAAGATTGACCTTGTCCGGAAGCAAGACATACTCCCCGTCATCGACCGATTCCAGCGTCTTTTCTCTTTCTCCGAGATAATTCCGATTTCTGCCATTACCGGTGACGGGTTAAACATTCTGATAGAACAAATCCTGAAGCTTCTGCCCGAGGGGCAAAAATATTTCCCCGAAGATATGATGACAGACAGGACCGAACGCTTCATCGCGGCGGAGATAATCAGGGAAAAGATCATCCTGTTGACCCATGAGGAAATCCCTTACACAACGGCGGTTGTCGTGGATTCGTTCAAAGAAGACGAGGAGAAAAACCTGATTCGCGTGCAGGCGACAATCAATGTGTCTAAAGACTCACAGAAGGGCATCCTGATCGGCAGGAGAGGAGACATGTTGAAAAAGATCGGTACCAGGGCGAGACTGGACATGGAAAAATTTTTTGCCGCCAGGATTTACCTGGAATTATTCGTCCGGGTGAGAAAAGATTGGACCCACGATGATCGCCTGCTCAAGGAATTTGGCTATGCAGAAAAAAAATAAGATGCCGATGAGATTCTCTTTTTTATCACAACGATTGATATCGTTATTGAACATATAAGAATAACTTTTTATTGTTGAATACACGATGAAATGCGCAAAAAATGAGACCCTGCTTTTCCGTCTTACGAATTCATGAACTCCTTCCTGAAAGTGAGCGTTTGGTGATTTTTTCGTGAATGCTTTCTTACGATCCGAAATCAATGATAATAACTCTTGTGGCGATCTCAATTATTCTTGAGATACCTACATCCGGCCATGTAGCTTTGCCATAGTATAACCTTCAATTTCCAGCTTTTTTGCATGGATCAAATAGAGCCATGGCCTGGATACTTTATATCCATCTGTATACCTGATCTGTATCATTAGTATCCACTTTTTGAATGAAAACAAACATCCTCAACCACTGCAATCAAGTCAATATTATGAAGATACCATTTTATTTCAATCAGTTATAATTACTCAGGCTCGTTCGGCATTTATCTTGCTTTTTTAAATGAAACGGCGTTACCATTCGTCAAGGAACTTGTGTTTTCGCCATTACCATTTTTTATGAATGGCGTAGGAGTTTTTTGTGTTTCGCAAAAAGAGACTTTTCATCCTTATCCCTACGTTGCTACTAATACCCCTTCTGTTGGGTATGGCTCCTCTCAAGCTGGTGAACAAGCTTTCGCATGGAGGGCATTTTACGCAGAGTCAAAGCAAGCAGGGATGTGTCCATAAGAACTGTTTCTCCCGTTCCCTCATCTCGCAAAACCACTTTTATACAGCAATCGTAGACGCTATATCTCCAGATCACCGGGTATTGTATTCGCCCGAGATCTTCAATGGCGGACCTGAATCTTTTTATTCCAATATCAACTTCACATCCATGCCTCTTCGCTGTTAATTTTCGTCCCTTCAACTCGTCTTTTCAATAAATGCGGCAAATTCATTTGTCTGCGGAATCCTAGCGTATGCAAGGCGAAATACAGAGAATGACGGTTTTGCATATAATAGACGCAAGGATTGTGCTTGACGAAGAACAACAGAAAACGTTCCTCAACCTTTATCGAAGAGGTAATAATAATGAGATCAGCGAGGTGTTTATGATGCATAGGATGCAGAAAAAAAACGGCAAGACAGAAATTTGCTTTGTATCTGTGTTTTTCTTCCTTATTTTTGTTTTTGCAGCCCATGCTGGTGATGTGAAACCCCTCACCCTCGACGAGTGCATCGACATCGCCCTGAAGAAAAGTCCTCTCATCAAGTCCTCCGAGCTTGATATTGAAGCCTCCAAGGAAGCCTTAAAAGGATCGAAGGGGCTGCAATTTCCAAAGCTTGACCTGAACGCGTCATACCTGCATGAAAATCGACCCTTCCCTTATATTCAAACAGAAGGTCCTACAGTACCCGCCATAACCAGCCAGAATATTCATACATGGGCTTTTGCCCTCAGGATGCCCATCTATCAGGGGGGAAGGTTGTCAGGCCAAGTCAAAATCTCCGAGATAGATAATGCAATTCAATCTTCAAAAAAGGACTTCACCAGTCAGGATGTGATTAGTAACGTTACCAACGCCTTTAACAAGGTTCTCCAACTCAAGGAATTGATAAAAGCGAACGAAAAATCCGTAGAGGCGTTGGACAGTCAGAGGAAAAATACAGAACTGCTTCTGAAGGCGGAAAGGGCGGCTAAAGTGGAGTACCTCAGGATAGAGGTACAATTTGCCTCGGAACAGCAGAACCTGATCAGGGCAAAAGAGGCTATCAATCGCGCAAAATATAATCTTGCATATTTCATGGGGGTGGATGGAAGAGAAGTGCCTGATGTTGCGGGCGTACTCACTGCCGTCGAAAAGGTAGAATCGCAGGAAGTCGAAGACCTTTTGAAGAACCGCCCCGACATTATTGAAGCCACGCAAAAAGTGGAAAAGACAAGGGTCGATGTTGCCTCGGGCAGTAGATACCCCTCCCTAGATGCCGTAGGGAACTATGGCCAGAGGTCGGGTGCTGCCTTTACGGAGTTGAAGACAGTCTGGGAAGCAGGCGTCGTTGCTTCCATTAATGTCTTCGATGCCGGAATCATCTCGTCGAATATTGGCCGCGAAAAGGCATTGCAGCGCAGGGCCGAAGAGGAATTGCGCCAGACGAAACTGAAGGCGCGCCTTGAGGTTGATAACGCCCTGTCGTTGCTTACAGAAGCGCAGTCGAAGCTCGCTGTGTCCGAAAAGGCAGTGGACCAGGCAGAAGAGTCCATGAGAATCGAAGATCTCAAATATAGGGCGGGAGCTGGAACAGTTACGGACGTTCTTCTGGCAGAATCGGCCCAGAGCCTCGCCCAAGCAAATTATTACCAGGCGCTTTACGACTACAATACGGCCATAACCGAATACAAAAGAGCAACCGGAACGATTGAGGTGAAGAAATGAAGAAAAAGATCATTGTAATCGTGGTGGCCATCCTCTTCATCGCTGGGGGAACATGGGTCGTTATCAAGAAGAAGGCATCCATAGCCACTACACCGACTATTGCTTCATATCCGCTGCCTGTAGAGGTTGCGGAGGCAAAGGAGGGAAGCATATTCATGTCATCCCACTATCTTGGAACCATCGTCCCGTTGAACTTTGCCGACATATCGCCAAGAATCACGGGGAACATTCTTTCTGTGGCTGTAAGAGAAGGAGATCGCGTCAAAAAGGGACAGTCCCTCGTGACCATCGACGATAGGGCATTGAAAGAAAGGGAACATGCCCAGATGCTTGATGTAGCGGGCACGGAATCACAATTGGTGGGAGCGAGTAGCGTCTATGATGCCCAGCAGGCTGTCTATGAACGGGACCAGATGCTATACAAGGAAGGCGCCATTTCCCTTGAAGCCCTCCAACGATCAAAAGCACAAAGGGATTCAGCCTATGCACAGGTAAAAAGCGTTGAAGAGAAAGTGAAAGCGTTGAGAAAAATCGCCCAGTCTGCTTCCGTCGAGACGTCCTATTCACGCCTTCATTCCCCCATAGACGGGGTTGTGACAAAAAGGCTCCAGGAGCCGGGTGACCTTGCTATTCCGGGCAAACCAGTTCTCAAGGTCGAAGGTACGTCAAATTTTAAAGTTGTCGTCCAGGTACCGGAAGTGGATATGCCCCTTATCAATAAAGGGCGCCGCACAGTGCTCTCCAACGTCAGCAGCCGATTCGAGTCAACAGTTAGCAGAGTTTATCCTGCCGTGGCGGCAGGCACCCTCGGGACCATAGAGATTGATGTTGCCAAACGGCCCTTCAACATTGTGTCAGGCGGCACAGTCGGCGTCGATGTCATAACGGGAAAAACGGATCAGGGTATCGTCCTACCGCTTAACTCGCTCCTCGAAACGCCGAAAGGCGTCTTCGTTTTCAAGGCTGAAAAGACCGAAGAGGGGAAACCAGCAATGGTTAAGGTGATTCCGGTCCAGGTACTCGGCAAGAACAGCGAAAGCGCCTGTGTAAAAGGCGATATCAAGAGCGGGGAAAGCGTCGTTACCGGTGACGAGGGGAAACTCCTGAGGCTTTCGGACGGCATGACCATACTTCCAGCAAAACCTCCGGGAGTCGGAAAATGAGTTTCACCGCAAAATATCTTAAAAGGCCCTATCTCATCATATCTCTCATTTTCCTTGCTGCCATCGTCGGTGTTCTAGGCTTCCTGAAAATGCCGATCAATCTTTTCCCGGACACGGACTATCCGCAAATCACCGTGCTGACCTTTTACCCCGGCGCATCCGCCAAAGACGTTGAAGACAAGGTAACGCGGCTCATTGAGAAAGAGCTGAACACAATCGACCTGGTAAGGAAGGTATCCTCTTCCGTCAAGGACGAAATAACGGCCACAACTGCTGAGTTTGAATATGACAAAGGTCTTGATGCTGCTGCAACAGATGCGGCAAACGCCTTAAGAAAAGTCGAGGGGCAGTTACCGGCAGACATACGGCCTCCGCAGATCTTCAAGATCAGCACGGCAACGCAGCCAACGATGACCATCTCTCTGACGCCGAAGGAAAACGCTCCCTACGACCTTGCAAAGATCAGGCAGCTTGCAGACAACAACATCAAAGAAGACCTCCTGAGAATCCCGAATGTAGCCAACGTGGAGGTCTTCGGGGGGTATATTCCGGAACTTCTGATTTCCATAAAGCCCGATTCGCTCAACATCAACGGCATCAGTCTCACCCAGGTCTTGTCGGCAATCTCCGGTCAGAACATCAATATTCCCAACGGGTTGATCATCAGAACCAGAGACCAGTACATTCTAAAGACTCAGGGCGAGTTGACCAGGATAGAAGGCGCAGAAAATATTATCGTGGGACATATCGGGAATGGAGATATCCGGCTAAAGGATATCGCCGAGATCAAACCCGCCTACCAGGAAAGGCAGTCCCTCTATCACGGGAACGGAAAACCGGCCATAGGCTTGAACATCCTCAGATCGCATGAGGGAAACAGTATCGATACCATCCGCTCTGTAGAGAAGGCGCTTCCTTCTCTCAAGATGCAATATTCCATGATCAACTTCGAGATATCGGATACCCAGAAGGACCTGATTGAGAAGGGTGTGGGCAACATGATTGATGCACTAGGGGACGCCATCATCATGACCGTGATCGTCATCTTCCTATTTCTCGCGGACCTGCGGGGGATGATCATCGCTGCCGTTTCCATCCCTTTTACTTACCTTCTGACTTTCGCCGTCATGTTCGTGATCGGCTCGGAGTTCAACCTGGTCACCTTTACGGCGATAATCGTTGCCGTGGGGATTCTGCTCGATGACGCCATTGTGGTGATTGAAAATATCGAGCGGCGCTATCATGCCGGAGAAGACCTCAAGACCGCCGTATTCGGCGGCACGGATGAGGTCATGCTCGCCATTTTCTCCGGAACCTACGCGACCATCATGGTGCTCGTCCCCATCATTTTCATCGGCGGCTACGTCCAGACGGTCTTGCGTCCAATGTCGCTGACCCTGACCATCGCTCTCGTGGCATCCTACATCGTTTCCGTTACAGTCATTCCCCTCTTTGCCCCTCTCATCCTGCGTGCCGAATCCAAGAAGAACAGGATTGAAAAGACCGTGCAGCTCTTCGACCGATATATCGTTTCTCCTCTCAGAGACTTCTACGTCAGTCTTCTTGACACGGCGCTCAAGCACAGACTGCTCTTTATACTCGCCGCCGCTGTGATCCTTTACGTAACCATCGAGGAGATGTCCCTCATAGGAAGATCCCTCGCGCCGCCCATGGACATAGGCATCGTGAAAGTGGCATTTGAGGCAGATTCGAACACATCCCTTGAAAGAACCGAAGAGATACTGAATCAGATGGAATCTGTTATAGTGAAGACCCCGGGGGTCGAACGGATATCCACGACCGTCGGCTCAGAACCCGGCGTCATCAGTTTTGGAAGCGGCAGGGTTCCGCAGCAGGGAATCATGACGATTCATCTTGTGGACAGGTTCCACAGGAAGGATTCCATCTGGCAGATCGAAGACAGGTTTAGAAATGAGTTCGGACGTATTGCAGGGCTCAAGAACGCCGACGTTTACGATTACGGTGCAACGGCCATTGCATCAATAAAGGCTTCTGTAGACATCATGATCAACGGTCCGGACGCTGCTATTCTGGATTCTATCGGAAGGGACGTCATGGAAAGATTAAAAAAGGTCCGGGGATTGACCAGCATGGCGAGGAACTGGACCTTTGACAAGAAGGAGATTGTTTATCGGGTCGATATGTCTAAATCCGGCATCTATGGAATGTCTCCTGTCACAATCTCTCAGCAGATTGCAGCAGCGGTGAGGGGCGGTGCGTCATCGGTCTTCAGGGTGCCCGGGCAGGACGGTTATTTTATAAGAGCTCAGTATGCCCCCCAGTACAGGGACAGTGTCTCCTCCGTCGAATCCATGCTCATTCAGACTCCGAAGGGGGCTGTACCCGTCAAAGAACTCGGAACTATGGAGACAGTAAAGACGCAGACATCCATCTCAAGACAGTATCTCCAGCCGAGCCTTGACATTTATGCATACCGCAGTACTGCCGCCATATCGCAAATCCAGGGTGGAATTGAGAAAGCGCTGAAAGGTATCAAACTGCCGCAGGGCTACACCATATCCCACGAAGGCGATGTGAAAACGATGCGGGAATCATTCAGCAGGCTGACATCCGCCCTGATTATCGGTCTTATTCTTTTATATTTTTCTCTCGTCCCCGCATTTAAATCATGGATACACCCACTGACCATCATGTCTGCAATCCCTCTCTCACTCATAGGAGCCGTTTGGTCCATGCTCATCATCGGAAAACAGCAGTCACAGATCGCCTTTATGGGAATGATCCTGCTTGCCGGGCTGGTGGTGAAGAATTCCATCCTGCTCATTGATTTCATTGAGGAGGCAAGGGCAAGAGGTGAGAGCATTACCGAGGCAATTAAAGGCAGCGTCAGGATCAGGACAAGACCCATCCTCATGACCGCCGTGGCAACAAGTGTCGGCATGCTACCGATAGCCCTCGAATGGGCTATAGGACTTGAAAGGCTTTCTCCTCTTGCAATTGTGGCGATTGGAGGGTTGATGGTTTCCACGTTCCTCACGCTTATCTATGTGCCGATACTTTACAGTCTATTTGATGGGGTGAAAGACAAAGTACTTGAAATACTGTCCAGAAAACGTACCTTATGATATGTCAAACCTTAAAAATTTTTTAATTCACTTCTGCAAAGTCTACCTGCATAATAATATATTGCCAAATAAAATTGGTGCTCCTGTGGGATCTGCCCAATTTGCCTAAAAATCCTTTCAGACATGCGCAATCTCCCAAATCGGCGACTCTCCCACACAACAATGAGGAACGATGAGCACTGACACCGTCTCTACTTAAATCACCACCTGTTTCCACACAATATACGGTTGCACTAACATTTTCTGCATTACGATATCGAAATAAAAAATCCTTGACATAATTGTTTAGGTATGTTCTTAATTGATTAACTAATATTGAATACAAATACGGAAAGAATGACGATGGAGCCTGTCCAGATTTTCAAAACCCTGGCAGATGAGACACGGTTCAAGCTGATCAAACTGCTGCTGACACATGACCTTTGCGTGGGGGCCCTGGCAAAGCATCTGAGCATATCGGAAGCGGCCGTTTCCCAACATTTGAAATTTTTGCGGGGAGTGGGATTGGTCAGGGGGGACAAGCGGGGCTATTGGACCCATTACACGGTGGAAAGGGAGAAGCTGCACGAGCTCGCCGGACGCCTTAGAGAATTGACCGATCTGCAGCCATGTTCCGAAAGCGTTTGTATCAAAAAACTAAACAACAAAATCGATTGTCACAAGGAGGAAGAAAAAATGTGCAACTGCAAGTGTCAGTATCCGGAGAAGTTAAAAGGGAAACCCGAAGAGTGTACCCTTGAGCAGATCAAGGAATGCCACGGGGACACGGAACATTCCTGCGTGGACAAAAAGGAAAAGAAAAAAAAGTAGCCGGAATGCGTGGCGCATCGATGGTCATTCCGGCGGTTGCCCAACAGACCAAGGGCATGGCGACTTGGGTATCTTGGAAGGGATTTCATACTCCGTTCACAAAGGGAGTTTGATTCACGGGTAAGACAGCGACGATTCAAGGGTTATTTTTCTCCTTCTTCCGGCTGGAGGTGATGGCTTTCAGTGGCCCGGCAATGGTGGCCGAGATCCACAAAATGGCCGTGGGGGAAAAAGAGTGTTGTGAACATCCAGAGAAGTCGAAATGAAACCGGAGGAATGTAGCGAGGAACAGATCAGGGAGTGTCACGGGGACGCCAAAGGCCACCCTTGCAAAAGCGAGGACAAATAGGAATTCTTGGCCTTCCTGTTCCGAGGGTGTCGGCAGCCGTCAATCAAATCATCTGGATTCTAAGTGAGTTTTGACTAGTGGTAAGGAGAACAAACATGACTTACAACAAAACCAAAAGCGAAGCGATTAAGGAGCGACGATGATTAGCTTCAAAAAAGGATAATATGAAACCGGATTACCTTACATCGGCCCTTGGGCATTGGAAAAAAGTGGCGCAGGAATTTCTTTACGGTCTAACAAGCCATGAATTGGACCTTGAAATGAAGAAAGAAAAAGGTCATTTGGAAGATCTTTTTTTGCTCATGGTCTGCGGCGATCTGGTGGGTCTGCCGGTTCTGCCACCCTATTTTTCTCTCAGATTGCTTCCTTTCCTAGTTCCTATAACCCAAAAATGGAAACGCCGGATACTGAGAGAAAAAGATCTAACCGATTTCGTGGCCGGTGACTTATAATCTGAAGATACGAAAGAAAATCAAACAGAAAAATCAAATAAGGAGACTTCAATTCACGCTAAGACATGCTTCTCATATCGCAGCTGTATTGAGAGAAATGGCAATAGAGCCGTATTCACCGATGCTCATGTTAGGTTGCACGACCTTACCCCCAGGTTCCTAACGCTCATCTATGTGCCGATCCTTTATAGCCTCTTTGACAATATGAAATACAAAGTACTCAAAATACTGTCCAGAAAACGCGCCTTATGACATGTCAAACCTTGTAAAATCCCAGGGAGAATTTGTTTATGGGTACTGCTAATACCAAGGATCTCTTCTTAGCTTTTCTGCGGCTCGGAATAACCGCGTTCGGCGGCCCTGCAATGGTGGCGCATATCAGGGAACTCTCTACCGAACGCTATCAATGGCTGGATGAGAAGGATTTCAAGAACGGTCTCGTACTGTGCCAGTCCATACCGGGCGCCATAGCCATGCAAGTGGCCGCGTATGTCGGGCTCAAGGTTCGGGGAATCTCCGGGGCATTGGCTGCCTATATAGGTTTCGGATTACCAGCCTTTATTTTCATGTTGATTCTCTCGGTTTTATATGTTCGATTCAACAACCTCCCAAAGTTCATCTCCTTGTTTAACGGCCTTCAGGTAATCGTGGTTGCAATCATTTTTAACGCAACCTATTCATTTGGCAGGAACATCGCAAACAATTTCAAAAGCCTTATCGTTGCCCTTTTATCGGCCATCTTCTTCTGGTTCGGTATAAGTCCTTTTATTGTTATAATCGGGGCCGGTATCCTCGGTATGGCCTTTTTAAGATTGTCTGCCTCGAGCACAGTGACCAATTCCAAAACAATAAAAACACAATGGAATGCGAGACAAATAGTTGGTCTTTTGGTTTCTTTTCTTATCTGCTTTACCGGACTGTATTTCATAAACTCCACACTCTTTAATATAGCGGCGGTCATGCTAAAAATAGACCTCTTCGCCTTCGGAGGAGGCTTTGCCTCACTTCCGCTTATGCTTAATGAGGTTGTGCTCAACAGGGGATGGCTGGACAGCAAGACCTTTATGGATGGAATAGCCCTCGGCCAGATAACACCGGGCCCCATAGTTATTACAGCTGCCTTCGTAGGATATTTGGTCTATGGGATATTGGGTGCGATCGCCGCGACAATTGCTATATTTACACCTTCATTTTTCATGGTGGTTACAATTGCACCATTTTTTGATCGGTTGAAGAATTCAGTATATTTTATGAAGGCTATAGACGGAATCTTCGCATCCTTTGTAGGACTGCTCTTATATGTTTGCATCAAATTCACGATGACTGTACCCTGGGACGTTATAAGGATTCTGCTGGGGCTCGTGGCATTAGCTGCTTTGCTTCGCAAGGTGGATATCCTCTATGTAGTGGCAGGTGGCGCTATCATTTCGATAATCTCTCTATGATACAAGATGTCATGGTATCCTGATGATGAACGTGGCCAAGTGTAATATAGTATTTAGTTGAAAACGACTCGTTGCTTTCAGTAAACTACCACCGACCGTGTCGGTGGCTTTAAGCGGCAAGGCTTGGGACAATATCATTCGCCTTGCCTGAAAAGGATTAAAACAATTTTCTAAATACCGTTTGCAAAAAATGGATTGCCGGATAGGCTCGGGAGCACATCCGGGGAAATGAACATGATTTATTACACATAAGGAGGGCTGAAAGATGAAGAGATTTGTTGAAAGATGTATTACTGTGATGTTAATTTTTGCATGGTTGGCTATTCCCGCTTTTGCGGATTCAGATAGAAAGGGAGAACCGGCCAAAGGGAAGGAGGTGACCATCACAGGCCAAGTCACCTGCACATTTTGCAAACTTTCCAATCCGAATAAGCCTTGCTCACCAGGATGCTGCGAGAGGTGCATCAAAGCCGGTGACCCCCCTTTGCTGACTGCCAAGGATAGCACCCAGTACATCCTGTTGACTGGTGAGCATGAGGTGCCGTTGATGACTCCTGAGAGGTATGCGATGCTTGGAGGGATGGTTACGGTCACAGGGATATTGGTTAAAGGCAAGGGGGTGCAGGTTATCTACGTGGATAAAATGGAAAAGGCAGCAAAGAAGTAGCGCACCTAAGTGCTCCGATATAACTTGTGAACAGGTGAGGATTGCAGCCATACAAGGCTGTGAGCTTCGACTTTGCAGTAATTAATGCCAAACTCTTACTGCCTTGTCATCTGATGACCTTTTCATAGAAAGCTATCTCTGCATCTTCTTTGTTATATGGGCGGAAGGAGTTTTATATAATATTTGGAAGTGGACATGAATTGTTATCGGTTCTCCCGTCAGCTTGTTTGCAGTTTGGTGCTATTGACCATGTTTATCTGGGGTTCCTTCATAGGGTGCGGCTGTAATGCCACTCCCGCGACAGAATCCACAAAGGAGTATACGGGGACCAACCTACTCGTAAGGTTGAACTTCAAACCACTTTCAGACAAAATGCCTAACAGTCACAACGACACTCCGGCGTTGATCGACCTCGGACGCAAACTTTTTTTTGAAAAAAGAATTTCCATGAATAAATCCCGGTCATGCAATAACTGCCACAGGCTCGATCATAAGGGGGCCGGTGTCGACAACCAGCCGACATCAAAAGGGGCAAGAGGTATCTCGGGCAAAAGGAATTCTCCTACTGTGCTTAATGCGGGATTCCAGGTCGCACAATTCTGGGATGGGCGTGCCGCAGACCTGGTGGAACAGGCCAAGGGGGCGCTGACTAGCCCCACTGAGATGGCTTTGCGCTCAGAAAAAGACGTGACATCGCGGCTGAACAGATCAGCGGACTATCGTAAAAGGTTTGCGCTTGCCTTCCCCGGCCAGGCGGAGCCCGTAACCTTCGATAACGTGGCCCGGGCTATCGCGGCATTTGAAAGGACTCTTATCACACCCTCACGCTTTGACCGTTACCTAAATGGTGAAGAAGAAGCTATCAGCATTAATGAGAAAGCCGGACTTGACCGGTTTGTGGAGACAGGGTGCATCGAATGTCACAACGGTAAGACTGTGGGAGGTGGCTCGCTGCAGAAGCTGGGCGTATATCATCCTTACGAATACAACTCTGATACCGGACGTTACAAAATAACCGGTCTGAAGGAAGACAGATTCGTCTTTAAGGTTTGTATGCTCCGCAATGTCACACTCACCTCGCCCTACTTCCACGATGGCCGGATATCAACATTGTCCGAGGCTGTCCGTCAAATGGCCTGGATGCAGCTTGACATTGAACTGGCCCCACATGAGATTGATGATATCATACGTTTCCTCCATACTTTGGAAGCATAACGACCGATCAATGTTATGCAGCCTTTGTGGGATATTTACTTTATGGGGTAGTAGGCTCAATCGTAACGACCATCGCAATATTTACACCCTCCTTCTTCATTGTGGTCACTATTGCACCGTTTTTTGATCGACTGAAGAATTCAGTATATTTTGTCAGGGCGATAGACGGAATATTTGCTTCCTTTGTAGGACTCCTTTTATTTGTCTGCATTAAGTTCGCTATGATTGTCCCATGGGATGTTATCAGGATTCTATTAGGACTTGCGGCATTAGCCGCTTTACTTCGCAAGGTGGACACCCTATATATAGTGCTAGTGGGGGCCGTTATTTCTGTATTCGTTTTGTAAGATAATTTAAATAATTCAGTATTTCTAATGGTAATTGTTAGGTCTTATAGGTAATCCATTCTGAGGATAAGTAGGTGAAAGAAACAATCGGAGTAATTCAAATCTTCATCAATCCTGCCCCCACACTACTGGGTAAAAAAATGCAATATATAGCTCTACTATTTCAAGCCCAGCTCGGTGAGTTTCTGATCTGTCGGGATGCCCTCCCGGCTCCAGCCCCGTAAATCATAATACGTGTCGAGCATGGCATCCAGGTCTTCTTTAGGGCAGTATCTTCCCTTTACAGGGCCTTCGGGAATGGGCTCATTCATAACACGATAGGGAAGGATATCGTCTTTCCTGCTCACTCCGCGCTGGACATTTATCAGGCGCTCCAGATTGTATATCCTCTCGCCTATCTTTTCCAGCTCTGAAAGAGTTATGTCCCAGCCCGTCACATAGCCCACGATTTTCGCGATATCGTCGTTGAGTGGCGTCCCTAATCCCCTCTCGGCAATAAAGCGGCACACGATCAGCGAGTCCCCGACGGCCGTGAAATATTGATTCCTCTGTATGTACTTCGGCTGCGGCTCAAAGCCGGGGTCGGGGTCTGCGGCTGCATAATTGGGCCTGCCGTCATGATGGCTGCCGCCTCTCGTGGAAGTTGAATAGGACAGGGACATGCCTCTCAAGCCGCGTGGAGAGTGACCCGCAACTTCAAGACCCTTGACGGTATAAAGGTATTTGTATGCATCCCTATCGAATCTCTCCGCAATACGCGCCGAACCCACAGCCAGAAGATCTCCAATGCCTTCCCTCCGGGCCGTCTTCTTGATGAGATCCACCATCGCTTCTCCTTCCGCAAAATTGACTCTCCCTCCCGCTTCTTTTTCAGAGATAATTCCTTTTTCCATACATTCCGCGACAAAGGAAAGCGTCACTCCCATGGAGATGGTATCTATACCCATCAGATCACAAACATGATTACCGTTGATGATGGATTCAATATCTCGGTTATCCATCATGGAGCCAATGGCATAGAGGGTCTCATATTCGGGCATCTTAACAATTTTGCCAGCATATTCACCTTTGGATGCGCTGACATTTTTGCCGCACGCAACGGGACAGCCAAAGCAGGCCGTATCTTTTTTCCAGTATTTCTCCTTTATCAGCTCGCCGCTGATGTCATTGGGATATGCAAAGACTTCTTTGCTGTTATTTCTCGTACCGAGCATGCCTTTGGCATTGATGACATTTACGAGAACCGGTGTACCGATGGTGCTTAATACCTTCGTATTCTCCTTAAAGGCCGGGTATTTCTCTTTCAAAAGTTTCGTCAGTGATCCCCGGTCAAAGATATTGGTTCGTTTTTCACCCCTGGCGACAACCGCTTTGATTTTTTTAGCACCCATTACAGCTCCAATGCCGGCCCGACCGGCAGCACCCGGTCTGACTCCGCCCAGTACGATGTTGGCAAAGAGCACACCGTTTTCTCCCGCAGGCCCGATCGAGGCGTAAACTGCCCCTTTTCCTTCTTTTGCTTCGAGCGCGGCAATGGTCTCTTCCGTTGTCTTACCCCATAAGTGAGAACCATCTTTGATCTCCGCGCCTTCATCTGTAACTAAAAGATAAACCGGCTTTGATGAAGCCCCCGTAATACATATGACGTCAAACCCTGCCCTCTTCTGCGCGGTGCCGAATTTTCCTCCATAATTAGAGTCGGCAAATATCCCCGTCAACGGTGATATCGATGCCACGTGTCCCCTGCTGGTTCCCCATACAGGCGTATCCGTCAATGGGCCTACAGAAAACACGACGGCGTTGTCGGGTCCAAGAGGATCCGCGTTAAATGGAACATTGTCGTAAATGAGCTTTGCCGCCAGCCCGTTTCCGCCCAGAAACATCCTGGCTACTGACTCGTCAAAAATTTCTTCTCTTATTTCTCTGGTACTTAAATTTACTTTCAGGATTCGTCCATGATTGCCGTACATAGGTCGCCTCCTTTTTACTGACTATGCGATGAAAGAATTGTCACAATTAACCTAATATGCTACTAAATATTAAGGTTGATTAGACTTCATTATCTACGCGTAAGCTCGTGTTGTGTCATTTCGACCATAGGGAGAAATCTTTTTCAATGATATTATAGATTTCTCAGTCACTCCGTTCCTTCGAAATGACATCATTCTTTTGCAGCTTGATACTAACTATTAATATATCATAGCCTTGTAGAATTTCAATAAAGCGAATTTGTTTAGAAGCATCTAAGCAAGTAAAGTTCAAAGTGAGTCATAGTCAGATGAAACCAGTCATAGCCATTATCGGCAGGCCCAATGTCGGGAAATCGACACTTTTTAACCGCCTGTCACAGAAAAGAAAAGCCATTGTAATCGACGAACCGGGTGCGACAAGAGACCGGAATTATGCCGATTGCACCTGGCATGACAAGGAATATACACTGATTGACACCGGCGGATTTGAACCGGCATCAACAGATACTATGCTGGTACAGATGCGCGAACAGACACATTTGGCCATGGAAGAAGCGGACATCATTATTTTCCTCATGGATGGCAGGGAAGGTCTAACGCCCTCAGACAGGGAAATCACAAATACCCTCAGGGAAGTTAAAAAACCGGTTTTCTTTGTCGTCAATAAGGTCGACGGGCCGAAGCACGAAAACCAGATATATGAATTCTATGAACTGGGAATGGATAAGATTTACAGCATTTCCGCTCAGCATGGTTTAGGTATTCATGAACTGATGGATGATGTATCTGTGCATCTTGTATCTCACGACGAAGAACGAATTGATGAGGAAAAACGTATCAGGATAGCAGTGATCGGGAAACCGAATGTCGGGAAATCATCCCTGGTAAATAAGATTCTGGGATATGAAAGAGCCATCGTCAACCCGTCACCGGGCACTACAAGAGATGCTATAGATACACCGTTTGAATATATTAAAAAAAAATATCTTCTGGTTGATACGGCAGGCATCAGGCGAAAAAGCAGAGTAAGTCATATCCTTGAGAAATATAGTATCATTCAGGCCCTTAAGGCCATAGACCGCTGTGATATCGCCTTGCTGCTCATTGATGCCGAGGAAGGAATGACCGAACAGGATGCCAAAATAGCAGGACTGACGCTTGAAAAAGGGGTTGCCTGTATCATCGTTGTCAACAAATGGGATGCTGTAAAAAAAGACAACTCAACGGTGGGAAATTATGTGAAGGAGATCAAAGATATAATTAAATTTATGGATTACGCTCCGATTATTTTCATATCAGCACTCACCGGTCAGCGGGTATCTAAAATATTTGACATCATTGATACGGTTATGAGTCAGTACACAAAACGTATCAGCACCGCTGAGCTTAATAGCATTGTGAGAGAATTTCTAGAATCTAAACCACCGCCACGCCATCAAGGCAGAATCAATACTTTCAGTTATATGACCCAGGTATCCGTCGCGCCTCCCACGTTTGTTTTTTTTGTCCGTGAACCGCGGGCTCTTCATTTCTCATACAGGCGCTTTTTGACTAACCGGATTAGAGAGGCATTCGGTTTTGATCAATCACCGATCAGGGTAATTTTTAGAAAGAAGAGCAGGATAAGGGAGGATAATGAAAGAAAGTAGAAATAAAAAAGGGATCTTGAAGGATCCCTTTTTGTTCTAACTATATCCAGCTTTTTAACTCCGCCCCCTACTGGTTATGCACCATCGACACCAGTACGTTCCTTCTTTCTGAACCATGATACCGGATCAGTCAGGAATTCCTCTGTCTCTTTGAGAGAGACATAATGTTCATGCTCAATGTTGGCAAGCAGATTGAAAAATGCCTTTTCCTTCGGGTCTGAGACTTCATCACGGAGTTTTGCATAATACTCCGCGCCTTTACCCTCAAATTCAATTGCGACGCGGATGGCCTTCAGGTCATCGGCATCACCTTTGGTTGTCTTGGGCGCTTTTTGTGCCGCATCCTTCAGGATATTCTTAACAGATGTGTCTTTCACTATGAGGGGTACTGTTTCCGGCCATTTCTTGTCCTTCTCCCAGTTGGTGTGGAGTTGTTTCAGCCTCTCGTAATGCTCCAGTTCCTCGCCACCGATTTGCTTAAACATCGCCCTGCCAACAGGATTCCTGGTCCGCTCAGCATTTTTAAGATAAAATTCATGCTCTTTCATTTCGTTATTTAGAGCAACCTGTAGCGCATTCAGTCGTTCTTTCATAGCTAGCCTCCTTATCGGTGTTTAAAATTCCAGATTATTACACTTAATAATATAATAGTGTCGCAATACTATACTGTCAAGAATACAAAATGCATATAAGGGGATTTTTCCAAACTTGTTAGTATTTGCCGGGGAAATTCGGCTTACGTTTTTCCTTCTGGGCAAGAATACCTTCGCGCGCGTCTGCACTCCCGAATATAGGCAGACCAATCTCGATTTCTCTCTTGAAGGCATCGGTATAAGACATATCTCGTGTTTCCCGAAAACATTTAATAATTCCTTGAACAGCAAGGGGACCATTTCCGGCAATTTTATCAGCCAGTTCCAAAGCCTTCTTCATCAGGTCGTCCTGGGTCGGCACCACGTGATTGATAAAACCCCATTCGTACAGCGTCCTCGCACGGAAATTACCCGATGTCAGAAGAACTTCCAGCGCCCGGCATGGTGTCATGATACGAGGTAAATATACGTTACCACCGCCAATTGGCATGATTCCCAGACTGGCCTCTCTCATTTGGAAAATTGCATTTTCTGAAGCAATCCGCAGATCCGCACCCATGATCATTTCGAATCCACCCGTCAGGCAGAAGCCGTTGACGGCAGCAATTACCGGTTTTTTTACTATATTGGGCTTCAGCATGGCCTCTCCGACCTGCTGTCCCACCTGTATCAGCCATCGCTCCGCGTCGCTCTCAGGTGCCCTGGCCCTTGTAAGGACGGGAACAGCTGTCTTTAGGTCCATGCCGGCGCAAAAAATATCAGGTATACAGGAATAGAGGATTACAACCCGCATTCTTTCATCCTGGTTGACGTCCGCCCACGCACGATGCAGTTCCATCAAGATTCCTGGATCAAGTGCATTCTTTTCCTCAGGACGATTGAGACCTACCTTTGCTATATGTCCTTCCTTTTCATAAACTAATCCCATAGTGCTCTCCTTTCACAATTCTTTAAAAACAACTGGTGACACAGGGTTTTCCCATTAAAGGAAATATTCATACACTGTATAGCTTGTGCACCAATATGCCTACTTTTGCCCCGGATTTGTGGCTTATGAAAACTATTATCAGATTTAAAACCTAGCCTCAAGACGAATGTATTTCGCTCTTTAAGATATTTATAGTCTGTTAGTCTTTACATATTTATGATATTCACCTATACTGCTTACGGAGTGTTTTACCCACTAGTCATGCTACATGGACTTTCTGCAGTAAAGAGATGTATTTGCACAGGATAGCTTTAATTGCAGGAGGAAGGGCCCGAAATGGATGATGAAAAAGCACAACTAATTCTTGCGGATATAGAAAAAAAGATATTCGATAAGGTTAACCTGGGCTTTGATCCTGAGGTACTCGATGTACTCGATAATCCCGATGTGAGTGACAAGGAAATCGAGCTGCTGAAATCGAAGATAGGGGATGACATTGTGGTCAGACTTTTTAGTATAGCTAACTCCGTTTATTACGGACAGCTCAGGAGGGGTTCTGTCGATACATTCTATAAGGCTGTATCCAGGCTGGGAATGGACTTCACGAGAGTCCTTATCATCTTCCTGGCATTTGCCGCCCTGTCTAAAGATAAAGAGGTGAAAGTTATTTTTGCCAAAAGTTTCGCAACTTCCATACTTGGCGGCAAAATATTGGCGAAGGAATTCGGCCTCCGGGGTAGCGATGCAAAGAAAGTAGAACTCGGCGGTCTCCTTCTAGAAATAGGTAAGATTATTATCGCTGTTTATAGGTCACTATATAACGAAGACTATGTGCAGGCAGAGATCGGAGAAGATTTTATTTCTTCATATCATTCACACCTAGGAATAAAAATAATTGAGAAATTTAAACTTCCGGAATTTTTGAAAGAAATGATTTCTATGGAGTACCTTACCCTTGAGAAGGAACTTATTTCCCTGTCCGGTATTGTTATGGCAGCTTATAGTATTATAGACTTAAGTTTTCGAAGATTCGGCAACAGGCTCGTCATAGCCTCACCGATGCCTGATCCGGATGAGATGGCAGTTCACACTATAGGTGAGGTTATATATGATACATTTAAGGCTGTAGGGCTTGGAGGTTACATTGAGATTAAAAGGCAGCCTTTGCCAATTCAAAACTGGCCGGCGAAGGAATAGCATTTAAAATTATTCCGAAACCTTGAATAACTTCAGAAAGTATATTTATTCTCTTATCATGCATATATAAAATTTGACAAGGAGAGACCCATCTTGTATATGTATGACATTAGTTGACAGACTATATTGTTGTGTGTACTTTTCGCGGATAAAGAGATTGAGAAAAAGAAAAATCCGATCACTTGTTCCGCATTAAACCACTGGGGAATTTTACATTCAGTGATTAGATATTTCGGGAAAGAACTGAGAGCACTTCTACATTCATATTCATTATCAACAATGTGAATTTAGACCACCGGCTATTTCACCGTTATTGATAGTTTCTCCCGATCCGATATCAAATTAGTCTGTTTCATAGAACTCGACTTTCTATCTTCTGCGATATATTTGCTGTCAAATTTTTTACACAACTACGATCTTTAAAAACAAGAGGCATCCAAGTTATTAATCAGTACTATTTTTACTACTATAAATTTTTTTAAAACATTTTCAGCACTTATATAGATGGAAGAAAAAAAGAATTGGCAGAACTTTCTTACTGACATCAGAACATTTAGGAAAAAATCTGATGAAGATTTCCTCCCCCCGTGGCTTTTCCAGCATGATGCCCTGTTTGACGCGCTTGAATCTGCCAAGAGCATCGAAAAAGAAAAGCTGATCAATATACTAAATCATATCAATTTTGTAGGCGGTTATGTCCGCGTACTGCTGCGCAGTGCGAAGTATGAGGAAGGGATTCTCGTAAATGCCATTCCCGAGGGTTGTCTGGAGGATAAATTAACCTGCTTGTGGGATAAAGGT
>Ga0335071_10002128_pt1 | contig 21351 bp, 25 predicted proteins | sample Lox_Sample_15_FD_206724 | JGI IMG/M metagenome (GOLD analysis project Ga0335071, IMG submission 206724) | Soil microbial communities from Loxahatchee National Wildlife Refuge, Florida, United States - Lox_Sample_1.5 | ecosystem: Environmental > Terrestrial > Soil > Wetlands | place: USA... | reverse complement strand
AGCCTGGGTTGTCGTGGCGCAAGTGTTGCGGGCTTATTCTTCTCGCAGTTCGCTGCGCAGGCTAGGCTTGCACCACATCACGGCCCGGGACAAAGGATTGCCATTGTCAGCTCCTGATTCGATCACCACGTTGGTTGAGGACCACGATGGGGTGGTCCGTGGTCAGCGTCAGCGGTGAAATCGACTTGGTCACGGCTCCTGCCCTGGAACAAGCCATTAGTGCAGTGGTCGCGGAGAACCCGTCGGCGTTGGTCATCGATCTGTCCGCGGTGGAATTTCTTGGTTCGGTCGGCCTGAAGATCTTGGCGGCGACCTACGAGAAACTCGGCGAATCCACGGGGTTCGGGGTGGTCGCGCGGGGACCGGCGACCCGGCGGCCGATTCACCTGACTGGTCTGGACAAGACCTTCCCGCTGTACCCGACGCTGGACGACGCGTTGACCGGGGTACGCGACGGAAACCTCAACCGCTGACTTCCTTCGCCGCCGCGCGCGCCTTCGGCACAACTTCACCGCTGCCGGTGCGATGATCGCGGCTATGGATGTCGACGTCGATCATCCGGAAGACGATCAGCACTGGGATCGCAGTAAGCGCGGCGAAACCGAGATCGAACGGCTGGACCGCAATTGGAACAGCCTGCTGCAGGAACTCCGAGTGGTGCAGACCGGGGTGCAGCTACTCACCGGTTTCCTGCTGACGTTGCCGTTTCAGCAGCGTTTCGACGCATTGGGTCCGCCCATGCGGGAGGTCTATCTGGCGACGGTGGGCTTGTCGGTGAGCGCAACGGTGCTGCTGGTTGCCCCGGTCAGCATCCATCGGTTGCTGTTCCGGCGCCACCGCCTACAAGTGTTGGTGTCAGCGGCGCACCGGTGTGCCTACGCCGGGCTGGCGCTGCTGGGGGCGGCGCTGACCGGCGTGACAATGGTTGTTTTCAATGCCGTTGCCGGGGGCAGTGCGGGACTGATCGCGGGAGCGTGCGCGCTGGTGATGTTTATCTTCTTCTGGTGGGTACTGCCGCTGGTGCTGCGCATACGTGGGATGTAACGCCAGTGGGGTCAGCGGCGGGGCGCGAGCGCGGCGATGCGGGTGGATTCCAGGTGCTCGAGTAGTTCCCGGGGATCGGCGAAGACGGGTGAGGCGCCGGCCGCCTCCAACTCCGCGCGGGCGATGCCGCCGCTGAGCAGTCCGATACACGGCACTCCCGCGCCGGCGGCGGCGTGTGCGTCCCATACCGCGTCCCCGACGAAGACGGCGTGATCGGTACCGACCGCGGCCCGGTCCAGCGCGACCTGCACGATGCCCGGCTCAGGCTTGGCGGTATCGACGTCGCGCGACGACGTGGTTGCGGAGATGATGTCGTCGCACCCGAGTACTTTGCGCAAGGTTTCCAGTTCGTCCTCGGGTGCGGAACTGGCCAGCACCACTTGCAGTCCGAGATCGGCGACGTGACGCAGCAATTCGCGGGCGCCGGGCAATGGTGTGAGTAGCGGCGTGAGCTCCTGGTAGCACCGGCTGTGCCCGTCGCTGAGTCGCTCTTGTATGTCATCTGGCGGGTCGTCGGATAATCTCCGCACCAGCCTCGAGCCGTCCATACCGATGCAGCGGTGAATCTGCCAGGCCGCGACGGGTACGCCCTCGGCGTCGAAGGCGCGCTGCCAGGCGTAGACGTGCAGGTAGTTGGAGTCGACGAGGCTGCCGTCTACGTCAAACAGGACCGCGGGCGTCCCCTGCTGCGGTTCAGACATCATGTGCGCGGCATACCCATGCACTGGCCGGCTGACACCATCGGAGTTTGGCCCCTTTTGGCGGGTAGGCCTTAGTAGACCACGACTTGAATACCAAACGCTTTGGCAAATAACATTTCTCATGGGGAGCGAAGTTGAATTCGGACCGAGACCCGGTTGATCACGCACGCACGTTTCGTCGGCACGCCGGCAAAACCGTTACGCACGGCCCACATGCTCCCGGCGTGTACGGGGGTGATCATCGCCGCGGCGTCCCTGATCATCGGTTTGTGCGCTTTCGCGACCGGTCACGTCGCCGCCGGAGCGACGGCCGTCATCGTGGCCGCCGTGCTGGGCACGGCCAGCACGTTGTGGCTGTTGCGTGCTCACCGCAAAGTTCGGGACGCCGAGCGGCGCTGGCACGACGCGAACTCCGACCAGCCCTCATCCCCGCCCAGCAGTTGAACCCCGGATCGTTGAAGCGCCTGACGACGCGAGGTGCGTGGCTTTTTGAACTCGATAGGTGTGGCCGCCGTCTAAATGGGGTACTGCCTGCGCCAACCGGTGAGTACAAGAAGGTGCGTTAACCCGGGCATTGTAGGAAGGAACTGCCATGGCGACCGCAAGCGACTACGACGCACGCCGTGTATCCGACATCGACAGCGAAGAGAGGCCGGCGCTCGAGTTAGCGCCGACCCTGCAAAAGGCATCCACCGCAGTGGTCGATGAGGACCCCAACGATTTGGCGTTCTTTGAGCTGCCCGGCGCGGACCTGTCCGGCGAAGAGCTGTCGGTGACGGTGATTCCGCAGCGGGCCGACGAGTTCACGTGCTCGAGCTGCTTTCTGGTGCAGCACCGCAGCCGGTTGCGCAACACCAGCTCGGGGCTTTCCGTCTGCGCCGACTGCGCATAGCGCATAAAGATTGGGGCACAGGCGTTTACGTCTGCGTCCATTCACGGTTACACACTGCGCAGCGCCGAATGACCATCGCCGATCGCGGCTCGTCTTTGGTGGGCTCACGGATCAGATGGGTGGAGGTATCGCCACACCCCGGACAGGTGCAGATCGCACGGTAGGGCTCGACGGCTTGGTCGTTCATCAGCTGCAGGTTTTCCTCTCGTGAGAACGGCACGATCTCCAGGAACTCGGGTTGTGGGGTACGGCCCGGGTTGTCGAACCACAAAAGGCCGCAGACCACCGTTGCCACGGTCGTGAAGATCGCAAGTATCACGAGCGGAGTGTCCCAGGGCCAGTTCGGCGGTATGGGCGTCACCCCGAGGAGCACCAGCACGGCGGAGGTGAGGGTGCCGATGATGGTGCCCGGTTTAGCGAATCGGTAGCCGCCGACGTTCAGCGCTTCCCATGCCTCGATTTCCTGCTGCCGGTGCGCAACCTCGGCCAGGTTGGGGTGGTGGCGGCTGGTCTCGGCCGCACCGTCGGGAACCGCAGGGAAGCGTTGCGGAAGCCCGCAAGTCCTGCTGTGCTCGAAGTTCCGGCTAACCAACGCCATGCAGGCGAAGTTTAATGTGGTGACCGCCGCGGTGCGACGTCAAGAAGGATCGGCTCGGGCAAGGGGCCGAGCGCGCGACTCCCACAACTCAACTAGGGTGTTCGAGTTCTGCTAGGGCCTGGTCGATTTGGTCGTAGCCGTAGGTCGCCATAGCGGCGGTGGTCATCGTCTCGCCCTTATGGGTGAGCGATTCGTAGGTCGCCTCGCCGAGGACCTCACGTAGGTGGGCTATCACGGTGGTGATTTCGGGGACCCCATTGCGGCCATGGGACTGAGGGCGAAGCCGGCGATGGTGGCCGCCGGTTCGTAGCGTCCGAGCCGGTCGAAAAGCGCGGCAAGGCTGGCCAGCGGGACGCGGATTGTCGTGGTGTCGCCGGCATTATGGAAGTTGCGGATGGACAGAGTCAGGTGATCAAGCGCGGACACGGTGCCGCCGTGTTCGGCCTCAACTACGGCCAGAAACTCCGCCAGGGCTGACGCGCAGGAGCGGTGGCCGCTGGCTTGAGCGATCCCCAGACCCCGGCCCAGGGCGTTAAGCGCCCCGACGGGATCGGCGTCACGGAAAGCCCAACCGTAGACAGCCAGCGCCCACGCGAGCACGTACGGGTTGCGCGTTGCCTCGGCAGTCTCGATGAGGCCATCCGCCCAATCCATCGCCTCCCCACACGAACCGGCCACTGTAAGGGCCAAAACCAGCCATGACCGGGTGTATACGTGGGTGTCGCGGCGGCGTGCGAGCCGGGCGCGGCATAACTCGGCCAACCGCTCGGGCTGCCCGGTAGCTAGGTATGCAACTCCAAGCGAGGCTTCGATGTAGTACGACGGCAGCCCATCGCGGCTTCCGCCGAGAACGGTCTGGCCGGCCTCGCTGTAGCGGACAGCCTCCTCGATCCGTCCGGTCGTGTAGCACAGCGATGCAATCACGTACAGAAACGCCAATCGCGGATGGTCGATCGCGCGGGCGGCTTCGATCAGCTCTTCAGCCCAGGCGATCGGCTCAAGGGTTTGGACCGCAACGCCGAGCAACCCCGCATAGTTGGCGAGGGTGGCGGCGGCATCCAGATCGCCGTGGTCGGTGGCCCAGCGAAACGCGGTTGCGCAGATTAGCCAACTCGATTGCGAACCAGTCGTGGGCTTCCCGCTGGCGGGGCTGTCCCACAGCCCATGATGTCGGCTTCGCGTGCGGCGAAGTAACGCGAGTGGGCGGTCCGAATCTTGGATGCTTCGCCGCGGGCGACGAGTTGTTCCTCGGCGAACTGGCGGATCGTCTCCAGCATCGAAAACCGGGTCCGCCCCGACGACCGGTCGGCGACCAACAGCGACTTGCGCACCAGGGCGTCGAGCAGATCCAGAATGGCGAACTCATCACCGGAAGCCATACGGCACAAGCACTTTCGAGGTCGAACCCGCCGGCGAACACTGAACACCGCGCTACCAGAGCCTTTTCCGCGTCATCGAGGTGGTCGTAGCACCACGCCACCGCGTGGCGCAGCATCTGGTGGCGTGCCAGCCCCCGCCGCGATCCCACCAGCAGCCGGAACCGCTGATCCAGACGATCACGCACCTCGCCCGCAGTCATCGATGCCATCCGTGCGGCCGCCAACTCGATGGCCAATGGGATGCCGTCGAGTCTGCGGCAGATCTCCACGACGGCGTCGGCCTCGCCGGGCTGGGCCAGCGAGAAGTCCGACACGACACTTCGGGCACGGTCGACGAACAGATTCACGGCGGCGGATTCGGTTCCGGAGTTGACGTTCAGCGACGGGACACGCCATAACCATTCGTCGCTGACCCCCAATCCTTCGCGGCTGGTAGCCAAGATCGTGACGGTCGCCGAGGCGGCAAGGATTGCCTCGGCAAGATCCGCGACACTGTCGACGACGTGCTCGCAGTTGTCGAACACCAGGAGCCGGACCCGGCCTCCAACGCGGCGGCCACGCTCTCGGCCACGCTCTCGGCCATGCTCTTGGATCATGCCCAGCACCGCCGCCACCGCGTCGGGCACCGCCGCCGGATCGGTGACCGCGGCCAAGTCGAAAAACCAGGCACCATCGGGGAATTCCTCGCGCAGACGTTCGGCGACCTCAACAGCCAGGCGGGTCTTGCCGACCCGCCCACCCCGGTCAACGTGACCAACCGATGGGCCTTCATCACGGCTTGCACGTCGGCGACCTCGCACGGGCGCCCGATGAAGCTGGTGGTCGCGGGCCGCAGGTTTCCCGGCGTCGTATCCAGCGCCCGCAACGGCGGAAAATCGCTGCGTAGTCCCTCCGCTTGAACCTGAAAGACCTCTACCGCGGTGGGCAGGTCGCGCAAGCGTCGCGGCCCCAAGTCGACGAGGTCTATTCCGATGAGCAGAACCGCCGTCGACTCGGCCAGCAGGATCTGACCGCCATGGCCGGCGGCCATCACCCTCGCTGCACGGTTGAGCACCGCACCGAAGTAACCGCTCTCGCGGAGTTCTGCCTCACCGGTCGCAATCCCCATCCGCACCGGTAACTCCAGCGCCCGCTGCGCGGCCACCGCCGCATCAACTGCACACCGTGGCGAGGCGAACGCGGCGCACGCCCCGTCCCCGGTGTGCTTGAAAAACCAGCCCCCGTGCGCCTCGATCGCCTTGCGCAACACTTCGTCGTGCGCCGACAGGGCCGCCCTCATCTCGTCCGCGTCTGACTCCCACCGACGGGTCGAACCCTCAATATCGGTGAACAGAAACGTCACCACCCCCGAAGGAGCAGCCGCCGTCATGGCATCGCCTCGGCCCACTTTGTGTGCCCCTCGAAGCCCAGCGATGTCGCCAGTGCTCGGTAACGATCCGCAAAATATCGGTAGCCGACTTCGTCGCCTCGCGCACGGGCCAAGATTGCGCGCAAGCGCATTAGGGGCACCTCGTACAGCATGAAGCCCGGTTCGACCGGCACGGCCGCCAGGCGCTCCACCACGGTCTCCGCTTCGTGGATGTCGCCGTGGACACCGCGGCCCAGCAGCGCATCGGTGAGAGCACCGACCGCTGCCCCGAGTCCGAGCGCTTCGCCGCAGCCGAAGAGTTGATCCACGGTTCTTCGCGACGTATCGATGGCGCTATCGAAGTCCCCGGCTTCGGTGCTGAGTTGCGCAAGCCCGACGTCGGCTACTACGGCACCCAGCAGGTTGTGCTGGCGGAGGTTGGCGTCGCGCCCTGTGCCGAAGAGTTCCAGACAGACGTCCCGGTCCGCATCCGGGGTGAGGCTCAGCGCGAGCCCCCGAGCGACGCGGGCTAGTGCGAGGCCAACATCGTTGCCGCATTGCTCGGCGAGGTGCAACGTTTCCGCGGTGTCGCGCAGTGTGGTCTCGTCCGACGCTATGGTTCCGCTGAAGATACCAAACGCATACCCATGGGTCCGAGGCACAACAAAGGCGGCGGGGTTCGGATCAACCGCGCGCTGAATCCTCATCGCGCGCTTGAAATCTCGACGCCACGAGGGTCGTCCGAAACAGCTTCCGGCCAGCCCGCGGTAGAGATGGGCCATCGCCAACGGTGACCCGAATCCGGGAACTGCTGCCTTCGTCGGATCACCGTCCAACAGATCAATGACTCGTTGCGCCAACCGATCTGCGTCGCCGATCTGCCCGGAGTGCAACTTCGCGAACATCGCCGCTGAAATCACGCCTGTCATCGCGACCGGGTCTGGACTGCAGGCAAATAGCTGGCTCTGCTCGGAGGCCAGCTCGGAAGCTTCTTGCAAACGAAGTTGTAATGTCAGCGGCGTCAGGACTCCGTACATGGCCATGGCCATCGGACGCTCGTCATCGCCATCGGCGCATAAAGCTCGCAGTTCGCTGAAGCCGGTGTCGTCCGCGCTGCCGCCCACGAGCCAGGCGGTGACGCACAACATCGTTCTGGGTGCGATTCGTGACGCCGTACGTTGCGGGGCATCGGTGGGCAGCGCGTCAGCGAGACGGGTTGCCCGCTCCCAACTGAGACGTGCCGCGGCGAAATCACGCTTGGTGAGCCACGCGCCAGCGCGCATGTGCCAGGCATACGCGGTGGCCAGGTCGCCGGCGGCCTCGAAATGCTCGGCGATCAAAAGGGCATTCTCGTCGATCAATCCGGGCTCGCAGGCTTCGATCGCGGCTGCCACCCGACGGTGCAAGTCGGCGCGGTCGGCTTTGAGCTGAGATTCATACGCCACCGTCCGGATCAGCGGATGGTGAAACACATACTCCAGGCGTTGATCGAGCCTCCGGCGATCGATGAGCTCGGCCTCGAGTAGCTCATCGACAAGTGGTTCGATGCCCACAGCAGTGAGCAGGTCGGGAGTGAAGCGGTAGCCGATCACCGCTGCTGCGTTCAGTGTCTCCTTGGCGGTACGGTCAAGGCGATCGATGCGCGCGGCGATGGTCGCCTGCACAGTGGCGGGGATGCTGACCTCAGCCACATCAACCATCGACGTGTAAGTGCCGCGGTTGCCGCGCAACACACGGCGCTCGGCCAGCTCACGCACTATCTCCTCGGCGAAAAATGGATTGCCCGCGGCCCTTTCGCCGATCATGGTGGCCAACCGACCGACTGAGGGGTGCTGCCCGAGCAGCTGCGAGACCAGTGCTGCGGTCTCCGGATCACTCAGTGGCGCAAGCGCTATGGCTTCGCCACCGGCCACCCGGCTCAAAGCGCCGTGATATTCGGGTCGGTAGGTGACCAGCACCAGCGAGGGCGTGTGCGGGATTACGGTGAGGAAATCGGCGATCATCGAGTCGCTGACCTCATCGATCCAATGCGCGTCCTCAACGACATAGACCGTGGCCGTTTCCCGAGCCGAGCAAGCGGCATTCAGCAGCGCCGTCAACCGTCGCCGACGGGCGTCGGGATCGATTGCCGGCAAAGCAGTATTCGGGTCGGCGATGCCAAGGAGGTCATCAAGCAGCAGCACGTCCTCGGCGTCTGCGTCGCAAACGCGGTCCCGCACTCGATCGCGAGCGCTCTGCCCGTCAAGATTTTCGACGCCGGTGGCCGCGTGCAATAGCCGCGCCACAGCATGGAAGGGGACCTGGCAAGTGTGCGACTCACCGAAAGTGGTGAGCACCTCCACGCCACGGCGACCCGCCGTCGCCGCCACCTCGCGCACCAGACGGCTCTTACCGATGCCAGGCGGCCCCACCAGGCTCACCACCGCGCCCTGTCCGTCAATGGCACGATCCAACAAACCCTCGACGGCGGACAGCTCCCAGCGCCGACCAACGAGATTCGACTCAGCCCGCTTCACAGCGTGACGCCGTTCTCCGAAGCCCAACAACCGCTGGACCGGCACGGGCTCGTCGGCACCTTTGACGCAGAGCATCTCTGGCTCGCCAAGGGTCGCAGCGCCCTCGACAAGTGTCGCCGTCGACGCACTGAGGATTATCCCACCCGGCGGGGCCACCGACTCCATCCGCTGGGCCATGCCCACCTGCTCACCAACAGTGGTGTAGCCCAACGACCTTGAACCGATCTCACCAGCAATCACCTGACCCGAATTGAGACCGACACGCAACCGCAGATCGATACCGTCGCGGTCCTTGACCTCACCGGCCAGCCGAGCGATCTGTTCCTGGATGCCCAGTGCAGCCAAACAGGCTCGAACAGCGTGGTCCTCCAACGCCACCGGCGCGCCGAACACCGCCATGATCCCGTCACCGGTGAACTTGTCCACGGTGCCGCTATACCGCTGAACCATCGACGCGCACCGGTCGGCGAGGTCGGCCATGATCTCGCGCAGCCGCTCCGGACCCACCGACGCTGCGATGCCCATGGAGTGCACCACATCGGCGTACAGGACGGTTACCTGCTTGTACTCAGCGCGGGTATCGGCGTATTTGACCGGTGAGCCACAGCCGTCGCAGAATCGTGCAGCCTCACGCGGCTGGGTGCCACACGTCCGGCACGGCGCTATGGCCGTCATCCGACCCTCCGCCACTCGGCCCCCGAGTTTCCAAGGTCCTCCAAGGATAGGCGCGTTGGACACTTCGTTGAATGTCCGCCGTCATGGCATCGCCTCGGCCCGCGCACTCAGGTGCCCACGTGCGGTGGCTCGGGTGATCCATACCCGAGCGCTTGGCGCTCGGGGGAGGTCTCGTCGAGGGCGGCGATCCGCCGTGCATAAAGTCCTATTCCGGGCTGCGCGGTCAGGCCATGCGCGAAGATACTGAGCAGCACCGTGGCTATCACCGCAAGTCGGATCGTCGAGGTGCCTGGCAAAGCGGTCTCCTGCACGAGGTACATAAGTGCGAGCACGATGGACGCGAGTCCTCGGGGGCCGAACCAGCCCATGAACAGCACCGTCGCGTGGCTCAGGCGAGTTCCGTTCAGCGCCAGCGCAACTGGCGCCATGCGCACGACCGTCAGACTCAGTACGGCGTAGAGCAGCACGGCCGGTGTGAAATGCCCCCAAGAGCCGGCCACGACGGCGCCGAAGAAGAAGAACACAAAATAGTTGAACAGCTGCCCCCATTTCTCCGTGAACTCGACACCCTGCTGTCCCGCGGCGTCGAAGCCGAATTGGACTGCGAATCCGGCGACGAACGCAGCGATGAGCATGCTCGCCCCGGTCTCTTCCGCCGCGATGACACAGAGCAACGGCAGTGCCACCACGCCGAGTTCACCGAGTGGTGTTGCCATCCAGCGCGTGCGGTGGGCAAGGCCGAGAAGCCATCCTCCTAAGGCGCCGATCCCGATTCCTATCAGTGTGCCGTAGCCTAGCTGTTCGCCGAGAAAACGGGCGAGCACTGCACCCGCAGGCCTGCTCTCTTCAGCAACGGCAAGCACGATGAACAACATCAGGAGCGGAACAGCGAGGCCGTCGTTGAGGCCGGCCTCAACACTGAGAGACTGACGAATTGTCAGTGGCACTCGTTCGCTGGTCACGATCACATGGCCGAGGCCGGCATCGGTTGGGGCGAGTATGGCTGCCAAAATGCCCGCTTCGCCCCACGACAGTCCGCTCAGCACGACGACCGCGGTTACAGCGCCTGACACGACGGTCAGCGGCATACCCACGCAAAGTAGTCGGATGGGCAGGCTGCGGCCGGCCTTCAGCAGCGATCGGTTGATCCGGCTCGCGTCGGTGAAGAGCAACATCACCAGGCCCAGCTCGGCGATCAGGAGCAATACCTTGCGATCGAGGACCAGCTCGCGGGCCGCTTCCGGCAGCAGGGTCGTAGCAGCGCCGGCGGCCGTGAACAGCATCGGTGCCGTGATGACCGTCGATTGCAGCCGCTGAGAGACCAGGCTGTAAAAGAAAACGAGCACCACAAATGCGGCCGTCAGGACCATGACTCGAAAACCTGCTCCGGAGAGGTGGTCACGCTTGGGGTTCCTGACGCGTGAGCATGGGGTTCCGTCGGCCGAAGGCAGGGTGTCTGGCAGATATCTTTACCGAGTTCACCGAGCGCGGTTCGACAGCGAAAAAACCGAAAGCCGCACGCCGATCTGGTGGTCGACGCATACCGGTCGGGGATGCAGGTCGCGAGCGCTTAGGCCCGATGCGACGATGCCGGCCTGCGCTCCGCGCGGGCCGGCTTACCGGTTCCATCGACTGAGCCACGCCGACACGCTCACCGACGGCGGTGTAACCACAAGGGCTCGAACCGGTCCCGTGACTGGTGAACATGTCCACCGTGCCGCAGAACCGCTGCACCACGGCTGCTGCACACCGGTCGGCGAGGTTGGCCATGATCTTCGGGAGCCGCCTCGAGCCGGCGGTCGCCGCGATGTCCATCGAGTGGTCCATGTCGGCGAACAGCACCGTGACCTGCTTGTACTCCGCCGATGGGCTGACCTGTGTAACCACTGGAACGCGATCATGGCAGAACTTGGAGTTCAGCGGCAGTTGCGTGCCAGACGGTCCACACGACAGTCGCGTCGGTTTCAGCGCACCACGAACGACGTCCACGCCAATATGGTGTCACTGCTGGCCCACAGTGTCCGTCAGATCGCCGTCCCGACGGTGAGACGACTGCGACGAAGTTTCGAGAGGCTCATATGCGGTCTATCCCGAGACCGCATTCAGTTCCGTTCGCGCCTGGTCGATTTGGTCGTAGGCGTACGCCACCATCTCCGCGGTGGTCATCTTCTCACCCTGGCGCGCGAGCGATTCGTAGGCCGCCTCACTGAGGACGTCGCGGAGGTGGGTGATCGCTGTGCTGAGTCGGGGGACCGACGTGCTAAGGGGACCGAATGCGAAACCGGCGATGGCGGCTGCCGGTTCGAGGCGTCCGAGGCGGTCGAGAAATACGATCCCGAAACGATCCGCGAGCAGCTGCGTGGGGCGCGCCGGGTCGTCGCCGAGCGCCGTCGGACCAGGACCGTGACGCACTGAACTGCTCCACAGAATGTTCGCGGCCCTGCTGGATACCTCGGAGTTGTGAGGAATCTTTGCCGCCTGCTCCAAGCGCCATCAGGGCATGGCGAACAAGGGGCTGTTTTGTGCTACCGGCAAAGGTAGCCTCTCCTGTGATGGAGCGAACAACGATATCCCAGGCCTTAGGCAAGAGAATTATCGCCATATAGAAAACCCGTGGATGGCGAGTGAACGCCCGCATGAACAGTGCTGAAGAAATCTCGTCGGCATAGGCAGCCAGTGCTGAGGTGACTTCAGCGGTGGACGCAGCTGCAGCCGCTCGTGCCGCCGTCCGGCCTGCCATCGCGCCCGAGCGCATAGCAAACGAGATGCCTTCGCGCGTCCATGGCTCCAGCAGTCCGGCCGCATCGCCGGCGACCAGTACCCGGCCCCGGTACAGCGGCGAGCCCCGGGCCCGGCACCGGGTCAGGTGCCCGGAACTCACCACTGGTTCAAGATGATCCAGGTGGAGGCGTAAGAGGAAATCGTTAAAATACGTTCGCGTGAGATCCGGGTTGCTACGCTCGGCAATGATGCCGGCAGACAGGGTGTCGCCTTTGGGGAAAACCCAGCCGTATGCGCCGGGGACAGATCCCCAGTCAATTAGCATTCGGTTAGCCCAGTCTCCTGACTGGTCGCCGGGCGTAACCAGCTCGACCTCAAGGCCCCAGGTCCACCTGGTCAAATACGACGCCCACGTAAGCAGAGGAACGGCCAGCGCTGCCATCCGCACCCACAACTATTTGCGCGCATACGTCACGTCGATTTCTAGTGGTTATGCGCATTACGTCATCTTCGGCCGTCAAATCCGTGACAATTGTGCTGTCGTAGACTTCCGCGCCGGCGCCCGTCGCCGCGCCGATAAGCAAGGCGTCAAACTGAGCTCGCTGTTCCAGGTGGAGAAGCGGTGCGCCTGAGTTTTGGTCTGTTCGGACCTGCCGCGCAGGGAGAACGTAAACGATGTGGCAGTAGCCCGGATAGGCGGAATAAGTCCCTCAGGGATCATATTCATCGAGGCGCCGATCAGGCCGCCACCGCGGGTCTTATATCTTGGGATGCGGAAACGTTCCAGGATGACGACGCGTTTGTGCTGCGAAGCGGCCGCAAGTGTAGCCATGGCCCCGGCGGGGCCAGCACCTATGACGGCCACATCCCAGATTTCAGCCGATCAGGGCGCACCTGATCGCGGTGGCGAGTCCAGCGGGCCCGCCGCCCACCATCAGCACCTCGGTCACTGTGCCTCCCCCGCTCGCTCACGGCGCCGCCGCGGCCAGCGCCCGCGTCTCGCAGCGTAGCCGGACTGTGAGCAGCGCGGCGTTGCGCGCGGTGAACGTGCACGCGGTGATCCAGGCCGAGCAGGCCAGCGGCAGCGCCGCGCCCTCCACGACGACCGCAGCGTAGTTCGGGTGCGCGAACCACCGGTACGGGCCGCCCTTGACCACGGGTATGTCGGGCAGGACGATCACCCGCGCGGTCCACCGCGGGCCCAACGTGGCGACACACCGCCAGCGAAGCGCATTGGCCCGCCACCACGAGGGCGATCGTCGGATATCCCAGCGCCGGGACGAAGGCGCGGCGTAGGGCGATGGCACCCAGCAGCCAACCAGCAGCGCCGTGTGCAGCGCCACCATGACGGGGAAGTGCCGCTGCCGGTATTCCACGCCGCCGCACGCAGCAGCTCGGCCGCATGCCGCCCGGATACCACCAGCTCGGCCAGCCGCTCGAAGATGATGACGACAAGCAGCGCGTGGTAGACGATCAGCAGGTGCCTCTCGTGGGCCGTCCCGTCACCACCGCAGCAGCACCAGCTCGGCGCTGACCCCGGGGCCCAGCCCGATCATGAGGCCGGCCGATCCCGGCAGCGGGTCCGCGTCGATGGTCTTCTCCAGGACGTGCAGCACGGACGCCGAGGAGAGGTTGCCGACCTCGGCGAGCGAGCGCCGGCTCAGTTCCACGGCGCTGTCGGGCAGCTTGAGGCTGTTCTGGATGGCGTCGATGACCTTCGGGCCGCCCGGATGGCAGACCCAGGCGGTGATCTCCTCGACGGTCAGCCCGTGCCCGGACAGGAAGGAGCTGACGCTGCCGCTAAGCCGCCGCTCGACCACATCAGCCAGTTCCGCCGTCAGCACGATGCGGAAGCCGTCCGGGCCCAGCCGCCAGCCCAGGGTGTCGCCGCTGTCGGGATACACCTCGCCGCGCGACGCGACGACCCGCAGTCCTTCGGCGGCCTGCCCGCCGGCGGCCACCAGAGCCGCCGCCCCGTCGCCGAACAGGCCGCTGACCACGAGGTCCGCCACCGTGAGCTCTGTGATCGGCCAGCTCAGCGAACAGAGCTCGACCGCCAGCAGCGCCGCGTGATGATGGGGCCAGGCCAGCAGGTAATCGTGCAGCCTGCCCAGGGCGGCCGCGCCGGCGACGCAGCCCAGCCCGAAGATGGGCAGCCGCTTGACGTCGGGCCGCAGCCTGAGCCGGGGAATGAGCCGGGCGTCGAGCGACGGTACGGCCACACCGGTCACCGACGTGACGATCAGCAGGTCCAGATCGCTGCCGGCCAGCCCGGCCGCCTCCAGGGCTCCGCTAAGCGCCCGCTCCCCGAGGTCGGCCGCCTCCCCGATATAGCGATCGTTGGCCTGCCCGATTCCGCGCAGGCCGTCGTACTCCGGCAAGGGCAGGACAACATGGCGATAATCGACACCGGCGCTACCGTGCAGCCGCTCCAGCTGTGCACGCTGGACCGGGCCGAAGCCGCTGAGCTCGGCCACCTTCGACGTGAACTCGGCCTGCGGATACCGGTGTGCCGGAAAGGCAGAACGCACCGCCATGATCCTGGTCATTGCGGTGGCCTCAACATGCGGACACCCCTCCATGATGGGTGATCTCAGCGTGAATATACCCGCCCACGGCTAACAGCACGACATGGACGGCCGCGATGCCATCGCGGCCAGGAACGGCACCCGGCCGGTGCCCCGGGCGCTAATCCCCGCGAGCAGGACGGCGGCGCCCAGCCCGGCCAGCGCGACCCACCGGCGGCTTGAAGCCAGCAACAACAGCACCGACGCCGACAGCAGCAGCACCAGCGCGATGGCGCGCACGGTCCCGGCGCCCCAGCGGGCGGCCACCTGCTGCGGCAGGCCGTTGACGCCGGTGGCCCGGTCAGTGGCGAGATCGGGCAGCACGTTAGCGAAGTGGGCCCCAAGGCCGACAAGGGCCGCCGCTGCGGTCACATACCATGTCGGCACGGGGTGACCTGGCAGCGTGCTCGCCGCATACGCGGGTATCGGGCCGAACGCGAGGACGTACATGAGGCCGGACGCCAGCGTCGACTTCAGGCCACGTTGTAGGCCCACGCTGCGCCGATGATCACCGCCAGGATGATCGCGGTTGCCACGCCGATGGCCAGCGACATCGCCAGCGCGGCCAGCAGCGCCGCGAAGGCCGCGATCCACCCTGCCCGCACGCTGATGGAGCCGGTGGCTACCGGCTTGTCCGTCCGGCCCACCGCGGCGTCCCGGGGCGTCGTTGGACCAGCCGACCGAGAGCTGGCCGGCCAGCATGGCAGGTGCCGTCAGCACGCGCCCTCTGGCATGGGGTGCCGCCCACGCCGCCAGCAGACTGGCCATGGCCGTGATGGCAAGCGACGGCCCCGGATGACCGGCGATGATCAGTGCTCGCGCGTGGCTCAGGGCAGAGGGCGCAGTCCGTGTGTGGACCGTAATCGTCGGCCTCTCCAGTGGACCGCTGGGTGCGGCTGGCCAGTCAGAAGCCGGCTGCGGGCCGGGGATTGGCGCGCTGGAGGCGAAGGTCGAGGCCGGCGCAGCGCGGTGCCAAAGGGCACCCGAGATGGCGTTGGTCCTCAGCGCGGTCCATAGGTGTTGTAAGGGACCTGATCCTGCGTGCGGCGTCTTCCTCGGGCTGAGGGCTCAGGACATCGCCGAAAGCTATCGCCCTGCGGTACGCGGTAGCCGCCGCGAGCAGGTCTGTTACCGAATTTGGGGTCGACAGTCCCCGGATAACCCGTGCCCTCGGCCGGATCGCGGCGAAGATCCGCAGGAGGCCGGCGTGAACGCCGGGACCTCTCAACGCGCCGGGCCGCGGCTTTCCCGGGTGACGTTGCCGTCCGGTCAGCCGATCATTTCGTCGAAGGCGTACTGGTTCGTGGAGGTGTACCAGAATTCCGCCACCTTGCCATCGCGCATGCGCATGATGTGCGCCTCGCGCGCCATGACGCTCTGGCCGTCCACGGTGGACGAAGCGATCACCAGCGCAACGCCGAGTTCGTCGTTGGCGAAGGCCGCCTCCAGATCCATGTGGAACGTTCCACCCGTGACCTCAAAAAGCTTGCCGAAAAGCCCGAAGACGGCGTCTCGCCCGTGGTAGTCGCCGGATAGCTGGCTCCGCCCGCCATGGTGCCAGACCAGGTCCTCGGTGAGCAGGTCGTTAAGAACGGCCAGATCGCCATTGATGAAGGCGGTGTACCCGTCCCTGATGCGGACGGCATTCGGGTGCTCGGCCATGATCTTCTCCTCCCAGGCGGTCGGCGACCAGGCGCCGCGGCAATCCCCTGCACATGACTGCCATCATTCGGTAGAGCCGCAACGGGCGTCAACGCAGCCCGTGCGGATGCGCGTTCCTTCACGCCATCCGCGGGATCCGGGCCGCCGGGCGGCGAGTTGACAGGAAGATGCCGTGACTTCGACGATCAATGCCATGCCCGCCGACAACGAGATCTACAACCAGCCAGGCGATATCTGGTGGGACGAGTGGCAGCCGCTGCACGCCATCCGTACCTCTCTGAATCCGGCCCGGATGCAGTACTTCGCGTCCGTCTTTGCCGCCAGGGGCCTGGACCTGGCCGGGAAGGTCGTCATCGATGTCGGCTGCGGCGGCGGCCTGATGGCCGAGGAGATCGCCCGGCTCGGCGCCGCGGTGATCGGCGTCGATCCCTCGGCGGCCTCGATCGCCACCGCGCGGGCGCACGCCGCGGGCGGCGGCCTGGAAATCGACTACAGGGTCGGCTCCGGTGAGCGCCTGCCCGCCGGCGACGGCTGCGCGGATGTCGTGTACTGCCTGGACGTGCTCGAGCACGTGGCCGATCTCGATGCCGTCATCGGCGAGACGGCCAGGGTCCTCAAGCCAGGGGGCCTGTACCTGTTCGATACGATCAACCGGACCCGCCTCAGCAAGCTCGCCGTGATCAAGGTGTCCCAGGAATGGGCCGCCACCGCCTTGATGCCCCCGGGACTGCACGACTGGGACCAGTTCATCACCCCCGCCGAGCTCGGCGACTGCCTCGCCAGGCACGGCCTGCACCAGCACGACCTTACCGGGATGACGCCCGCCCTCTCACCGCCCGCGCTGGTCCGCCTGGTCCGCCTGGTCCGCCTGGTCAAGAAGGGCAAGCTCTCCTACGCCGATTTCGGCCGCCAGGCGGCCTTCACCCTCACCAGCGACCTGCGCATCAGCTACCTCGGCCACGCCACCAAGAACGCCCCGGGGGCGTGACGGTCACCGGTGGTCCATCGAGGGAGAGCTGCGAGCGTGGGACCGAAGATCGCGATTATCGGCGGCGGGATCGGAGGGCTGACGGCCGCCGTCGCCCTGGCCCGCAAGGGCCTGGCCGCCGAGGTTTACGAGCAGGCGCCGGCCCTGGCAGAGGCCGGGGCGGGAGTGGGCCTGTGGCCGAACGCCATGGCGGCGCTTGAGCCAATCGGGCTGTCCGGCAAGGTCGCGCGGCTGGCGGCGAAGGTCGCCAGGCAAGGCATCCGGCGCTCCGATGGCATCTGGCTGATGTGCTTCCCTGAGGAGCTGATGGTCGAGCGGTGGGGGGCCGCGATGACTCTGGTCCACCGGGCCGAGCTCCAGCAGTTGCTTGCCGCCGAGCTTGCCCCTTCGGCCATCCACCTAGGCGCCCGCTGCACCGGCATCGAGGACGGCGACCGAGCCGTGACCGCGCGCTTCGCGGATGAGCGCGAGGTGCCGGCTGATGTCCTGATCGGGGCCGATGGCGTGCACTCGGCCGTGCGGGCCGCCCTGTTCGGACCCGCTCGGCTGCGGTACCGCGGCTACATCACGGTGCGGGGCGTCACGGCCGCTGGATCAGTTCCGCTTCCAAGCGACGGTGCCGAGACCTGGGGCCGGGGCGCGCGCTTCGGCCTGGGGCCCACCGGCGGCGACCGGATCATCTGGTGGGCGACATGGAATGCGGCGGCAGGCGGGAAGGACGACGGTGAGACCAGGGCGCGGCTGCGCGAACTCTTCGGCGCCTGGCACGATCCGATACCCGCCGTCATCGAATCTACCCCGAAGACCGCCATGATCAGGAAGGACATCTATGACCGCTGGCCAACCCGGACGTGGAGCAAGGGACGGGTGGCGCTGCTCGGTGATGCCATCCACCCGATGACCTCGGACCTCGGCCAGGGCGCATGCCAGGCGATCGTCGATGCGACCACCCTGGCCACCTGCCTCGCGGCATCCCGTGACAGCCGGGCGGCTCTGCGCGAGTACCAGCAGCGCCGGTGGCGCAACGCCGCCTTCAATACGCTGATGGCCCGGACTGTGGGCACCATGGGCCAGTGGGACGGGCGCATCGCCTGCACGGCGCGCAATTCCCTCACGCAGGCGGTGCCACTGTCCCTGCAGCTCCGCCAGTTTGATCTGCTTCTGGGCGCCACGCGGCAGGCAGGCAGGCAGCGCGGAACATTCCGGTCGCGCTATCACTGAGCCCGAGGCAGGCCGCCCGTCTCGGCCCGCCCCGGCCGGCGCGTTCAACGCCGGCCGGGCGGTGCGCGGCATGGCGTATGCCAGTATTGTGCCAGCACGGGTCAGCCTGATCATCCTGGTTAGCGCCATCTCGATGGGAACGCCACAAATCCGATGTCCGCAGACAGCGCGCATTCCCCCGGGCCGCACGTGTCCCGCGTGCAGGCACTCATCGCCGCGACTCGTCCGGGCCCCCTGGTGATCACCGCCATGGTCACCGCGCTCACCGCGCACGTCGCGACGCGCGGCATAGGGCCCCCGCTGGCCGCCCCGTCGATCTTGGCCGGCCAGCTCTCGGTTGCCTGGTCCAACGACGCCTGCGACGCCGCGCGGGACCGCGCGGCCGGGCGCACCGACAAGCCGGTCGCCCGCGGTGACATCAGCGTCCGCGACGTCTGGATCGCCGCCTTGAGCGCCCTGGCGGTTTCCGCGATCCTGTCGCTGCTGATCGGGCCCTGGTGGCTGGTTATCAACACCGCCCTGGTTGGCGCCGGGTGGGCGTACAACCTCGGCCTCAAGTCGACCTGGGCATCAGGCCTGATGTTCCTCCTGGGATTCGCGCCTCTCCCGGCGTTCGCGACAAGCACGCTGCCCGGCCACCCCTGGCCAACCTGGCAGGTAACGGCCGCTGCAGGGCTCGTGGGGCTCGGCACGCACTTCGCGAACGTACTGCCGGACCTGGCCGCCGACCGGGTTACCGGGGTGCGCGGACTCCCGCAGATCGTCGCCGCCCGCTGGGGCGACGGGGCGGTGCGGACGGTGGCGATCGTGCTGCTGCTAGCGGCGTCGGTGCTGCTGCTGATCGCAGCAATCCCGTCCCGGCGGTGGGTTTCCGTGACCGGCCTGGTGGCCTCCGTGATTCTCGCCGGGACCGGGTTCCGCAGTTCGGGGAAGATAACCTTTTACTGTGCTCTCGGAATCGCTGCCGTGGACGTCGTGCTCTTCCTCACCGGCAGCGAGGCGCTAACCTGACCGGTGGCCGCGCGCGGGCGACCAAGGTGCGTGCATGCCAGCCTGTCCCGGAGGGGCAGGGCTGCCGCCACTGCTCCGGGACAGGCGCTACGCGGTGGTGAGGCGGATGACGGGGATCTCGCGGTCGGTCTTGGCCGCGAAGCGCGCGTAACGAGGGACATCGGAGATGGCCTGCTGCCAGGCGGCCTCGCGCTCGGCACCGGCCAACTGGCTCGCCGTGGCCGCGACCTTTCTCCCTTCCATCTCGATCTCGGCCTGGTCGGGCTGCGCGGCGAGGTTGTGGTACCAGGATGGGTCCGCCGCGGTGCCGCCCGCGGTCGGCCGGCCAGTCGCTGTCCGAGCCGGGCGTTACCGGCTTAGTCGCTCGTCACGGCGCTGGCTGGACCCTGAGTCCGGGCTGTCTCTCGCTCAGTTTGTGGCGGGCACTTCCGACTACTGGGCCTGGTGGTCGGAACTGGACGAGGTGACCCGCAACGGACAGCCCGCCGGACATCACGATGCGCCGCTCGGTGATCCATACTGGCGGCGGTACATCTGCGGTCAGCTGGAACTCGCCCGGCTCAGCGCCGATGAGATAGCCAGAAAGCTTCGGCTGCCTGGCGATCCGCGATCCCTCCTGGAGATCGGAGGCGGCCACGGCTGGTTCTCGGCGCAGCTGTGCCGCCACTATCCGCGGCTGACCGCGACCGTACTCGACCTGCCGGGCAGCGCAGCGATCGGCCGCGAGATCATCGCCAGGGCCGGGATGGCCGACCGGGTTGAGCACCGGGACGGGACGCGACGACAGACGACCTGGGCAGCGGGTACGACGCGGTGCTGTGCTTCAATCTTGTCCACCACCTGACCTCTGACCAGACCGTCGACCTCTTCGGCAGGATCCACGATTCGCTCGCACCTGGCGGGTTGCTGGCCGTGATGGACCCCTTCGCCCAGCCGAGCCGCCACATGGCGGCCGACCTGAACTTGTTCGGACTATTCGTCTACCTCGGCTCCGGGTCGCGAGTAAATACGCCGGCGCGGTTGTACAGCTGGCTCTGCGAGGCCGGATTCGGCGCGCCTCGGAGGATCCGCATTCTCCGGATCCCAGGGCAGGCCATCTACGTGGTCAGCAAGACCGCTACTGCACCATCCAGATCAAAGCCGGCCGGCAGACCCTGATCCCGCAGATCACCTACCCGACGACCTCCGGGCCGCACTCACCAAGATCAACAGCACGATGTGCACCAATTTGGCCCAAGTCGGGCCTAGGCTTCATGCGTTGCCTGTCGTGCTGGTTTTCATTCAGGGATGTGAGGTGCAGCTTGGATAACTTGGAACCCTATAAACGAGTCGTCTCCAGCGACGACGAGCAGCTCATTCTGGTGGACAGCGATGACCGCGAGATCGGCTTCCTGGCGAAGGCCGATGCGCACCTTGGCCGCGGAACGCTGCACCGCGCGTTCTCGGTGTTCGTGTTCAATCCAGCGGGCGAACTGCTCGTGCAGCAGCGCGCGAACAGCAAACCCCTGTGGCCGGGCTACTGGTCGAACACCTGCTGCTCGCATCCACGCTTGGGAGAAAAGATGGACAACGCCGTCCGGCGCCGCTTGCAGGAGGAACTCGGCCTGAGGGCAGAGCTGGAATTCCTGTTCAAGTTCCAGTACCAGGCTCAGTACGACTTGCAAGGCGCCGAGCACGAGCTGTGCTGGGTCTACGCCGGGCGCAGCGCCGAGCGACCGCGCGCGAACGTCCATGAGATCGCGGCCTGGCGCTACGTCACACCAGAGGCACTGCGCGCCGAGATCGCATGCGCGCCCGAGACTTTCACACCGTGGTTCAAGCTTGAATGGGAGCGCCTCTTGTGCGACCATCCCCGGGTGCTGGGCACGCCGTGCACGGGGTAGGACGCGCGAACGCTCGTTCCTCGGCCGCGCGAGGAAATCGGCTTCCGGCGGGTAACCTGCCTTCGATCCGAGCGTGGTGCTTTGGGGAGGCCCCGCCCCTTCATCGCATCACAAGGTTGCCGTACTGGTCTCCCCAAATGGTCCC
>Ga0335071_10002126_pt1 | contig 21354 bp, 15 predicted proteins | sample Lox_Sample_15_FD_206724 | JGI IMG/M metagenome (GOLD analysis project Ga0335071, IMG submission 206724) | Soil microbial communities from Loxahatchee National Wildlife Refuge, Florida, United States - Lox_Sample_1.5 | ecosystem: Environmental > Terrestrial > Soil > Wetlands | place: USA... | reverse complement strand
AGGTGCGTGCGGCGGACGTCGTTCAGCGTCGGCTGGGCGCCGTCGTGGTCCGCGTTCTCCGTGATGGTGTCGATCCACGTCCGGTCGTCGTGCGACTCGGTGTAGTTCACCGTCTGCGCCGGCCACGCGGCAAACTCGCCCGGCGAGCCCTGGAGGAAGTAGGCGAACCCCTCGGCCGTGCCGCCGCCGCGGACGTAGTCGCGCACGAAATCCCGGAAGCCGTCGTTCCAGGAGGCGAAGCCGGTCGGGCGCAAGTCCCGGGCGATGTGGCCGCGGAAGCTCCACGGCTCGGCGATCAGCACCACGTCCGGCTTCACCCGCTTGAGGGCCGCCTCGATCTCGCGCAGCACCGCCGGGCCGAGGAGCTCGGCGAGGTCGAAGCGGAAGCCGTCCACGCCGGCGACCTCCACCAGGTGGACGAGGCTGTCGATGATCAGGCGCCGCACCATCGCGGCCGATGCCCGCACGTCGTTGCCGCACGCGCTCCAGTTGGCGAGCCCGCCGGCGCCGTCCTGCTCGAAGTAATAGAGCTTGTCGACGTGCAGCAGGTGCGGCGGCAGGCCCACGTGGTTGTAGACCACGTCGAGCAGGACCGCCATCCCGCGGCGGTGGAACGCCGCCACCAGCTCCTGCAGCTCGCGCAGCGGCGAGGCCGTTGCCGGGTCGAGGCCGTAGCCGCTCGCCGGCGCGAACCAGTTCACCGGCATGTAGCCCCAATGGTACTCCGCCGGCCCCGCCGCGTCCGATTCCGCCACCGGCTGCAGCTCGACGGCGTTGACCCCGAGGCGCGCGAGATGGAAGTCCGGGCTTTCCACCCAGCGGCGCAGGCCGGTGAAACCGCGCCGTTCCTCCGCCGGCAGGTCCAGCGGCGCGTGGGCGGTGAGGTCGCGCACGTGGGCCTCGGCGATGACGAGGTCCTGCCAGGCCGGCGTGCGGAAGGCGCGGTCGGGGGCGGCAATCCGGGCGCGATCCACCACGATGCCCGGCCCTTCGCGGCCCACGGTGGCCAGGGCGCAGGGGTCGAGGATGCGCCGCGCCGGGTCGAATGCGCCGAAGGCGTTGTGCGGGCCGTCCAGCGTGTACCAGTAGAACCAGCCGTGCAGCCCGCCTTCCAGCCGGGCCTCCCAGGTGCCGTCGCTGCGCCGGTCCAGCTCGTAAACCGCGGCCGCGTCCAGCCGGTCGAGGCGCTCGGCCAGGTGCAGGCGCACCCAGCAGGCCCGCGGGGCGAAAAGCCGGAAGGTGGTCTCCCCCGCCCCGACCACGGCGCCGAGCGGCCGGTGGCTCTTCAGCTGGAAAAAGAAGTCCCCGGGCCGCAGCGGCACGGCGCCATCCGGATGGTCCGCCCAGCGCACCACCCCCTCGGCGGCGAGGTCGACCGGGCCGGCGGTGGCGAACCGGAAGCGGTGCCGGCCGGTGCGCGCGGGGTCGACGACGCGGTTGTAGTTGCCGCGGTCGTCGCGGGCGGCGTTGGGCGCCTGCGACGGCACCGGCAGCCAGCGGTGCGCGCCGGTGACGAACTTGAAGCGCTGTGGCGGGTCGGTGAGCAGCGGGCCGGCGGGCGCCGCCAGCACGAACGCCGGCGCGCCGCCCAGCGCGGCGGGCCGCAGGCGCCACTCCGCCGCGCCGATCGCGCGCTGCCAGCCGTTGAAATCTCCGGCGAGAAAGACCTCCGCCGCGGGCTCCAGGTCCGGGTGATCCGCCGGCCACAGGCAGAAGACCAGCTCGCCGGCCGCGCTGACGAAGTAGCCGCTGTCGCGCCCGAACGCGTGGTCCGGCTCCGGCTCGAGCCGGGTCAGCGCCGGCCCCGCCGGGTCCAGCGCGAGCGGCGGCGGCGCATCCGCCGTCCAGTCGCGCGCCAGCTCGATGAGGCCCTCGTCCGGGGCCGTCAGCCACGCCGCGAGAATCCGCTGGTCGGGCAAGCTCATGCGGAACCCGGAGCATCACCCGCGCGGCGGAACGACGCCAAGCCCGAAGTGGCCGGCGGCCATTCTCCGATTGCCCCGGCCGGCGGCGGACCCAAGGATGCCGCCGATTCCGTGCAGGGATTTCCCCGCTGCCGGCGTTTACTCTTCATCATGCGCTCCCGTTGCCGCGCCCTCGTGCCGTTCGCCCTTCTCCCCCTCCTTTCCGCCTGCGCCACCGCGCCGGCGCCCGACCAGGCCGGAGCCGCCCCGGCCGCGGCGGCAGCCACCGCGACGGCGGCCGCCGACCAGCCCGAGCAAAAGCTCGTGATCGGCATGAACGGCGACCAGGTGCGGCAGATCATGGGCGAGCCGGCCAAGATCGTCCCCCGCCCCGTCCCGAAGGGCACCGCGGAGGTCTGGGTCTACGAGCGCCGCACCATCGGGCCGACACAGCAGATCCAGGTCGGCGTGCACCCCGTCACCATCACCGAGATGGGCGCGGACGGCGTTTCCCGCCAGCGCGTCCTGAGCGAGGAGCCCATCTACCGCCAGGCGCACCTCAAGACTGTGGAGACGATCCAGGTGGTGATGATCAACGGCCGGTATCTCGAGCACGTCACCACAGCGCAGAAGCAGCAGGAATTCGAGTGAGCCGGCACGGCGGGGCCCCGCCCGGGCGGGGCCCGCGGTGCGCGGTTTCTCTTGGCGCCGGCGGCCGCCTGCGGTTTCCTCCGCCTGATCGCCCATGCGCATCCTGGTCGCCATGTCCGGCGGCGTCGACAGCAGCGTCGCCGCCCTGCTCCTGCGGCAGCAGGGCGCCGACGTCGTCGGCGCCTACATGAAGAACTGGATCAACGAGGACCAGGTGCCGGGCGACTGCCCGTGGCTGCGCGACATCGAGGACGCCCGGGCCGTGGCGGAGCAGATCGGCATCGAGTTCCGCGTCGTCAACCTGATGCGCGACTACCGCCGGCTGGTGGTCGACTACCTGCTCGACGGCTACGCCCGCGGCCTGACGCCCAACCCCGACGTGATGTGCAACCGCGCGGTCAAGTTCGGCGTGTTCCGCGAGTACGCCCGCGCCGAGGGGTTCGCCGCGGTGGCCACCGGGCACTACGCGCGGCGGGTCGCCCTCCCCCGACCCGGCCCAGACGGCGCTTGTCATTTAATAGATGACAAACCGGCTTCCGGCGACGGACCCTGGGCCCTGCTCGAGGGCGTCGACCGCAACAAGGACCAGTCCTACTTCCTCGCGCTCCTCACCGGCGACCAGCTGGCCGACGCGCGCTTTCCGGTCGGGGATCTGACCAAGCCCGCGGTCCGCGCCCTGGCCGCCGAGCACCGCCTCGCCACCGCCCGCAAGAAGGACAGCCAGGGCATCTGCTTCATCGGCGAGGTGAAGATGCAGGACTTCCTGCGCGCCTACGTGCCCGACCATCCCGGGCCGGTGGTGCGGGTGGCCGACGGCCGGGAGATCGGCCGGCACCGCGGCCTGCACTACTACACCATCGGCCAGCGCAAGGGCATCCGGATCCCCTCCAACACCGACCACAAGGCCTACGTGGTGGTCGGCAAACGGGCGGCCGACCATGCCCTGCTCGTGGCCTTCGACGCCCCGGACGCGCCCGGCCTCTGGACGCGGGAGGTGCGCGTGCACCAGCTGAGTTTCCTCGGCGGCCCGGTGACCGCGGCCCGGCGGCTCGAGGGCCGGGTGCGCTACCGCGACCCGCGCGTGCCGCTGGAGTTCGTGCCGGAGCCGGGCGGCACCGCCCAGATCCGGTTCGACCAGCCGCAGCGCGCGCTGGCCCCGGGCCAGATCCTCGCCCTTTACGACGGCGAGCGCCTGCTCGGCGGCGGCGTGTACCTCTAAGGCGGTCTCCGCACGGCGGACGCGGAGCGGGCTTAAATCTGAAGCCAAGAAACGGATCCGCCCTCCGCGATCGGACGGCCGGATTGCCGTCCTCCTTTCCCATCCGAACCGTGAAGCCAGGAGTGTCTTCTCCTGGCTTCTGATTCCCGCCCCAGTCTTCCGGCCGTCCCGTTTACAGATCCGGCGGGACCGTGCTCAGCGCTTCCTCGAAGGTCGACATGCCCTCCTTCACCTTGACCATGCTGTCCTGGTGGAGGGTCATCATCCCGCCGCGGATGGCGATCTTCTTCAGCTCGGAGGACTCGAGGCCCTTGTTGATGCCGTCGACGAGCTCCTCGTTGACCACCATGAGCTCGTGGATGCCGACGCGGCCCTTGTAGCCGGTGTGGCTGCAGCGCGGGCAGCCCTTGGGGTTGTGCTTGAAGAGCTGCCCGCTCCAGCCGATGGCCTTCTCGATCAGCTCCTTCTCGCGCCCCACCGGCTCGACCGGCAGCTTGCAGTTCTTGCACACGCGCCGCATGAGGCGCTGGGCGCACACGCACAGCAGCGAGGCCGAGAGCATGAAGCGCTCGATGCCCATGTCGGTCAGGCGGGCCACGGCGCTGGGGGCGTCGTTGGTGTGCAGCGTGCTCAGCAGGAGGTGACCGGTCAGCGCGGCCTCGACCGCGATCTCGGCGGTCTCGCGGTCGCGGATTTCGCCCACGAGGATGATGTCGGGGTCCTGCCGCAGGAAGGAGCGCAGGGCGTTGGCGAAGGTCAGGCCGATCTGCCGGTGCATCTGCATCTGGTTGATGCCGGCGAGCGTGTACTCGATCGGATCCTCCGCCGTGCGGATGACCGTCTCCGGGGAGTTGATCTCGTTGAGCGCGGAATAGAGGGTCATCGACTTGCCCGAGCCGGTCGGCCCGCAGTGCAGCACCATCCCGTACGGCTGGCGGATGACCTTGCGGTAGATCGCGAGGTTGGCCTCGGTGAAGCCCAGCATCTGCAGCGGCAGCGTGCTCTTCTGCTTGTCGAGGATGCGCAGGACGACGCCCTCGCCGTGGTTGAGCGGGGCGGTCGAGACGCGCAGGTCGATGTCGATGCTTTTCTTCGTGAACTGCTTGAAGACAATGCGGCCGTCCTGCGGCAGGCGCCGCTCCGCAATGTCGAGGTTGCTCATGATCTTCAGGCGGGCCACCAGCGCGCCCGCCACCTTGCCGGGCAGGCGGAGCTTCTCCTGGCACACGCCGTCGATCCGGTACCGCACCACGAGCTCCTTCTCCCATGGCTCGATGTGGATGTCGCTCGTGCCGGCGAAATACGCGTCCTCGATCACCCGGTTGGCCAGGTCGATGATCGGCCCCGACTCCTCGTTGGCGAGATCCTCCTCCTTGATGTCCTCCGTCGTGCCGAACTCGATGCCGATCTTCTCGACGACGTCGGTGAACTGCACCTCGACCTGCTGGTTCTTGTTGAACTTGTCGCGGATGTCGCGCTCGCGGCCGAGGAGGCGGACGACCTTCTTGCCGGTCATCTCCTGGATCTTGGTCGAGATCGTGACCTCGAAGGGGTTGGCGAGCGCCACGAGCAGGTAGTTGCCCACTTCGCCGACCGGCAGCACCAGGTTCTGCTGGCAGAACTCCTGCGGCACCCGTTCGAACGTCGCCGAGGAAATCTGGTACCGGCCCACGTTGAACGGCGCCAGGCCGTGCGCGCGGGCCTTCGCCACCAGGAGCTGGAAATCGGTGATCTTGTACTCGTCCTGCAGCAGGCGGTCGAGGGCGTCGCCCGTCAGGTCGCCCGGCGTCGCGAGGATGACGTCCTGCTGCTCGGGCGACAGCCGCTCCATGTCCTCCAACTGCGCGACGATCTGCTGTTGAACCTTGCCGAGGGCCATGGGCGGGAAGCTAAGCGCTCTTCTTCAGCGGCGCCGCGGCGGGCGCCGGTGTCGGGGCCGGCGCGGGGGCCGCCGCCGCCGGGGCCACCGGGGCGCCCGCGGGCTTGGGCGGATTCTTCTCCGCCTCCACCTTCTCGAGAAAATCCGAGATGATTTCGAGCGTGGTGGCGTACCAGATGATGTTCGTGCCGAGCTGCTTCTCCCAGTGGGAACGCACGGCCGGGCTGAGGTAATAGGCGGAGGCGACGCAGAAGAAGTTCTCCTCCTTGTCGAACGGCACCGTCCAGGTCGCCCAGCAGGAGCCGAGGTCGATCTCCTTGCGGAATTCCTCCTGCACGTCGTAGGTCCGCAGGTCGATCAGGCCGATGCCGTCGTTGTCGGCCATGTGGTGCAGCAGGTCGTCCTCGTTCAGCACCTTCTTCTCGTACATCAGGACCCCCAGGAGCGTGGCCTGCCGCTCGTTGTCGGTCGCGAGCAATTCGAGCAGCCGCTCGTTGGCCGCCTCGAGGTCCTCGATCTTCACGAGGTTGGCCTCGACCAAGGCGGCGCCGAGCAGACGGTTGGCCCGCATGAGGAGCGTGCGGTGTTCCGACATCGGCGCTGGGGATAGTTCAAGCCCCGAGGGAAGGCGACTTCTTTTCTTGGCCGGCCGGCGGCCGGATCCGCTTTAACAATTCTTTTTTCAGCTCGGGCAAACCCGCCCCCGTGGCGCAGGAAACCGCGAGGATGTCCACCCGGTGGCGGCGCCGGAACTTCGCGAGCTGCTCGGCCGCGCCCGTCAGGTCCATCTTGTTCGCCACGACCAGCCGCGGCTTCTTCAGCAGCGCGGCGTCGTAGAGTCCGAGTTCGCGCAAGAGGGTTGCATAATCCTCGCGCGGATCGCGGCCGTCGCTGCCCGCCATGTCGAGCAGCAGCACGAGCAGCCGGCAGCGCTCGATGTGGCGGAGGAAGCGGTGCCCCAGCCCGCGGTTCTCGCTCGCGCCCTCGATCAGCCCGGGCACGTCGGCAATCTGCAGGCGGCGCGCCGCGGCCGGGCCTTCATCCGCCGCCACGCCGATCTGGGGATGGAGGGTCGTGAACGGGTACGCCGCGACCCGCGGCCGCGCCTGGGTCAGGCGCCGGAGCAGCGACGACTTGCCCGCATTGGGAAAACCGATCAGGCCGACGTCCGCGATGCTCTTGAGCACGAGCCGGAAGGTCCCGCGCTCGCCGGGCTGCCCGGGGTTGGCGCGGCGCGGCGCCCGGTTGGTCGACGACTTGAAATGGGTGTTGCCCCAGCCGCCGTTGCCGCCCCGGCAGAGCACGATGCGCTGCTGGTCCTCAACCACCTCCGTCACCACCTGGCCGGTCTCCTCGTTAAAAACGACCGTGCCCAGCGGCAGCTTGAGGATGCGTTCCGCCCCGTCCGCCCCGGTTTGGTCCTTGCCGCGGCCGTGCTCGCCCCGTCCCCCCTTCCAATGTGGCTGAAAGCGGTAGTCGACGAGGTTGTTGGTGTCGTCGTCGCCGAGCAGCACGATGTCGCCCCCGTGGCCGCCGTCGCCGCCGTTGGGGCCGCCCCACGGCTCGAATTTTTCCCGGCGGAAGCTGATGCAGCCGCGACCCCCGTCGCCGGCCTGGACTTTGATGACGCACTCGTCGACGAACATGCCGCCCACGATGCAGATGCGGGCCGCCTTGCCAAGCCGGCTGGCGGCCGCGGGCGCGCCCGGCGCCTAGACCGCGACCTTGATCCCCTTGCGCAGGTAGGTCGGCACGTCGAGATCCTGGCCCTCGAAGAGGTTGCGGTCGGTCTTGTCGAACAGGCCGCGGCTCTCGATCTCCCCGAAGGCGAACTCGTTCTGCTCCGTCTTCGGCGGCGGGGCCGCCGCCGGGGCGCGGTCGGGCGCCGGAGCCGCGGGCGCGGCCGCCTTGGGCGGCGGGGCCTTGGGCGGGTTCGAATTGCCGTTGGTCCGCGCGCCGGCCAGCAGGCGGCGCTGCATCAGCCCGCGGCCGCCCAGGTCGGTCGTGCCCAGCACGCACACCTCGATCCGCTGCGGCAGGCTCTCGTCGATCACCGCCCCCATGATCACGTGGCAATCCTTGCCGTAGAGGTCGTTGATCGCGGTCATGATCTGGTTGACCATCGGCAGCGTCAGGTCGGTGCCGCCGATGATGTTCACCAGCAGGCGGTCCGCCTTGCGCGACGACTCGGTGGTGTGGAGGAGCGGGCACAGCCGCAGGCTCTCGATCGCCTGCGTCACGGCCTCCGGGCCCTCGCCGCTGCCGAGGCTGAAGAGCGTCTTGCCCCCGCGCGACTGGAACACCTGCTGCAGGGTGGCGAAATCGAGGTTGATCAGGCCGGTGCGGAAGAGCATCGACCAGATCGACTTCACGCCGCGGCCGATCCACTCGTCGGCCCGGGCGAAGGCCTGGAGCACGCCGGTCTCCTCGCCGCACTCCTGGAGCAGGATGTCGTTGGCCAGCGGCACGACCGCGTCGCACACCCGGCGGAGCGCGGCCAGGCCCTCCTCGGCCTGCTTCAGCCGCCGCCCGCCCTCGAAGCTGAACGGCATGGTGACGAAGGCGATGACGAGCGCGCCCTGCTCCACTGCGAGCTCGGCGAGGATCGGCCCCGCCCCGCTGCCGGTGCCGCCGCCCATGCCCGCGAGCAGGAACACCAGGTCGCAGTCCTTCACCACCGCGGCGAGCTTCTCGCGGTCCGCCTCGGCGGCGTCGCGCCCGAGCGCGGGGTCGCCGCCGGCGCCGAGGCCGCGGGTCACGCCCGCGCCGATCAGCACCTTCTCCGCCACCGGCGACGCCGAGAGCGCCTGGAAGTCCGTGTTCACCACGGCCAGCTGCAGGCGCGCCAGGTTCTCCAGCTTCAGCCGGTCCACCGCGTTCGAGCCCGCCCCGCCCACGCCCACCAGCTTGATGGCGATGGAGCGGTCCGTGAGGATCTCGTGGGTGAGCGGGAGTTCGTTGAGGTTGGGATCGAATTGCATGGCTCAACCGGGGACGAGGATGCGCTTGAGGCTGCCGAGGAACCCGCCGGCGCGGCGCGCGGAGGCCTGCGCCGCCTGGGAATTGAGGCCGTAGTAGAGCAGGCCCAGCACCGTGCTGAAGCCGGGGTCGCGGAGCTCGTCGGCCACCCAGGGCGGCGGGTCGCCCAGGCGCCCGGGCACGCCGAAGACCTTGGCCGCCGCCTCGTCGAGGCCGGACAGCCGGGCGGCGCCGCCGGTGAGCACGACGCCGGCGGGCGTCTGCTCCGGCGCGTAGCCGGGCCCGAGCTTCTTGCGCACCACCTCGAGCACCTCGCGGGCCCGGCTGGCGGTGATCTGCTCGATCGACTGGCGGGGAAACTGCCGGTCGCCCACCGAATAGTCGCCGTTGAGCCAGACCTTCTCGTGCTTGTCGCGGGCGCGCGGCATCGCCGTGCCGTGGCGCAGCTTGATCTGCTCGGCCTGGCCACGCGTCAGGCGCAGGCCCAGGCTCAGGTCGTTGGTGAAATGGTCGCCGCCGATCGGCACCACGCCGGTCAGGTAGGCCACGCCGTCGCGGTAGAGCACGTAGTCCGTCGTCCCTGCGCCCAGGTCGAGGACGAGCACGCCGTTCTGCCGCTCCTCCGGCGAGGTCACCATCGTGCCCGACGCCAGGCTGGCGAGGATCAGTTCCTCCACCCGCAGGCTGAAGCCGGTGATGACATGGATGTTGTCGCCGATCTTCGCCTCGCTCCCGTGCACCGTCCAATAGCCGACCTCGAGGCGCTGGCCGACGAGGTGCTCGGGATCCGGCACGAGGCGGCCGTCGAGGCGGAAGGGCCGGCGGATGTGATGCACCACCGCGCGCCCCTCCGGCAGCTCCTTGGCCTTCGCGAGGCGGCAGACCGTGTCGATGTCGACCGCGCTCACGCAGTTGTCGGCCGCGTTCACGTTCACCGCGGCCTCGTTGTAGAACCCCTCGAGGTGCGCGCCGGTCTGCGCGAGGTAGACCACCTCGATCTCCGCGCCCGCCCGCTCCTCCGCGGCCCGCAGCGCCGCGTGGGCGCAGGCGCTCGCCTCCTTGTAGTCGACCACCCCGCCCTTCATCACGCCGCGGGCGTGGCAGGCGCCGAGACCCACGATGTTGAGGGTCCGGCCGCGGGTCAGTTCGCCGGCGAGGACGGCCACCTTGGAGGTGCCAATCTCGACGGCACCGATGAGTCTGGTTTTAGAAGTCACGTCTGGGTCTGGGCTGCGGGGCGGAAGGGAAAAGCGTGGGACGCGTGGGCTGCAGGGACACGGCCTCCCGCAGCTCCACCGGCACCTGGTTGCCGACGGCGAGGTCGACCCGCGCGAGGGGCGGGTCGCCGTGCGTGTGCAGGGACTCGACGATGTAGGCCAGCTTGGCCAGCTGATGGGGGAAGCTCACCTGGGCGTCAAAGACGATTTCCGGGACGTCGCGCGAATGGACGATGATCTCCTCGTCGGAGGTGTACCGGGCGAGCGACACGACCTGCCAGCCGCCGGCGAGTTCCGGCACCAGCGCCCCGGCCGCCGCGAGGAGCTGCGCCACCGGCTCCATGCCCGGGATCGGCTCGAAGCCGCGGTCGGCAGTGCGCTTGAGCTCGATGCCGTCCAGCCACGGCAGCCGGGCGAGCGCCGCGGGATCGTAGCCGGAACCCGCGAAGGCCACCCCGTCGCGCGCCACGAGCAGTTCGCGGGGCGTGTCGCCGCCGGCCTGGCCCATCAGGCGCGCCACCGGCGTGCGCTCCTGCGCGCTCACCACGAGCGCGTTGTCCGCGAACCGGCGGCGCAGCACGACGCTGTGCACCTGCCCCGAAGCGAGCAGCCGTCGCTCGAGGGCCGCGAGGTCCAGCCCCATCAGGCTCGCGTTGCGCGGCAGCGCCAGGGTCTGGTCCACCCAGGCCCGGTCGAGCACGCCGTCGGTCGAGAACGCCACGCGCTGGAGCGGCGCCGCCTTCACCGGCTCCTTCAGCCGGGCCGGGTCGCTCTGCCACACCTGGTAGACCGCCAGGAACGCGACGCCGCAGCCGACGACGACCGCGCAGCCGAGGGCGAACTTCGCGCTGGCGAGCCACATGCGCCGGCGCCCCTCGCGGGGCATGGCGCGCTTGCTCACCCCCTGGCGGATGTCCTTCCAACTGCGGGCCGACGGGGGAATGGAGGCGGGCGGGGGCATGGCGCGGGGGAACGGCTCAGAGCACGTCCTTCCACTCCTTTCCGTAGAGCAGGACCTCCGGCTCGAGGGTGATGGCGCGCGCCCGCTGCACCCGCTCGCGCACCCGGCGCATCAGCGCGATCACATCCGCGCTGGTCGCCTGGCCGCGGTTGACGATGAAATTGGCGTGCACCGGCGACACCTCCGCGTCCCCCACCCGCTCGCCCTTCAGGCCGAGCTCGTCGATCAACTTTCCGGCCGAGGTGCCGGGCGGGTTCCGGAACACGCAGCCGGCGCTCGGCTCCCGCGGCTGGGTCTCGTGGCGCTTGCGCCGGTAGACGTCGAGCTGGCGGCCGATCGCCGCGCCCTCCGCCGGCGACGCGGGCCGGAAGAGCGCGCCGAGGGCGATCGCGTCGACCAGATCGCGGCACTCGCGGTAGGCCACGTGCAGGCCGGCCTTCGCCAGCGTCCGCGCCTCACCCGCCAGCGTCATGACCTGGACCTCCTCGATCAGGTCGAAGATCCACCCGCCCATCGCGCCGGCGTTCATGCGCAGGGCGCCGCCGACGGAACCGGGGATGCCCTCGAGAAACTCGAAGCCGGACAGGCCCGCCTGCCGGGCGAAGCCGCACAGGTGCTTCAGGCGCAATCCGGCGCCGGCCCAGATCCGACCGTCCGGCCGCAGCTCGCAACCTTGCCAGGCGTCCTGCCCCAAACCGATGACCAGGCCGTCGACGCCCTCGTCCGGCACGATCAGGTTTGAGCCGCGGCCCAGGGTGAAGACCGGCAGCCGGTCGGCCGCCGCCGCCCGCAGCAGCACCGCCAGGTCGGCCGCGTCCGCGGGCTCGGCGAAGCAGCGCGCGCCGCCGCCGATCCGCATCGTCGTTCGCGGCGCCAGCGGCTCCTCGCGGGTCAGGCGCGTCGCGGCCGAGAGCCGCGGGCGCAGCGCCGCCGCCCACCGATCCCAGAACGCGGCGCGGGCCGAGTCCGCCTCGAGCCGCTCCACCAGGCTGTGGGCCAGGTGGTCGATGTCGCCGGCGCCGACGAACGCCAGCCAGTCGCCGGGCTGGAGCGCCGCACGCAGCACGCCGAGGAAGAGGCCGTCGCGCCCCGGCAGGTAGGTCACGGGCACGGGCGCGCCGGACTTCTTGATCTCGGCGTAGATGTCGGCCGTGGTGCCGCCGGCGACCGGCGCCTCGCCCGCCGGATAGACGTCGAGGAGGAAGAGCTGGTCGGCCAGGGCGAGCGCGGCGGCGAACTCGGCCTTGAACTGGGCGGTGCGGCTGAAGCGGTGCGGCTGGAAGACAACCACGAGGCGGCCGGTCTTGCGCTCGCGCAGGCTGGTGAGCAGGGCGCGGATCTCCGCCGGGTGGTGGGCGTAATCCTCCAGGACCGTGAGCTGCTCGGTCCCGTGCAGCACGGTCTGGCGGCGGCGCACCCCGGGATACTCGGCGAGCAGGTCGGCCGTCAGCGGGGCGCCCAGCAGATGCGCGGCGGCCAGCGCGGCGGTGGCGTTGTGGGCGTTGAACGCGCCGCGCGCCCGCACCGGCGCCTCCAGCGTCGGAAACCGTCCGCCCAGGCCGAGCATGAGGTGGGTGGCGGTTTCGCGGACCACCCGGCCGCGATAGGCTCCGTTGGGCCCGAAGCTGAACGCCTCCGGTTTCGCCCCCGCCACCGCGCGCACCGAGAGCGCGCACTCCGGATTGTACAGGACGGCGGCGCGGGTGCGCGCCACCAGGCCGCGAAAAGTCTCCTCAAGCTGCTCGATGCGCCGGTAGTGGTCCGGGTGGTCCCAGTCCAGGCTCACCAGCACCGTGATCTCCGGGGCGAAGCCGTCGATGCTGCCGTCGCTCTCGTCGATCTCGGCGACGACCCAGTCGGTCGAGCCGAGGCGCCCCGGCGGCACCGCGTCGTCGGCGAACAGCCCGCCGAGCAGCCAGCCGGCGGACACGCCGGCGCGCCGCAACGCGGTGATGAGCATGCCGGTCGTGGTCGTCTTGCCGTGGGCGCCGACCACCGCCACCAGGCGCCGGTCGCGCACCAGCTCGGCCAGCATCTCGCCGCGCCGCACCACCGGGAGGCCGCGCGCCGCCGCCAGCACCCGGGCGGGATGGCCCGGCGCGACCGCCGAGGAATGCACCACCAGCCCGCAGGCCGCCGGCACGTCGCCGGCCTCCGTCAGCACCACGCCCTCGCGCTCCAGCACCGCGCGCACCGCCGGCGCCAGGGCGTCGTCTTCGCCGCTGACGCGGTATCCGCCCTGCCGCAGCACCAGGGCGAGCGGCGCCATGCCCGTGCCGCCGACGCCGACGAGGTGGACGTCGCGCGCCTCGCGCGCGAACGGCCGGGGCGGCGGCGGCGGTCTCATGCCGCCTCCTTTCGGCCGGGGCCGAGGGCGGCCGGCCGCACCAGCGGCGGGCCGGCCGGGGGCGGCGCGGCCAGGGTCTCCAGATCCTGGAGGATCAGGTCGAGGGAGTTGGCCCGGTCCATCCGCCGCAGGTTCCCGCGGAACTTGCGCAGGAGCCAGTCATTGAAGATCGCGTCGCCCACCTCACGGTCGAGCTCCGCGAGCTGCCGCTCGTCGAGCACGATGCCGCCGCCCTGCTGCTCGAAGCAGCGGGCGTTGGCCCACTGGTGGTTGTCGGCGGCGTGGGGGAACGGCACGAGGATGGCCGGGGTGGCGCAGCGGATGAGCTCGGCGATGGTCCCCGCCCCGGCGCGCGAGACCACAAGGTCGGCGGCGGAAAGCAGCGTCGCGATGTCGTCGCAGAACGGCAGGAAGACCGCCCGCCCCGGCCGGCCGCCGGCGCCGGGCAGGGCGCGCACCTCCGCGCCGCCCTTGTCGGGGCCGGTGACGCAGCAGACCTGGATGCCCTCGGCGGCGAGGGCCTCGAGGCGGCCGCGCACCCACTGGTTGAGGGGGGCGGCGCCCTGGCTGCCGCCGAGGATCACGAGCAGCCGCTGCGCCGGGTCGAAGCCGAGCCGGAGCTGCGCCGCCTCGCGCGGCAGGCCGGCGATCTCGCGGCGGACCGGGAGGCCCACGTGGCGCACCCGGCCCTGGCGCACGCCCCGCAGGCTCACGCCCGGGGGCAGGTACAGCCGCCGCGCGAGGCCGCCGAGCCAGCGGATGGCGCGCCCGGGCACGCGGTTGGCCTCGTGCAGCGCCACCGGCCGGCGGAACAGCGCCGCCACGACGATGATGCCCGCGGTGGTGAACCCGCCGAAGCCCGCGATCAGGTCCGGCCGCCAGCGGCGGATGAGCCGCGCGCTGAACCAGAACGCCCCGAGCTGCCCCCACAGGCACCGGGCCAGGCCCACCGGGCGCAGCGTGAAGGCGGAGCCAGGGATGCGCTCGAAATGGAGCTGCGGGTACTTGGCGATCAGCCGGGCGTCCACCTTCTTGCGGCTGATCAGCAGCCGCACCTCGTGGCCGCGCGCGCCCAGCCCCTCGGCGAGCGCGATGCCCGGCGAGAGGTGTCCGCCCGTGCCCCCGCATGCGATCAAAAAGCGACTCATGGTGTCCGTTCCCGCCGCCCGGCGCCGGGCCGCCGCGCCCTCCCGGCCGTCAGGCCATGACCTCCTTGAGGCTGCGCTCCCGCCGCATGAAGGCCGGCCGCGTCCACGCCCGCTGGGTGTTGAGCAGGATGCCGACGAGCACGCCCATCAGCACCAGGTTCGACCCGCCGGCGCTGATGAACGGCAGGGACATGCCCTTGGTCGGCAGGCAGCCGGTGACCACGCCGAGGTTGATCAGCGCCTGCAGGGTGATGAGCAGCAGCGAGCCGCTCACGAGGAGGAACTGGAAGAGGTTGGGCGCCTTGCGCAGGTGGGCCAGCCCGGCGATGAAGATCACCGCGAAGAGCGCGACCACCGCGAGCGTGAACACCAGCCCGAGCTCCTCGCCGATCACGGCGAAGATGAAGTCCGTGTGCACCTCGGGCAGGAAGCTGTTCTGCTGCCGGCCCTGGCCGAGGCCGACGCCGTTCACGCCGCCGGCCGCGAAGGCGAGGATCGCCTGCCAGAGCTGGTAGGTGCCGGCGGTGCGGTTGCCCTCGACGTCCATGAACGCCGTGAGCCGCGCCAGCCGGTTGGGATTGTGCACCACCGCCACCGCGAGCAGGCAGGCGGCGCCGGCGAACGAGGTGACGAGGTAGCGCAGGCGCGCCCCGGCGAGGAAGAGCAGGATGACGCCGATGGCGAACACCAGCGCCGCGGTGCCGAAGTCGGGCTCGAGCAGGATCAGGCCCGCGCAGCCGGCGATCCCCGCCAGCGGCACGAGGAAGCCGCGCCCCAGCTCCACGATGCGGGACTGGTTCAGCGCCAGGTAGTGGGCGAGGCCGAAGACCACCGCCAGCTTGGCGAACTCGGAGACCTGCAGCCGCGCCGGGCCGAAGCCGAGCCACCGCCGGCTGCCCTTGACCGCCAGGCCGATGCCCGGCACGAGCACGAGCACGAGGCCCACCAGGCACACCACCGCGAAGAGCCACACGTGCCGGCGCGCATCCTCCAGGTCGATCCGGCTCACGACGAAGCAGGCCGCGGCCGCGAACGCGAACCAGACCACCTGCTTGGTGAGGTAGAAATACGGGTCCGCCTTCAGGGAGACGCTGGCGCTGAACAGCACGGTCAGGCCGAGGACCGAAAGGACGAGCACGCAGACGAGGATGATGGTCGCGGGATTGAAGGCCGACATCCAGCGCGGCTTTTCAGACGGATCGGAAGGCATCGGAAAGGGAAAGGGGCGGACCATCCCGGCAAGCCTCAGCGAAGCCCCCGCGGCACCGCGCCCCTCCCGCCGCGAGGCGGGTTGAGGCGGCGTCCACGGGGCCCGACTGACACGAGCGTGGGAAATTCCTTACGGCGACTTCGGGGCGCCGGTGCCGGCGTCCTCGATCTTGATCACCGGCACGTTCTCCTGGGGCTTCAGCCCGGAGTCCAGGTCCTGGTCCGGCGGCGGCACGCTGGTCGCCGAGGACGTCCCCGCCGCCGGCGCGGCGGCGGGCGCATTCGCGGACGGCGTCGTCGCGGGCGCCGCGGCTCCCGCCGGCGCGGCCGCTCCCGTCGCCCCCGCACCCCCGACGGCCTTGTAGCCGGGGATCACCAGCTCCTGGCCGGCCCGGATCTTGCGCGGATCCGAGATGTTGTTCGCGACCAGCAGGTCCTGGGTCTTGACCTGGTATTTGCGCGCGATCGCCCCCAGCGTCTCGCCGGGCTTGACGACGTGGACCACCGCCCCGTCCGCCTTCTTCACCGGGGCGGCCTCCATCCCCCCGGCCGGCGCGGCCGCGGGCGCGGGCGCCGCCGCCGCGGACTCGCCGGGCAGGCGCAGCTCCTGGCCGACCTGCACGTAGTCACTGGAGAGATTGTTGGCGCGCCGGATCTCGGCGGTGGTCGTGCCCACGCGGTGGGCGATGCCCGAGAGCGTGTCGCCCGGCTTGACCTTGTACGTCGCGGCGGGCGCCGGCTCGCCGCTGCCGCCCTCGGACGCGGGCGTCTTGCCCGGAATGATGAGCTTCTGGCCGACGCTCAGCCGCGAATTGCTGGTGAGCTTGTTGGCCTTCGCCAGGTCGGTGACGGTCGTCCCGTGCTTGCTGGCGATCTTCCAGAGGCTGTCCCCGGCGACCACGGTGTAGGTCGTGGCGGGGGTGACCGGCGGCGGCGGGGCGCTCTCCAGCGCGGAGGCGGCGGCCGAGCCGGGGCGGGTCGGGCTGTAGCGCACCGCGGGCGGCGCCGACGTGTCGACCGCCACGAGCGGCGTGACGGCGGGGGCCGGGGCGGCCGCGCCCGGGGCGACGGCGGGCGCCGTGTCGCCCGCGACCGGCGCGGGACCGGACACCGTCGAGCGGCAGCCCGGGTTCACGAACATGAGGAAGAAGGCGACGACGTGGACGGCGACGACGATGCCCAGGATCTTGAGAATATTCATGGCGGAAGCAGTGGACGGAATTATGGGTCGGGGGCGGAGGAAATGGCTACTGAAAAGTGGGAGTTGTTCCCAAACTGTTCACAAGCTTTTCGAAGCGCTCGCCGCGGTCGGCGTAGCTGCGGAACATGTCGAAGCTGGCGAACGCCGGGCTGAGGAGCACGTGGTCGCCCGGCCGGGCGGCGGCGAAGGCGCCGTGCACCGCCTCCTCGAGCGAGGCGCAGGCCGTGTGGGCGACGTGCTGGCCGGCGGCGAGGGCCGCCAGGGCCGGGGCGGTCTCGCCGATCAGCCAGAGATGGCGGACCCGCGGGGCGATGCGGCGGACGAAAGCGGCGAGGTCGCCGCCCTTGGCCCGGCCGCCGGCGATGAGGTGCACGGGCGGCGGCACCGAGGTGAGCGCGGCCTCGACGGCGTGGAAGTTGGTCGCCTTGGAGTCGTTCCAGAAGGTCACGCCGCGCAGTTCGCGCACGCGGGCCAGCCGGTGGCGCCCGGGCTTGAACGTGTGCGCGGCCGCGTAGAGCGCGGCTTCGGCGCGGCCGTCGTGCCGCCACCACGCGAGGGCGAGCGCGAAGTTCTCGCGCTGCGGGTAGGAGGCGAAGACGGTGCCCTTGAGGCGCGGTTCGGGTTCCAGCCCCTCGCTCGCGACCCCGGCGGCCGGCGGCAGTCGGTGCCCGAACTCCAGCGCGTACCGCTGCACGCTGCTGCCCGCGAACACCGCCTCGGGCCGCGCCCGCGCGAGCAGGTTCCACTTGGCCAGGAAGTACGCCCGCAGCCCGGGATGCCGCTCGAGATGGTCCTCGGCGAAGTTGGTCCAGAGTACGGCGTCCGGCCGGAAGTGCTGCAGTGTCTCGGCCTGGAACGAGCTCACTTCGCAGATCGCGGTCGAATCCGGCCCGGCGTCGCGCCGGAAGGTGATCAGGCGGCTGAAGGGAAAGCCGATGTTGCCGACGCCGAAGACGTCCTCGCCCTCGGCGAGCAGGGCGTGGGTGAGGAACTCGACCAGCGTCGTCTTCCCGTTCGTGCCGGTCACGGCCACGGTGTGGCCCGGCCAGAAGAGCCCGGCGAAATCAAACTCGCCGAGGCAGGTGCAGCCGGCGGCGCGGGCCGTCAGCAGCCAGGGGTGGCGGGAGTCGAACCCGGGGCTGAAGACCACCAGCCGGTGGAGCGCGGCCTCGGCCGCCCCGAAGGTGTGGGCCGCCGCGAGGTCGGCCCGCTCGTCGAACACCTCGCAGCGGGCGCCGAGCTGGGCGAGCAGGGTGCGGGCGGCCAGGCCGCTGGTCGCGCCGCCGAGGACGGCGACCGGGTGCGACAGCAGCGGGGCGAGCGACGCGGGCGGGGTCAGGGACATGAGATGGGGGCCGTCACGCCGGCCGGCGGCCGGCGGCCAGGGGGCGGAACGGGCGGTGGAGGCGGCGATGACCATGCGGCAACATCAACGGAGCTTCAGGGTTCCAAGGCCCGCGAGGGCGCACATCAACGACAGGATCCAGAAGCGCAGCACGACCTTGGTCTCCGGCCAGCCCCGCTTCTGGAAATGGTGGTGGATCGGGGCCATGAGGAAGAAGCGCCGGCCGGTCCCGTAGCGGCGGCGGGTGATTTTGAACCAGCCGACCTGGATGATCACCGACGCGGCCTCCATCACGAACACCCCGCCGACGAGGATGAGCGTGAGCGGCTGCTGCACCATGAAGGCGAGGATCCCGATCAGCCCGCCGATGGCCAGCGAGCCGGTGTCGCCCATGAACACCTCCGCCGGATACGCGTTGTACCAGAGGAAGGCGAGGCTGGCGCCCACGAGCGCGCCGCAGATGACCGTCAGCTCGCCCGTGCCCGGCACGTAGCCGATCAGCAGGTAGTCGGCCAGCTTGGTGTTGCCGGCCGCGTAGGCCATGAGCCCGTAGACCAGCGCCACCGTGACGGTGCAGCCGATCGCCAGGCCGTCGAGGCCGTCCGTGAGGTTGATGGCGTTGCTGAAGCCCACCAGCCACAGGAACATGAAGACGAACAGCGCCGCCACCGGCAGGCCGGCGAGCACGGGGTGCTTCACGAAGGGCACCCAGAGCTCCGTGATCTTGTGCGTGCTCAGCGGGTGCCAGAGGAGCAGCCCGAGGGCGATGACAGTGATCAGCGTCTGCCAGAGGAGCTTCTCGCCCGAGGTGATGCCGTCGCGGCTCCGGCGCCGCACCTTCAAGTAGTCGTCGCGGAAGCCCACCCCGGTGAGCGCGGCGTACACAAACATGCACACCACCACCCAGATGTTGGGCACGGCCCAGAGGAACGTGGCGCCGAAGACGGCGAAGAAGATGAGCAGGCCGCCCATGGTCGGCGTGTTCTTCTTGTCGAACTGCTGCGCGAGGGCGCCGGTGCGGTCGTCGTCGTAGTGCTGGCCGAACTTGAGCGCGCGCAGCTGGGCGATGAGCCAGGGCGCGATGAGGAAGCCGATGAGCGCGGCGGTGCCGGCCGCCATCAGGGTGCGCAGGGTGATGAACCGCAGCAGGCGCAGCGGGCCGAAGGTGTTCTCGAACTGGGAGAGGTAGCTCAGCATGCGACGGCCTCCGGCGCGGGGAGCGCCCGCTCCAGCTGGTAGCGGCGGCTGCCCTTCAGGAAGACGGCCCCGTGGAACCCGGCGAGGAAGGCCGCCACCGGCGCGAGGCTGGCGACCACCTGGATCTGCCCGGCCGCGGTCCCGCCCTCGAGCAGGCCCGCGCGCACGGCCTCGGCGTGGTCGCCGATGACGAACACGTGGTCCCCGGGCCGCAGGGTCAGCGAGCGGCCGAGCCGCCGGTGGTAGTCGGCGGCGCGGGGGCCGAGCTCCTCCATGCAGCCGAGCACGAAGGCGCGCGGGTCGCCGGCGGGCGCGAGCGCGAGGAAATTGTCGAGCGCGTCGGCCATCGAGACGGGGTTGGCGTTGTAGCAGTCGAGATAGAGCAGGCGCCCCGGCTCGCGCCGCACCTCGCCGCGCCAGGGCGCGGGCTGCCAGTCGGCCAGCCGGCGCTGGACCAGCTCGGGGGTCACGCCCAGCCAGAGGGCGGCGCAGATCGCGAGCACGGCGTTCTGCGCCATGCCGGCCGACACGCGGCGGAGGGTGAAGACCAGCGGCGGCGGCGGGCCGTAGGCAATCGCCAGCGCGGTGGTGTCCCCGCGCTGGGTGATGGCGAAGTAGACCTTGTCCTTCGGCGGCTGCGCCGGGCGCAGGACCGCGGCCGGCTCGACCAGCATCCGGCGCACGGTGAGCTCGTGGAATGCGGTGAACTGGGCGCACTCCCGCGGGAAGATCGCGATGCCGGCCGGGCGCACGGCCGCGGGCAGCGCCGCCTTCTCGCGCGCCACCCCCTCGAGGTCGCCCAGCTCCAGCAGGTGCGCCGGCCCCACCAGGGTGATGATCGCGAGGTCCGGCTCGATCAGGTCGGCCAGCACCTGCATCTCGCCGGGCGTGCTCACCCCGGCCTCGATGACCGCGAACCGCTGGGTCGCCGGGTCGAGCCGCGTGAGCGTCAGCGGCACGCCGATGAGATTGTTGAGGTTGCCGGCGGTGGCGAGCACCCCGGGCGCGCCACCGAGCAGGGCCGCGGTCAGGTCCTTGGTCGAAGTCTTGCCCACGCTGCCCGAGATGCCGATGACGGGGCCGGGGAACGCCCGCCGGTGCGCGCGCGCGACCGCCTGCAGCGCCGCCAGCGGGTCGGCCACCACCAGCTGCGGCAGCGCCACCGCCGGGTCGGCCCGGCTGACGAGGGCGCCGGCGGCGCCGGCCGCCCGCGCCGCGGCGAGAAATTCATGGCCGTCGCGCCGGTCGGTCTTCAGCGCGACGAACACCTGGCCCGGCTCCAGCTCCCGCGTGTCGTGCGCGAAGCCGGTGATCGCGACGGCCGGGCGCGCGGTCCAGTGTCCCTGGGCCCAAGCGGCCAGCTGGTCTGCGTTGAACTCCGGCATGTCGCGCTCCCCCGCCCCTCCTCACCCGGTTTTGATGCGTTTCACGCCGATCAATTCCCGCACGACCTGGCGGTCGTCGAACGGGATCACGGTGTCGGCGAACTCCTGGTACGACTCGTGGCCCTTGCCGGCCACGAGCAGGCAGTCGCCCGGCCGGGCGGCGTCGAGCGCCAGGCTGAGGGCGTGGCGCCGGTCGTCGATGAAGGTGATGCGGTCCGGGGCGGTGATGCCGGCCTTCATGTCGGCGAAGATCTGCGCCAGCGGCTCGCTGCGCGGGTTGTCCGCCGTGGCCCACGCGTAGTCGGCGCGCTCCTGGACGGCGCGGACCATCAGGGGCCGCTTGGTGCGGTCGCGGTTGCCGCCGCAGCCGAAGACGACCAGCAGGCGGCCGGGCGTGACGGCGCGGAGCATGCCGAGGGCGTTGCGCAGGGCGTCGTCGGTGTGCGCGTAGTCCACGAGCACGTTGAACGGCTGGCCCTCCTCGATCCGCTCCATGCGGCCGGCGACGTTGCGGAACGAGGCGAGCTTGGACACCAGCGCGGCCGGGTCGCGGCCCAGGGCGAGGGCGGCGGCGAACGCCGCGAGGAGGTTGCTCAGGTTGTAGCGGCCGATGAGCGGGCTCTCGACCGCGGCGGCGCCGCCCGGCCACACCAGGCGGAAGGTCGTGCGCTTGAACTCGAGCTGCACCGCCTCGGCGCGCACGGCGGCGTCA
>Ga0335071_10002125_pt1 | contig 21355 bp, 24 predicted proteins | sample Lox_Sample_15_FD_206724 | JGI IMG/M metagenome (GOLD analysis project Ga0335071, IMG submission 206724) | Soil microbial communities from Loxahatchee National Wildlife Refuge, Florida, United States - Lox_Sample_1.5 | ecosystem: Environmental > Terrestrial > Soil > Wetlands | place: USA... | reverse complement strand
CTGGAGGAAGCGGCCGGCGAGGAGGACGGTCCCGTTCGGCGCAAGCGCGGTGACGAGGCTCGCGGCGAGGAAGACCACGAGCCCGAGGACGAACACGCGGCGGCGACCGCCGACGTCGCCGACGCGGCCGACGCTGATCAGAAGCGCGGCGAACACGAGCGAGTAGATCGAGTTCGCCCACTCCGCCTGCGTGATCCCGATCCCGAGGTCGCGGATGATCGACGGGATCGCGACGTTCACGATCGTCGCGTCGACGATGATCATCGCGACGCCGATCGTCAGCGCGACGAGACCGAGCCAGCGGCGGGAGCCTCCGCTCACGCGACGATCATCGCCGCCGCGGCCGGCGGCCGCGCACGAGCGTGCCGAGAACGGCGCCGAAGAGGGCGTGGGTCGCGACCTCGTAGGCGGCGACGCGGCGGTTCGTGACGAGCCTCGGCCAGGTGCCGTCGCGCCGGTCCGGATGGACGCGGTCGACGACGAGCAGGGTCGGCCAGAGGACGAGATTCTCGGCCTCGGCGGCCAGCACGCCCTGCCTGGCGCCGCTGAGGCCGAGCCGCTCGAACGCCGAGCCGAACGCTGCGCCGTTCGCGAGGTGGACGGCGAGTCCCGCGACCGGCCAGGCGCGGCCGCGCACGGCCGACCGGCCGAGGAGCCGGACGTCGGAGAACGGCGTGCCGAACACGCGTCCCAGGGTGGGCTCGGCGGCGGCCCAGGCCGCGGCCGCGACGACACCTGCCGCTGCTCCTCTCATCGCGAGAAGAGGTAGTGGCCGACGAGCCATTCGGTGCCGTCGCGGTAGCCCCAGAGCTCGGCGCAGGCGAGGAAGAAGACGCGCCACTCGGCGAGGAACGCGCGGCCGAAGCGCGCAGCGATCTCGTCCTCGTGCGCGTGCAGGTTCGCGAGCCACGCCTCGGCGGTGCGCGCGTAGTGCGTGCCGTCGACGATCCGGCGCTCGACGAGGTGGACGTCGCGATCGAACGCCGGCAGCAGGTCGACGGAGGGCATCGTCCCGCCGGTGAAGAACCGGCGTGCCATCCAGCTCGAGTCGTACGCGTACGCGTACTCGCGGTGGCAGAAGAGGTGGACGAACAGCAGCCCGTCGTCGGCGAGCATCGTCGCGATGCGCGCCATCAGCTGCTCGTAGTTGCGCATGTGCTCGAACATCTCGACCGAGACGACGCGGTCGAAGCGGCGGTCGAGCGCGAGCTCGTTGACGTCGGCGGTGACGACCTCGACGTTCGCGGGCGCGCGCGCCTCGATCCACTCGCGCTGGAGGCGCGAGTTCGAGACCGCGGTGATCCGCGCGCCCGGGAAGCGCTCCGCCGCGTAGAGCGTGAACGACCCCCAGCCGCAGCCGAGATCGAGGATCTCCTGACCGTCCTCGATCCGCGCACGCTCGCAGGTGAGCGCGAGCATCGCCTCCTCCGCGCCCGGGAGCGTCGAGACATCGTCGGGCCAGTAGCAGCAGCTGTACTTCATGTGCGGCCCGAGCACGAGCTCGAAGAACTCCGGCGGAACCTCGTAGTGCTGCTCGTTCGGCTTCGCCGGGACGGCGGCGATCGGCGAGCGCCGCAGCTCCGCGAGGAACGCCTCGCGCTCGTCCGGCCCCTTCGCGCGTTCGCGCCGGAGCCGGTTGGCGAGGTTGGCACGGATGCCGAGCCGGAGCATCGGCTCGGGGATCGCGTCGGTTGCGATCACGCGGTCGAGCGCGTTCATGCGCGGCGCTCCCGCGGGAACCACGGGACGAAGGCGCTCGTCTCGCGCTGGTAGCTGCGGTAGTCGTCGCCGCGCGAGCGGAGCGAGCTCGCCTCCGCGGCCGGGACGCCGGTGACGAACAGGATGAGATACAGCATCAGCGCCGGCGCGACGAGCCCGATCCAGCCGTACGGCGCCTCGAGCGCGACGAGCGCGTACGCGACCCACGTGAGCCACTGGAAGAAGTAGTTCGGGTGGCGCGAGACGCGCCAAAGCCCGGTGCGAAGCGTCCGGCCGCGATTCGCCGGGTCGACCTTGAACCGGCGCAGCTGGAAGTCCGCCGTCCGCTCGAGTGCGGCGGCGACGAGCCAGAGCGCGGCTCCCGCCCAGGCGAGCGCGCCGAGCCGCTCGTCGGTGTTCGACGCGGCGAGCAGGATCGGCGCCGAGAGGAGCGCGGCGAGAAACGCCTGCGCCTGGAAGAAGACGAAGAAGCGGGCCTGCACGTTCCCCCGCTCGCTCCACCGCTGCCGCAGCTCGCGGTAGCGCTCGTCCTCGCCGTCGCCGACGCGGGCGAGCACGAGCCACATGATGCGGAGGTTCTCGAGCCCGCACATCGTCGCGACGAGCGCCCGGTACGCGACGCTGCCCGGCGCGAGGACGCCGTAGAGGACCGAGATCGCGACGAGCGACCCCGCCCAGCCCGCGTCGACGGCCGTCGCGTTCCCCGTCCGCCGCTGCCGGAGGTACAGCGCGAGCTGGATCGCGGCGGCGAGCGCCCAGGCGAGCAGGAACAGCAGCAGGCGCGAGTCGACGGTCACCGCGTCACCACGAGCTGTGCGTCGTCGAGGAGGCCCGCGCGGAAGAGCGCCTCGCACGACGCGAGGTAGAAGTCCCACGTCCGGATGAACCGCTCGTCGAACCCCAGGTCGTGCACGGCTGCTCGCTTCGCGTCGAACGCCGCGCGCCAGCGGGCGAGCGTCTCGCCGTAGTGGCGGCCGATGTGCTCGACGTCGCGGATGCGGAGCCGGCCCGACGCCGCGGTGAGCGCGCCGAGCGACGGGATCAGGCAGCCCGGGAAGATGTGGCGCTCGATCCAGTCCGGGCTCGACCGGTAGCGGCGGTAGCGCTCGTCCGGGATCAGGATCGACTGGATGCAGGCACGGCCGCCCGGAGCGAGCACGCGGTCGATCGTCTCGAAGAACGTCGGGAGCAGCCGCTCGCCGATCGCCTCGATCATCTCGATCGACGCGACCTTCGTGAACGTCCCCTCGAGCTCGCGGAAGTCCTGGAGCCGGATCTCGATCCGGTCGGCGAGCCCGGCGGCTGCGATCCGCCTGCGGGCGAGCTCCGCCTGCGCGGGGGAGAGCGTGATCCCCGTCACACGCGCGCCGTACTCGCCGGCGGCCGTGAGCGCGAACGAGCCCCAGCCGCAGCCGATCTCGAGCACGTGGTCGTCCGGGCCGAGCTCGAGCTTGTCGCAGACCATCCGCAGCTTGCGCCGCTGTGCGTGCGCGAGCGGCTCGTCCTCGTGCTCGATCACCGCGCACGAGTACGTCATCGTGCCGTCGAGGAAGAGCGCGAAGAAGTCGTTGCCGAGGTCGTAGTGGTAGCGGATGTTCCGGCGTGCGGCGAGCAGACCCGTGCGCCGGTTCACGCGCGGCCGCGCGCGGGCGAGGCGGCCGAGGAACGGGTGCCGTGCGGCGCCGCGATCGGCGTTGCGGGCGAGCAGCTCGAGCAGCGCGGGCAGGTCGTCGGAGCGCCACTCGCCGGCCTGGTACGACTCGCCGAGCCCGAGCCGCGGCTGCGTCGCGAGCCGGCGGAAGAGTCGCGTGTCCTCGATCGTCATGGTCACGGCGGGGCCCGATCCGAAGCGCAGCTCGCGCCCGTGCGGAAGCCGGACCTCGAGCGTCCCGCCCTCGATCCCTGCGAGGACGCGCTCGAGCGTGCGGGCCGCGATCCGCTCGACGAGCGGCAGGCCCGCTGCGGACGTGCGGCGGAGAGCGTCGGCGCTCACGTGCGCACCGATCCCTTCCCCGGCTCGAACGGCGGCTTGTGGTGGAACGGCACGCGCTTCAGCCAGAGCTTGAGCGCCTCCCAGTGGATGCGGCCGATCACCTGGAGCGGCATCACCGGATAGCGGACGAGGAAGCGCGCGAGCGTCGCGCCGCTCAGCTCGCGCCGATGCGCGAAGAGCAGCGCCTGGAGCTGCATCGCGTCGCCCTCGTGCACCTCGATCTTCGCGAGCACCGTCTCGCCCGGCTCCGTGAAGGAGTAGCGGTAGCGCTGGTCGAGGCCCATGAACGGCGAGACGTGCAGCCGCTTGTCGTGCTCGTAGGCGAGCGCGTCGCCCGGCAGCAGCTCCGGGAGGCGCTCGCCGAACGTGTTGTTCAGCTCCGCGACCATGCACGCGAGCGAGCCGTCCGCCCGGTAGCACCAGTAGAAGGAGACCGGGTTGAAGACGTAGCCGAGCACGCGGAGCTGCGTCAGGACGAGCACGCGCTCGATCGACGGGTCGCCGGCGAACCGGATCACCGCCTCCTTCAGCGGCGCACCGTCGCCGTCGAAGTGGTCGCGGTCGCGGAACGAGACGACGCCGGGCCGGTTGACCGACAGGAGCGGGAGGCGCCGGCCGAGCGCGTCGAGCTCGTCGAGGTCGAGCAGCCAGTACGCGACCGGGTAGCGGAAGACGTGGCGCACCGGCGCGCGGCGGGAGTGGATCAGCGTCCCCTCGTACAGCGCCGAGTTCACCAGCTCACCCCCAGCCCGGCCGCCGCGCGGACGCCCGAGGCGAGGCCGTCCTCGTGGAAGCCGTAGCCGTGGTACGCGCCCGCGTACCACGTGTGGCGAGTGCCCGCGAGGCGCGGGAGCTCGCGCTGCGCGGCGAGCGTGTCGACGGTGAACAGCGGATGCTCGAACACGGTGCGGTCGACGACGTGCTCCTCGGCGACGTCGCCGTTGAGGGTGACGCACCAGTCGCGGTGCGTCTTCAGACGCTGCAGCCGGTTGAGGTAGTAGGTGATCGTCGGGCGTCCGTCGTCGCCGACGCGGTAGTTCCACGATGCGCGGGCGGCGTGCGCCGCCGGGAGGTGCGACGCGTCGGTGTGGAGCGTCACCTCGTTGCGGGTGTACTCGAACGCTCCGAGCAGCCGGCGCTCCTCGGGCGACGGATCCTCGAGCAGCCGGAGCGCCTGGTCCGCGTGCGTCGCGACGACGACCGCGTCGAACCGCCACGACGCGTCGTCCACGGTGCGGATCTCCACGCCGTCCGCGTCGCGCCGCACCGAGCGGACGCCGAGCCCGACCCGGACGCGCGGACCGAGATCCCGCACGAGCGCCGAGACGTACGTCTCGGCGCCGCCGGTCACGGTGCGCCACCGGAACCGGCGGAGGCCGAGCATCCCGTGGTTGTCGAAGAAGCGGATCGCCGCGGCCGCCGGGTACTCGAGCGCGCGTCCGGGCGCCGTCGACCAGAGCGCGGCGGTGAGCGGGACGAGGAAGTGGCGGCGGAACGCGCTCGAGTACCGGCGCGCGTCGAGGTAGTGCTCGAGCGACATCCGCTCGCAGTCGAGCTCGTCGAGCGAGCGCCGCGCGGTCCGCAGCCAGCGGCCGATCTCCCAGAGCAACCCGTGGAAGCTCCGGTCGGCGACGCGGCGCGGCTGCGCGAACGGCCGGCGGCCCGAGTACTCGAGCCCGCACGGGCACGCCACCGAGAACGACATCTCCGACGGCTGCGTCGCCACGCCGAGCTCGCGGAACAGGCGCGTCAGCAACGGGTAGTTCCGCTCGTTGTGGACGAGGAAGCCGGTGTCGAGCGCGAGGCCGCCGCGGCGCACGGTGCGGGTGTGGCCGCCGGCGCGGACGTCGCTCTCGAACACCTCGACCTCGTGTGTGCGCGAGAGAAGATGGGCGGCGCCGAGCCCCGAGATGCCCGCGCCGACGACTGCGACCTTCATCGCTCGGCCAATCGCCGCTGCAGGCCGTCGAGCGCCGCGTCGCCCATCCGCCGGAAGGCTCCGCCGAACAACGGCTCCGCAGCACGGAGCGCGCCCTTCAGCCGGATCTCCGCCTCGTACGAGATCTGCGTCTTCCCGGCGACCCGGTCGACGCGGATCTCGTCGCGCGAACGCGCCTTCTCGCCCTCGCCCAGCAGCCTGACCCGGCGTCGGCCCTTGTCGAAGGCCGTCACGACGTACTCGAACCGCTGCCGGTTGCCGCGGAAGACCGTGACGAGCTCGAACCGGCTGCCGACCTCGAGGGCGTCGCCGTTGCCGAGCGGGCGCGACTCGACGACTCCGGGATCCCACTCCGCGACGCGGGAGAAGTCCGACACGTACGCGAACGCGTCCTCGGGTGGGCACGAGACCTCGATCGTCCTTTGGTACAGCATCTGGACAGACACTATACCAAAGATGTGTGCAGAAGCCGCTACGTCGGAGTGACGCGGCGGCGCGCGAGCTGGCCCGCCGAGGGCACGTGCACGTCCCACACGAGCCCGAGCCGCTCGAGGCCGCGGATCACCCACCAGGAGACGTCGAGCTGGCGCCGGGCGAGGCCGTGCCGGGCCGAGGCGGGGAAGGCGTGGTGGTTGTTGTGCCAGCCCTCGCCGAACACGAGCAGGGCGACGAGCCAGTTGTTCCGCGCCTCGTCGCGCGAGCGGTAGTCCTGTCGTCCGTACATGTGGCAGATCGAGTTCACGGAGAACGTCGCGTGCTGGTAGAGGAAGATGCGGATCAGCCCGCCCCAGACCATCGCCTCGATCCCGAACGCGACGGTGCCGCCGACGAGATAGCCGACGAGGAACGGCAGCCCGAGGGTCAGCGCCACCCACAGCAGGTACAGCCGGTCGATCCAGACGAGCATCCGGTCGCCGTACAGGTCGCGCCCGTAGATCTCGCCCTCCTCCATGCCGAGGTTCGAGAACAGCCAGCCGACATGCGCGTGCACGAATCCCTTGGCCGCGCCCCATGCCCCGTCGCCGTGGCCGACGTGCGGCGAGTGCGGATCGCCGGGCTTGTCCGAGAGCGCGTGGTGCTTGCGATGGTCGGTGACCCACTGGATGAGCGGGCCCTGCATCGTCATGCAGCCGAGGATCGCGAGCGTCGCCTTCACCGGCGCGCGCGCCTCGAAGCCCTTGTGCGTGAAGTAGCGGTGGAAGCCGATCGTCGTCCCGAACGCGCACACGACGTAGAAGACGGCGAGCACGGCGACGTCGACCCAGTGGAACGCGACGCCCCAGAGCAGGCCGGCTGCGGCGGCGATGCCGACCGGCGGCACGACGACGGCGACGAGCGTCACCGCCTGGCTGATCCGGCTCGTGCCGGAGCGAACGGTTCCGACCTCCGCGCTCACGCCGCCGCCCAGCTCTCGATCCGCTCCCCGGCGAGCGCGGCCCAGCGGCGCGCGCGCGGCAGCGGGACGACCCCGACCGGTGCGCGCACCGCGACGCCGTGGACGGCGCCCGGGATGACGCGATAGCTCCCGTCGATGCCGAGGCTCCGGGCGCGCTCGAACCCGCGCCGCGAGCTCGACGGGTTGACGCCCGGGATCCCGGGCAGCGCGCGGTCGAGCCTCCCGTGGATGACGTCGAGCCGCCGTCCCCGGAGCCGCGAGAGGTCGAGCCGCTCCGGGAGCCACGGGGAGAGGCCGAGCACCGCCTCGACGCCCGGCGCGTCGGCGCAGAGGACGGCGACGGCGCCGCCCATCGAGAAGCCGACGATCAGCGTCCGCAGCGCGCCGACCGCCGCGACCGCGGCGCGGGCGTCCTCCTCGCACCAGTCGAGCCGCGTCCAGGACTTCACGCGGTAGCGGACCTCCGCGAACGGGATTCCCGGGAAGCGCGGCGAGAGGCGCGCGACGAGCCACTCGAGCGTCGCGCTCCACGTCCCGGGCACGCCGGCCGCCTGGCCGCCGTTGACGCAGACGACGGCGGCGGCGCCGGCCGCGCCCGTGACGCGCATCTCGGCGCCGCTCGGGAGCGGGATCAGGCGAGCGCCCATTCAGCGGTGACTCGTTCGGCTTCCGAGACCGGGTCGCCCGTCAACGCGAGCACGCCGAGCGCGGCTGCGTCGTCGTCGCGCGCGCCGGCTCCGCCGAGGGCGACGCGCCGGCGCTTTGCGAGCGCGCGAATCCGATCCTCGAACTGACGGATCCGCCTCGGCGTCACCGCGGAGAGGACGATCAGGTCGGGCTCGTTCGCGCTCGCGCGCTCGATCTCCTCGAGCGGCGTGTCGCCGCCGAGGTACGCGACCCGCCATCCGCGCGCGCGCAGCGCGAGCCCGAACGCGATCAGGCCGAGCTCGTGCTGCTCTCCCGGAAGGCACGCGAGGAGAGCAACGGGGCCGAGGCCGCGGCCCCAGCCGCGCGCGAGGCCGAGCATCCGGCCCCGGATCAGGCTGGACGCGAAGTGCTCCTCGCCGATCGCCGCCTCGCCGCGCCGCCACCGGTCGCCGAGCTCGTGGAGATACGGAAGCAGGACGTCGACGAGAACCGCGTCGCTCGTCATCGCGGCGAGCATCCGGTCGATCACCGCCTGTGCGTCGGCCTCGTCGAAGCGCCGGATCGCGGCCGCGAGCTCGGCCCGTGCGGCGTCCGCCGAGACGGCCGGCGCGACCGCCTCGACCCCGTTGGTCTCCCGCGCGACCTGGGCCGCCGCCTCCGCCGCGGCGAGGCCGGCGGCGAGGTGCTGCTGCATCAGCCGGACGCGTTCGAGGTCCTCCAGCGAGTAGAGCCGCAGCCCGCCCGGTGTCCGGACCGGCTCGAGCAGCCCGTACCGCCGCTCCCACGCGCGTAGCAGCTCCGGGCTCACGCCCGAGCGCTTGCTCAACTCGCCGATCCGCAGCCTCGTGTCCGGCATCGTCGCGCGGATTATACAAATACTGAACAGGAGCTTGACGGGAATCCTGTGCCCGTCTGCGCGCAACGCGCCCGCACGGGGAACTAGAATCGCTGTTCGAGTTTCCGACTGCGCCGATGACCCGCATCGATCTTCACACCCACGTCCTGCCCGAGCCGTATCTCGAGCGGCTGCGACTGCCCGACGGGTCGCCGTTCCCGATCCCGCCGGCCCCGCTCGAGGGGCTCGAGGCGACGATGGAGCGATACGAGATCGACGCCGCGGTCATCTCGACCGGCCCGCCCGGTGCGTTCGGCGGCGCCCCGGCCGGAGCGGCCGCGCTTGCGCGCGTCGCGAACGAGAGCATCGCCGAGATCGTGCGGGACGCGCCGGCGCGGTTCGCCGGTCTCGCGATCGTGCCGCTGCCGGACATCGAGGCGTCGCTCACCGAGCTTGCGTACGGGCTCGACGAGCTCGGCCTCGACGGCGTGCTCCTGCTGACGAACGTCGGCGGGACGTACCTCGGCGACCCCGCGTGGGACGCGCTCTTCGACGAGCTCGACCGCCGTTCGGCGTACGTCTTCGTGCACCCGACGTTCCCGCCGCACCCGCTGCCGGTACCGCAGCATCCGCCGTGGCTCTACGAGTTCCCGTTCGAGACGACGCGCGCGGCGGCGCAGCTCATCTACTCGGGCACGCTGGAGCGCTGCGCAAACGTGCGCATCCAGCTCTCCCATCTCGGCGGCACGGCGCCGTTCCTCGCGCACCGGATTGCGTCGCTCGAGGCGCGCGCGCCGGAGCTCGCGACCGGCGCACCCGCCGGCGCGCTCACGTACCTCCGGCGGTTCTACTACGACACCGGCCTCTCGAACCACGCGCCCGGGCTCGCGGCGACGCTCGAAGTGACGTCACTCGACCACGTCGTCTTCGGGACGGACTGGCCGTACGCCGACCTCCCCGCCGAGCCGGGCGACCCCGCGCCGGAGCTCGCCTGGCTCGCGCCGGACGACCGGGCGCGCGTCGAGGCCGCGAACGCACTCGCGCTCGTGCCGCGGTTCGCGCCGCTCGTCGCCGGACAGGCTGCGTGAGCCGTCTGCCGCCGGTCCGCCGCGTCGTCACGGGCCACGACGAGCAGGGCCGCGCGATCATCGTCTCCGACGGCGACGCGCGCGACGTTCCGATCGCAGCGGTGCCCGGCACCGTCTTCCACGAGATCTGGTCGACCGAGGGGAGCCGTACGCTCGCCGACGGGCCCGACCCGGCGCTCGGGCCTTTCGCGCTGGAGCCGCCGTCGGGGGGCAGCCGCGTGCGCGTCGTCGACATTCCGCCCGACACCGTGCAGACGGCGCTCTCTCCGGACGAAGCGGCGGCCGCGTTCGCCGAGGTCGGCGCCGCTCATGCCGGCGGCGCGGCGGCCGACGCGCCGCACCCGCTGATGCATCGCACGCAGACCGTCGACTACGGCATCGTCCTCGAGGGCGAGGTCTGGCTCGTCGTCGACGACGGCGAGGTGCGGCTCGGTCCGGGCGACGTCGTCGTCCAGCGCGGCACGAATCACGCGTGGAGCAACCGGACGAGCGCCGTCGCGCGGATGGCCTTCGTCCTGCTCGACGCGCGCTAGCTGCGCGCGCGCCGATGTGCCGCCGGGCGCGCCGCCGGCAGGGGCACCGGATCGACGCCGGCGACGATCCGGTTGCGGATCTCGCCGATTCCCTCGACCGTGATCGCGACCATGTCGCCCGGCGCGAGCGGAGGCGGCTCGCGCCGGCCGCGGCGGCCCCAGAGCTCCGCGAGGCAGCCGCTGCCGCATGTGCCCGAGCCCAGCACGTCGCCGGGTACGACGCGTGTGCCGCGCGACGCGTACGCGAGCATCTCCTCGAACGACCACCCGCTGTTCGCGAGCGAGTCGTCGCCGACCTTCGTCCCGTTGACGCGAACCTCGAGCTCGAGGTGGAGCCGGTCGTCCCGCCGGTACTGCTCGAGCTCGTCGGCGGTCACGATCCACGGGCCGAGCGTGCTCGCGAAGTCCTTCCCCTTGGCCGGGCCGAGGAGCACCTTCATCTCGCGCGCCTGCAGGTCGCGGGCCGACCAGTCGTTCAGGATCGTGTACCCGGCGATGTGGCTCCGCGCCGCGTCCGGCGTCAGGTCGCGTCCCTCCCGACCGACGATCGCGGCGACCTCGAGCTCGAAGTCGAGCGCGGCGCATCCGGGCGGGACGGCGACGTCGTCGAACGGGCCTGCGAGCGACGCGATGTTCGAGAAGTAGAACGTCGGCGCCTCGTACCACTCCGGCGGGATCGCCGCGTCCGGCCCGGCGGCGAGCACCATCCCCTCGACGTGCTCCTCGAAGGTGACGAAGTCGCGGAGGCTCGCGGGCTCGATCGGGACAAGGAGCGCCGCGTCCGCGAGCGGGACCTCGTCGACCACCCCCGCCGCGATGCGCTCGCGCTCGTCGTCGTCGGCCTCGAGCAGGTCGAGCACGCCGACGGCCGGCTCCAGCACGCGCACGGTCTCGCCCGCGACGATGCCGGTGCGCGGGCCCGCGCCGGTCGCGAGTCGCGCGATCCTCACGGCGTCTCGTCGACGATCGCGACGACCCGGGCCCAGCCCGCGCCGGCGCCCTCGATCTTGAACGGGAACGCGACCACCGTGAAGCCGGTCGGCGCGGACAGCGCGTCGAGGTTCGCGAGCCGCTCGATCTGGAGGTACGGCTTCTCGCGCCCGAGCATGTGCGACTCGAACGCCTGCGCAAGCGTGCCGGCGCGCGCCTCCTCGACCATCACGTCGACCGCGCGATCGACCGTCCACGCGTCGATCCCGATCAGCCGCACGCCCGCGTCGACGAGGAACTCGGTCGCCTCACGCCGCAATCCCGCGTGCGCGTTCTCGTAGCCGGGGCGGCGGAGGTCGGTGCCGGTCCAGACGAGCACGATGTCGCCGGGCGCGAGCTCGTGGCCGATCCGGTCCAGCTCTCGCTCGAGGTCGACGACGCGAACGCCCTCGACGCGGTCGAGAGAGCGGACGTCCAGGCGGACGCCGGGCCCGAAGCACCACGAGAGCGGCACCTCGTCGATCGTCATCGTGCGGCCCGATGCGGCCGGCCCGTAGTGCGCGGGTGCGTCGACGTGCGTGCCCGAGTGCGTCGAGAGCGTCACCGTCTCCGCCTGCAGCGCCTTTCCGTCCGGCCAGTCGTCGGCAGCGAGGCCGAACGCGCCGGCCGCCGCGATCTCGGCCGGCGTGAGGTACGAGATCTCGTGCTTGTTGAACTCGAACGCGCTCGTCTCGTTCGAGAGGCAGTCGCTGAGGTCGTAGAACGTCAGCCGCCTGCCGCAGACGACCGCCGTCTCCGGAGGCAGCGCCGCGTTGCCGCTCACGCGACCGGCACCCTGCGACGGGCGGCCGGGACCGGGATGCGCTCCTCCTCGGAGCCGACGAGCCGGTTCTCGATCGAGCCGATCCCCTCGACCGTCATCCGCACGACGTCGCCGGGCGCGAGAGGCGGCGGGTCGGCGGTGCTGCCGCGCCGGCCCCAGAGCTCTGCGAGCGCGCCGTTGCCGCACGTGCCGGACGCGATCAGGTCGCCGGCGCGGATCCACGCCGAGCGCGACGCGTACGCGACGAGCTCCTCGAACGACCACGCCATGCTCGCGAGGCGGTCGCCGTCACCGACCGGCACGTCGTTGACCCACGCCTGGAGGCCCAGGTCGAGTCGGTCGCCGGCCCGGTACTGCTCGAGCTCGTCCGGCGTGACGAGCCACGGGCCGAGCGTGCTCGCGAAGTCCTTCCCCTTCGCCGGACCGAGCCCGAGCTGCATCTCGTCGCCCTGGATGTCCCGCGCCGACCAGTCGTTGAAGATCGCGTAGCCCGCGATGTGCGCGCCGGCCTCCGCAGGCGTGAGGTTTCGCCCGTCGCGGCCGATCACGACCGCCACCTCGAGCTCGAAGTCCATGAGCGTGCAGCCGGGCGGGATCGGCACGGGGTCGTTGGCGCCGACGAGATTGTGCGGGCTCATGAAGAGAAAGGACGGCGACGCGTACCAGCGTTCCGAGACCGGGCGCTTGTTCCGCAGCTCGACGCCCTCGACGTGCTGCTCGAAGGAGACGAAGTCGCGGACGCTCGCCGGGTGGAGCGGCGGGAGCAGGCGCACGTCGTCGAGCGCCACGGACCCGTCCGCCGGCGCCGCGCCGGCGACCGCATCGAGGAGCGACACGCCGGCCGGGAAGGGACGGATCGCGTCGCCCGCGACCAGCCCGAGCCGCTCCGCACCGTCCTGTTCATACGCTGCGATCAGCACGCTCGCCTCCCGTGTCTTAGAACTATGATTCTGGTTCTTATATCAGGTCACCACCCGAAAGGAGCACACGATGTCGGTCGTCCTGCGTGCGACCTGGGTCGCGAAGGAGGGCGAGGAGGAGGTCGTCCTCGACGCGTTGACGAAGCTGTCGCCCGCCTCCCGGGAGGAGCCGGGGTGCCGTTTCTACCAGGCCTACCGCGACCCGGCCGAGCCGCGCGTCTTCCATCTCTTCGAGATCTACGACGACGATGCAGCGGTGGCGGCGCACGGCGAGAGCGAGCACTTCAAGCAGTGGGCGCTCGGCCAGGCGATCCCGGTGCTCGAGACCCGCGAGCGGCTCTTCTTCGAGACGATCGACGTCTAGCGCCAATGCGCGAGCGGTAGCCCCGGCACCGGCGAGCGGAACGACGCAAGCCGCGTGCCCATGAGGCTGCCGAGGTAGACGGTTCGCAGGTCGGGCCCGCCGAAGGTGACGCTCGCCATCATCGGGGCGAGCGTGCCGCGCGCGGCGCCGAGCAGCTCGGGCGTCATCGTGCCGGCGAAGAAGTGCCGGTCCCACTCCGCGACGCGCTCCGGGTCGCCGTCGTCGAGGAGCGTGAGGATCTCGCCCTCCGGCGTGAGCGCGATCAGGCGGTCCGCGTTGACGAGCGTGATCCAGAGGTTGCCGGCCGCGTCGAACGCGAAGCCGTCCGGGACGCCGCCGAGGTCGGGCGGCCCGTACACCTCGCGATCGGAGAGCGAGCCGTCCGGCCCGACGCGAAGTCGCGAGATCCGGCGCGCGTTCGACTCGACGACGTACAGCCACTCCTCGCGCTCGTCGAGCCGGATCTCGTTCGTGCCCACGAACCCGTCGGCGACGATGCGGATCCCGGCGCCGTCGATGAGCCCGACGTAGCCGTCCGGCGTCTTCTCGTTGACCGACCGGGTCCACGGCTCGAGGCGCGTCGTCACCGTGAACCAGATCCGGCCGTGCGAGTCGGTCAGCACGAAGTTCGTCTTGCCGAGCGGACGGCCGTCGATCTCCGCGTACAGCGTCCGCGTCTCGCCGTCGCGCGTCATCCGCTCGATCGCGTCCGTGCCGAAGTTCGCGATCACGAGGTCGCCGCCGGGAAGGAACGCGAGCCCGTTCGGGAGCGTGCCCCCGATCGTGTACCGCGCCGGGTCGTCGGACTCGACGAACGTCGTGTCGACGGTCTGCGCGATCAGCTCCTGCGCGCCGTCCGGGGCGATGCGCATGACGCCGCCCCGCGCGTCTGCCGTCCAGAGCGTCCCGTCCGGCTCCGCGAGGACGCACTCCGGCCGCTGGAGGTTGCGGCCGACGGGCTCGATCTCCGCACGGTCGACGCGCCAGCCGTTCAGCGTCACGGGCTGCTCCGGTAGCCGAGGACGCCGCCGCGACGCTCGACGCGGAGGTCGGCGTACGGGTTGTAGAGCGGGTTCTCGACGACGCGGTAGAGGTCGTAGAGGCGCGGCAGGAAGACCGCCCAGTTGCCGATCTCCTCCGCGGCGTGGGCGGCCCAGACGCGCCCCTCCTCGGGCGTCTCGGCCCTCGCGCCGGCGATCGCCGACGAGCGGCCGACGACCCCGGCGTCCGACGCCTGCCACTGGTGCAGGCGATAACCCATCGGCGTGTCCGTCTCGAGGCTCTCGGGACCGAAGCCGAGACCCGCCGCGACGATGCAGTGGTCGTAGACGACGAGCGCCTGCACCTCGGACGCGAGCGTCGCCGGGTCCTCGAAGCGGATGTAGAGGTTCCGAAACGTGCCGTCGGACCACGTCTGCGGCGCGACGTGCACCGCGCCGACCGGATCGCCCGGCGTCACGGGAACAGCCCACGTCAGCGGCAGGTGCTCCTGCGGGTGCCAGAGGAGGAACGCCTTCTCGAGGTTGCTCCAGAACCAGTCGATCATCACCGCGGTCACGCCGGAGAGCTCCCACTCGAGATGCGTTCCGAGAGCGTCCTGCGCGACGTTCACGAGCGCGGCCCGCGGCTGCTCGACGGGTCGCCCGGCAGCACCATCGACCAGCCGCCGTCGAGGACGAGGTTCGCGCCCGTCATGTACGACGACTCGTCGCTCGCGAGGAAGAGCGCGCACCACGCGACGTCCTTCGGCAGCCCGACCCTGCCGAGCGGGATCTGCACGGCGATGCGCGCCATCGGGCTCTCCGGGTCGTCGAGGAGCTCGCGCGTCGCCGGCGTCGCCGTCATCCCGGGACTGATCGAGTTGACGCGGATGCCGAAGCGGGCGCCCTCGGCCGCGAGCTGTCGCGTGACCGCGATCACGCCGCCCTTCGCAGCCGTGTGCGCGACGCGGTCGAGCGTCAGCGAGCCGGTGAGCCCCGCGGTCGAGCCGACGTTGATCACGCTGCCGCCGCCGCGGGCACGCATGTGCGGCCACGCGTGCTTGCACGCCAGGAAGACGACGTCGAGCTCGTGGCGGAGCGTGAACGACCAGTCCTCGTAGCTCTCGTCCTCGAGCGGGTCGAAGAGCGCGATCCCGGCGTTGTTGTAGAGCACGTCGATGCCGCCGTGCTCGCCCGCCGCGCCGTCGATCCAGCCGCGCACCGCGTCCTCGTCGGTGACGTCGAGCGGCTGCGCGCTCGTCATCGTGCCGCCGGCCGCCCGCACGCGCTCGACCGTCTCGAGCGCGCCCGCGGCGTCGAGGTCGCACCCGACGACGACGGCGCCCTCGCGCGCGAACAGCTCGGCCGCCGCCCGCCCCATCCCTCCGGCCGTCCCGGAGATGAGCGCGACCTTGCCGTCGAGCCGGCCCATGCTCAGACGCGGTCGCCGAGCCGCCGGTCGCGGCCGTAGAAGAAGACGACGACGAAGATGAGCAGCCCGTAGAGGATCTGCTGGTCGGCCGTGTCGTATCCCTTGCCGACCATGATCGTGCCCAGCACGATCAGGAGCAGGCAGCCGAGCACCGTCCGCCAGTAGTCGCCGCGCGCGCCGAACGCCGTGCCGCCGACGATCACGGCGGTGAGTCCCTGCCAGAGGTAGTTCTGGCCGAGCGACGCGTCCGCCGCCCCGGCGAAGCCGCCGAGCAGGATCCCCGTCGTCGCCGCGAGCAGCGCGCTCGTGGCGAAGACCGCCATCCACACGCGCCGCGTACGCACGAGCGCCATGTCGGCTGCACGGACGTTCGAGCCGGTCGCGTACAGCCGCCGCCCCGCTGTCGTCCGGTGGAGCACCACCGCGAGCACGACCGCGAGCAGCGCCCAGAAGGCGACGATCCCGGGGAACTTGACGCCGAGCGTCGTGCCCGCGGGCGAGGTGAGGCGCTGCAGCCAGGTCGGAGGCGTGCCCGTGATGAAGCCCTTCGCCCAGACGAGGAGCGCGCCGCCGACGATCGCGCTCATCGCCAGCGTCACGATGAGCGGGTCGATCCGCCAACGGTGGCAGATGTACCCGACGGCGGCGCCGCCCACGAGGGCGATCGCGGCGATGAGCAGGAACGTGAGGCCGAACGACCAGCCGCGCGTCCCGTTGAGCTGGACGAGCATGATCGCGCCGAAGCCGATCCAGGCGGCGATCGAGAAGTCGATCCCGCCGACGAGGATGCACAGCGTCTGCCCCGCGCTCGCGATCCCGAGCAGCGCGGCGAGCACGAGCATCGAGTAGATGCTCTGGCGCGAGTCGAAGCCGTCGAGCGTCACCGCGCCGTAGCCGAAGATCACGACAAGCGCGACGAGCTGCGCCAACGGGTACGCGCGCTGCAGGTGCCCGAGCCGGTGGAGGACGCTCACCCGACCGCCTCCTGCTTCGGCGGGGCCGTCAGCTGCGCGCCGACGATCGCGCCGACCACGAGCATCAGCCCGTATACGACCTGGTTCCAGTAGGCGTTGACGTTGAGGCCGGCGAGCAGGCTCTGGATCAGGAAGATGGCCGCGGCGCCGACGATCGCGCCGACGAGGCCGCCGCGGCCGCCGCCGATCGGCGTCCCGCCGAGCGCGATCGCCGCGAGCGCGATGAGCACGTACTCGAGGCCGGCGTTCGCGTCGGAGCCCTGGAGCAGCATCGCGATCGCGATGCCGGCGACGGCGGCGAAGAGCCCGCCCAGCGCGTACGCGACGAGCCGCACCGCGGTCACGTTCACGCCCGACGAGTAGGCGGCCGCGTCGTTTCCGCCGACCGAGAGGAGGATGCGGTGGAACGGCGTCAGCCGCAGGAGGATCCAGAGGACGACCGGGCCGGCGAGGAGGACGAGGGCTCCCGGGATCGGGCCGAAGCCTGCGCGGAGATGCTCGAGCCAGCTCGGCGGCGCCGGCGCGGGCGCCCCGTTCACGATCTTCAGGTTCACGCCCTGGATCACGAACAGCGCGCAGAGCGTCGCGATCACCGGCTGGTAGCGGAGGACCGCGACGGAGAACCCGTTGAAGAGCCCGATCGCCGTTCCGAGCGCCAGGACGAGCGGGACGGCGACCCAGGGCGACGAGAGGCGACCGGGGAGCAGGTAGAGCACGAGCACGTTGCTGACGAGGCCGGCGTTCAGTCCGACCGAGATGTCGATGCCGCCGCCGCCGCTGAGGATCGCCGGCGTGCCCGCGATCGCGACGAGCGCGAACGGCGCGAAGAGGGCGAGGTTCGTGCCCCAGTTGCCGGGGCTGCCGAAGGTCGGCTGCACGACGACGGTCGCGGCGAACAGGATGCCGGTGAGGACGAGGGCGAACGCGTAGGTCCGCGTCCGAAGGAACCGCCTCAGCTCACCCATGCGCGTGCTCCTCCCGTCCGAAGTAGCTCGCGACGAGGACCTCGCGCGTCAGCTCGGCCCGGTCGAGCTCCGTCTCGAGCCGGTGGTCGCGGAACACGAGCACGCGGTCCATCAGCTCGATCAGCTCGTCCACCTCGGTCGAGACCATGACGACGGCGATCCCCTCGGCGGTCAGCTCCCCGAGCAGGTCGTAGATGTCGCTCTTGGCACCGAGGTCGACGCCGCGCGTCGGGTCGTTGAGGAGGAGCACCTCCGGGTCGTCGGCGAGCCAGCGCGAGATGACGATCTTCTGCTGGTTGCCTCCGGAGAGCGTCCCGATCCCGTCCCCGGGGCGGCCGAGCTTGATGCCGAGCAGCTCGACGTAACGAGCCAGCCGGCGGTCGGCCGAGCGAGGCTTGATCAGGCCCGCGACACTGTCGCGGTCGACGGTCGGGAGCGCGAAGTTGTCGCGGATCGAGAGCACGCCGAAGAGCGCCTCGTCGCGGCGCTCGCGCGGCACGTAGACCACGCCGTGCTTCGCTCCCGCACGCGGCGAGCGAAGCTCCACCGACCCGCCGTCGACGACGCGCGCGACCGAGCCGCCGAGGGGGCTGCGGCCGCCGCGGAGCGCGCGCAGGAACGTGTCCTGCCCCTGGCCCTCGAGCCCCGCGAGGCCGACGATCTCGCCGGCGCGCAGATCGAAGTCGATCGGCTCGCCGCCGGGCCGCAGGCGGATTCCCTCGGCGCGGAGGACGACCGCGCCCTTCTCGGGACGCGGCCGCGCCGCGTGCCCGGTGTCGGTGAGATGCTCGTGGCCCGTCATGAGCCGGACCAGCTCGGCCGCGCTCGCCTCGCCGCGCGGGACCGTCGCGACCGTCTCGCCCGAGCGCATCACGGTGACGCGGTCGCCGATCTCCTCGACCTCGTCCATCCGGTGGGAGATGAAGATCGTGCTCGTCCCCGCGGCGGCGCGCCGCCTGACGATGTCGAACAGGCGGTCGCGCGTCGCGACGTCCAGCGCCGACGTCGCCTCGTCGAGGATGAGCACGCCGGAGTCGCGGATGAGGGCCCGCGCAACGCAGCACGCCTGCCGGTCGCTGAGCGACAGCGTCTCGACCGGGCGGTCGAGGTCCGGCGCCTGCCCCATCAGCTCCTCGAGAACCGCCTTCGACCGGCGGCGCCGCTCGTCGCGCGGGACAGCGTCGCGGAAGAGCGAGTCGAGGCCGAGCCACAGGTTGTCGAGCACGGACCGCGCCCCGACGACGAGAACCTCCTGGAAGACGGCGACGATGCCGGCGTCGAACGCCGCCCCGGGCGACCGGATCGCGTCGTGCGCCACGCCGTCCACCTCGATCGTGCCCCGGTCGGGACGGTGAACGCCGGCGAGCATCTTCACGAGCGTGCTCTTGCCCGAGCCGTTCTCGCCCATGATCGCGTGCACCTCGCCGCGGCGAAGCTCGAACGAGCAGGAGCGGACCGCCTGCGTCGGGCCGAACGCCTTCGCCAGGTCGACCGTCCGCAGCGCGATCTGCGGACCCCGGGCGCCCCGGGCCTCGTCGGGCCCGGGGCGCACGTTGCTCGGCGTGCCTAGAACTTCGCCGCCTTGCGCTCGGGATGGACGAACAGCGAGTCGAGGTCCTTGTCCGTCCAGAACGTCGAGACCGGCTGCTCGACCGTGCCGGGCGTGTCGAGCGTCCAGCTCGAGTTCGAGTACTGCTTGTAGTTGGACGAGTTGATCTGCGGCTGCGGCCACGGGATGTCGCTGGTCTTCACGCCCTGGCCGGCGAGCAGCCGGAGGGTGACCCGCGTGATCAGGTTCGAGAGCGCGGTCGGCCCGCCGGCGAAGCCGGTGGTCTTGTAGCCGCTGGCCGCGTTCTGCGCCCAGTAGCCCATCTCGCCCTTCTGCGCAGCCATCGCCGTCACCGGCGGCACCGTGCGCCCCGCCTGCTGGAACGCGCCGATGATCGACGGCCCCATCGTCGCCGTGTGGAACACGCCGTCGATCTTGCCGGGGTAGCTCGCGAGGAACTGGAGCACCGCCGCGCGGACGGCCGGAGGCGCGAAGTTGCCGTCGATCTCGCCGACGAGCTTCACGTTCGGGCAGGCCGCGAGCAGCTGCTTGTAGACCGCCCACGTCGACTGGTCGACCGGCGTCACGCGGATGCCGTGGACGCCGAGCAGGTCGCCCTTGCCGCCGAGCATCTTCAGGAACGCGGCGAACGCCGCGCCCGACGAGGTGTAGACGTTCGGCCCGACGCTCACCGCGGACGCGTCCGAGAGCGGGTTGATGTACGCGATCGTCGCCACGCCCTGCTTCAGCGCGTCGCGCACGACGGGGAGGAACGCGGGCCCCGACGTGGGCTGGACGATGATCACGCTCGCGCCCTGCTGGACGAGCGACTGGTACGCCTGCACCTGCTTCGTCGCGTTGCCGGCCTCCGAGACGACGCCGATCACCTTCCCGATCGCCGGAGACCGCTTGAGGAACTTCTGCAGCAGGTTGAACGTGTATGCCTGGAACGGGTTCGAGAGCCCGTCGAAGAGGACGCCGACGGTGTACGGGCCCTTGCCCTTCGGCTTCCAGTTCGCGAGCAGGCTCTTGTGGAGCTGAAACGGCCAGCCGTTGTAGTACGACTTCGCCGTGGCGGTGGCGGTGGCCAGCGTCTTCTGCGGGTCGTTCGGCGCCACTGCGGGAAGAGCGCCGCACGCGGCCGCGGCCTTGGCGGGATGCGCCGGCGCCGTGCCCGCCGTCACGCCCGCCGCGACGACGGCGAGAGCGAGCACGATGCCGAGAACGGCGAGGCGTGCACGCGGACGCCGGAGCAGCCCGGCGTCGAGACGATCCTTCATGAGACCCTCCTTGGGTCGACGTGGGGGTTTCCGGCGGTCGTGGCCGCCTGGTCGAGGACTGCGTCGGACAGGAACTTCGCGCCGCCGTGGGCGGTCTGGCCGCCGTCGACGACGATCTCGGCGCCGCTCACGAACGACGACTCGTCCGAGACGAGGTAGCCGACGAGCGGAGCGACGTCGTCGGGCACGCCGAGTCGCCCGAGCGCGGTGACGGCGACCGACGCCTCGCGGAACGCGGGCGGCGCGCTCGCGGTCATCGGCGTCTCGATGTAGCCCGGGTGAATCGTGTTCACGCGGATCCCGCGCGCGCCGAGCTCGAGGCTCGCGACGCGCGAGAGCCCGCGGAGCGCCCACTTGCTGACGGTGTACGCCGCGGTGTAGTGACCCGTCAGCCCGGCGACGGAGCCGACATTGACGATCGACGAGCCCGGCGGCATCAGCGGGGCAAGCGCCTGGATGCCGAGCAGCGCGCCCGTGACGTTGACCGCGAGCACACGGTCCCAGTCCTCCCGTCTCACGTCGGAAAGCCGCGCGCGATGCGTGATGCCGGCGTTGTTCACGAGGGCGTCGACGCGGCCGTGATCCTCCTCGAGCCGGGCGGCGAGCTCGGCCCAGTCCTCGGCCCGGGAGACGTCGAGGCGGCGCACGTCCGGTGCTTCGGCGACGTCCACCGCGGCGACCGTCGCGCCCTCGCGCGCGAGCCATGCCGCCTCGGCGGCACCCTGGCCACTCGCGCCGCCGGTGACCACGACCACCTTCCCGGCCACGCGGCCGCTCACGCGCCCGCTCCGACCCCCGCGGCGCCCCTGCACCGGTTGCGCTGCGCGCCGAGCCCGGTGATGGAACCCTCCATCACGTCGCCGTCTCGAAGGAAGCGGTTCCAGTGCGTCCCGTTGCCCGCCGGCGAGCCGGTGAGCAGGAGGTCGCCGGGCAGCAGCTCGACGCGCTCGGACGCGTACGAGACGAGCTGCGCGACGTCGAAGATCA
>Ga0335071_10002124_pt1 | contig 21355 bp, 11 predicted proteins | sample Lox_Sample_15_FD_206724 | JGI IMG/M metagenome (GOLD analysis project Ga0335071, IMG submission 206724) | Soil microbial communities from Loxahatchee National Wildlife Refuge, Florida, United States - Lox_Sample_1.5 | ecosystem: Environmental > Terrestrial > Soil > Wetlands | place: USA... | reverse complement strand
CGGCACGAATCCAAACCATCCCCGCCATGATCTTCGAGTCCTTCTTCCAGGATCTCCGCATCGGCTTCCGCGTCCTCATCAAGGAGAAGTCGTTTTGTCTGCTCGCCGTCGTCGTGCTCGCGCTCGGTATCGGCGGCGTCGCCACGATGTTCAGCGTCGTCAACGCCGTCATGCTGCGCGGCTTCTCGTTTCCCAACGCCGACCGGCTGGTGGGCATCCAGGTCATCAACGTCACGGACACCACGCAGCGGGTCGCCAACGCGAACGGCTTCGGCAGCCAGATCTTCATGCTCGACTACGAGGAGATGCGCCAGGCGCAGAAATCCTTCGAGCTGCTCGCCGGCTACATCAACGGCTCGACGGTCAACATGACCATCGACGGCAACCCGCAGCGCTTCACCGGCGCCTACGTCACCCCCGACTTCCTGCGCATCCTCGGCGTCGCGCCGGTCCTCGGCCGCGACTTCGCCGCCGACGACAACAAGCCCGGCGCGGAAAAGGTCGTCCTCATCAGTCACGCCCTCTGGCAGAACAGCTTCGCCTCCTCGCCCGACGTCGTGGGCAAGGCCGTGCGCGTGAACGGCGCGCCGGCGACGGTGATCGGGGTCATGCCGCCGGGCTTCGAGTTTCCGCTCAACGAGCAGGCCTGGCTGCCGCTCTACAGCGAGTTTCCGCCGCAGCCGCGCAACGTCCAATCGCAGAACGCGCCGACGATCGCGGTCATGGGCCTGCTCCGCCGCGGCGTCGCGCTCGACCAGGCGCAGGCGGAGTTCACCGCCATCGCCCGGCGCCTGGCGGCGGCGTACCCCGACACGAACAAGCACTTCGACACCGCGCTGGTCCAGCCGCTGATCAAGTCGTTCACGGGCCCCGCCCTCGCCGGCCTGCTCTGGTTCATGCTCGCGCTCTGCGGCGGCCTCCTGCTCATCGCCTGCGTCAACGTGATGAACATGCAGTTCGCGCGGGCCACGCTCCGGGCCAAGGAGCTCGCCATCCGCTCCTCGCTCGGCGCGACCCGCACCCGCCTCATCCGCCAGATGCTGACCGAGAGCCTGCTGCTCGCGGCCATCGGCGCGACCGTCGGCGTCGAGCTCGCGGTCTATGCGACCGGCTACCTGCAGGCCGCGACGCACAACCAGGCGAACCCGATCCCCGCCTACATCGTGTTCAACGTCGACACCCGGGTGCTCCTGTTCGTGCTGGCCGCCACCGCCGTCGCCGCGATCGCCTCGGGCTTCGTTCCCGCGTGGCTGTCCTCGCGCGCCAGCGCGGTCGAGGCACTCAAGGAATCGGGCCGCGGCAACACCAGCCGCTCCGTCAACCTCATCACCCGCGGACTCGTCGTGCTCCAGATCCTCGTCAGCAGCCTCCTGCTCGTGGCCGCCCTCCTCATGGTGCAGGCCATCGTCCACCAGCAGCGGGTCGACTACGGCTACGACACCCGGGCGATCCTCGCCGCCCGGATGGCGCTGATGGAAAGCGCCTACCCGACGCCCGACTCGCGGAAGCTGTTTTTCGACCGGCTGCTGCAGGAGCTGCGCGCCGACCCGCAGTTCGCCGCCGTGTCGCTCACGAACCGCTTCCGGATGAGCTTCTCCGGCACCGGCAAGATCGAGATCGAGGGTCGCACCTACAAGGTCGACGACTCCGACCGGCCGCTCGCCAACTTCGAGCAGGTGAGCGAGGGGTATTTCGACACCCTCGGCGCGAAGGTGCTTGAGGGCCGCGATTTCAACACCGACGACAGCGACATGCGCCTGCCGGTCGCGATCGTCAACTCGGCGTTCGCCCAGAAGTATTTCGGCCGCGAGAGCGCCGTCGGCCGGCGCTTCCGCACCGTGGGCAACAACGGCCATCTGTTCGGGCCGTGGCGCACGATCGTCGGCGTGGTGCAGACGACGCGCATGCTCGGGCCGTTCAACAACCCCAACGTCGACGCGTCCGGCTTCTACCTGCCGTACTTCTCCACCATCTTCGGCCCGGTGCAGACCACGCCCTTCCCGCAGCAGTTTGCCACCCTGGTGATCCGCCCGTCGGGCGGCGCCGCCCAGGTGCACGCGCTCGCCACCCAGCTTCAGCGCGAGGTCAACAAGGTCGATCCCAACCTGCCGCTCTACTTCGTCGGCAGCGCCCAGGACAACATCGACACGTTCATCGCGCAGAACCGGATCATCGCGCTGATGTTCTCGATCTTCGGCGGCCTCGCGGCGCTGCTGGCCTCCGTCGGCCTCTACGGCGTGACCAGCTTCTCGGTCAACCAGCGCACGCAGGAGTTCGGCATCCGGCTCGCCCTCGGCGCGGACCACCGCCGGATCCTGCAGATGGTGCTGCGGCAGGGCGCGATCCAGTACGCGCTTGGCGCCGGCATCGGCCTCAGCCTGACCCTGGTCATCGCCATCGTCGCCCGCAGCGCCATCGCCCAGAGCGCGCTGCTGTTCGACATGAGCTCGACCGACCCGGTCACGTACCTCGGCGTCGCCCTGCTGCTCGGCCTGGTGGCCTTCGCCGCCACCATCTTCCCCGCCCGGCGGGCCACCCGGGTCGACCCGATGGTCGCGCTGCGCGCGGAGTGAAAGTGAGAGTGAAGGTGAATGGGTCGCGCCTGATTTCGAGTTCATCGCTCTCCTGAATCTCTCCCTCTCTCACTCTCACGGCCCATGCTTGCCGATCTGAGATTCGCGCTGCGCCAGCTCGCCAAAGCCCCCGGCTTCACCCTCGTCGCGGTGGTGACGCTGGCTCTCGGGGTTGGCGCCAACACCGCCATCTTCAGCGTCATCGACGCGGTCCTGCTCCACCCGTTCCCCTACGTCGGCTCCGACCGGATCCTGTTCATCGCCTCCAACCGTCAGGGCAAGCAGGGCATGATGCCGGTGACCTATCCCGACTACCTGGAGTGGCGGAAGAACAGCCGCAGTTTCGACGGCCTGACGTGGGCGAGCGGGCGCTCCTACACGCTCACCGGGGTCACCGAGCCGGCCGCGATCCGCGGCGCCGCGGTGACCGCCTCGGTCTGGCCCCTGCTGGGGATCGCGCCGCAGCTGGGCCGCACGTTCACCGCCGCCGAGGACCGCCCGGGTGCCGATCCCGTCTGCGTCCTGAGCTACGCCACCTGGCAGGGCCGGTTCGGCGGCGACGCCCACATCCTCGGCCGCATCCTCACCCTCGACGGCAAGACCTACACGGTCGTCGGCGTGATGCCGGCGCGCTTCAAGTTCTGGGCGGGCGATGTCTGGCTGCCCGCCGGCCTCGAGGCCGACAGCGAGATGATGCACAGCCGCGTGCTGCGCATCGACTCCTGGGTCGTCGGCCGGCCCCGGGCGGGCGTTTCGGCCTCCGCCGCCACGGCGGAACTCAACGTCATCGCCGCCCGGATCGCCCGCGAGCATCCCGACACGAACCAGGGCGTCGGGGTCACTTCGCGTCTCCTGAGCGAATCGGTGGTCGGCGATTTCCGCCAGCCGCTGCTCGTCCTGCTGGCGGCCGTCGGCTGCGTGCTACTGATCGCCTGCGCCAACGTGGCCAACCTGCTGCTGGCCCGCGCCGCGACCCGGCAGCGGGAGTACGCCGTGCGGATGGCGCTCGGCGCGACCCGCGGCCGCCTCATCCGCCAGATGTTGCTCGAATGCCTGCCGCTGGCGCTGATGGGCGGCGGCGCCGGCCTGCTGGTCGGCGCCTGGGGCCTGCAGGCGCTGCTCGTGATCCTGCCGTCGGACTCCGTGCCGGCGGAGGCGCAGATTGCGGTCAACGTGCCGGTGATGTTCTTCACCCTCGCCGTGGCGGTGCTGACGATGGGCGCCTTCAGCCTCGTCCCGGCGTTCGCGGGCGCGCGCGCGCCGGTGAGCGAGGGGTTGCAGGAAGGCAGCCGCGGCACCGCCAGTGCCCGCACCGGCCGCCTCCGCGCCGCCCTCATCGTGAGCGAGATTGCGCTTTCCGTGACGCTGCTGGTCGGCGCCGGTCTCCTGATCCGGAGCCTCGCGCGGCTGCAGACGGTGGACCTGGGCTTCAACACCCAGACGCTGCTCACCGCCACGCTGAGCCTCCCGGAGTCCCACTATCCCACCGGCCCGAGCGCGACGGAGTTCTACGCCCGCCTCGTGGAGGACGCGCGCCGGATCCCCGGGGTCAAGGCGGTCGGCGCCGCCACCGCCGCGCCGTTCCTGAACAGCAACGGCATCCCGTTTCTGGTCGAGGGCCGCACCTACCACAGCCTCAACGAACTCCAGGGCGGCCTGTTTTCCGCCGTGCTGGGCGACTACTTCGCGGCGCAGGACCTGCGGCTGGTCAAGGGCCGGCTCTTCACCCCGGCGGACCGGGCCGGCTCCGCCCCCGTGATCGTCCTCAATGAGGCGGCGGTGAAGAAGTTCCTCCCCGACGGCGATCCGCTGGGCAGGCGGCTGATGCTGGGCGTGCCCGCGAACCTCCTCAAGCCGAGCCTGCTGCCCAAGGGTCTGGACAAGTTCCAATGGTCGACCGTGGTCGGCGTGGTGCGGGACATCCGCTACTTTGGCATGCAGAGCGATCCGCCGCCCGCCGCCTATCTCCCGGTGGACCAAGCCTGGGAAGTGCGCGGGCTGCGCAGCGGCATGACCATCTTCCTCCGCACCGAGGGCGACCCGACGCGCGCCGCCCGCAGCCTGCGCCAGATGGTGGCCGCCATCGACCGGGACCAGCCCGTCGGCCAGATCGCCACGATGCAATCCCTCATCCGCGACTCGCTCCGCCAGCCCCGGTTCAACACGATCCTGCTCGCGCTCTTTGCCGGCGTCGCGCTGGCCCTCGCGGTCGTCGGCATCTACGGCGTGGTCGCCTGGAACGTCGCCCAGCGCACGCGCGAGTTCGGCATCCGCCAGGCGCTCGGCGCGGACGCGCGCGCCATCCTGCGCCTGGTGGTGCGTCACGGCATGCGCGTGGTGCTGCTGGGCCTGCTGCTCGGGCTCGCCGGCGCGGCGGCCGCCACCCGCGCCCTGCAGAGCATGCTGTTCGATGTCCCCGCCTTCGATCCCCTGACGTTCCTCCTCGTCGCCGCGCTGCTGGCGGCGGTCGCCCTGCTGGCCTGCGTCGTCCCGGCCCGCCGCGCCACCCGCGTCGATCCCAGCACGGCGCTGCGCGCCGAGTGAGCGTGAGAGGGAAAGTGAGAGTGGCACCCCCCGAGTTCTGACCCGCCTCTGGCATCCCCTGCACTCTCACCCTCACTCTCACCCTCATTTCCCATGCTCTCCGACCTGAAGTCCGCCCTGCGCCAGTTCGCCAAGAGCCCCGGCTTCACGGCCATCGCCGTCGCCACGCTGGCGCTCTGCATCGGCGCGAACAGCGCCATCTTCAGCGTGGTGCACGCCGTTCTGCTCCAGCCGTATCCGTGGCCGGAATCCGATCGCCTGGTTTACGTCTACAACTCCTACCCGCTCATGGGGCTGCCGAACGCCGGCGTCTCGATCCCGGACTACCTCGACCGCCGCGCCGGTGTGAGCGACTTCGCCGACGCCGCCCTCTATCACTGGCAGAGCTTCAACCTCGAGGGCGACCAGCAGCCGGAGCGCCTGAGGGGTTTGGAGGTTTCCCCGTCGCTGTTCAGCACGCTGCAGTCCGCGCCGGCCCTCGGCCGCGTGTTCACGGACGCGGACGCCCGCGTCGGCGCGCCGGCCACGGCCGTGCTGAGCGACGCCTTCTGGCGGAGTCATTTCGGCGCGAATCCCGCCGTCCTCGGACGCACCATCCGCCTCAATGACGTCCTTGTGACCGTGATCGGCGTGATGCCCCGGGGGTTCTATTTCTCCGGCCCCGGGGTCCAGCTCTGGACTCCCTTCACGTTCACCGACGAACAGCGATCCGACCAGGAGCGGGGCCATGAGTTCTCCACCATGATCGCGCGCCTCAAGCCCGGCGTCACGCTGGCGCAGGTGCAGCGCGATTTGGATCTCATCCAGGCCCGCAATGCCGAGCGGCTGCCCCAGCATCGCGCCTTCTGGAAGACCAGCGGCTTCGGCGGCCGGGTGGCAGGCTTCCTGGAGCAGAACGTCGCCCGGATCCGCGCGATGCTGTGGCTGGTCCAGGCCGGGGTGGCGGCGGCGCTGCTCATCGGCTGCGCCAACGTCGCGAGCCTCCTGTTGGCCCGCGCCATCGGCCGCGAGCGCGAGCTCGCCATCCGGGCCGCCCTCGGCGCCGGCCGGGCGCGGCTGGTGCGCCTGCTGCTCGTCGAAACGCTGGCGCTGTTCGCCGGCGGCGGACTCCTCGGCCTGCTGGTCGCCAACTGGGGCATCACGGCGTTCGATGGGCTCGGCTTCTCGAACCTGCCCCGCGGCTTCGGGGTGCACCTCGATTCCGCCGTCGTGGTCTTCACGCTGCTCTGCGCCCTCGGCACCGGCCTGGTGTTTGGCGCGCTGCCGGCCTGGGCCGCGACCGGCGGCGGCGCCGCGCCGGCGCTCAAGGAGGCCGGGACGCGGACCACCGGCGGCCGCCGCACGCAGCGGCTGCGCGCCGCCCTCGTGACCACCGAGATCGCCCTCGCCGTCATGCTCCTCGCCACGGCCGGCCTGCTGGTGCGGAGTTTCCAGCGGCTCCAGGAGGTGGATCCCGGCTTTGTCCCCGGCGGCGTCCTCACGGCGCAGGTCGATCTGCCCGACGCGAAATACGACCAGCCGGCCAAACTCGTCGCCCTGCACGACGCCATCCTCTCCCGCCTGACCGCGACCCCCGGCGTCCGCGCGGCCGGCGTCACCACCGAGCTGCCGTTTGCCGACCGCAACAGCCAGAACAGCTACACGTCGCCGGAAATCACGCTGCCGCCGGGCGCGCCCGAGCCGCACGGGCAGGTGCGTTCCGCCGACCCAGGCTACCTCCATGCGCTCGGCCTGACGCTTCTGCGCGGGCGCTGGTTCACCGACGCCGACACGGCGCAGACGACGCATGTGGTCGTCATCGACCAGGTGCTCGCGGATCGCTACTGGCGGGGGCGCGATCCGGTGGGCTTCCATATCAACCTGAACGATCCCGGCGAGCAACCGGACCTGTGGCAGATCGTGGGCGTGGTGGCGCCGGTGAAGTTCCGGAGCCTCGAGGAGAACGTGACCAAGGAGACCCTCTATTTCCCGTACGCCCAGGCGCCCCAGGACAGCTTCATGCTCGTGGTCCGGACCCAGGGCGACCCGGCCGCGCTGACCCGCGCCCTGCGCGCCGCCGTGCAGGGCTCGGATCCCGAACAGCCGGTGTTTGACATCAAGACCATGACGCAGCGGATGACCGACGTCGCCCAGCCGCGGCGGGCGCCCACGATCCTCCTGTCCCTGTTCGGCGGCGTGGCGCTGCTGCTGGCGACCCTGGGCGTGTACGGAGTGCTGGCGTTCTTCGTCACCCAGCGCCGCCCCGAGTTCGGCATCCGCCTGGCCCTGGGCGCGACCGGAGGCGACATCGCGGCGCTGGTCCTGCGCCAGGGCGCGCGCCTCGTCGGAGCCGGCCTCATCGCCGGCCTTGGCGGCTACCTGGCGCTCAGCCGCCTCGTCGGCCGGCTGCTTTACGGCGTGGCGTCGACCGACCCGCTGACGCTGGCCCTGGCGCCGGCGGTGCTGGCCACCGCCGCCCTGTTCGCCTGCTGGCTGCCGGCCCGCCGCGCCACGCGGGTCGATCCGGCCATCGCCCTCCGGGCGGAGTGAAAGTGCTGCCGCTCCAAGTCCGAATTCACGACCCTCCCCTGTCACTCTCCCCCTCACTTTCACTCCCCATGCTCGCCGACCTGAGATACGCCCTGCGCCAGCTCCTCAAGGCGCCTGCCTTCACGTCCGTCGCCGTGGTCACGCTGGCGCTGGGGATCGGCGCCTGCGCCGCGATCTTCTCGGTGGTCGACGCCGTGCTGCTCCGGCCGCTCGCGTATCCGGACGCCGGCCGGCTGGCGGTGATCAAGGAGGGGCAGCCGCCCACCCTGCCGGAATTCGCCGTCTCGCCCCCGGATTTCCTCGACTGGGAGCGGCAGGCCACCGCCTTTGCCAGCATGGCGGCCATCACCAGCTCGCCGCTCAATCTCACCGGCGAGGGCGAGCCGCAACGCCTGATCGGTCTGCGGGCCACCGGGCACTATTTTGAGGTCTTCGGTGTCCAGCCGGTTCTGGGGCGCGCCTTCGGGCCCGCGGAGGATGCGCCGGGGAAGAATCAGGTCGTGGTCCTCAGCTACGCCTGCTGGCAGCGGGTGTTCGGCGGCGCCGCCGGCGTGGTCGGGCGCAGCCTCCCGCTCAACGGCAGCCCGTACACGGTGATCGGCATCGCGCCCGCCGGCTTCGGCCAGGCCAACCACGTGGATGCGTGGGTGCCCATGGCGTTCAGCGCCAGCGATACCGGCAACGACAGCCGCGACGACCACTACATCCAGGTCGCGGGCCGGCTGCGCCCCGGCGCGACCTTCGCGCAGGCCGACGCCGAGATGCGGGTCATCGCCGCGCGCCTGGCGCAGCAATATCCCGCCACGAACAAGGGCTGGATCGCATTCGTGGTGCCGATGCTCGACAACTACGTGCGCAACGTCCGCGCCGTCCTCTGGCTCCTGAGCGGCGCCGTGGCCTGCGTGCTGCTGATCGCGTGCGCCAACATCGCCAACCTGCTCCTGGCCCGGGCGGGGGCGCGCCAGCGCGAGATGTCGATCCGCACCGCGCTTGGCGCCAGCCGCGGCCGCCTCATGCGCCAGCTGCTCACCGAAAGCGTGCTGCTCGGCCTGGCCGGCGGCGCCGCCGGCGTCCTGCTCGCGCGCTGGGGGCTTGACGCGCTGCTGGCGCTGGCGCCCAACCTGCCCCGGGTCGCGGAAGTCCACCTCGATGGTTCCGTGCTGGCCTTCGCCGTCGCGCTGAGCATCGGCACCGGCCTGGTCTTCGGCTTTGCCCCGGCCTGGTTCGCCGGGCGCGTCGGCGTCAACGAGGCCCTCAAGCAGGGCGGGCGCGGAACCACCGACGCCTCCACGCGCGCCTGGGTGCGCAGCGGGCTGGTCGTGATCGAGGTCGCGGCCGCCGTGGTGCTGCTCGCCGGCGCGGGCCTGCTGGCGCGGAGCTTTGCGGCCCTGACCCATGTAGATCCCGGTTTCACCCCCGACAACGCCGTCGTGCTCCGGCTGACCTTGCCGCAGAAGAAGTACGACACTCCCGAGCGCCTGCGGGCGTTCACCGACGCCCTGCTGGCCCGCTTGCAGACCCTGCCGGGCGTGGAATCCGCCGGGCTGACCCAGTCCATGCCGCTGCTGAGCGACTGGGTGGCCGGCTTCACCATCGACGGCCGGCCTGCGGTCGACCCGCAGGACATGCCCAACACCAACTACTACGCCGTGACGCCGGGCTATTTCCACGCGATGGGCCTCCGCCTGGTGCGCGGGCGCCTGTTCGCCGCCAGCGACGACGCCCGGGCGCCGCGCGTCGCCCTCATCAACGAGACGCTGGCCCGGCAGCAGTTTCCCCACGAGGATCCGCTCGGCAAGCGGATCAACCTGACCGTCGGGCCGGACGCCTGGCGGGAGATTGTCGGCGTCGTGGCCGACGTCACCCAGTACGGGGTGGACCAGGTGACGCCCTGCCAGGCCTACGAGCCCTTCGACCAGCTGCCGCGGAACATGCTCAACGTGGTGGTTCGCACCCGGGGTCCCGTCGCCCCCGTGCTCGGCGCCCTGCGCCCGGCGGTGTACGCCGTGGACAAGGACCAGCCGGTCGGCAGCATCACGCCGCTCGGGAGCATCCTGGCCGACAGCCTTGTCCGGCAGCGTTTCGGGGCCACGCTGCTCACGGTATTCTCGCTCGCTGCGCTGGTCATCGCGGGGGTCGGCATCTACGGCGTGATGGCCTGCGTCGTCACCCAGCGCACGGCGGAATTCGGCATCCGCCTGGCCCTCGGCGCGCAGCCGCGCGACGTGCTGCGCATGGTGCTCGGCCAGGGCGCGCGGCTGGTCGGCCTCGGCCTCTTCCTCGGCGCGGCCGGCACGTTCCTCACCGCGCGGGCCATCCGCGCCCTGCTCTACCACACCGGCGCCCACGACCCGTGGGCCCTCGGCGCGGCGACGCTGCTGCTCGCCGGCGCCGCGGCGGTCGCCTGCTGGCTGCCGGCGCGCCGCGCGACCAAAGTCGACCCGATTATCGCGATGCGCAGCGAGTGAGAGTGAGGGCGAAAGCAAAAGTGTCGCCGACGCCCTGCGGATGATTGCTCCGCCCTCTCTCACCTTCACTTTCGCCCGCCCCCTCTCTTTCACCCCGCATCCCCCATGCTCGCTCCCCTCCGCATCGCCCTCCGCTCGCTGTCCAAGGCGCCCGGCTTCACGCTCGTCGCCGTCCTCACCATCGCCCTCGGCATCGGCGCGACCACCGCGCTCTTCAGCGTCTTCGACCAGCTCGTGCTGCGCCCGACCACCCTGCCCGCCCCGGGCACGCTGGTCGCGCTCTACGCCAACAACCCGGCGATCGGCTTCAGCGGCCCGGCCGTGTCCTGGCCGCGCTACGAGCAGCTGAGCCGCGACTCCACCGCGTTCGCGTCGCTGGGCGACGCCGCCTTCGACAACTTCACGCTCACCGGGAACGGCGACCCGGTCCAGCTCAACGGCCTGCGGGTCACCGCGTCCTTCCTGCCGACGCTCGGCCTGGCGCCCGTCGCCGGACGCAACTTCACGGCGGCCGACGAGGCGCCGCACGGGCCGGCGGTCGTGCTGCTCAGCCACGAGCTGTGGCAGGCGCAGTTCGGCGGCCGCGCCTCGATCGTGGGCGAGAACATCCGGCTCAACGGCCAGCCCTGGCAGGTGATCGGCATCCTGCCGCCGCTCGGCAATCCGTTCGCCCAGGTGCAGGTCCTCGCCCCGCGGGTGTTCGAAACCTCGTTCCTCACCCCGCAGCAGGTCGCCTACGGCGCCGGGTACACCCAGCCGCTCGCCCGGCTCAAGCCCGGCACCTCCCTCGCGCAGGCCAACGCCATGCTCGCCGCGCTCAGCCGGAGCTACCACGAGCAGTTCGCCTCCGCGCTTGACGGCAGCACGACGATCGATGCGCGGCCGCTGAGCGAAACCCTGGTCGGCAACCTGCGGCCGACCTTCTACACGCTCCTCGCCGCCGTCGGCTTTGTGCTGCTGATCGCCTGCGCCAATGTCGCCAGCCTCTTCCTCGGGCGCCTCTCCGCCCGCCTGCGCGAGATCGCCGTGCGCCAGTCGCTCGGCGCCAGCCGCGGCGCGATCCTGCGCCTCTTCCTCCTCGAGAGCCTCGTCTTTTCCGCCGCCGCCGGATGCCTCGGCGCGCTGCTCGCCGCCTGGTCGCTCACCGGCATCCAGACGCTCGTCGCCTCGCAGCTGCCGCCCGGCACGACGCTGCACCTCGACTGGCGCGCGCTGGCCTTCACCGCCGGCGTCACGCTCCTCAGCGCCCTCCTGGTCGGCCTCGCGCCGGCGGTGCAGGCGTCGCGGCTCCGGCTGGCGGAGACGCTCAAGGACTCCGGGCGCGGCCAGGCCGGCGCCGGCCGGGGCGGGCGGTTCCGGGCGGGCCTGATCGTGGGCGAGGTGGCGCTCTCGGTCGTGTTGCTCGTCGGCTCCGCGCTCCTGCTCCTGAGCTTCCTGCGCCTGCAACGGACGCCGCCCGGCTTCGATGCGCACGGCGTGGCCTCGGCGTTCGTCGGCCTGCCGCCCGAGCGTTACGCGACCAAGGCGCAGCAGGCGCAATTCTACCGCGACGTGGTGGAGCGGCTCCGGGCCGTCCCCCAGGTCCGGGACGCCGCCATCGCCTTCGGCCTGCCTTACTCCGGCGGATTCACCCAGACCCCCTATGGCGTGGCCGGCCAGCCGCTGCCGCCCCTGGCCCAGCGGCCGCTGGCCGTGTTCAATGTCGTGAGCGAGGACTACTTCCGGCTGCTGCACATCCCGCTGCGCGAGGGCCGCGGGTTCACCGCAGCGGACCGCGAGGGCGCACCGCTGGTGTGCCTGGTCAACGAATCGTTCGCCCGCCGCCTGTTTCCCGGCCGGTCCGCCCTCGGCGCAGTGTTCCTGCGCGGGCGCGACGCCGAGATCAAGGCGGAGGTCGTCGGGGTCGTGGGAGACGTCAAGGGCAACGGGCTGAACGCCCCGCCGCAGGACGAACTCTATTATGCGGTCGGGCAGGTGGCCCAGCCCGGCGCCGCGGTGGTGGCGCGCACGGCGGGCGATCCCAACGCGCTGCAGGCGATCCTGCGCGGCGCGGTCGCGCAGGTCGACAAGGACCAGCCGATCTCCTTCTTCCAGACCATGGACTTCGCCGTCGCCCAGGCCCTGGGCGTGCAGCGCATTGTCGCCGCGCTGACGGCGGTGTTCGCCGGGCTGGCGCTGGTGCTGTCGGCGATCGGCCTCTACTCGGTGCTCGCCTACGCGGTGGCGCAGCGCACCGGCGAGATCGGGCTGCGCATGGCGCTCGGCGCCCAGCACCGGCAGGTCATCGCCCTCGTGCTGCGGCAGGCCATGAAGCTGGTGGCGCTGGGCCTCGTGCTCGGGCTCGCGGCCGCCGCCGGCGCGGCGCAGCTCCTGCGTTCGCTGCTGTTCGCGGTCCGGCCGCTCGACCCGCTGGTCTTCAGCGGCGTCACGGTGCTGTTCGCCGGCGTCGCCCTGCTCGCCGCCTGGCTGCCGGCGCGGAGGGCGACGCGCGTCGATCCGTTGGTCGCGCTGCGCGCGGAGTAGGAGTTGAGGCGGGAAGTTTTGGTTTAGGTCGAACCTGTAAGCCCAAGATCGGACCCCGCCTCAACCTCAACCCAAGACCTCAACCGGCCGGGCGGCCGGCCCGGTCTAGCGGTAGAGGGCCGTGACCGGCGTGGCGGTGAGCACGTTGTACTGGCGCATGGCGAGGCGCCACCAGCCGGCGAGCGCGCCGGCGGGCAGGCGCCAGAGCTCGCGGTGCAGCCAGATCATCGACTCGGCGTCGAGCAGCAGCGCCATCTTCTCCTTCACCGTCAGGCTGCCCGGCCCCTCGGCGAGGAGGCGCCGCCGCAGGTGGAGGAAATACTCGCGCGCCTCGGCGCTCGGCCGGCGCTGGCGCAGGAGCGACACGTGGACGGCGTTGACGTAGGGGTCGAGCACCGCCTGGAGCAGGCCGTAGTCGTCGCGCAGGGGCTCGAGCGGCCGCAGCTGCTTGTAGCACTCGGCGAGATTCTGCCGCAGCCGCCGGAGCTCGTAGCCCGGGCGGGTCTCCTCCGGGGTGAGGAACAGGCCGAGGCGGGCGGCCGCGCGGCCCACCCCGAGCTGGCTGAGGAAGATCGAGAGCGGGATGGAGAACACCAGGCCGGCGAGCACCGGGCTCAGCCACCAGAAGAACGAGGGCACGAGAATGAAGGCGGAGACGCCCCAGACCAGGCCGAAGACGGTGTGCCCGGCGTGGGTCAGGATGGCCTCGCGCCAGTCGGTGTCGCCGTCGGCCGGCCCCCGGCGCTGCGTGACCCAGGACACGCCCTGGCCGAGGAGCGTGAAGATGACGAACTTGCTGTTGAACAGCATGTGGATCGGCGCGAGCAGCGCGGAGACGACGGTCTCGAGCAGCGCGCTGGCGACCAGGCGGGCGGAGCCGCCGAACGCCTGGGTAAGCTCGCGGTCGCGCAGCGTGACGATCACGGAGAGCGCCTTGGGCAGGAACAGGAGCAGCAGCGTGAACACGAAGAGGAACAGCGCCTCCGGCACCTCCAGGATGTAGCCGAACACCGAGGTGAACGCCTCCGGGAGCGTGGTGAAGCCGCCGTTCAGCACCACGCGGAAGACGTCGATGCTGCTGAGGAGCAGGAACAGCAGCCAGAGGGGCGAGGCCACGTAGGCCATGATGCCGAACAGCAGATGCATGCGGTTCGTCGGGCGGAAGCCGCGGGCGAACAGCAGCCAGCTGTGCTGCAGGTTGCCCTGGCACCAGCGGCGGTCGCGCTTGGCGCTGTCGATCAGGGTCGGCGGCCCCTCCTCGTACGAGCCCTCGAGGTCGGCCGCCATCCAGACCTGCCAGCCGGCCTTGCGCATCAGGGCGGCCTCGACGAAGTCGTGGCTGAGAATGCGGCCGCCGAACGGTTCGCGTCCCGGGAGGTCGGGCAGGCAGCAGTAGTCCATGAACGGCTGCACGCGGAGGATGGCGTTGTGACCCCAGTAGTTGCCGTCGCGCTGCTGCCAGTAGTTCAAGCCGGCGAGGAAGAGCGGGCTGTAGAGGCGGTTGGCGAACTGCTGGAGGCGGGCGTAGAGGGTGCCGCCGTTGGCGACCCGCGGCGCGGTCTGGATGATGCCGACGCCGGGATTCTTCTCCATCGTGGCGACCAGCCGCACGAGCGTCTGGCCCGTCATCAGGCTGTCGGCGTCGAGCACGACCATGTAGCGGTAGTTGCGGCCCCAGCGCCGGAGAAAGTCGGCCACGTTGCCGCTCTTGCGGTTGATGGCCTGGCGCCGCTTGCGGTAGAAGATCCGGCCGAAGCCGCCGACCTGCTTGCAGAGCTCGACCCAGGCCACCTCCTCCTGCAGCCACTGGTTGGGCTGGTCGGAGTCGCTCAGGACGAAGAAGTCGAAGTGCTCCAGCTGCCGCGCCTCCTGCACCGAGCGGTAGATGACGCGCAGGCCCTCGAACACCCGGCTGACGTTTTCGTTGTAAACGGGAATGACCACGGCGGTGCCGGCCAGCGGCAGGTCGCGGGCGGCCGCCCAGTCGACCGTGTTCGTGATGCGGCACGAGTCGCCGCCCCGGTTGACAACATAGAACCCGACCAGCGCCATGCAGAACCCGCTGGCGATGTGGGCGAACAGCAGCACGAACAGGAGCAGCAGCGCGATCTCGACCGGATCCAGCCCGCCGCGCCAGAGCAGGTCGGCCATGAACCAGGTCGCCAGGCTGGTGAACACGAAGATGCTGGAGAAAAACAGGAACCGGCGCCGCGCGAGGCGGCGGCGATCCACCCGGTCCGTGGCGAAAAGCGTCATGGGCGCGGGTCCCCGGCCTAGCGGGTGGCGTGAAAGACCGCCGCCAGCGCGGCGACGAAGACCAGCCAGAGGGCCAGCGTCCGCAGCAGCGGCCATTTCTCGATGCGCTCGATGGTCTCGCCCGCCGCCTCGGTGATCGGCCCGAGGTCGATCGGCCGCGGCACCATGCTGGACACGGCCAGGTCGGGTCCGGCCTCGATCGAGGTGCGCCGCATGGCCTGCACAAAGGCCGGCGGCACCTGATCCTCGCTGAGAAACGCGTACGGGTTCTTCTCCGGCCCGTCCGTCAGCAGCAGCGCCACGCGGCCGGCCACCGTGACGCGGTCGGGCGGCAGGTCCTGTTCGTCCAGCACCTCGCTGAACCAGGCATCCATCATCCGTTCCGCCTCCTCCGCCGCCAGCGTGGTGGGATTGAGGTCGGGGTTCACCTCGTGCCGGCGGGCGGCCCGTTCCAAGATGCGCAGGATGAGCCGGCTCTGGTGCAGCCGGTTGTGGATGCGGTGCGCCCGCAGGTAGTCCTCCACCCGCACATAGGCGTCGTTCCACGCCTCCAGCGTCCCGGTCCGGGGCTGGAAGGCGGGCAGGGCCGCGCCTAGGGATTCCAGAGGTAGCTCCATGTTTCGGTCAGTACATGGGGCGTCTTCCGGAGGAAGCAACGCAGTTCAACCGGCTGGCCCGAGCCGTCGGGCCGCACGACAAACGTCACCCGCCAGGTGCCGTTGTCCGGGATCTTCTGGATCGTCACGGTGCCCGGCTCGAGCGTGGCGCCCGCGCCCACCGTCACCATCGGCTCGATCGCCGGGTCGGCGGGCTGGGCGTGCAGGTAGGGGCCGTCGAATTCGACCAGGAACCGCGTCAGCTCCGGGTGCTTCGGCACGACCGACAGGCGCGTGGCGGACACGTAGCCCGCGGGCGGCCGCCGGCCGGCGTCGAGGAACCAGTACAGGTTGTAGCTGAACTCGAGCGGCTGCCCGGCCGGGGGCAGGCTCGCCGGCGCCCAGAACGCGACGATGTTGTCGCCGGTCTCGTCCGCCGCCGGCAGCTCCAGCAGGCGGACGGCCCCGGCGCCCCACCCGCCCACCGGCTCGACCCAGGCGCTGGGCCGCCGGTGGTAGTGGGCCTCGAGATCCTGGTAGTGCTCGAAATCGCGGTCGCGCTGGAGCAGGCCGAAACCGCGCGGGTTGTCGTCGGTGAACGAGGCCATCCGCATGGCGGCGGGGTTGACCAGCGGCCGCCAGAGCCATTCGCCGCTGGCGCGCTGCACCAGCAGCCCGTCGGAGTCGTGCACCTCGGGCCGGAAATCGCCGTGGGTGGTGCCCGAGTTCTCGCCGTACCAGAACATGCTGGTCAGCGGGGCGAGCCCGAGCGGCGGGCCGGCGTCGCGCCGGTAGACGACGGCGTGGACCTGGACGGCGGTCTCCGCCCCGGGCACGATGCCGAACCGGTACGCGCCCGTCACGCTCGGGCCATTGAGCAGGGCGTAGACCACGATCTCGCGGGCGGCGCGCCCGGGCTTCTGCACCCAGAACTCCTCGAAGGCCGGGAACTCCTCCGGCCCCGGCCCGCCGGTGTTGACGGCCAGGCCGCGGGCGGAGAGCCCGTAGACGGCCCGGCGGCAGAGCATGCGGTAATAACTCGCGCCGAGGAAGGCGCCGAGCTCGTCGCCCGGCTTGTTCAGGTCGTAGAGGATGCGGAAGCCGGCGAAGCCCAGGGATTCGGGCAGGCGTCCGGCCAGCTCGAGCTGGTCGTAGAGGAACAGGTTGCGGTCGAAACGGATGGGCCGCACCCGCGGTCCGTCGAGCTCGTTCACCTGCACGGTGTGGTTGAAGAACAGGCCGGGGTGGAAGAACTGGAGCTGGAAGGGCAGCTGCTCGCCCCGCCACCAGGTCCGGTCCGGATTGAACCGGATGTGGCGGTACTCGTCGTAGGTGAGGTCGCGCAGCGCCGGCGGCACCTCGGCGGGGGCGCGGTAGGGCTCGGCGGCCAGGCGCCGCGCCTCGAACCGGAGGGTCTCGAAATCAAAGGCGTCGCCGCGGGCGCCGGCCGCGCCCGCCACGATTGCCAGCAGCAGCAGTCCGCTCCGCCGTCGTTTCATGCGCGGAAGAAGTTGCGCTGTTTCTCGGACACCGACAGCCCCGCCCGCTCCATGACGGCCAGCAGGTCCTCCCACGCGGCGCGCTTGGCCTTGGTCGCCGCCACCCGGCCCTCGGCCTCCTTGCGCAGCAGGTAGCTCGGGTGGTAGGTGACGCGCAGCGGCCGGCCGTGGTAGTCGTGCCAGCGGCCGCGCACCTCGCCGAGGGTGCGGAAGCTGTGCGCGCCGAGCAGGCCGCGCGCGGCCGTGGCGCCGAGGGCGACGAGCAGCGTCGGCGCCACCACCTCGACTTGGGCGGTGAGAAACGGCAGGCAGAACGCCATCTCCGCGGGCGTCGGCTCGCGATTGCCGACCTGCGCGCCGCCGGCGCGCCGCGTCAGCTCGGGGCGCCAGTTCATGATGTTGCCGATGTAAACGTCGCCCCGCTCCAGGCCCATGCCCTTGATCATCCGCGTCAGCAGCTGCCCGGCCGGGCCGACGAACGGCTCGCCCTGCAGCTCCTCCTCCTCGCCCGGCGCCTCACCCACGAACATGATCTTCGCCTCGAGGCTGCCCACGCCGAACACCACCTGTCGTCCCGCCGGCACATGCGCCCGACAGACCGGGTGATTGAGCACGAGTTCCCGCAATGCCGCCCACCGCGCGGCCTTCGGGCCGTCCGGGAGCGTTACGACCGGCGGGGGTGGCTGATCGGGGATTTCGGATCGCGGATTGGGGATTGGCCCGGCCGATGGCGCCACCGGCGCCGTGCGCGGGGCACTCTCTCCGGTAGCCGGTGTCCGGTATCCGGTATGTCGAACCGCCCGCCGCAGCGCCGCCACGCTCTCAGCGGAGACGGAGACGTTCCTCACCCCCGCGGCTTTGAGCCGTTTCAGCTCGTCGGTCAGGGTCTGGAGAATGGCGCGCATCGGAAGGTCGAATCAGAAATCTTCACCGCGGATTAGACGGATGGAATGCAAGGTAGCCAAACCCGTGAGGGTTTGGATCAAGGCTCTCCCAAGCCTCAAGGCTTGGGCTAGACAATGCAGATGCATCCGTGGCCATCCGTGGAATCCGTGGTCAAAGGATATCTACCCTCGAGCCGCCAGCAATTTCTCGACGTACTTGCCCAGGAGGTCGAACTCCAGGTTGACCGGGTCGCCGACACGCTTGTCGCGCAGGTTCGTCACCTCGATGGTGTGCGGGATCAGCCAGACGGCGAGCGCCTCGCCGTCGACCTCGGCGATCGTGAGCGAGATGCCGTCGATCGCGACGCTGCCCTTGTGCACCAGATACCGGCCGGAGCCGGCCGGTCCGCGCACGCGCAGGTAGTGGTCGGCGCCCCGCGGCTCGAACACCTCCACCGTGCCGACGCCGTCGATGTGGCCGGTCACGAAATGCCCGCCCACCTTGCCGTCGAAGCGCAGGCTGCGCTCGAGGTTGACGAGCCCGCCGGGCCGCAGCGCGGCGAAATTCGTCAGCCGGCGCGTCTCCTCCAGCACGTCAAAATGCAGCTCCCGGCCGGAGGCGTCCACGACGGTCAGGCAGCAGCCGTTGACGGCGATGCTGTCGCCCACGGCGACGCTGTCGCCCGCCCGCTCCGCGGCCACGACGAGTTTCCAGGCCGCCGGCTCGCGCCGGAAGGCCACCACGCGCCCCGCCTCTTCCACGATGCCTGTGAACATGGGGGATGAGGGCTACAGCCTCGCCCGGCCAAAGGCGAGGAATCTCCCGCCGGTCACCGGGGAACAGCCGCCACCGTCAAGCGGCCGCGCACTTTTTCACCGTGTCCCAGGTGCGGGTCGTCAGGGCCTCGCCAAAGAGCTTCCCCAGCAGGGCCATGAATACCGGGCCCCGCGGGTTCGGGAGGTAGGCGGTGAAAACCTCGCGCTCCCGCAGCGCCAGGAAGTGGACGCCCTCCGTGATCAGCGGCAGCGCGGGCTGGGTCCGGGGCGGCGCCGGCAGGAAGGTGACGATCCGCTTCGCGTTGGCGGGCACGTCAAAAGCTGCAAAGGGATCGGACTGCACCAGGCGCTGCAGGAACTCCGCCGACCGCACGAACGGGTGGAAACGCCGACCCAGGGTCCGGTCCATCGCGGCTTCGATCTGGCGGACGAGCGCGGATTCGGAGCCGGACCGGGCGTTGAAGACGACGTTGCCGCTGCCGAGCACGGTCTTCACCTCCGCCAAGCCCGCGTGCTCGAAGCAACGCCTCAGATCCGTCATCTTGGCGTTGGTCGGCATGACGCCGCGCAGAAATGCGACATATCGCGGCATGATCTCAATCGCGGAGGGCGACACCACGGACTTCACGGATGGGCACGGATCTGATGTTCACGGGCCAAACGACCTAGGGAGCGCGGGTCGGATGCTTTCGCACGTTCCGCTCGCTCCTTTGAAACCGACGTCACTGCAGCTTCACGCGGCGGACGGCGGTCTCGCCATCGCGGCTGGTGAGGAGCACGAAATCGGCGCGGGTCTTGTCGGCCTCGATCGCGGAGAGCGCCGCGACCGCGTCCGCGTAGGTCTTGATCTCCTTGCCGTCGATCTGGCGGATCCAGTCGTCGAATTCCACCCCGCCCGCCGCCGCCGGGCTGTTGGGCTTGACGAAGTCGACGATCACGCCCGCCTGGTCGGCGAGCTTCACGCGGCGGGCGACGCCGTCGCCGTAGAGGAATTCGCGCACAGTCAGTCCCAGCCGCTCGAAGTACCGCCGGTCGGCTTCGCGGATGATCTTGGGCTCGTCGCCGAGCGTGACGTCGAGCTCCAGCCGCCGGCCGTCGCGCAGCACGGTGAGCGGCAGCTGGTCGCCGGGCAGGCGGCGGTCGATCTCGCGCTCCAGGTAGGTGACCACGGCCTGGTCCGGCTTGAGCCGCGGCAGCGGCTGGCCGTTGAGGGCGACGATGATGTCGTGGCCCTTGAGGCCGGCCTTTTCGGCCGGGCTGTTCTCCAGCACCTCGCTGACGACCAGGGCCGACTGGTTTTCCAACTGGAGGAACTTGGCGACGTCGGGCGCCACGGGCTCGAGGCCGAAGGCGCCGAGCCACGGCAGCGGCCGGCCCGCCGTGTCCCTGGGAATGCGATGGAGATACGGCAGCACCTCGCGGTTGAAGAGGAACACGCTGCTCTCCTCGACGTCGACCAGCACGACGGGCTGGCCGCGCTCCCGGCGCGAGAACATCAGGTAGTTTTGCCCGAAGGAATTGAGCGCCAGGCCGACGAGCGCGCCGTCGCGGTCGAAGACCGGCAGACCCGGCCCCGCGACCTCCGTGGCCGCGATCGCCGTCAGCTGCGGCATGGCCTCGATCAGACCGACGCGGCTCATCAGGAAATAGGGGCGGAAATCCTCGTCCTTGCCGCGCAGGCCGATGCCCCAGACCTGGTCGGCCAGGCGCGGCTCCGGCGCGCCGGGGACCACCCACGCGGTGATGGGCACGAGGCGGGAGCGGATCTTCTCCTCGGCGCGCACGAAATGCCACCCGGTGAGCACGTCCTGGCCGAGGTACTCGGCGTCGTAGGCGGTGGCGGAGTCGGGCAGGTACACCTTGAAGTCCTTCAGCTGCCGCACCGAGACGCGCGCCCCGATCGCGGTGGCGGGCAGGATGATCGTCCCGTCGGCGTCGACGCACACGCCGAGCACACTCACCGGCTGCCGGTCGAGCTCGTTTTCCACCAGAAACTCCACCGTGACGCAGGATTTCACGCGCTGGGCGAAGAGGTCGGGCAGGTCGGCGCCGCGGAGCGGGGCGGCGGGCAGCAGCGGCACCAGCAACCCCACGAGGGCCGTGCGGAGGGCGACGGGGCGGAGGGAGAGGGTCATGGCTTCAGAATGAAGAGCGAAACGCGGCGGTCGCGCATGACCTCCACCAGCAGCGAGGCGGGCTTGCGGTCATACTGGTCATAGATGCCCTTGAGCGTGCCGAGGTCGGCGAGCGGCTGCTGGTTCACGCGGGTGATGATGTCGCCGGGGGCGAGGCCGGCCACAGCCGCCGGAAAGCCGGGCTGCACGCCGAGGACCATGACACCCAGGTCGCTGTCGAGCTGGTTCTCGCGGGCATAGGCGCGCGAGACCTTGCGCACGCTGACGCCCCATTTGTCGAAGGCCCACTCCTCGCCCATCCGGCTTTCGAGCCGCTCGGTGACCACCGGCACGTCCAGCGTCTCCGTGCCGCGCTTGACGCTGAGGCGGACGGTCGAGCCCACCGGGAGGCTGGCGATCGCGTTCTGGATCGGCGGCAGCTGCTCGGGGAAGCGGCCGTCCACCGTCTGGCCGTTGATGGCGAGGAGGACATCGCCGCCGTGCAGACCCGCGCGGGCGGCGGGCGAGCCGGGGTCGACGCTCTTGACGAGCATGCCGATGTTGAGGGCGAGGCCGTAGAAATGTTCCAGAT
>Ga0335071_10002123_pt1 | contig 21376 bp, 19 predicted proteins | sample Lox_Sample_15_FD_206724 | JGI IMG/M metagenome (GOLD analysis project Ga0335071, IMG submission 206724) | Soil microbial communities from Loxahatchee National Wildlife Refuge, Florida, United States - Lox_Sample_1.5 | ecosystem: Environmental > Terrestrial > Soil > Wetlands | place: USA... | reverse complement strand
GCTGATCGCTTCGGGTTGGCACACTGCCAGCCTCGTCATGCGCGTGTACGTCGACCGCTATCTTTCCCACGTTGCGAGCCTGGCGTCACCGGGCGTCGACGAACTGCGATGGCCCAACCCCGTTCGCCCGGGAGACACTCTGCGGGTTCGGGTCACGGTTCTCGATGCGCGACCTTCCCGATCCAAGCCGGACCGTGGCGTGGTCCACGGGAAGATCGAAGCCACCAATCAGAGAGACGAGCTGGTGATCAGCATGGTGGGCATCAGCATAATCGGCCGCCGCGCACCAGCCGCAAAGTAACCCCACCGCATCTCGGCGAGTGATATCGGACATCGAGCGTTTTCACTGATCCGCGCCGATGCTGGTCTAGAATAGAGAGTTGCTGTCCCGAGACTACAACACTCGAAAAGGTGAATACCGTTCATGCCCCACAAGTTGACCAATGTCCTGGCTCGTGTCCCCAGCGACATTGAAATTGCCCAAGCTGCCACGCCGCTGCCCATCGATCAGATCGCCGCTGAAGCCGGCATCCTCCCTGCCGAACTGGAGCTCTACGGCAAGACCAAGGCCAAGGTGCATCTCTCGCTGCGCGACCGGCTGAAGGACCGCCCCAACGGGAAATACATTGCTGTCACCGCGATTACTCCAACGCCACTCGGCGAAGGCAAGACCACGACGACTGTCGGCTTGAGCCAGGCTCTGGGCGCCCACTTGGGCAGGAAAGTCTTCACCTGCATTCGCCAACCCAGCCAAGGCCCTACCTTTGGCATTAAGGGCGGCGCGGCCGGCGGCGGCTATAGCCAGATCATTCCGATGGAGGAGTTCAACCTCCACCTCACCGGCGACATCCACGCCATCACGGCTGCCAACAATCTGCTGGCCGCGGCCATCGATGCGCGCATGTTCCATGAAACAACCGCCACCGACGAGCAGTTGTTCGACCGTCTGTGCCCGCTCGCGAAAGACGGCACGCGCAAGTTTTCGCCGGTGATGCTGCGCCGCTTGCGCAAGCTCGGCATCGCGAAAACCGACCCGAACGAGCTGACTACCGAGGAACGTGCCCGCTTCGCGCGTCTGGACATCGACGCCGACAGCATCACCTGGCGCCGCGTCATCGACACCAACGACCGCATGCTGCGCGGCATCACGGTTGGCCAGGGCCCCGAAGAGAAGGGCTTTACTCGACCCACGGGATTCGACATCACGGTGGCGAGCGAAATCATGGCCATTCTCGCGTTGGCCACCGATTTGGCCGATATGCGCGAGCGCCTGGGCAAAATGGTAATCGGCACCAGCCGCGTCGGTGACGCCATCAGTGCCGACGACATTGGCTGCAGCGGCGCACTCACCGTCCTGATGAAGGACACCATCATGCCCAATCTCATGCAGACCATCGAAGGCACGCCGGCCTTCGTGCATGCCGGGCCTTTCGCCAACATCGCGCACGGCAATTCGTCCATCGTGGCCGATCAACTCGCGTTGAAGCTGGTGGGGCCCGATGGCTATGTGCTCACCGAGGCTGGATTCGGCGCCGACATGGGCTTCGAGAAATTCTGCAACATCAAGTGCCGGTACAGCGGGCTGAAACCCGATGGCGTTGTTATGGTTGCCACCATTCGCGCACTCAAGATGCACGGCGGAGGGCCCAAAGTCGTCGCCGGACAGCCGCTAGCCCACGCCTACACGCAGGAAAACCTGGACCTGCTGGAGAAAGGCTGCAGCAACCTGGTCCGGCACATTGCGAATGCGCGCGAATTCGGGCTTCCTGTGGTGGTCGCGATCAATCGCTTCAAAGACGATACGGATGCAGAGGTCGAACTGGTGCATCGCCTGGCCGTTGCCGCCGGCGCCTCCGATGCGGTCATGAGCAATCATTGGGCACAGGGCGGAGCGGGTGCGGTGGATCTTGCCAAGGCGGTGGTCGCGGCTTGCGAGAAGCCCAGCGAATTCCGCTTTCTCTATCCGCTGGAGTGGCCCATCAAGCAGAAGATCGAAGCCATCGTGCGCGATGTGTACGGAGGCGCGGGCGTGGAATACTCGCCCGAAGCGGAAAAGAAGGTGGAGCGCTACACCCGTCAGGGCTTCGACAAGCTGCCCATCTGCATGGCCAAGACGCACCTCAGCATCAGCCACGATCCGAACCTGAAGGGCGCGCCCAGCGGGTTCACCGTGCCGGTGCGCGATATCCGCGCCAGCGTCGGCGCCGGCTTCCTGTACCCGCTGCTCGGCACCATGAGCACCATGCCCGGTCTGTCCACGCGCCCCGGCTACTACGATGTCGATTTGGACGTCGCCACCGGCCGCGTGATCGGGCTGTCATAAGACGATGGACGATTCCATCTGGACCGGCACGCTCGCGTCCCTGCGCGACCGTATGGCTGGTTCAGACCCGGTGCCCGCCGGTGTCAGCGCAGCGGCGGTCACGGCCACATTCGCGCTCGGCCTGGTGACCAAGGTACTGACCATTTGCGGCCGCCGCAAGAGCTTCGCGGGCGATCGGAATCGGCTGATGGCGATCATCGAAGCTGCTCACCGCGAGTCCGCGATTCTCCAACGTGCCGCCGACCAGGACATCGCCGCCTTTGAGCTATACATGAGATCCCGCGCGCTCGGCCAACCAGACCTCAGTGACGCGATCGACATCCCCACAGACGCCGTCCGCGCCGCCGCTCGCGGTCTGGATCTTAGCGTCGAAGCGGCCGGAATGGTTCACGCTTTTGTTGCATCCGATCTCGGTGCGGCTGCATCACTTCTCGCCGGTGCTGTGCGCGCCATGCTCCTGAGCATCGAGTTCAATATGCGGCAAATCGGCCAGCCGTCATCAGAACTGCGCCATCTGGAGGAGCACGCGATCCAACAGGCCGAAGCAGTCCGCCGCCGTGTCCTCGAGATCATCGCCGGCCGATGATGTATCATTGAGCCAAATGCCAGCCAACCGATTCACCCTGTGCGCCGCCGCGGCCGGCCTGCTCGTCGCCTCCGCCCCTGCCTTCGCCCATCATTCCTTCGCCGCCGAGTTCGATCCCGGCAAGTCGATTACGTTAACGGGGACCGTTACCAAAGTCGAGTGGCTGAATCCGCACGTCCACTTTTATATGGACGTGAAGGACCAGAGCGGCAACGTCACCAATTGGGATTTTGAAACCGCCAGCCCGAACGGACTTAGCCGGCAAGGATGGACGCGGAACTCGCTCAAGGTCGGCGACGTCATCACCGTCCAGGCGTTTCAAGCCAAGGACGGCTCGCATCTGGCATCCGCTGGGAACGTCACACTTTCCGATGGCCGCAAAGTGTTCGGTGGATCGGGCGACGCCGGAAGCGCGCCATCCAAGTAAAGCCCGGCCAAATAAAAAGGCGTTTCCCGGCTGCATCGAACAGCCAAGAAACGCCCGAAAACTCGCGTTACTCGAAAATCGCTATTGTTGCGCCGGGGGCTCCGTCGCCGGCTCAGTCATGCCGCGATGGCATGTGTAGCAGGAGACGTGTCGCTTCCCGTCGGGAAATTTGGAGTTGATTTCACGCGCCATGGTCAACATCATGCGCGCCGTTTCCTTCTTGGGATTGTCGTCGCTGGCGAAATCGCCCTGCACGTGGCAGTAGGTGCACTGGACGCCGAGCGCTGCACGAAACGCTCGCATCGTCATGATCACCTGCTCCGGACTCTCGCCGGTCAGGATCTTCAGGTTCTTCGGCGTCGGCGGCGGGCCCTTCTTACCTTCCTTCTCTTGGGCGCTTAGGCAGACGGGGACAAGCAGCAAAACTACCGCTAGAATTAAACGCATGCGCCATGCTAACACGGCCGTTTTTTAGCTGTCAATCGCCTTGACATGTCAGAAATCCGGCCGCTACGATGGTCCCGATGAAAGCCCGGAGCATTGCGATTTCGCTCGGCCTGGTGTGCCTCTCTTCGGCCCTCTGCGCGCAACCAGCGGCAAAGCCCGCGCCGCATCTTCCCGGCGGCCAGATCGACCTCGGCGGCAAAGGCGTCTGGGCTCCCATCTGGGTTCACGATTGGGCCGACAAGCAGTGGGTGGACAAGTCGCAGGTTGTCCCCTTTACTCCCGCCGGCAAGGCGCTCTTCGACGAACGCCAGGCCAACAAATCGGCCGACGATCCGGAAGGCTATTGCCTGCCCGCCGGCGTTCCCCGATACACCGGCACGCCATACCCTTTCCAATTCATCCAACTGCCCGACCGCGTGGTCATCTTATATGAAGGTGCGTCGCACACGTACCGGATCATTCTTCTGAACGCGAAGCACTCGGCCGATCCGGACCCCACCTGGCTCGGCGAATCCATCGGCCACTATGAAGGCAACGACACGTTGGTGGTGGATACCGTAGCCTTCAATGGACGTACCTGGCTGGACTATGTCGGGCACCCGGCCAGCGACCAGCTTCACGTCATCGAGCGCTTCAGCCGGCCCGACTACCTGACGCTGCATTACGAAGCCACCATCGAAGATCCGAAGAATTACACCCGGCCTTGGACCAGCAGCTTCAACATCCAGTTCCAACCAGGCTGGGAAATCAAAGAGTACGTCTGCCTGGAAAACAACAAGGATCTGCTGCACCTGGGGACCAAAGAGCCGAAGTAGGCAAAGACGCCGGAAGGCGTCCGCCAGGATATACTGATCGTCAGCACGCTGCCTCCAATGCGGTCTAGCTGAAAAGGAGCGACCGCCGGCTGCCATGCTTCACTGCCTACTGCTGACTGACGACGTCGAAAGCGTTGACCTGTTGCGGCGTCTGGCGCAAACCGGGACGCGTCAGCTCCTGCTCGCCCAGGTCTTCTGCCCCATGATCACGGGGCCGCAGTTGCAGCACGCCCTCTCCACGCAGGCTTTGGATTTGGTGCTGCTCGACGTCTCCGATCTGGAGCTGGCCGCTTCAATCTACCTGCAGATCCGCGAAGGTTTCCCCAAGATGGCTGTTGTCGCTTTCGCCCGGCCTGGATTCGAAGCGCCCGACATCGGCGATGTTCCTTTTCTGGAACGCCCTTGGTCGATCGAGGCAGTGTTGCAGGCGGCCCGGCAAACCATCCATCGGCTGGATAGCAGCCGGTTTGAGAATCTGTTTGCTTTTATTCCCGCCAAGGCTGGCGGCGGCGCCAGCACGCTGGCCATCAACACAGCCGGACCGCTGGCGCACGTCCTGAAGCAGAAGGTGATGCTGATCGAATGCGACTTGAGGTCCGGCGTGCTGTCGGAAATCCTGCGCGTCCCCGTCCAGGTGTCCACTTCCGAACTCCTGCGGCAATCCGATCACTTGACCGGCGAAGTCTGGGATCGCAGCGTCATTGCCACTCCGAGCCTCGATTTCATACTCGTCGGAACCAAATCCGCCGCCTATCTGCCGCAGTGGTACGACTATCGGCGGCTACTGACATTGGCGTCACGCCGCTATGAGCAGGTCCTGATCGATCTGCCCGAGGCCATCAATGACGGAACGGCCGAGATCGTTCGCAAAGCCTCCGGCGTCTACATCGTGGTCACGCCCGAGCTGCCCTCGTTCGCGCTCGCGCGGCGGCGCATGGACGAACTCCGGAGAGCCGGCGCCGAGGACTCCTGCCTGCACATCGTTCTCAATCGCTGGCATCCGTCCGGTCTGCAAGTGGACGACGTCGAAGAGGCTCTGGGCTGCCATGTCGACGTAGTCCTGCCGAACGATTACCGTGCGGTTACGGACGCAACGCTGGAAGGTGCGTTCGTACCCGGCGACAGCGTTTTGGGCCAGACGTTCCGAGCGTTCGCCGGGTCCTTGCTCGGCAAGAACGAGCCCCCGGACGCAACCAAGCAAACCGGCGCCGGTGGCATGCTAAAGCGCTTGTGGCGATCGTAGCAGTCCGCGCCGGCTCCCTCTAGACGAACTATCCCCTGGTTCCGCTGGCGGCCTCGCGCCTCCGCAAAGGAAGGCGCTCGAGCGTTTCTCCGGGTTTATGTCGGACCTGGGCTTTATTCTTCCCGCAGCGCCCGCATCGGATCGATCAGCGAAGCTCGTCGCGCGGGCACGAAGGTGGCCAACAGCGTCACCAGCAGAACGGGTACGGCCACGGCGGGGAATAAAGCGTAGTTCATATGGCTGAACGATGCAATCCAGGCAGCCGTCATCACTGCCCGGCATGCGAAGAAGCCAAGGATCAGGCCCACCACCACGCCGATCGACCCCAAAACCAGCCCCTGATTCAGCACCATTCGGATCACCTTCGGCCGGTCGGCGCCAATCGCCATGCGCACGCCGATCTCCCGCGAACGCCGGCTCACCGAATAAGAGATCAGCCCGTAGAGCCCCACCATCGCGAGAAGCAAGCCCATCGTTCCCAGACCGGCGACGCTCTGTGTGATGATGTTCGGCGTTTTCACCGCGCGCTGTTCAAAGTAGTCTTGCATCGTACGAGCGTTGGAAACAGGCATGCTGGAATCGAGGTTACGCACCACTTCCCGCACCACGGGCGCGATGGCCCCGGCATCGGGCGCGACGGACTCGGCCACTAAGGTCATGGCAGTCCGCTTGTCCTGCGTATAGGGGAGATACATGAAATCGAGCGGCGGCTCGGCGATCCAGAAGTACTTCGCGTTGCGCGCAATGCCAACCACTTGTACCAGCGGTCCCGTGGCGTTGTGGAGATGGAATCGCTTGCCCAAAGGGTCCTGCTTGGGCCAGTAATGGTTGGCCATGTGTTCGTTCACCACGGCCACCATCGGTGTATCCGCACGGTCGGTCTCCAGAATGGCCCGGCCCCTGAGAATGGGGACGCCCGTTACGTCGAAGAACCCGTCGCTGATGAAGTAGTTGAAGACGGTGAGGGCTTGCTCTCCGCGAGGCAAGACGTAGCCTTCCGGCACAATGCCATTGCCTTGACCACCCAACAAGGGGACATCCGAGATCAATGCGGCGGCCTGAATACCCGGCGCTCTTCGCGTCTTCTCCAAGAGATCCTTGTAGAACCGGCGGCTCTGATCCTGTGAGTAATGGATGGGCTGCGTATCCAGGCTGGTCAGGTACAAGCGATCGATGCGGAAGCCGGGGCCCTGCTGCAATTCATCGCGGAAACCTTGGAGCATCACGGCGGAGACGATCAGCAGCACGAGCGAGAGCGCCACTTGCCCGGAAACAATCAGGTTGCGTCCCCAGAGGCGTCGTTTCCCGCCGCTGTCGGCGTCGGCCGCTTTGAGCGAAGTGACCAGGTCGACACGCGTGGTTTGCAGCGCGGGAGTGAGTCCGAAAATGAAAGTGCTGAGCAGCGAAGCGGCGACGGTAAAGAACAGCATCCGCGGATCGACCGACACGTGATACGACAAGGGCACATCGGTGGGTATCGGGATGCTGTTCAGGAAGCTGGTCCCGAGATAAGCCACCGCGATTCCTAAAGCGCCGCCCCCGAGGGCCAGCAGCAGGTTCTCCAGCAAGAGCTGCCGGATCAGTGCGCCGCGCCCGGCTCCGATCGCTAGCCGCACCGCGATTTCGCGCGACCGGGCTCGAGTGCGGCTCAGCAGCAGTCCGGTAACGTTGGCACAAGCTACCAGCAGAACGCAGAGCGCCAGAAGCATCAGCATCACGGAGAGCGCCGCATTGGGCGGCGATTGCTTCACGCGCAATGTCAATTCGCTCTGTACCTCCGCGTGGCGTCCGCGGTTGCTGTCCGGGTACGTTTGCGCCAGCCGCTCGGCGATCGCGGCAACGTCGGAACCGGCCTGCGCGACCGTGACGCCGGGTTTCAGCCGGCCTTTTACCGTCAGCCAGCGGATGTCGCGTTTTTCCAGTATGTTCTCCTGGCCCAGTCGCGGCGACATAGCCAGCGGAACAAATAGCGAGGGCTTGAAGAACTGGTCGATGCCGGTGAACTCGGCCGGAGTTATGCCGATAATCGTGCACTGAATGCCGTTCAGCCACACCGGCGAGCCGATCACACCCGGATTGGCGTTGAATTGGCTGACCCAGTAGTCGTGTCCGAGCACCACCACCGGGTCGCGTCCCACAGCCTGGTCTTCGGATTCCATGAAGCCGCGTCCCAGGGCCGGCTGGACATGCAGCGTCCGGAAGAAGTTGCCCGAAACGTAGAAGCCATAGGCGACCTTCGGCAGCGTGCTGGGGTTAGGGCTCAGGCCGAACGACGTCGTGCCGGCCGCGAAGAGTCCGTCGAAGCTGCGGTTATTGTCGCGGAAATCACGGTAATCGGGGTAGGAAAGCGCCGACCCGGTGCCAAAACTCGCCGAATTCGTACTTGTGACGGCTGCAATTTGGCTCGGCTCTTCCACCGGGAGCGGCCTGAGCAGCAGCGCGTCGGTGAAGCTGAACATCGCCGCCGTGCACCCGATCCCGAGGGCCAGTGAGAAAATGGCCACCAGGGAGAAACCGGGCGACTTGCCGAGCAGCCGCAACGCGTAGCGCAGGGACTTGAACATGGCGCGAGCTCCGTTTCAAGGTACTACGCGCCGCAAGGCCCGTGGGTTCGGTTTTATTTGGCGCTATTTCTACTTCCCGCTCAGCCCGCCCCAAGGCGAGTTGAAATGATACGTCGCGCCCGGCCCAATCATCTCCACCCGCCGGATCTTGCCGTTTTCGATGAGGAACGCCTCGGTCACCAGGATGCTCGAAGGCCGGTTGAATCCGCGGAAGCTATACGGACGGCCGTCCGAAAGCACGCCGGAATTCACGGTGCCTTGGTCGAAGACCGAGTGCGCCCACACTACGCCGCGCTCGGCGTCCACCAGCGGGTAACGTCGATGATGAATCGACTGCACGACGAAATAGAACCCCAGTTTGAATTGCGAAAGGCAGTCCATCGCGAAGCCGTTGATCGTCTCCGGCGGCTCATTCGGCGGACGCGGAACATTGGTGGTGTGCGCGCCGTTCTCAATGCGGTCGCAATCGTTGGTGAATGGATACGTGCCGGTGCCGTTCACGCCCTTACCGTCGTTCTTTTCTAAGCCGCTGAAGTAAGCATCGGCGATGGAAATCATCTGCTGGCGCGGCAGCCGTTCGCCCTGCGGAATCGACTTGAACCAGATGTCTTCCGCCTTGTAGCCGGGCTTGTCCATCGCGGGAATGTTATTCGGACCCGGGCCGCCGGGAGAAAAGTAAAGGCTCTCCACTTCTGTGATGCGCCCCAATTCGATGCGCAGCCGCAGGCTCATCAGCATGGGCGCCCCGGCTTCATGCATCGTCCCCATAAACGCAACCTGGCCTGCGCCGGGATCGGCAAAAATATGCTTATAGTTGCCGACGCCCTCTACAGTCTTCCAGTGGCCGTCGCCCAGCTCCATCAATTGTGCGTTCTCGCTGTACTTGACGTCCGCCGACAGCGGCAGCCGCTTGGGGTCGTGGGCGGCCATCGCGTTCAGATATTGATTGACCGCGTCCTCCAGGCAGGCTCGGTCGCAGTTCAGCGGGATCGGGCCGGTCGATGCGTTCGCGAGAAGTGTCACAAGGCCCGCGATCAAAGCGCCAACGGTGAGTCGCATTTCTGAGTCTCCCTTACCCTGGAAATTCTATCGCTACTCTAGCTCAAAATGGCTAGCACCAAACATGTACAATATTGCGGTGGCCAAGGAGGTCCGGGTATGACCCATCGCCTGCTGCTGACCGGTTTTGCGATCACGCTGGTCGCGGCTGGCCAGTCTTACACTCCGCCACGAACGGCCGATGGGCAGCCCGATCTACAAGGTATCTGGACCAACGGCACGGTCACGCCGTTCGAACGGCCCACGGAACTCGCCGGAAAAGCATTCTTCACCGAGCAGGAAGCGGCGGCGTACGAAAAGCAAATGGTCTCCGCCAGAAACTCGGACCAACGCGGCGCCACCGCCGCGCAGGACCTGGCCAGCGCCTACAACAACCGCTGGTACGACTGGGGATCGAAGGTGGTTAAGACCCGCCGGACGTCGATGATTATCGATCCACCGGACGGTCGTGTCCCGGCCTTGACGCCTAGAGGCGAAGCGCTCAGGCGCGAATGGCTGGCGCAGCAAAGCAAGCCGCCTGCGGGACCGGAAGACATCGGGCTCGCAGAGCGGTGCATCACGTTTCCTACCGCCGGACCGCCCATGCTGCCCTACGCGTACAACAATAATTACCGGATCATCCAGGCGCCCGACTACGTGGCGATCGCCATCGAGATGGTGCACGACCTGCGGATTGTTCCCACCGACGGCAGCCCACACCTGGCGCGCTCCATTCACCAGTGGCTGGGCGATTCACGCGGCCATTGGGAAGGCAACACGCTCGTGGTGGACACTACGAATTTCAATAGCGAGAAGCGATTTGGGCCGTTCTTCAGCCAAATGGCCGACGAGAACCTGCACGTGACCGAACGTTTTACGCGTACCGACGCCGACACGATCCTTTATCAGTTCACCGTCGACGATCCGACGATCTATACCCGGCCGTTCACCGGCGAACTGACGATGTCGCGCACGCCCGGGCCGACGTACGAATACGCCTGCCACGAGGGCAACTACGCGATGGCAGACATGCTGGCCGGCGCGCGCGCCGACGAAAAGAAATCAGCAGGAAAGCAGTAGCGGGAGGCAACCCATGCGAAAGTTTGGAATCGCTCTATGGATGGTAGTGATGCTGGTGATTGGCGCCGGCATCGGGATGTTGATTTCGGGCAAACTGCAGCCTGTAAACGCGCAGCCCAAGCCCGGCGCCGGATTCGCGGCCGTTCCCGGTAGCCTTGGCTCGGAGGACCTGACCGGTCCTTACGAACTGGTGAAGAACTGGCCACAGGACGTCAGCACGCTGCCGGGCAATGAGAAATGGACGTACGGCGCGGGCGAGAGCGTCTTCGCCGAAAGCCCGGACCGCATCTACATGCTGTTCCGCGGCGAGCTGCCCAAGATGGCCCCGCCGAAAGCTGCTCTGCTGCCGCAACTCGGGCCCAGCATCAGCTTCCCGGTGGCCGGCTTCTGGCGCGACGCCACGGTCGCTTCCCTGCCCGGCACCGGCGGCACGGACAACGATGTCAGCGAATGGTTGACCTCGTGGGAGGGCAAGTCGTCAAAGCTCGGCATCAAAGGCCCGCCCTACCGCCAGCTCGGCGTCGACGCAAAGTGGGAAAACTGCGTCGTGGTGGTGAATCGTGAAGGCAAGATCATCGAAACCTGGAAGCAATGGGACAAGCTGTTCCGCCGCCCGCATTCCATCTACATCAGCCCGTACGATCCGGAGAAGAACGTGTGGATCGTCGACGACAACATGCAGGTGATCTACAAGTTCACGCACGACGGCAGCAAGCTGCTGCAAACCATCGGCACGCCTGAAGTGGCCGGCGCGGACGCCACACATTTCAACCGCCCGACCTATATCGACTGGCTGCCCGACGGCACATTCTTCGTTTCCGACGGCTACACGGGCACGCGCGTGGCGAAGTTCGACAAGAACGGGAAATTCCTGATGCAGTGGGGCACGATGGGCGGGCCGCCGCGCGGTCCCGTCGACACGCGGCCCGGCTACTTCAGCAACGTGCACGGTGTGGCTGTGGATCCGGCCACGCGCCACGTCTTCGTGAACGATCGCAACAACCATCGCATCCAGGTGTTCGATGAGAACGGCAAGTATCTTTACGAATGGAAGATCGACGCCGATCCATCCAGCCTGCACCTGTTGTACATCGGGTCCGGCAAGAGCGTTTGGACTTACGACCGCACCACCAACAAGATGGTGGAGTGGGATCTGCAGGGCCACCTGCTCTACACGTGGGGCAGCATGGGCGAGTTCCCCGGCGGCTTGTGGGGCGTCCACGGCATCAGCGTCGACCAGGAGGGCAACTTGTACGTTGCCGAAGTGGACGCCGGCCGCGTGCAGAAATTCCGTCCAAAACCCGGCGCGAACCCTGATTTTATAGTGGCGAAGCCGGTCTATTCGGCGTGGCGATGAGCTTAGGATTCCTTCAAGACCCGCACTGTCCAAAAATCGTCGGCTAAGTCGGCGTTGGTCAGGTAGGCGTAGGGCATGGTGAAGTAGCCCTGCATGCCCCAGTCCTTGCCCCAGGAGTTGCGGACGAGGAAGCGCCGCGTGGAATCGTCATAGCCGACGGCCACCACGGCGTGGCCGCCTACCGATTCTTCGGACGGATCGGGCAGGTCCACCTGGCCGGTCTGCGCCACTTCGTCGCTTTCGAAACCTTCGTACACCGTAAAGCCAAATACGAACGGATAGCCGGACGCCAGGCAACCCTTCAACTGGTTCAGATTGGTCGAGACTAGGCGCTGGTAGGAGATGGCCTCGCAGTTCTTCGCATCCTTGAAGCATTGCGGCCCCGGCTTTTCGGCGAACTTGTCGATATCGTAGGGCCATGCCGCCTCCGGGCACGCGCCCAAGCTCGCGATCGACTTGATGCCGTCGCGGATCTGCGCACCGCTGTCGGAGTCGACGGTGCCTTCCATGTCGCGCTCGTTATAGTAAATGAACAGCCGCGACGCCATGAAAACCTTGATCTTCTGCTTTTTTTGGTCGAACTGGATGGCGGCGGCGATGGCGTTGGCCGTGCAACTGCCCAGTTGGCCCTGATCGTAGACCGCAGGGCATCCCGGGCGCAGGTCCTTTTTGGGCGGAAGCTCGGTCAGTATCTCGGGTGCGGCGGCAAAGAGATGATCGCGGTGATCGGGCAGATCGGGCACCCATCCGTAGCTGCGATGAATCGGCATAGACGCCCCGATTGTAGGCGGCGCCGGGACCCGCTCCGCGCCACGCGCAGCACTAACTCGCTGGGAACAGGCCGGAAAAGGTCATGGTTGTGGCGTGACTGCGTGTCAGGCCTTCGCCGCTTCCCCACGCAGCATCGCGAGACCAGAGGTGAGGTCGGCGGCCACAGGAATCACAGTGTTGAGCCGGGTCACTTCCAGCACCTGACGCACGAAGGGACGCGCGCCCACGAGCACAAATCGCCCGCCGCCGTTGCGAATCACGGACGTATAAACAGCTACCAGAAAGCCGACGCCCATGGAACCGATCGAGGACACTTCCTGAAAATCAGCCAGAACGCGCCGGCAGGCGATGACTTTGAGCTGCTCCAGGCGCTCCTGTATGTATTCCAGCTCCGGTCCGGGAGCGAGGCGGCCCTTGCAGCGCAGAATGCAGACGTCCTCGCCATGTTCGATGTCGATGGAGATCGGATCGTGGATGCGGAACGGCGTCGATGAATCACTGCACAACATGGCTTACTTTTCGCCCCCTACCGCAAATAGCGGAGGCGATAGAAAAGTCCGCCCGATATTACCGTGTCTTCGTTTTTTGAGCGACTTGCGGTGCATCGTCGAAACGAACGCGTTCGCGGGCCAGGGGGCGGATCACGCGAAGGAATTCGCTCATCGGATAAGCCCGCATACGCTGGAGCTGGTGATGAATGGCATGGTACGGCACAGCTAAGTCGCGCCCGCCACTGCTCGCCTTCAGCCAAAATGCGCCGATCGACAGCCCGGAGATGCGCAGGCGCCGCAGTTCGTAGTCACGGGCCTCGACTTGCGGCAGGCGCTCCACCTGCCGCGTGGCCTGCAGCGCTTCGGCAGGAATTACTCCACGGGTCAGGCTGGTCATCCGTGGCGGACTTGCGGGCGGGGGGTGCGCTATGCAAACGGCGACGGCGGGACCGGAGGGCTGACCGACCAAGAACTCCCACACCGCCGGGCGGGCGTGACGGAGACCGCCGCCGTTGGCGATGTCGCTGACGGCAAGCACGTAGATTTGTTGAGGATCGACCTTCTTGGCCAGGTCGCGCGGCGCGCGGCCCAACCGGATCATTTCGTCCAGCCCCTGCCGAAAAGCACGGCGCGTGGCGAGGGAAGGTCTAGGTTTGATTAAGGCCATGCGACGGTGAACTAAACGGGATAGGTGGCCACCCAGTGGCCCTGCGCGTACTGATAGTTGGAGAGAAATTCGTCGAAGCGCCAGGTGGAACTGCCGGAATCGGGATCTTCCACGTCCACCCAAAGCTCGCCGGACTTGCTGCGATGGCAGCCGGAAATCACGACGAAGTGGGCGTCCGGCCCCTGCCCCCACAGGATGCGGACGCAGATCGGGCGGCCTTCTTTGATTCTCCTGCGAATGCGCGAAAAATCCAACGGTTTCGGCTGTGGATTGCCCTTTATCCGGCCCGCCAGCGCGAGAGCCTTTTCCAGATACCAGGGCCGGTTGCACGCCGCCGGGACAGGCGTAGCATGGCCACAGGTACCGCACGATTTGACTTTGAGCCTGGTAAGCTTCGCCATCCGGCTGGCCATGCGGCACTGGCACCAGCCGGAATCGGGATCGAAATAGCACGCCACGCTGGTCGCGACCGCGGCCCAGCACCAGTTGCTGTGCTGCTGGCGCTGGATTTCAAAGTCAATCCTGGGCACGTGCCACTCGATCCCCCGCGAAAGTGGTTCCGGCTGCAATCTGGCTGACGGTTCTTATCCTCGTCCGCCCGGACCGATCGGACCGGCGGCGCTTCCTCCGGGTCCGATGGGACCAGCAGCACTTCCTCCCGAACCGGATTTCGTAGATTTCTTCTTTGCCTTCTTGGCGGTCTTAGCAGCAGGCTTTTTCTTCTTGGTCATGTGCAATGCTCCTTATTGAGATGGATGTGAGGCCAGTAATTGTAAGAAGCGCGGATCCTGGTGCAAGTCCGCCAGATCCGGCCAGCGGTTCAGGTCCGCCAGAACTCCGGGTGGCGAACTGCTCAGCACGGCGAGCGTGTTGTCGCGCTGGCCGAGCGCTTCATAAGTGACGGCGGCTGCCCACCGCGTGTCCGCACTGTTGGGCGAAAGTTGTAGAGCCTGCGCGATTTCCGATTCGGCCCGCTGTCGTTCGCCGAGCCGCGCGCAGAGAAAAGCCAGATGCGAGCGGATGAGGCCGTTGCGCGGATCGTGTGCCATTTCGCGTTCGGAGAGCTCGAGGCCGCGGCGAAACGCCTGGTCGGATTTCGCCTGCATGTCCAACCGGCGGTAGGCCGTGCCAAGATTCATCCACCAAAGATATTGCGCCGGGCCCTGGCTCAGGGCGTGTGTAATGTAGGAAACAGCATCCTGGTCCTTGCCCTCGTACATCAGGATGTGGCCGAGGACGTGCAGCTCGTTGGGGGTCTCACCCAGGCGAATCGACAGACGCAGTTCGTTCTCGGCGTCGGCGAAGCGGCCCAGATCGAGATAGGTGCTGCCCAAGGCAAAGTGGACGGCGGGCTCAGCAGGAGCGAGTTCCGCGGACTTTGCCAGGGATTTCGCTGCATCCAGGTAATTGGCGCGATCGTAATAGTAAGCGCCCAGCGCCTGATAAGTCCGGTAATCGCTGGAATCAGCCTGGAGGGCACGCTGATATTCCTGCAATGCCTCGTTGAGCTGGTTGTTTTTCTCCAGGACCTGGCCCAATCGCCGGTGCCCATCGCCGTTCTTGGGATCCAGCTCGATGGCTCTGCGGTATTCAGCCTCCGCCAACTCATAGCGGCCGGCGTGCGCATCCAAGATACCGAGGATGCGATGGACCTCGGCCAGATCCGGATTGCGGCGCTCGGCTTCATGCTCGGAATCGGTCGCGCGGTCCAGCCAGGTCTGGTCGTTGGTCAGGTAATACTTGAACCATTGCGCCTCAGCCAGTCCTGCATACGTAAGAGGCGAGTCGGGGTCGGCGGCAACTGCCTTTTCCAGGAGAGGCAGAGCACCGTCGACGCCGGTATCGTGTCGCAATAAGTTCAGTCCGGTGAAGTAATCGCGCCGGGCCGCCGCGTTTACATCGGCCGACGGCGGCGGCAAGCGAAACGATTCGGTGACCATTCCCGCCAGCGCAACGGGCGCATAGCGAACCTCGGGAGCGGCGTACCGCGCCGTCCACTCACGAATATTGATGTGCGAACGAGTGTCGGTGAGAAAAGCGTGGAGCACGAAGCGCCCCGCCACGGATTGCAAAGTGCCATGGAGCACGTGGGTCGCCCCGAATGCGGTCCGCGCTTTGTCCGCCGTGTCCACGGTCTTTCGCAGCATCTCATCCGACGGAACCACGCTGAGACGCACTCGAGCGCTGCCTTTCAGATGTGTCAGCTGGACAGCGGCGTCACGGAACATTCCGTCGGCGACACCGCCCACTTCGTGAGTGGATTGAAACGGGAGCATCGCCAGGCGCAAAGACTCGGGCGGGGTAGTCGCGTGCTGGTAGGTGACCAATCCGGTGAAGATCGCCAATACGGCCGCGGCGGCCGCTGCCAAAAACCAGGGACGCCGGTGCACGGGCGCCAGCGCCAGGGCGACTTCGTCGCCGGTTTGAGACCTTTGCCCCGGATCCGGCTCCAGGCAGCGCTGCAGTACGCGATCCCATTTCGGGTGGGCCGAAGGAGGCTTCCAGACCAGCCTTTCTTCCCAGGACATTTCAGGCCGCTGCGGCCGGCGGCCGCTGGCCAGTTCGTAGAGAATGACGCCCAGGGCATAGACATCGGACGCCGCGGATGGCTCTTCGCCTCTCCACAACTCGGGCGCCATGTAGTCCGGAGTGCCACCGCGGTCGCCGGATTCCGTCGTGCTTTGCACCGGCCGAGCCAAACCAAAATCAGTGATTACGGCCCGAAGTTCGCCCTCCGCACCGGCTGTAAGGAACACGTTGCCGCTCTTCAGATCCCCATGAATCACGCGGTTGCGATGGGCTGCAGCCAAGCCGGCGCAGAGCTGACGAGCGATGGCACGCGCCTCGGGTTCGGGAATCGGTCCATGAGTCAGGCGGTCGCTGAGGGTCTCACCATCGAGAAACTCCATGGTGAGAAAGTCCACTTCGCCCTGATCGGTGGAGGCGGTGTGGATTTCATAAATCTTACAGACGTTGGGGTGGCTGATTTCGGTAGCGTGCCGGACTTCGGGCGGCAGGCGCTTGCGGAAACCCGCTTTGGCGCACTTCAGGGCGATGCGCCGGCCCAGCTTTTCGTCGTACGCCTCGTAGACGATGCCCATGCCGCCTTGCGCCACTTCGCGCTCGATGCGGAAGCGGCTCAACAGCAATTGACCCGGCTCAAAGGGATGCTCGAAGGGAGCTTGTGGGCACAGCGGCGTGAGCAGAAAGCCGTCCATCCGCTGCTCCCACTGCACATAATGCCACGCCTGGCTGAACAGCTCGGGGTCGCCATTGCAGGCGCCTCGCAGATAGGACTCGCGCTCGCCGGGGGACCGGGCCAGCGCCAGGTCCACCAGGCTCATCAGAAGGTCATCGCCCTGCGCTTTGCGCGTCATCGCCGGACTCCATCCGTTCAAACAACCACTGCCGGGCGTCCCTCCACATGCGTTGCATGGAGCGCAGCTTCAAGCCCAATGCTTCCGCCGCCTCCTCGTCGGTGAGGCCGAGGAAGTACTTCACTTCCACCAGGCTGCACCAATCCGCGTTGACGTCGGCCAACTGGTCTAATAGCCGGTCCACAGTAATCGCAACATCCACTTGAGCGCTGTCGGCACGAAGAAAGTTGTCCAACCCTTCGAGGGCAATAAACTCGGCGTTCGGCCGTCCACGCGCGTGATCGATGAGGTACCTTCGCATGGCTCTAGCAGCTATAGCGAAAAAATGGCGACGGTTCTGCCAATCCCGGTCCTTGGCGGCGACCAGGCGCAAATAAATCTGGTTAACCAGCTCCGTGGCCTGCATGGAGTGGTCCTTGCGTTCGCGCCGCATGAGGTAATGAGCGAGGCGGCGGAGGTCTGGAAGTACTAGAACAAAAAGCTCGTTTTCAGCTTCGCGGCTACCCTCGCGCCATTGGTGCAGTAGTCGTGTGATGTCTCCGGCTGACTCCGGCATTGCGATGCACGCTTGTGCGGGAATGATAACACATTGAACCTACAGACCACTCGCTGATAACTGCCGGACTTCGCGGACTTTTGTGCCTATTTGCGCTATCTCGGACATGAATCGGCGGCAACACGCTCCTCAGTAAAATTGGTCTTGGTCGATTTCCTCGGAGGAGGCGTGCGGTTCTGTCTTGCCGCGCGAGCACTGGGCCGGGATCCGCGACAGCCAGTCCGCCATCCCGGCCTGGTGAAATTCATCCACTTTCTGCAGTACGCCTGACGCCTGGTACTGCGGGTACCGCTGCGAAGATTCTTGGCCCGACGGTTCAGGTATTCTGGTAGTCCATGAGACCGGCGGCGATCCTGATCGTTGACGATGACCCGTCGATCCATGAATTGATCGGAGCCATGTTGGCCGAGGAGCCCTGGAAGTTGGACAGCGCGGCAAGCGGTGAGGAAGCGCTGTCGCTGCTCGAAGGTCGCACCTACGACCTGGTGCTGACCGACATCCTGATGCCCGGCATGGATGGCCTGGCACTGCTCGCGGAATTGCGCAAGCGGTACCCGGCGGTCCCGGTGGTGGTGATGACGGTGAAGAACACGCCGGAGCATATTCTCGGCTCGTTACGCCGGGAAGCGACCGCTTACATCTCCAAACCGTTCGAGAGGGACGCACTGATCGTCACGCTGCAATCCGCGCTCGGGGCCAGCGTGGGCCAGGACGACATCCGGGTCCTTTCGGACAAACCCAATTGGATTTCGCTGGAGATTCGCTGCAAGCTGGCGACCGCGGACCGTCTGACCCAGTTCGTGCGCGAACTGCCGAGCGACCTTCAACCGGACGAGCGCGAGCAAATCGCGGTGGCTTTCCGGGAGCTGCTCATGAACGCCATCGAACATGGCGGACATCTGGACCCGGAGAAAAGGGTCGACCTGAGTTATATCCGCACGGCGCGCAGCATCGTTTTTTATATTCGCGATCCCGGCGAGGGATTCAGCATGGAGAATCTGGCACACGCGGCCGTCGCCAACACACCGGAGGCGCCGTTCCGGCATGTGGAGTTGCGCCGCGAAATGGGAATCCGGCCGGGCGGATTTGGGCTGCTGATGACCCGGAGCTTTGCCGACGAGTTGATTTACAGCGCGAAAGGAAATGAAGTCATCCTCATTAAGTATCTGTAGTGAGCATAGGGAGGGAACTGTATGAACCCAATCTCCACCAATGGCGGCGCGGAAGAGAACCAGAACTTTCCGGCCGACATGAGCCACCCGACTTCCGGTTACATTTCGCCCGACGCCGTCCACGAAACCAGCGCGGGAAACGTCGACAAGATTCGCGACATCCTGTTCGGGACCCAAATGCGGGATTACGAGCAGCGATTTTCGCGCCTGGAGGAGGCATTGCGTAAGGAATCGCAGGAAATCCGCGATACGACGCGGCGGCACCTGGAAGCGCTGGAAACATTCGTGCACAAGGAACTGGCGGCGCTGGAGGCGCGCCTCAACACTGAGCGCGACGAGCGTGCCGATGGGCACACGCGGCTGGCATCGGAACTGTCGTCAACCTCGGCATCCATCTTGCGGAAGATCGGCGAAGTTGAGAATCAAGAGGCCCAGGCCAAGCGCGACATCCGCAACGATCTGCTGCAGACCTCCAAAGAATTGAACGACGCCATCCGGAGCAAAGGCGAAGAGCTCGTGGCATTGCTGGAACGCCGATCGTCGGAGTTACAGCACGCCAAGACCGATCGCGCGGCGCTGGCCAGCCTGTTCTCGGAGGTGTCGCTGCGTCTGACGGATCAATTCAAGGTGTCCGGGGCGGACTAGCGCCTTCAAGTGTTATGCCAACCGACGGAGCAGCCAAGCGCCCGGCGGCGGACGATCAGCCCTTAGCCGAGTTGCGCGCGATTCTGCTGGGCCCGGATCGCCAGGCCTGGGAGGCTCTGCGCCAACGCCTGGACAATCCATCGCAGCGGGCTGAGGACGTGGCGGGCGTGCTAGCCGACGCGGTCCGGCTGCGCAGCGACGCCAAGCTGCGCCGGGCGCTGCAGCCGCTGCTGGAAGAAGCGCTCCAGCTTTCCGTGCAATCCAACCCGCGCATGCTGGCGGATGCGCTGTTCCCGATCTTCGGCAAGGCCATCCGGAAGGCGATCACGTCGGAATTGGACGGCATGCTCCAGTCGCTCAGCCAGACTCTGGAGCAGAGCTTCAGTTGGCGCAGCTTGCACTGGCGGTGGGAGGCGTTCCGGACCGGCAAGGCGTACGGGGAGATTGTGATCCTGCGCAGCCTTCTGTTTCGCGTGGAGCAAGTGTTCCTGATTCATCGCAAAACGGGCCTGTTGCTGGAACACGTCGCGGCGGCGGCCAGCGAAGTGAAGAATCCCGACATCGTCTCGAGCATGCTGACGGCGATTCAGGATTTCGTGCGCGATTCAGTTTCCGGCGCGGAAACAGAAAACCTGGAAACGGTCCGCATGGGCGAGGTCGGAGTAGTACTGGCTTACGGACCCGACGCGATTCTGGCCGGGTTTGTGCGTGGCGTTGCGCCGCGCACCCTGAACCGCCGGTTTCAGGACACGCTGGATTCGATCGAACGAAAGAATGCGAAGGCGCTCCACGCGTTCGAGGGAGATACGTCCGGGTTTGCGGCGTGCCGTCCGCAGTTGGAAGCCTGCCTGGTAGGCCAAGGGAAGGCCGAAGAGCGGCGAGCGAAGTCGCGGGCAGCGCGTCTGCTGTTGTTCGGCACGCCGGCGGTGTTGGTGGCCGCTCTGCTCGGCTGGTGGATTTATTCGGCGGTGATGGACCGCCGGTGGTCGAATTTCACTCGACGTTTGAGCACCCAGCCGGGTATCGTGCTGGTGAGCGCAGAGAAGCGCGGCGGCGTTCACTACATCGCGGGCCTGCGCGATCCTTTGGCGGCCGATCCCGCGGCGCTGTTGCAGGCGGCGGAATTGCCGTCCAACAAGGCTGTGTTTCATTGGGAGGAGTACCATTCGCTCGAGCCGCGCTTTGCAGACCAACGCCGCGTCGGAGAGCTGAAGGAGCAACTGGAGAGGCGCGCATTCCGATTCGCGACGGGTAGCGCCGAGATCCCGCCCGAGCAGCGCTTTCTGCTGGACGACGTCGCCGCCCAGATTCTTTCGCTGATGCACGCCGCTTCCGACGTAGGAAAGGCGGTGCGGATTGAAATCCGAGGGAATCACGATCCGGTAGGAACCGAACAATTCAACGCCACACTGGCGCGAAACCGCGCACTGAATGTGCAGACTGCCCTGGTCTCGTTGGGCGTTCCCGCCGCGCGTTTGAGCGCGATACCTGAAGACCGGGATCGCGAAACCTGCGCCGCCGTCAAGGAGGAAGAGCGCCTGTTCTGCCGCAGTGCATCGTTTCGAGTGATGGGCGTGCCATAATTGTTCCCCACATGTTCAAGAAGAAGATCTGCATGGTTGGCCAATACGGCGTCGGAAAGACGAGCCTGGTCCGGCGCTTCGTGGAAAGCGTCTTCGATGAGCGCTATCACTCCACGATCGGCGTGAAGATTGACAGCAAAGAGGTGATCGTCGACAGCAAGCCGGTGACTTTGATGCTGTGGGACCTGGCGGGTGAGGACGATCTGGCTCAACTCAATGTCTCTCACCTACGCG